>Ga0209786_1000298_pt1 | contig 19889 bp, 21 predicted proteins | sample WorMetilvaeELBA2_FD_187405 | JGI IMG/M metagenome (GOLD analysis project Ga0209786, IMG submission 187405) | Marine gutless worms symbiont microbial communities from Max Planck institute for Marine Microbiology, Germany - Olavius ilvae ELBA.2... ...
CTGCTAAATATTGATTTGCTATTGTTCGCCATCGTTTTGAACGGCAGTAATTTAATGAGTGATAATTAGCGGCCGGGCTAACTGGAAAAACGGCCACTTTTCGTTCAGGCACTAATTATTTAAATGACTGTCAATCGATTTTGAAGGCAGGTGAACTACCAGCTTTACTGTAAGCATAGCAGATAATCGTCTTTAAGTAAATACTCCAAATTTGGATGGAGAATGATAATAGGTTGAAATCATATGTAAAAAGGAATGGTGATCAGTTGGCTGCAAGTTTGCTGAGGTACCTCTGGGACGTTGCTGACTAAGCCAACTAACTATTGCTATCACAGGGTATTAGAGTAAATATTTTGCTTAATTGTCTTAGCCAAGTTCCCATAACTTCTCATACCAAGCCAGCGCTTGGGGTCGGGCCACCGCAAGATACTGATTATACTGATTTTGCGTGCCAGAAATAGGTGCTTTTGAGGTCTATATCCTCGTTTTCGACCCCGAAAAGTGCCTTATAGGAGCAAAGATTCTCCCGTAGCTGGTACCCCTCACCAGCTTCTATGACATCTCGCCCTTTGGTTCGAAACCTCAAATGTGCTTTCACATTTTCAATAAAACCCTTGCTCCCAACGGCTATACTGCCTGTCCATTTATCTTGGCGTTTCTTCCCCGCACCTTGTAATTGCTCCTCTAACCTGCATGACTACTTTCGCAAGGTAGCCCGCAGAAAGGTCAATAAAGACCGCAGCATCACCCTCAACGGACGGCTTTATGAAGCCCCGGTGGCGCTGATTGGAAAACGTGTCGAGCTGCTCTACCACCAGAGTCAACCCGAGCAAGTTGAAGTCAAATATCAAAATAAGTCTTTCGGTATGCTGGTTGCGGTCAACCTGCATGTCAATTGCCGCATCAAACGAGATAAAAACAATAATCCCCAAATCCACTCCAATACCCAGACCAATGAATATGATGGTGGAAAACTGTGGTATTCAAAAAGGAGAGACGACGATGAACAATAATTACCGCAGCTTCTTCGGACTGAACAAACAACCATTTGGTGCCGATATCAACTTAAACGAGATTTTAAAAACCGCTGAACTCATCGATGTCAAAGAGCGCTTTGACTATGTCATCCGCCTGGGGGCAATCGGTCTGATCACCGGCGAAGTCGGCAGTGGCAAATCCACCGCCATTCGATATGCCGCTGAGCATCTACACCCCTCGGAATACAAAAGCCTGTATCTGATCGCATCATCCGGGGCGATCATGGAATTTTACCGCCAACTGGTCAATGAATTGGGCATCCACATCAAATCCAATTCCAAAACCATGCTGCTGCGGCTGATCAAAAAAGAAATCAACGCACTGGTGTGTGAGAAAAAAATCAAAGTGGTGCTAATCGTTGATGAGGCTTCACTGTTACGCCTGGAAGTGTTTGCCGAACTGCGTACTGTCTGTCAGTTTGAAAAAGACTCCAAACCATATCTGCCCATCATCTTGGCCGGTCAAAACAACCTCATTGATAAATTATCCTACCGTTCTTCTCAACCGCTGGCTTCCCGAGTTGTGGCCCGCAGCCACCTACAGGGCACCGATCTTGCCGGTATGCAAGATTATCTCAAACATCACCTGGCCATCGCCGGCATTAAACAAAACCTTTTTGATCAAAACGCAATAACCGCTATCCATCAGGGTTCCGGTGGGTTGTTCAGAAAAGCAAATCATCTGGCCCGAGGCTCTCTGATTGCCGCTGCTGCCAATCAATCCACGCTGGTTAATGCCGAGCATGTCCGCCTGGCAGCCACTGAAATCTTTTAAAACGAATTTATGAGGACAATATGACTATTTATGAAGACGAACAATATGAAATAAAGATGGATCGAATTACCGATCGCATGGCCTACCTTATCTTAGATTTGATTACAATGGCCATTGAAAAGATCGATCATGAAAATCAAATTTATGCGGATTTTTTACAATGTCGATTAGAAACAAAAAATGATCAAAGTTTGAATAAAAATGACTTCTAAACAGATCGTGTAATTATTCACAGTTTTGCAGGAGGATAGGGCAACGCTGGGAAGCAACCCGAGCGCCTGCAAATGACCGGGGAAGAGGCGGAGGCTGTTATTGGCAGCCTCCGTCTTGTCTGGAGCCCCTCTTCCCTGGTTGACAATGCGATAAATCCCGGGGGCTTGGGGGCTGGCCCCCAAATTTAATCGACCTTTACCTTTCTTTGGAAAAACGTGTACATCTGAAAATGTCAAAATAAAGCAGTAAAAGCGTATACGCTTCCAAATAATAAGGCAATTGTCGTACCAATTATGCGGGAATTAACACCACTATACAAAGTCGCTCTAAAGCTTCAATCGCGGCTGGAAGCCACTCCCACAAATATCGCCCCGATCCTTAAGTTACCGGCATAGGCTAGATATTTTCCCCGATGTTGACAAAATGTCAATCAAACGGTAGTGCAGTCAATCCAGCTGATATCTTTCACCTGATACTGATTGTAAAGAAAAAATTTCTTGACAACGGTATCAATTGATACCATAATGCGGATAAAGGTATAAATTGATACTGGCGGGGGAATTGTTGATTTGATGCAGAGGCCTTCTAAAAAGGAGCTTTTTAACAAAATAAGACGAGGAAAAGAAATTGTCGCTCAAGGGAGTATCCTCCTCGTTGATCTAGATGTCATAGCAGAAGACGCTATTGAATTAGGATACCAGGTATCGAGCCTAAAAGACATTCTATCTCAAATATTAGATGAGATAAGAATAGAACATTATGTTGGGGCTCATCCTCCGCGTAAATCTTATAAACCAATGATCAAGGACTGTGAGCTTTTTGAGTTCAAATTGACGTGTAGAATATTTGGCTGTGCTACATACTTGAAATATTGTTTAAAGGCAGAAACATTTTTCTTAGTGTCCTTGCATAAGGACAGACCACAAGCACCAAGGTAAAAATTAAAGGAAGGGGGTGGGCATGATGACAGATGGGATCAATTGCCCAAACGACCACGGAGAGATGACCCTGAGGAGAATTGATAAAGAGACTATTTTTAAGGGAGAGACCCTAAATTACCAATATGAAACTTATGTGTGTGAAGCGTGCAATGTAAATATCGGAACGATAGAACAGGCTGCCGCTACGCAGAATGCAATAGCCGATGCATATAGAGCTAAAGTTGGTTTGTTAACCGGAGAGGAAATAAAGCGCAAGAGAGCTGAAATCAATTGGAGCCAAAAGGCACTTGCCAGAGAGGCAGGTGTTGGGATTGCAAGTATTAAGCGGTGGGAGAATGGTATTATCCAAACAAAGCCGATGGACCAGGCTTTAAAAAGCGCGTTTAAAGGAAATACGATTGGTAATAGATATACCGGCAATAGAGCTGCTATATCAATTCCGAGAATTAAATTGGTGCTCCAGGCGTTGGAGCGAGAGATTGGCACAACCCTGCTTGAACCGGGAGATAAGTTGCTATTCGCAGCTAAATATTTGTGGTACACAGATATGCTGTCCTTTAAGAAGCTGGGGAGGAGCATTACTGGATCGACATATGCCGCATTGCCGTATGGACCACAGTTAAACAATTATAATGATTTAGTAGAACTAATACTAGAAGCTGATGAGGGTGAGGCTGAACCGTTAACTGATGAAGAAAAGAGCCTAATAGTTAGGGTTGCTGTCACTTTCCCAGACAAGCGAATGGTTTATGATGCTTCACATCGTGAGGAGGTTTGGAAGAGCAGGAGCCCAGGGGAAATAATTCCCTATACAGCAGCTGAGGAGTTGACTGGAATTTAAGATCATTGAAGAAGGCAATGCCCCTTTGCATGGTATCGTTTATGTCCGGGGGAAAGGGGCTGCAGCCCTGAAACGGCGGCTTAACTGGGTAGCTTTCCCATAAAACCAACCAGAATTACCGACATAAGGTTGGGCATGGTAATAATTTGAAAATAGACAGAATAACTTAAAAATCAGGGTGACTTTCAGGCTCAAACAGCCAATTTTGATGTGAAAAAGGGCATTTAAGAACTAACCTTCGAATAGGTCGCCGTGCATTGGCTTACGACCGAATAGATGTGGGCAGGAAGCACTAAATTTCGTCATTAAAAAAGCGATCCCAGTAACTACCTGAAATCGCTTTTAAAAAGATGTGAATGGTGCCGAAGGCCGGACTTGAACCGGCACGGGCGTGGCCCACTACCCCCTCAAGATAGCGTGTCTACCAAATTCCACCACTTCGGCACGTTTATAAAACTTTACTGCTTTATATTACTCTGACTGTTGGGCCGGCTGTGAACCGCTGCCTCCGGCTGCCGGCGGCGTGGCCGGTGCCGGCTGGGCCGAACTTTCTATGGGGGCAGGGGTGTCGGTGACAACCGATTCACCTCCGGTTCGGTGACTGGACATCCACGCCAGGCCCAACGAGGTGACCATAAACACGATGGCGGCACCCGTGGTGGCCTTGCTTAGAAAAGTCGAGGCTCCGGTGCTGCCAAACAGGGTCTGGCTAGATCCGCCTCCGAAAGCGGCTCCCATGTCCGATCCTTTGCCCGTTTGGAGCAAAACGATCATGATCAGTGCGATACAAACGATAACGTGAATAATAATTAAAAAAATCGTCATTTTTAATTTTTGCCTGTTATTTTTTAAATTTTACAATCTGACTGAACGACTCGGCATCCAGGCTGGCACCGCCCACCAGGGCACCGTCGATATCCGGCATACTCATCAATTCGGCAACATTGGCCGGTTTGACACTGCCGCCGTATAAAATCCGGACGGAGTCGGCCAGGGTCGTGCCAAAGATACCATCGGTCAAAGAACGGATATATTTATGCGCTTCCTGAGCTTGATCGCTGGTGGCCGTTTTGCCGGTTCCAATAGCCCAGACCGGTTCATAGGCAATGACCAATGATCCGAGGTCTTCAACAACCTTCTCTTTTAACCCGTCTTTAACCTGTTTGTCAAGCACAGAAAATGTATTGCCGGACTCGCGCTCGGTTTCGGTTTCACCGATGCAAAAAACCGGGATCAGATCGGCTGCGATGGCCGCACTGATTTTTTTGTTGACGGTTTCATCGGTTTCGCCGAAATACTGGCGCCTTTCCGAATGGCCGATGATCACGTACCGGCAGCCGGCCGAGATCAGCATGTCAGCGGAAATTTCACCGGTATAGGCACCTTCCGTTTCCCAGTACAAATTCTGGGCCCCCAAACCGACCCGGCTGCCGGCGACAACCTTGGATACCGGATCGATGGCCGTGAATACCGGGGCAATCATGATGTCCACATCAGACGTGCCGGCGACCAGCTCAACCAAATGCCCGGCCGTTTCCACGGCTTCAGCATTGGTTTTGTACATTTTCCAGTTGCCGGCGATAAGTGGCTTGCGCGTTTTCACAATATTCACTCCTTATTTTATAAATAGACCCTAATAGATATAGAATAACTTAGCCCAATCTAGGCCACTTGAGCGGCCCTCTGGTCCTTGAGGATCGGCCCGCGTCAAGGCGGGCCTGAATGAGCGCTTCGCTTGAAGAGCGCTGCGCTCGAAGCTTAAGTAAAGAGGTAATGCAATTTTTTGCCTCAAAGCCCGAAGGGCTGCTCCTCAAGGCCGTCAAGCAGGTCCTCAAATCGTGTTGTCAGCAGGCCGCTCCTCTAGCGAAGCGATCTTCTTTATAACTCCTTGCCCACCATGGCGGCCAGATCGACCATGCGATGGGAGTAGCCTGACTCGTTGTCGTACCAGGAAAGCACCTTGACCATGTCTTCGATGACATAGGTCGTGGGGGCGTCCACCACTGAAGAGAGCGTCGATCCGTTAAAATCCGTCGAAACCAGTGGCGAATCACTGTAACCCAGGTAGCCGGCCAGGGATTCTTCGGATGCCTGCTTGAGGGCTTCGTTGACGTCTGATTCGGTAATGCCGGCTTTGCCGACGGTCGCCACCAGATCCACCAGCGAGACATTGGGCGTGGGAACCCGGATGGCAAGCCCGTTGAGCTTGCCGGACAGCTCCGGCAGCACCAGGGCCACGGCTTTGGCCGCGCCCGTAGTGGTGGGGATCATGGACAGCGCTGCGGCCCGGGCGCGGCGAAGGTCTTTGTGCGGGAAATCAAGCAGCCGCTGATCACCGGTGTAGGAGTGGATGGTGGTCATGAGGCCGTGCTTAAGTCCAAAGTTCTCCAGCAGTACCTTGGCTACCGGCGCCAGGCAATTGGTGGTGCAGGAAGCATTTGAAATGAGGTGATGCTGACGGGGATCATACTGGTTGGAGTTAACCCCCATGACAATCGTTATGTCCGGGTTGCCGGCCGGGGCGGATATAATCACCTTGCGGGCGCCGGCCGCCAGATGCTTTGAAGCGCCTTCCCGATCCCGAAAAATCCCGGTGCATTCGGCGGCAATATCAACCCCGAAATCGCCCCAGCCGATTTTTTCCGGATCTTTGACGGAACGGATGGCAATCGATTTGTCTCCGACCTGGATGCTGTCTTCTTTGGCCGTAACGTCCATGTCCAGCTGGCCGTGGACCGAGTCATATTTTAACAGGTAGGCCATCGTTTCCGAATCAGTCAAATCATTGATCGCGACAACTTCCACATCCGGGTGTTTCAACGCCGCTCTTAAAACCATGCGACCGATTCTGCCGAAACCATTGATACCAAGCTTGATACTCATATTTCCTCCTTTAGATTTTTCATCATCAATACTGCGTCTTCTTGCGTATCTTCATAATAATTGTGCCGTCGGCCGATGACTTTAAAACCGAATTTCCGGTAAAGTTCGATGGCCGGGATATTCGATGGACGAACTTCAAGATAAACCGCAACCGCTCCCTGCCCGGCACCGTCTGCAAAACACTGCTCAAGCAGCCGGGTTGCGATTCCAATGCCGCGCCAATCAGGGTTGACGGCTATTTTTAATAGGTGCAGCTCGTCGGCGGCCAGACGGAAAAAGGCGTAGGCCACCACCTGTTCGTCGGTGCCGTTTGCGTTCGATTTGACAACATAATTGCAGGCATTTTGGCAAGCCAGCTCCCCTTCAAAGGACAACCGTCCCCAGGGCCATCGAAACGAACGCTGCTCGATTTCCATCACCGGCTCGAGCTCATCGACCTGATTAATGGTGCCAAGCTGCCAGCTGTTCACACATTAACTCCGCTTGTTGCCTTTAAGAATTCCGCTGGCCAATGAAATGCTTTTTTTGCCGAATACTTCCAGGTTGGCTGCCAGCTCGTCGAGCTTCAGGTTTTTATCCCGCAAACTTGCAGCCTGGATTAAGATGGGAAGGTTTACACCGGACAACACCTCGATGTGGCCTTCCTCCAAAAACGAGTAACTCAGATTGGAGGGGGTGCCGCCAAACATATCCGTCAGAATTAAAATGCCTTCCTGCCCCTGGACTTTCTTGATTCCCCGGGCAATTTTGGTGCGCAGCTTATCCGCGTTCTCACTCAGGTCAATCGAAACCGATACCATTGCTTCCGGACGATTGCCGATAATGAATTCAGCCGCTCCGATCAATGCATCACCAAGCTCTTTATGTGTGACGATAACAATGCCGATCATATATCACCATGCCATTTTTTTCTGTCTGCTGTTTGCCACTGGATTATAGCTTGAATCATCTCCGGTCTATGAAGGTTGGCCTCGGTCGCGGTGATTGAGTTCCACTGTTTTTCCCATGGCTTGGATATGCTCGAAAATCGTTCTGGCCACCGTTACAGATCTGTGACGCCCGCCGGTGCAGCCCAGCGCTATGGTTAAATAGGCCTTGCCCTCCTTTTCGTACAACGGGATTAAATAATCAAGAAGATCCAGATATTTATCAAGGAATGCGCGGGTGTCGCCGTGGCCTAATATAAAATCTCTTATCGCCTGTGCCTCTCCATCGAGCTCCTTTAATTCCGGAATGAAATACGGGTTTACCATAAAACGTACATCCATTATCAGATCCGCATCGTATGGTATGCCATACTTGAAACCAAACGAAAGTACATTGATGCGCATGGGCACGTTTTTTTTGCTCTTCTGGGCGATGTCCAGAATTTTTGACTTGAGCTCGTGTACATTAAACTCGCTGGTGTTGATCACCAGATCGGCGGCCGATCTCAAGTCCTCCAACTGTTCTTTTTCCTGCCGGATGTCTTCCACCAACCTTTTGCCGGTTGACAAGGGGTGCTGCCTGCGGGTTTCGCTGTAACGCTGGACCAGAATCTCTTCTTCTGCTTCCAGAAAGAGGATCTCGAAAAAATAGCCCTTTTTTTTGAGCTCGCTGAAAACGGCGCTGTAACGGCTAAGAAAACCTTTCTCGCGTAAATCCATCACCAGCGCGATGCCGGAAATATCGGAATCGCGCTCTAACGGCATTTCCAGAAATTTGGGCAGAAGATCGACCGGCATATTGTCGATGCAATAAAACCCGGCATCTTCCAAAGCGGCCAGGGCCGTGCTTTTTCCGGAGCCTGAAAGACCCGTAATGATGAATATTACTCTTGTCTGCACGTTAATTTATCAGCCGTTAAAATTCTTCGTCCTCCGCCTTGATAATACTTATGATCTCATCGCTGTCGGAGGCATTTAATAGCCTGTCCTTAAAAGGCTCATTTTTCAGGATTCTGGATATTCGAGCCAGAAGCTTTAAGTGAAGACCGGTTGAATTTTCAGGAGTGACCAGTAGAAAAAAGATATGGGCCGGCTTTCCGTCCAGCGATTCAAAATCAACGCCCTTGCGGCTCAACCCAAAACCGAGAACCAGAGATTCCAGATCCTTCATCTTGCCGTGTGGAATTCCGATACCGCCGCCGATTCCGGTGCTGCCAAGCCGCTCTCTTTCAAGCAGGACTTTGACCAGAACCTCCTGGGGGACATCGGCAATTTCAGCGACCGGGGCTACAAGCTCTTCCAGTATTCCTTTTTTATTCCGGGCTTTCAAGTCAGCCTGAACTGCTTCTTTATGCAGTACTTCACAAATTTTCATATCAACTTAGAATTTCAAATGGTTGCGCTTCGATGTTAAGGATATCGCCGCGGGATTGGAAAATATTGATCGATAAACGGATAATTATAATCACGAACTGGGCTGAATCAAGCCGTAGTGCCCGTCCCGTCGTCGATACAATACGTTTATTTGGTCGGACCTGGCGTTGGTAAACACCAGGAAATTGTCTTCGATCAAATCCATCTGCAAGACGGCCTCTTCGATATCCATTGGTTTATATTCAATGTTGCGAATTTTGATCTGCCTTTCAACATCCTCGTCAGGCAGGCCGGCTTCCTCTTCCAGCATTGATCGATTGCGGTTTTTCGAGGCGGATCTTCGTTCTCTGATTTTTTCCTTGTTTTTCTTAATCTGCTTTTCAAGCTTATCGAGCACCATATCGATGGCCGAATACATGTCGACCGTTTCTTCTTTGCCAACTATGTTGAGTCGATCTCCTGAAATATTGATTTCAGCAATGTGGCGGAATTTTTCGACGGCCAGAACCACATTGGCTTCGGCCGGGTTGTCGAGAAATTTATCAGATCGGTTTAATTTGTCGCCAACGTACGATTTCAGATGATCAGAGGGATCAATATTTTTGAACATAACGGATGTCTGCATGCGTTTAGACCTCCTTATATCTGTTTGCGGTTATTTGATGGCAAAACTTTTAATATTTCACGATACTTTGCTACTGTCCTGCGTGCGATATGGATGTCATCTTTTTTCAATATTTGGGCGATTTTATCATCGCTGTAAGGTTTTTTAGGATTTTCACCGAGGATAATTTGCTTGATCTTTTCCTGAACACTGGCAGATGCGATGCTTCCACCGTGGGATCGTCTGATGGAGCTATTGAAAAAATACTTTAATTCAAAGATGCCCTGAGGTGTGAAAGCGTACTTGTTGGTGGTTACCCGGCTGATGGTGGATTCATGCATCCCGATATCCTGCGCGACATCCCTGAGGACCATCGGTTTCAGCTGGGAGATGCCCTGCTCAAAAAAATCCCGCTGAAAGCGCAGGATGCTTTCCATGACGCGATAGATGGTTTTTTGACGTTGATGGATGCTTTTAATCAACCAGGCCGCCGATCGCATTTTATCCTGTATATAATCTTCGGCGTCTCCGGAGATCTTTTTGCCGCGGGTGATTGAATTTTTGTAAAAAGAATTCACGCGCAGCTTCGGCATGCCGTCGTCGTTGAGCAGGATGACAAAATCGTTTTCAAGTTTGTAGACGTAGATGTCCGGGTTGATGTATTGCGGTGTTTCATCACTGAATTCGCGGCCGGGTTTGGGCTCCAGGCTCGTGATGACATTAACCGCAGATACGATTTCATCCATACTTTTTTTCAAGGCCTTGCAGATTGCCTTGTAATTTCTCTTTTCCAGATTCGGCAGATGGCTGTTGATTATATCGGTGACAATCGTATCCTGCAAACCCAGATAGTTGGCCTGGATCAGCAGACATTCCCTCAGGTCCCTGGCACACACTCCGATTGGATCGAAGGTCTGCATCAGTGACAAACCTGCTTCAACCTCCTCGAGCGGTGATCCACTCGTCTCGGCAATTTCTTCGGCCGAGACATCCAAATAGCCATCCCTATTTAAATTACCGACAATTAGACTGCCGATCCGCTCTTCTTCCTTGTTCGGCTTGGTCATGATGAATTGCCAAAGCAAGTGATCGTTGAGGGATTCTTTGCGGGCAATAAAGGATTCGAAACGCGGGGTGTCCCTGTCCTCGGCTTCGTAGTGCACCCGTCCGGGAGTGTTGTACTCATCCAGGTAGTCGCTCCAATCAATATCCTGTTGGAGCTTTTCTTCAATGGTGACTTCTTTTTCGGCAGGGGCTTCTTCAGCGGGTCTTTCGGCTTGTTCGATTAAATTTTCGGCTGAAGCGCTTTCCGGCACCTCTTCCAGAGCCGGATTTTCCTCCAACTCGGTGCGGATGGTTTCCATTAGCTCCAGCCTGGACAACTGCAGCAGCTTGATCGCCATTTGAAGCTGCGGCGTCATTATCAGCTGCTGAGTTAATTTCAGTTGTTGTCTCAGTTCAAGTGCCATATTACCTGCAGATGGGTTTTGTCTTTGGGTTGTAGAATAATCAGCTTTCGGCTGATCGTCAATAACGGGCGTTGCACCGTCCGGCAATTTTTGTGCCGAAGGGTAAAATTTTTCCTATTTTAGATGAGTTGATTTAAAATTGCAACCATAAGGTTAACGACCAGGCAATGTTATTGTAAATTTTAATCAGGGTTTACCCAACCCTTGAACCGGTGAAAAATTACGTGAAATCACAGACGCCACATTTCCCGTTAAAACGATTTTATTGGCTTTCATATCAAAGGTTGCCGAATTCGCCGACAATTCGGCGTCCCGACCTGAGATGTTTACCGGGACATTCGTGAAAATGAAACGGCGTTCGTGCTCATAGTTCAATTTTTCCGTTGTGAGCCGGTAGTCTTCATTTCTTATCACAACGTTGCCTGAGAATTCAATGTCATTTGTGTCGGTGTTCAATATTCCCTGATCGGAATTCAAAAACACTTCACGGTCGTTTTCAAGATAATAGGTGATAGACAGGTCTTTTAAAACCGCTTTTTTTTCATCCTCCATATAGTGGGCTGACCCGGCTTCCAGACTCCATTCCTTTTTGCCGTCGCGGGTAGCTGTCTGTCGAATTCTTCCCAGGGACAAATTAACGCCGTCTTGGATGGAAGAAAGCAGCATCTCAGGCGCATTTGAGATCTTGCGATAGCCGATAAAAACCGTGATGACGGTGCCAATGGCCATCAGGATAACAATCAGCAGAATGATGCTTAATTTTTTGATTTTCATGTAAGGGGCAGGTTCGGGGTTCAGGGTTCAAGGTTTAGGGTTCAGGGTTCAAGGTTTGGGGTTCAAGGTTCAAGGTTTAGGGTTTAGGGTTCAAGGTTCTGGGTTCAGGGTTTGGGGTTCAAGGTTCTGGGTTCAGGGTTCAAGGTTTGGGATTCAAGGTTCAAGGTTCTGGGTTTAGGGTTCAAGGTTTAGGGTTCAAGGTTCAGGGTTCAAGGTTTGGGGTTCAAGGTTTGGGGTTCAGGGTGCTCGTGTGAAACTACGTTAAAAGCGAACCGCAGAACCGCAGAATATTGAATATCGAATGTCGAAGGGTGGAATCGCTTCGCTCAGTCGTTTTAAAATAGACCGTTCGACAAAAAAGCTCACGACAGGCAGAATGCATTATTCGATGTTCGATGTTGGACGTTCGATGTTCGACGTTCATTAGTTTCTTTTCCGATCAGACTGAACGCTCACGGCCAGAGGCGGCGCTCATATGAAACATCCGTTAAACTCCAAAGCAAGTTATTTAAATCGTGCTCGTCGTCGTCCTCGTCCTCGTCCTCGATACTAAAAGCGGCTCAGAAGCTTCGAGAACGAGGACGAGCACGAGTACGAGTACGATTACGAAACGAGCGACGTGCTCATACGAAACGCCGGTATGGCATAGTTTCTTTCTTTGATCAAACTGGCCGTTTTTTGGCCAGAGGCGGCGCTCATATGAAACATTAATGTTTATTAACCGGAGCGGGTAAATCGCGGTTAAAAACCGCTCCCACAGTTTGCTTTAGGGCAATTTCCGCTTTCTGGAATTAGCGTCTTTTCATATTTTGCCCTGATATCGCTCCAGCATTTTTTCCCATTCGCCCCGGGCTTTCAGCAGGGCATCGCATACTTCCCTAACCGCACCGCGGCCGCCCGGTGCCGAGGTGACCCAATCCGCACAGTCACGGACCAACTCGTGGGCATCGGCCACGGCAATGGGCAGGCCGATGCGTCGCATCAGGGGAATGTCGGGCAGATCATCACCGATGAAGGCTGTGTCGTCGGCTCCGGTGCCTGTATCCGTGATAATTTTATCCAGCAGCCGGGCCTTATGCTGCGCGCCGTCGTATATAAAATCTATTCCAAGGTCGCGGCAGCGGCGATCAAGTGCCTCCGACGATCGTCCGGTAACAAGGCCGACCTTGATCCCGGCGGCCATCACGAGCTTTATTCCAAAACCGTCTTTGACATTAAATTCTTTGATTTCGCTGCCTGCATCGCTGTAGATGATGCTGCCGTCGGTGAGGACGCCGTCTACATCCAGCAGCAGGAGTTGAATATCCTTTAGGTTTTCCGGCAAAGTTTTGGATGTCATAGGATTCGGGTAACCATTGATCGGTTGGCGTTGTTGATTGAGTCTAGTGGATTCAAAGCGAAGGAACCTATCATATAAAATGATGAATGAAGATTGATCCGCCGAAGGCGGAACGAATGAAGGAATCGCTTCGCGAAATCTGTTTTAAAACGGATAGAATACATTATTCGATGTTGGATGTTCAGCGTTCGATGTTCAATGTTCACTGGTTTCTTTCTGGACCAAACTGGTCCCTTGCAGCCAGCGGCGCACCCTTATGAAACCCGATCTTTGCCGGCTCAGGCAATTGTCCTCGCCTTCGGTTCAGGTTTCCGAAAACCGGACTTACTGGCCCCGGATCTTTAACTGCGATTGATTGTCTCATGAATGGATATGAGCCGGGACAACAGGTCATCAAGGGTGTCTAACTTCAATGAATTGGGACCGTCGCAGAGGGCCTGCTCGGGATCCCGGTGGACCTCCAGAAAAATCCCGTCAACTCCGGCGGCGACTGCCGCCCTGGCCAGCAGTGGGGCAAAATCCCGCTGTCCCCCGGAGCTGGTGCCGGCATCACCGGGCAGCTGCACACTGTGGGTGGCATCGAATATTACCGGATAACCGGTCTGGCGCATGATCATTAATCCGCGAAAATCCACCACCAGATTGTTGTAGCCGAACATGGTGCCCCGCTCGGTAATCAGAATATTCCGGTTGCCGGCGGAGGTGATTTTCTGCACCACATTGGCCATATCCCAGGGCGCCAGAAACTGGCCTTTCTTGATATTGACCACCTTGCCGCTGCGAGCCGCCTCGATGAGCACATCGGTTTGACGGCACAGAAAGGCCGGGATCTGGATAATATCCAAAACCTTGGAAGCCGCCGACACTTCACTGATCCGATGAACATCCGAAAGGATGGGAATCTTGAATTCGTTTTTAATTTCCGCAAGGATTTTAAGCCCCTCATCCGGTCCCGGTCCCCGATAAGATGTTATCGAGGTGCGGTTGGCTTTATCATAGGATGCCTTGAAGACCCACGGGATAGCAAGCTTGCCGGTGATTTCTTTAAGCGTTGCCGCAATGTCTCGGGTGGTCTCATAATCTTCGATAACACAGGGGCCTGCGATAAGCGCCAGGGGCGCTCCCCGGCCGATGGTGAAGTTGTCTATTTTAACGGGCGTTGACATGCTCTAATTCAGGAATTCAGGGATTTAGAAATTTAGGAATCGAAGGAATATTAACCATTATAATTTCCGCCTTCTGCATTTCGACTTTTCACTTCCTTAAAGCTGATACCCAACCCGGCGAAGCCGGAAATGAATATTGAATATTGAAGATTTGTTGTATCGCTTCGCTCTGTCTTTAAATTTAAATCGATAGCATTCCTAACCCGGACAAGCCGGAAATGACGAATGACGAATGACGAATGACGAATTTTGGTATCGCTTCGCTCTGTCTATTATATTACAATCGATCATTTAACTTTTAGCCTATGTAAAAGTTGACGCCAAAATTTATCTTCGTAAACACCTGTATACCAAAGGTTTAAAAAGAAACTGAAAAATATTTTGCGCTTATTGCGCAAAACCGAATTGATAACTGTCTAATACCTAACCCGGGCAAGCCGGAATTGAAGATTGAAGATTGAAAATTGAATATTTGTTGAATCGCTTCGCTCTATCTTTTTTATTTAAATCGATAGCGGTCCTAAGATATTCAATCTGGCTATGGCATAAATCATGCGCAAACATGATGTGATTTCAATAAATAGGCACTAAGCTTTTTCCGAGACTGCGCTCGGAAAAAGGGGCTCCTGCGGTGCAGCTACAGCGCAATTCAAAGAATTTAGGTGTCAGGTTTCGGGTGTCAGGGAACCGAGTTGCTAAATCCTGACACCTGAACACTGACACCTGAAACCTTCAGTAACTTACAACATGTTGTCAGAAAAAAGGCCCTAAGGGCCTAATACCGGTACCTGGTACCCAGCATCATTCATCCAGTATCCAGTATCCAGTATCCAGCATCCAGCATCCAGCATCCAGCATCGAGCATCCAACATCCAGTATCCAGCATCCAGTATCCAGTATCCAGCATCGAGCATCCAGTATCCAGCATCCAGCATCCAGCATCCAGCATCCAGCATCCACTAATGAGCAATTTAGCCCGCGTCGTGTTAAAAGTCAAGAAACGAAAACAAACCTTGATTATCACCAGGTTAACTGCTATTTAATCAAATTCTTTAATGGTAGATCATACGGCTCTGACCTGGATTGGTGAAAATTGTTTATTTTCCTAAAGGCTTTTTAAGCCTATCTTTGTTGATCACAAGTTGGTGCAATATTAGAATTTTGAATTAGGATTTTAGAGATTTTAGATTTAAGGAATTCTGCCTGTCGTGAGCTTCTGTGTCGAACGGTCCATTATAATTGATAGAGCGTAGCGATTCCATCAATCCGAAATCCGCAATCTAAAATCCCAAATAAATTAAAATACAGCAATGAGAAAAGATAAAAAGCATACCAAATTGTGGTTGATGATAATCGGATGTTTGATCATCGTGGTGCCGACGGCCTGGGTTTTGATAACGCGTCTGGAAGGGGAAGCACCGAAGCTGGAAATCGATTTGCTGCCCCTTGCTTTAGGCCGATCACAGGAACTTGCCATATCGGTTTCCGATGCCGACAGCGGTTTGCGAAAACTCTGGGTCGCTTTGCTCAAAGACGGCAAGGAAGTTGTTTTGCATGATGCGGCCTTTCCTTCGGCCGGCATATTTAAAGGCGGTGCCGAAAGTGAAGCCGCCGTCAGGATACCGGTGGCCCCCCGGGATCTGGGATTTGCCGATGGGGAAGCGACTTTGCGATTCGTCGTACGGGATCACTCGTGGCGTGACTGGTGGAAAGGCAACAAAACCTATGCTGACAAAACGGTCGTGATCGACACCCGTGCACCTAAAATCGAGGTGTTCACCAGTGCCCACAATATCAACCAGGGCGGCGCCGGGCTGATCATTTACCGTACCTCCGAAGCCTGTCCGCAAAGCGGGGTTCAAGTCGGCGACAAATTTTATCCCGGCCACCCTGGCAATTTTAATGATCCAAATATTCACCTGGCTTTTTTCGCACTGGCATATGATCAGGGCCGTGATACAGCCATGTACCTGACTGCCGTCGATCGGGCCGGCAACCAGGGCAAAAGCGGATTTAACTATCACATCCGGCGAAAAAAATTCAGAAAAGATCGCATCAACATATCCGATCGGTTTTTGCAAAAAAAGCTGCCGGATTTCGAATCTGACCTGCCGCAGGATTCCAAACTGTCAGCGGTGGACAGGTTTTTGTTGATTAACCGGGGGATGCGCAAGGCCAACTATGAAAAAATAGTTGAAGTCTGCCGCAGCACGGATAATAAACTGCACTGGCAGGGAGTTTTTTTAAGATTGCCCAATGCAGCCAACCGGGCCCGCTATGCGGACCATCGCACCTATTACTATGGGAAAAAAGAAATTGATCGCCAGGTTCACCTGGGGATCGATCTGGCCTCCCTGGCCAACAGCCCGGTGCCGGCCGCCAACAGCGGAATTGTTGTGTTTGCCGAGTCCCTGGGGATCTACGGAGGTACCGTAATTATTGATCACGGGTTCGGATTGTTCAGCATGTATTCCCATTTAAGTTTCAGCGCCGTCAATGCCGGGGACCGGATTACCCGGGGCGATATTTTGGGCCGTACCGGCAGCACGGGGATGGCCGGGGGGGATCATCTGCACTTCAGCATGCTGATCTATGATACATTTGTCAATCCGGTGGAATGGTGGGACAAAAAGTGGATCCAAAACAATGTCCGGTCAAAACTTGATCAGGTTCAACCCAGCCAAAACTAGGAGAGATGGTCCATGAAGAAGCATAAGGTCAACAAAACCATCCGGGAAATCAATCAGAAAATCAAATCCGGTGAGGTGGTGGTCGTCACGGCCGAGGAGATTATCGATATCGTCAAAAATGACGGCCCTGTCGAAGCGGCGCGGCAGGTGGATGTTGTCACCACGGGCACTTTCGCGCCCATGTGCTCATCCGGGGCCTTTGTCAACTTCGGTCATTCAACCCCCACGATTAAAGCATCTAAAGTCTGGCTGAACAAGGTGCCGGCCTATGCCGGTGTGGCAGCCGTGGATTGCTACATCGGGGCGACGGAAGCCGCCGAGGATGATCCGCTCAACAAAGTGTATCCCGGTGAGTTCAACTACGGCGGCGGGCATGTTATCCAGGATCTGGTTGGCGGCAAAAAAGTGCAGCTAAAAGCCAGTGCCTACGGCACAGACTGTTATCCCAACCGGTTGGTGGAAAAAGAGGTGACCCTGCGCACCCTGCCCCAGGCCACCCTCTGCAGCCCGCGCAACGCGTATCAGAATTATAATTGCGCCGTTAATCTCACCAACAAGACCATTTATACCTACATGGGAACCCTCAAGCCCAAAGCAGGCAATGCCAATTACTGCTCCGCCGGGCAGTTAAGTCCCCTGTTTAACGATCCCTATTACGAAACCATCGGCCTTGGTACCCGAATTTTTCTCGGGGGTGGCGAAGGCTATGTGACCTGGCACGGCACCCAGCATAAACCTTCGATAAAGCGGACGAAGAAAGGAATCCCCCTGACCCCGGCCGGAACCCTCTGGGTGATGGGCGATTTAAAACAGATGAGTTCGAAATGGCTGGTCGGTGTGAGTATTCAAGGCTACGGCTGCTCTCTGGCCGTGGGACTGGGTATTCCCATTCCCCTGCTGAATGAAAAAATCGCTCAGCACACCGCCATAAGTGATGAGGAAATCTTTACCCAAATAATCGACTACGGCAACGACTATCCCAATGGCGTTTCCAAAAGCTACGGGCAGGTGAGCTACGCCGAGCTCAGAAGCGGCTCCATCAAACTCGACGGCCAGGAGGTCACCACCGTTCCCTTGTCCAGCGTGGTAAGAGCCGCCGAAATTGCCGATATCCTGAAAAAGAAGATATCCAATGGCAAATTTATGCTCGGCGAGCCGCAGTTTAATCTGCCGCGGTAGGAAATTTATAATGAATAATGATAAATGACTAATTGTGGAGGTCGCTGCGCTCCGCGGTATAAATTGAAGATTGAAGATTGAATATTGAATATTTAAGGTAGGCGCTTTGCGCCGTCATTTTAATATTAGGATTAAATAAGTAGTTGGGAGAAGCTATACTTATCCTCGAGAGCATATTGGAGTTGCGGTTAAGGGATATATTTCCAGGCCAGTGTACAGGTGGATCGTCTGGTTTTTTATTACTGGATTGATTTCGGCACTGCATGAGCGGGTATCGCAGTTTATATTGCAATATAATCTCTCACTGTTAAATTAAATAGACAGAATTCCATAAATATTCATTCTTCAATCTTCAATATTCAATTTTTTGCCGATGTCCCAGACGATACGATCTTTTATTGCTTTTGAATTGCCGGATGCGGTCGTTTCCTTATTGGATAATGTCCAGCAGGGGCTCAAGTCGCTGCCGCTGAAAGCAAAATGGGTGCGGCCGCAAAATATCCATTTAACCCTTAAATTTCTGGGAAATATCGATCCGGCAAATATCGAGGATATCGGGCAGGCGATGGCTGATGCGGCCGGTGATTTCGCCCCGTTTACATTGACCGTCGTGGGTATCGGATTCTTTCCGGGTATAAAACGTCCCCGGGTTGTCTGGGCCGGGCTTGGCGGGGAGACGGAAGTTTTGCTCAACCTGCAGCGCAAGTTGGTGCAGCGGGTGGCAGCCATCGGCTTTCCCAAAGAAAAAAGGCCTTTTAAGGCCCATTTAACTTTGGGGCGTATCCGGCAGACAGTCAATCCAAGTATCATCGGCCGCGCTATGCAGGATCACTCGAATTTAGGAGATTTACAATTTGCCGCCGACCGGATCATTTTGTTTAAAAGTGAGCTGAAGCCAACCGGTGCGGTGTATTCGCGTTTGAAGGAAACGGCTTTAAAATGAATAAGGGGTTGAGGGATTGAGGAATTGAGGGATTGAGGGATTCAGGGATTGAGGGATTGAGGGATTGAGGGATTCAGGGATTCAGGGATTCAGGGATTCAGGGATTGAGGGATTGAGGGATTGAGGGATTCAGGGATTGAGGGATTCAGGGATTCAGGGATTGAGGGATTGAGGGATTCAGGGATTGGGTATTAGACAGTTATCAATTCAGTTTTGCGCAAAAAGCGCAAAATATTATTCAGTTTCTTTGTAAACCTTTGGTATACAGGCGTTTACGACGATAAATTTTGGCGTCAACTTTTTAAATAGGCTAAAAGTTAAGTGATCGATTGTAATATAATAGACAGAGCGAAGCGATACCACAATTCGTCATTCGTCATTTCCGGCTCGTCCGGGTTGGGTATTAGATATTAGACAGGTACCAATTCAGTTTTGTGCAAAATGCGCAAAGGACTTTATGGCGTCTTTGTAAAGCACTGGCAAACAAGCATTTACAAGGATTGAAATTGGATTCAACTTTTTGCATTTTTATGATTCCAGCTTGTGCCGGCTGGGTATCTGAAAACCTGATTTTAGCTGTTTTGATGATGGAGGCAAAATAAAATAGATAGTGTTCGAACGGGTATCCAGAACTCTTTGATATTGCTGATTAATATCGCATAAAAGGAAAACGAAGATTTTCCAGTTTAATGCATTTTTTACTTGCATTAAAAACTCGTAAACGGTAGTTATCTT
>Ga0209786_1000302_pt1 | contig 19737 bp, 14 predicted proteins | sample WorMetilvaeELBA2_FD_187405 | JGI IMG/M metagenome (GOLD analysis project Ga0209786, IMG submission 187405) | Marine gutless worms symbiont microbial communities from Max Planck institute for Marine Microbiology, Germany - Olavius ilvae ELBA.2... ...
ATATCTCTGGCTACCCAAAAAATTTACAGTGACCGCCCGAGTTATAGAGTTGGGCAGGCGAGCGAGCTTCACCCTTCGGGCTCGCTCACCTGCCCAGCATCTATCTCTCGTAATGGTACCAGTTTCATATAAGCGTTCAGGATTCAATTTCCGATCGCTTATCCCAGGACTTCCTTGTTCCAGCGTTCTCCGGCCCTGTCTGAATTTTCAAGCATTTTGACAAAATCGATTTTAATTTTACCCAAATTATCCATCTGCTCAGGCGTCAGAAATAGATCCTTTCGATCGGCCGGCAGCATGGCCATGGCTTTCGTATTCGTGGGCGGGTAACCGCACAGCGTTGAGAATGCCAGCTGCTTTTGGGGATCCAGGGTATAGTTGGCAAACTGGAAGGCCATTTTCCGGTTTTCCTCCGGGCGCCCTTTAATGATGGCGGTACCAAAGTACCAGCCCAAACCGCCTTCTTCCGGGTAGACGAATTTAAGCGGTGCACCGGCTTTAATGGCCTGGTTGGTTCGGGCCGTGTAATAGGGAGCGATCCAAATCTCACCGGACACAAAAAGGTTCTTGGTGTGTTCGACACTGTCGAGTATGACGGCCTGGTTTTCTTTAACCAGTTGACGGCATTTCTCGATGCCCGGGTTAATGTTGTCCTCGGTACCGCCAAAAACTTTATTGATGGCGCTAAACCAGGTTTCTCCAACCCAGGGCCATTTTGGTATACCGACCTTGCCCTTAAATGCCGGATCCCACAAATCATTCCATGAGGTGACATCTTTGGAACTCGTCTTGGTGTTGAAGGCCAGACCGTAAGGTGCCACGACTTTACCGGCATGGAAGGGATTTTTAAAAGCCGGGTGAACATCTTTTAGGTTGGGTATGTTTTCATTGGTCCACTCTTCGAGCAGTCCTACAGAGCCCAGCTGCATGGCGTTGATCTGCTGGACGTGAATGAAATCGAAACTCGGGTTTCCCTTTTCGGCGCGCACTCGTACCATTTGCGAGGCCGAGTCGCCGGAGGAAATGATGATTTTGCAATTATTCTGATTGGCAAAAGGTATCGTAAATGATTTTTCAAACCATTTTTTCCAGGTCCCGCCGGCAAACAGGAAATTCAAATCGACCTGCTTGGCTTCAGCTGTTTTGGGATTTAAGAAATTCAGGCCATAGCTTGCACCAGCCATTGCGCCGGCCGCTCCCAGGGTTGTCTTTAAAAATTGTCGTCTGCTGTAACTCATATTGTGCCTCCTTTTAGCGTTTGATGTTTTCCGACTGATTAATCTGTTGCACATTTTTAATGCTGCATGACGGAACTGAGTCCGACCAGTTTCTCCAATATAAAACTAAATGCGATAATCATAAATACCTGGATGGTGGTAATCGCAGCAATCATCGGATTACTGTCCCAGGTTAAGAAAGTAAAAATTTCAATCGGCAACGTCGTGGTTCCTGGTCCGGTCAGAAAAAGTGCTACGTTAACGTCCGTAAATGAAATGATAAATGAGAAAATAAATGCAGCCATAATTCCGGAAAATGTCAGCCTTAACGTAACCAGGAAAAAAGTCTGCCATCGATTTGCCCCTAAAGTGCGGGCTGCCTCTTCAAAGGTGGGATTCAACCCGGCCATGCTTGAATAAATAGCACGGATGGCAATAGGTATGGTAATGATGACATGCCCGATGATAAGTCGCAGGCTGCCACCGATAAAAACTTTAGAAAGAAAAAGAAGCAGGGCAATACCTACCAGCATGTGGGGAATCATCAGGGGCGATAGCAGAAATGTTTGAATCAGTGATGATAGTGGGAATCTGTAACGGGCAATGGCGATCGTCGCCAGCAGAGATAAAAGGGTTGAAATCAATGCCACTGACAATGCAATTTTCAGGCTGATGTTGAAAAAGGCATTCATGAAAGTCGGGTCGTTGAAAAATTCAACATACCAGCGGAATGAAAGCCCACGGGGCGGGAATGCATTCAGCGCTGTTTTGTTGAAGGAAGTAAAAATGACCACAATCACCGGTGCGAGCAGGTAGAGATAAACCACAAGGATGAAAATGCCGAATAGAAACTTGGAGGCTTTCACGTTTTCCTCCCCCTGCGTGTAATCGGCAGCAGTACGTTTATCAACAATAGAACGATCAAAAATTCCATCACAAGCAAGATAAATGCGGTCGCCGAGCCGAAAGGCCAGTTGAGAGTTGATATCATCAATTGATAAATCACAGTGCCCATGGTGTGAATTTTGGGTCCCCCCAATAGTGCCGGAGTTACAATTGCACCGGCTGTAAGTGTGAAGACAATAATCGACCCGGAAATCACTCCGGGAAGACTCTGGGGTATGAGAATGTGCACAAACACATACCATTTATTGGCCCCCAGGCTGGACGCGGCTTCTTCAAGATTAACCGGGATTTTCTGAATCGCGGACACGATGGGCAGTACCATGTAAGGCATCAAGACCTCAACGATGCCAATGACAACCGCCCCATGCGTATTGAGAATTTTTACCGGTGCTTCGCTGAAATTGAATCCAACCAGAATATTGTTGACCAGCCCTTCCCGGCCTAAAAGGACTATCCAGCCGTATGTTCTGACAATGATTCCGACCATCAGGGGAACCAGCAGCAGAAAGATGTAAAAACCCTTTTTAGCTGAGCGGGTTCGCGCCAGAAAATAAGCCAGGGGATAGCCCAGCAGAAGTGAGAAAAAGGTAACCGAGAAAGCCAACCAAACCGTGTAGAGTAAAACTCGCCGGTAAAACGGATCTTTGACAAAGCGCAGGTAGTTTTCAATGGTGATTTCGGTGGTGAATATCTCCATTGGCTTATAGGTGAAGAAACTGACCGCCAACATGTAAAGCTGCGGTACCACCAGAAAGGCAAAGAAAAAAAGAATCGGCAGGAATAATAGAGCTACGTGCGGACGCTGCCAGGGGGCAGCGGCTTCGCTCTCAGCTACGTTGGTTTGCATGGCTTAGGCCCTTATCGGGTTTATTCTGACAACATGTTGTAAGTTACTCAAGGTTTCAGGTTTCAGTGTTCAGGTGTCAGGATTTAGCAACTCGGTTCCCTGACACCCGAAACCTGACACCTGACACCTAAATTCTTTGAATTGCGCTGTAGCTGCACCGCAGGGGCCCCTTATTCCGTGCGTAGTCTTGGAAAAAGCTTAGGCCCTTAGCCGCTTTTTTCTGACAACATGTTGTAAGAAACGGAAGGTTTTCCGCCGGATCAGTGTTTCTGCCGGAGGCAGATCAGGACTTAGCACCTCGGTTCCCTGACACCCGAAACCTAATACCTACAAGCTGCGCCACTGCTGCCCCAAAGGCCTCTTTTTCCAAGTACAGCCTCGGGAAAGGCATAGAATCTAACCCTCGATGTAGTCTTCTAAATTAACGGCTTTCAACCGGTTAATTTCCTTGATGAAATTTTCAATCATCTCTTTAAACAAAACTTGCCCTTTTTCGGCACTGCCGATAGAGGCATCACCGAAGATTCCTGACTTGGTGACGGTCTGGGTTCGCGGCAAACCGTAGAATACAACCTGATTGAAGACTTCCGTAATGTCAAAATTGAAGAGACCCGACTTTGAATGGGGGATCTCCTGCTTCGCGCGATCCATATTAACCAAATCCGGGGCACTAACGAGCATGCGGGATGTCTCACCTTCGTCGGCATGATAACGGATGGGAGATTCCAGAACCTCGGCCGACTCTTTGCACAGCAGCCAGGAGTGAAGTACGCCGATAATTTGCTTTGTGAAATCAATTTTGAGTTTGATGGCGGCAGTTTCAATCGCAGAGTTGTTACCACCGTGGCCATTTAAAAGAATGATTTTTTTAAAGCCGTGATGAATGAGACTCTTGACCACATCGACAATCAGACTGGTGAGGGTTTCCGGCTGTACACTGACGGTTCCTGGAAAATCGTAGTGGTTAAATGAGACCCCGGTTTTAATTGTCGGGGCCACAAGCACTCCGGCTGCTGTTGCTGCCTGGGTGGCCAGGTAAAGAACATTGATTGAATCTGTGGCCAATGGCAGGTGGGGTCCATGCTGTTCAACGGATCCGATCGGTAAAATAATGAGATCGTCGCTTTTAAGGTATTCCTGAACCTCATGCCAACTAAGCTTTTCCATTAAAGCAGATTTCATAGCCGGTTCCCTAGAGGGTTAAATCAGGTTAGGGCGGAAATTCTGCGTTTTACGATAAGAGTCCGAACCTAAAGATAATCAGGTTCAGAATTTTGAAACTATGAGCTAGTGCATGCGATAGATATAAGCAAGTTATCGTCATACCTACCAATGGGTTCAGGAATCTGTCAAGCAAAATCTGGTTGGCCTTTAATCGGCAAAAAGCAAGAAGCCCTGCTCAACGAGCAAGGCTTCATATCCTTGTGACATCCATATTGTGGTTTAATTTCCCAGCTATTCACCAGTGAATACCGGCTCACGCTTTTCCAGAAAGGCCGTAAAGCCTTCGATGCGATCCTTGGAGGCGCCGACAACGATACTGCCCTCTTCTTCCACCGCCAGCCCGCGCTCGAAGCCTTCATACTCGCCGGCCGACATAGCTTTGAGCACGCAGCCCACCGCCAGCGGCGGCCGTTTGACGAGCTTTTCACCAAATTCGACCGCTGTGTCGATCAATTTGTCGGGAGCGGCCAGCTGGTTGGCCAGCCCGGCTTCCAGGGCCTGCTGCGGGTTGATGCGGGTGCTGAACAGGATCATGTCCAGGGCCCGGGCCTTGCCCACGATGCGCGTCAAGCGCTGGGTGCCGCCCCAGCCGGGAATGATGCCGACATTCAGTTCGGTCAGCCCGACGTTTAAGTTCGGATCATCGACCATGATCCTGAAATGACAGCTCAGGGCCAGCTCCAAGCCGCCGGCCAGCACATGGCCGTTGATGGCGGCAATCACGGGTTTTGAAAAACGATCGAGCCGGGTCCACAGCTCCCGGCCTTTGGGAGAGGTTTTATGGGCATTTTCCGAATCGCTCAAATCAAAGCCGGCCGAAAAAGCCTTTTCCCCGCCGCCCGTGATAATCACCACTCGCACCTTTTTGTCGTTTTCGACTTCGTCGATGGCCTTTTCAAAATCGGACATCAAACCCCAGTTCCAGGCATTGACCGGGGGATGGTTGAGGGTGATGATTCGGATGTGGCCTTTTTGCTCTACCAGTAGATTATCGTATGCCATGTTTATCTCCTTTTAATGATGCTTGAAGGCCGGGATGCTCGGAGGCCAGAAAGCTTGGAAGGTTCGAGACCATCCAATACGTCCGCAAACCAATTTTTCAGCTTTCCGCTCAGTCCTCATCCCTCAGTCCTTAACTCTATGCTCCGCCGATTTTAGTCCTAAAGCGCAGCGCTCCTCAAATGAAATGCTCTTAAAGTGCAGCGCTCATTTTCCCCACCTTCCAACTTCCCAGCGCCATCAAGCAATCGGCACCATCGACTCAATAAACGCCTCCAACCGCGTTTCCACCTGCGCGTCCGAATAGGCCCGCGGATCGTTTTGATCGGCTTCGATGACCACACCCGGTTTGCCGGTCATGTCGGCCAACTCACTTTGCATGCGGTACATGCCCACGGAATACGGTTTGCAGGAACGGTTGGAATGCATGATAAATCCGGTCAGTGAAAATTCATCGATCAGGCTCGCCAGGTAGTTGATGCGGTTTTCGAAACCGGTGTTGATATACACATTCAGATAGCTTTTTGCCACCGCTTCATAAGGGTCGGCATTGTCCTCGATGGGATAATTGCTGTACTGGCCCCAGCTGTTGGCGTAGGTGGTGACGACCAGGGTGCATTTTTGCTGCTCGAAAAATTTCTCCAGCCGGCGCATTTTAAACCAGACCGGCAGATTGTCCCACAGCACCCGGTATTGCTCTTCCGGCAGAGACCCGATTTTTTGCGCGGCCCGGGCCGCAACTTCTTCATAAAGCAATTGGTTGTAATCCACACATTCCCGGGTGCCGCGCAGGGTCACAATGGGGCCCAGGTGAATGAAGGTGTCCAGGCTGTTAAAGGGGGATGGCACGGTCTTGCCCAATTGCAGCATTTTTTGCCAGTAGCCGGCTGCCTCGCGGCTTAGCATTAGAACTTCCCGCAGGAGGTCCCGGTCAAAGGGTTTGCCGGTGAACTCCGCCAGAAATTTTTCAAGATCCTTGAACTGCGATACGGTATAATCGATTAATTCCGGCGTCAATCCGTCATGCAGAAAAGGGGTGTCGACGATAAACAGGGGCACATCATATTTGCGGGCGATGACCTCATACCACTTGATAACGGTTTTACAAATATTGGTGGAACACAGCAGAAAGTGGGGTGCCGGCAATCCGGCCGCCGGTCCGCCCTGGGTGATGTCGGCCCCGAAATCCGTGCGGGCATAGGCGCAGATGTCCTGGGAAAACCCTTCGGACTCGGCCGTTTCCATCAATTCAATGGACTGATGATTAGCGGCACACATGGCGGCATAATTTTCAGGATAAATCGGCAGCACATCCATCGCATAAAGAAACTCCACCGGCGCACCGCTGGTTATCCAGGCAATGGGCTTTTCCTGAGTTGTTTTGGCTTCAATGTAGTAATTCGTCAGAAGCTCTTTCATCTTGTGGTAGGCGTCGAATTTGGTCATGACCTCACATTTCTCCAGCTGTTTATCTCAATTTTAATGGAACACGGATATTCATAGATATAATGGATAGCTGATAAGCTCATAAGTTCATGAGCAAAAAAATAGGTACTAGACCCGGATAACCCGGAAATAACAAACTACAAGCACCAAATTACAAATAAATCTCAAATCTCAATTTCAAAATTTCAAATAAAATCCAAAGCAAATGGTTCGGGATTTTGAATTTTGGTCATTGTGATTTGTTTGGTATTTGTTTTTTGTTATTTGAAATTTTTGTACTGAACGCTGAAACCTGAAACCATCAGTTGCTTAGATCATGTTGTCAGAAAAAAGCCCTTATGGTTTACGCCTAACTCCCTTCCAGCATTTCACAAAAGGCGCTGATTCGGGTCCGGACGGCATCGAAGTTGGTCATGGTCAGCTCCAGATCGATGAACGCCACCGGAACGCCGGCGGCTTTGAGATGCTGCATGAGCTGGGGCCGGTCAAAGGCATCCGGTTCGCAAAATTTGATGTACCAGAATACAACACCGTCGGCCCCGGATTGCTTGACTCTATCCAGCAGATAGGAATGCCGGTCATTGTCCGGATTGTAAATACAACAGCACGGCGCCGGCTTGAACAGAAAATCCGTGATGCCTTCCACCAGATTAGCAGTATTCAGCAGGTCTTTGGAAACCGTGCGCCGGCCATTGGCGAAATCGTCGTCAACAACACTAACATCCAATTCGTCAAAAATTTTATGGATCTCGAGCGGATCGAAAACCATGCCGGATACCAGCAGCTTCAGCCGAGAATCCGGTTCGGGCGTCAGGGCGGCCAGATCCTGCAGTAAAACTTCAAGCATGTGGTTGTAAACACCCGCCGGCAAAAAGAATCCGGCTTTGATGGTGCTATAAAAATCATGGTTTTTGACAATCCCGGGTTTTTCCCATCGCAACTGGTAAAGGCGGCGCTGCAGCTCGCGGGTGCGGCCGTGCAGTTTCGCTGCCTCAGCCAGTGACCCGGCTGTAATTCTATTGCCGGTAATGCTTTCCAATCCCCCGGTTACGGATTTTACGACACTGGCCAGATAGTCGCGACGGGCTTCCACCGTGCGGGTAATCGGTATCGAAAGCTCCAGGGTCGGCTTGGTGAAAACCCGGCGGTAAATTTCCCGCAAATTTATCAATGTGTCGCACAGCGAGGTAAAGGCATAGGCCTTGACCATGTGAGCGCCCCCCCGCATCTCCAGTTCCATGACCGATCGCGCCACGGAGCAGCAGTAGGATTGCAGATGCGCATCGGCCTTCTCGATGGGCAAATTATTGCCCCACAGCTGGACCGGATATCCGCCCGCCGCCTCGATCAACTCCAGCGGAAAATAGGCCGGCATAAGACCGATTACCGGACGATCCATTTCTTTCTCATACATCAGAATCGTTCCTGAAACATTCGACACAACATCATGGAATGGCTGGAACATATTTTCTGCCTTTATTCTTGATACATAGTTAATTGTTAAACAAGAATATTTTCTGCTTACCAGCCTATAGGGATTCAAACTACCTTAAATATGAAGTACCCTGGTTCAAGCTCTATCCGCCGGTTGACCGGTAAGCAGAAAATATCAATAGTCTTCCCGCTCAATAATCGTCGCCACACCCTGACCGCCGCCGACGCAGGCATTGGCGCAACCGTAGCGGCCGCCCTTGGCTTCCAGGATCCGCGCCAGGGTGCCGGTCAAACGGATACCGGTGGCGCCCAGGGGATGGCCGATGGCCGTGCCGCCGCCCATCACATTGACGGTCTCCGGGTCGAGTCCCAGTTCCGCGATGCAATTAAGCGCCACGATAGCAAAAGCTTCGTTGATTTCCCAGAAATCGATATCCGAGGCCTTGAGCCCCGCCCGCTCAAGGGCTTTTTGGCTGGCCGGCACCGGACCGTGACCCATGACGGTTGGATCCACTCCGGCAAACCCGATGGATCGAATGGTTGCCAGCGGTTTGATGCCCTTCTTTTTGGCGGTTTCTTTGGACATCAACACCATGGAGGTCGCCCCGGCGTTCAACGGCGATGAAATGCCGGCGGTGATCACACCGTCTTTTTTGAAGGCCGGTCTCAGGGAAGCGATGCCTTCCAGCGTGGTGTCCCCCCGTACGGCCTGGTCCTTGTCCACCACCATCATCGAACCGTCGCCCTGCTCGGCTTCGATAGGCATGATCTCCCCGTCGAAAAAACCATCTTCCTGGGCTCTGGCGGCACGCTGGTGAGAACGCACACCCCATTGGTCCATATCCTCTTTGGTGTAGTCGGTCCGGGCAAAAAGTTTCTCGGCCGTCAGCCCCATATTCATGCTCGTCATCATGTCCCAGTGCTGATATTTTTGATCCATGAACAGGGACATATTCGGCACGATGGCCCCCCGGTCGATCAGCGGTGCCCCCATGGGCACCCGGGTCATGTGCTCCATGCCGCCGATGAGCACGACATCGGCGAATTCCTGAGCAATTTCCATGAACCCGATATGAATGCCGGCCATGGCGGACCCGCATTGCTGATCCACCGATTTGGCGGCGATGGTCTCGGGCAGGTTGGCCAGCAGGATCGGGTTGCGGCCGCCGTACGACCATTGTTCGGCCACGCCCGTGGCGCAGCCCACCAGGAAGTCATCGACTTCTTCGGGCTCGATGCCGCTTCTTTTGATGACCTCCGGCAGTATTTTGGCCAGCAGTTCATCCGACCTCATTTTACAGAACCAATCCCGCGCGGGATCATTGGGGCGGGAACGTGATTGGGCGGTTCTTAAATATCCGGCAATTACTACGTCTCTCATGATATTTTCCTCCATTAGGTTAGTTGTTCAGGTTTACTATGTTCTGTATATTAATGAATGCCTAAAGTGATCTAAATTGCCTAAAATGCCTAAAATTAAGGAATCGCTACGCTCTGTCTTTTTATATAAAATTGCCAGAATACCACAATTTTAGTTCATTTTAGCTCAGTTTTAAATTTTAGATCATTATTCTTGATAAAAGGTTTTACCCGACTCCGTCATCTCTTTAATTAATTCTGCCGGTTTAAAGCGCGGCCCATATTGTTTTTCTAGTGCCAGCAGCTTGCCATAGACATTTTCCAGGCCCCACTTGTCGGCAAAACGCAGGATGCCTCCGCGATAGGGCGGAAATCCGGTACCGTATATCATGGCCAGGTCCATGTCCTGGGGACGGTCACAGATGCCCTCTTCGATCATCAGGGCGGCCTCGTTGATGCCGAGGGCCAGCATGGTGTCAATGATATCTTCCTTGGACATTTCCTTGGATTCCACCCCGTTGTCTTTGAGAAATTTTTGAACCACTTCCGTCACGATCGGATTGGGCACGGGTTGGTCGCCGCTGTAGTCAAAATAGCCGGCCCCGGTTTTGCGCCCGTAGCACCCGGTTTGATAGATCAATTCGGTCAACGGATGCACTTTGTAGCGTTCGCCTAATCTTTTTTCAAACGTTTTGTTGACATGATAGCCGATATCGATGCCGGTCAGGTCCGCCAGGGTGGCAGGTCCCATGGGCATGCCGAAATCCAGCATAGCCATCTCGACGGAGCCGCCGTCCACACCGTCCGCTGTCAGGTAGACCGCACCCCCCAGGAGTCCGCCCAACTGCCGGGAAACGTAGAATCCGGGGCCGTCGTTGACGACAATCGGTATTTTCTTGGTGGCCCGGGCAAAGGCTACGCTGGTCGCCAGGGTTTGGTCAGAGGTCTTCTCGGCGCAGATAATTTCAAGCAGCATCATGCGGTCGGCCGGATTGAAAAAGTGCAGCCCGATCATGCGGCCGGGATCCTCCAGAATGGAGGCCATCTCAGTGATGGGCAGGGCCGACGTGTTGGTGGCAAATATGACATCCGGCCGGCAGATGCCGGCCAGCTTTTGCCAGATATCCTGCTTGACATCCATTTTCTCCAACACGGCTTCAATGATCAGGTCTACGTCCTTTAGATCTTCCAGCGATGAGGTGGTCGTCAGCTGTTTTTCGAGCATGCCGTCCAGGTCAGCCGGCTTCATTTTTCGTTTTTTAATGGCGTAGGCAAAAGTTTTGCGAACCGCCGCGACACCTTTTTCCAGGGCCTCGTCATTGATGTCCCACAGGATGGTTTCGAATCCGCCCTTGAGCAGCAAATTGACGATACCCGATCCCATGACCCCGCCACCCAGCATGGCGACTTTTTGTATTTTAGCCGGCTCCAGGCCTTTAATACGCGGCAGCCGACCGGCGGCGCGGGTATTCAAAAAAATGCCGATCAGATTTTTCGCCACATCGGACACGGCGCAGTCGGCAAATAACTCGGCTTCTCTTTTAAGATCGGCATCGATGTCGTAACTCAGTCCCTTGTCGATGGCCTCGACCGCCTTGAAAGGAGCGATGTAGCCCTTGGCCTGTGCAGCCATCATGGCTTTGGTGAAGTCCATCATTGCTTTTTTTTCGGCCGCGCTGGGAATCCAGTGATGACGATTGCGGGTGGCCCGGGCTTTGATGTTCAGCTCACCCGTGACAAATCGTCCGGCGGCTTTAACGGCGGCATCCACCAGCTTGGCCGGATCAGTCACCTCATCGACCAATCCCCGCTGATGGCCGACTTCCGCTTTGATGGGCTTGCCGATGGTAATCATTTCCAGGGCATAGCGCAGGCCGATCAGGCGCGGCAATCGCTGGGTTCCCCCGGCCCCGGGGATGAGGCCGATTTGCACCTCGGGCTGCCCCAGATTGACGCCCTTGACGGCGACCCGATAGTGGCAGCACATGGCGATTTCCAACCCGCCTCCCAGGCAGTTGCCGTTGATGGCCGCCACAACCGCTTTGGGCCCGGTTTCGATGTGGTTCATGAACTTCATGCCCTCCATCATTCCGGTGACGAGCTCTTCTTTGTTCTTAATGTGCTGCACTTCGGTGATGTCCGCACCGGCAATAAAATTCTTGCCGGTCCCGGTTAGAACGATCGCCTGGACAGCCTCATCCCCATACGCCTCTCCAAAGGCTTGAGCCAGATCTGATCGAAACTGAGTCGACAGCTGATTGACCGGTGGATTGTCCATCGTGAACACGGCCACATTGTCCCTCAGTTCCACCTGAATTGTTTTATAATCTGTCTTCATTTTTATCTCCCCCTCTCCGAATTAGCTAATGGTTATTTTAATCGTATGTTCATTACATAGGTTTCAGGTGTCAGGCGCCTGTAGGTTTCAGGTGTCAGGTGTCAGGTGTCAGGAAAAACCGCAAGATCTCAGATCACGATTTAAGCAAATATATCCGGAAATTTTATCTGTCAGCTCATTGTATCCAAAGGGCTAAGCCAGCCAGTTGGCAGCAATTCGTTATCCGCAGAGTATCCTGATGAATCTTCCGCTATCTGCCATCGTCGATCTTTTTCCGGTACTTTGCGTTCTAGCGTTTTTTCCAATCCATTTAACATACGAATACACTCTTTGTAACGATCCTGTAGTTCCCGATAGGTTTTGTCGGTTATATACCCTTTAAGTTTTGCCATGTACAAATGATGAACTGTCTCTCCGGCCTCGCCCCTACTGCGATTCACGCCTTCAATCTTGTTTCGGATATGTCGGTCATCATTTTTCTCAGCCAGTTGAGCCGGTGCGCTGTTGGAGGAGCGCCTTGCCTGGCTCCCCAATTCGTACTTTTCTTCCTGCGGCCATGCATGCGTCAAATCGCACACATCGATATGCAGCTGGCACAACTTCTTATAGACCTCAAGATCCTCAACATCTAAATATTGCTTACTATTCACTGTCTTCCTATTTTACTAGATCCGACTCCTTATATTGCTGACACCTGAAACCCGACACCTGAAACCTTCTCTTTATATTGCTGACACCTGAAACCCGACACCTGAAACCTTCTCTTTATATTGCTGACACCTGAAACCCGACACCTGAAACCTGACACCTGAAACCTTTTCTAATAATGAGCTGAAAAATGACAATAAAAGGTACCCTGATAGTTAAAACTATTTTAGTTTCGCATTCTCCTCATCCCGCAAAACCTTCCGTAAAATCTTGCCGACCGCCGATTTGGGCAGCTCGGTGCGAAATTCCACTATTTTGGGCGATTTGTATGCCGCCAGCTTCTCCCGGCAAAAGCCGATGACGTCTTCTTCGGTCAGGGCTTCACCTTCTTTGGGCACCACAAAGGCTTTGACGGTCTCGCCCCGGTATTCATCAGCAACGCCGACACTCACCGCATCGGCAATTTTAGGATGCTGATAGAGCACCTCATCGATTTCCCGTGGGTAGATATTATACCCGCCGGCAATAATCATGTCCTTTTTGCGGTCCACGATGGCAAAAAAATCATCCTCATCCTGCACGACAATGTCACCCGTATACAGCCAGCCGTCTATCATCTGGCCGGCGGTTTCCGAGGGGTTGTTCCAGTATTCTTTCATCGTCAGGGGGCTGCGGATGATCAATTCTCCCGGTTCACCCCGGGCCACATCCTCTTTGCCGGCATCGATATCGACAACCCTGACATCCGTATCAGGGAAAGGGATGCCGATGCTGCCGGCTTTTTTCAGGCCGAACAGGGGATTGGCAATGCCAAGCGAGGTGGTCTCACTCATGCCCCAGCCTTCACCGTAGGTGATGCCCATGTCCTGGGTCTGCTCGATCAACTCCATGGGCATGGGGCCCCCGCCGCTGTTGAACAAGCCCAGCTTTTTGCCCAGCTCCAATTCCCCGGCCCTGGGATGGTTGATGACCGCATTGATCATAGTCGGTACGGCCGGGAAAAAGGTGATCTTCTCGAAATTGCCCAACACGCCCATAAACTCGTCCAGATCGAAGCGGGGCACCACGATTTGAGTGGCGCAGTTAAACATGCCCCAGTTTAACACCACGATCGTGCCATAGACATGGAAATAAGGCAGCACCGCCATGACACTGCGCTTTTCGGGGGGCGTAAAATCCGTAAAGGCCGATCCCCACAGGGAGCACTGCAGGGTCGCCGCAACCAGGTTTGCGTGGGTGAGAACCGCACCTTTGGGCAAGCCGGTCGTGCCGCCCGTGAATTGGATCAGGGCCGGGTCGTCCGGGACAATCTCGATCCGGGGAAGCCGGGTGCTGGAAGTCTTTTCCAGTACCCGGGAAAAATGATGCCACCCTTCCTCCAATTCCAGTTCCTCGGGGGTGCTCTGTCCAAAGCCTTCAATGTAGTCCGTCACCCGGGTGACGATCACCCGGTCGAATTCCACTTCCTGGCAAAGGGGACGGATATTCGGCAGTACCATATCGAAGGTAAACAGCGTGGACACGCCGGTATCGGAAGTCAGGGCTTTGAGTTCATCAGCCGTGTACATGGGATTCAGGTTGACCACAATCGCCCCCAGCGTCAAGGCGGCATAACAGGCAATGATATATTGGGGACAATTCGGCAGGTGCAGCCCGATGCGGTCGCCTTTTTGAACGCCCATCTCACCCAGGGCATTAGCCATTAACAATACCTGCTGTTTGAGATCCCAGAATGAAATTTCCGTGCCGTAAAAATTGGTTGCCGGCTTGTCCGGAAAATTGCCGGCCGGAATATCCAGCAAATGATGCGCGGCGATGCGCGGGTAACGAATGGTTAACGGAACATTATAATCATAATGACGCTGCCAGGGCCTGTTTTCCATTTTTCACCTCCGATAAAAAAATGAGCGTTTCACTCGACGAGCGCTTCGCTATAAGGAGCGCTTCGCTTGAGGAGCGGCCTGCGGCCTTGATGAGCGCTTCGCTGGAAGAGCACTTCGCTGGAAGAGCGTTTCACTTGAGGAGCGCTGCGCTCAGCTTCTCCGCATTCCGACTTCTAAATCTCGATTTCGGCTCAACTGAGCTCGCCGCAGCGCTGAATTCAAATACCTCAGTCCTCATTGCTCAGCACTGAGTCCTTATCGCCAAGCGCTTTGTCCTCTGCTCCAAACCAACTCTTTCCTTCCCCGCAAAAAACAGCGGGATTTCACATCTTATTTTACAAGGCGTATGTGTTCAACAAGCGAAGCGCTCCTATAGTGAAACGCTCCTCAAGCGAAGCGCTCTATTTCTCCACCTTCAACCTTTAACCTTTTTCCTTTCACCTTTATCCTTCTAGATCCCCCCAAACCCCTCATCTGCAATCTCGATCGCCGCCGCACACCCGCCTTCAATGGCGTCCATCTTACCGGCGGTCAGGGGCAGTTCCGTTTTTATGAAGAACTCGGCCGTTTTAAGCTGGCCCTCGTAGAAAGCGATATCTTTGCGCTTGGGCTTGCCGGCCAGTTTTTCACTGGCAACCACGGCCCGCCACAACAGCATCCAGGCCATAATAGTATCGCCCATGGCATACAAAAACGGCAGCGCATGGGCGAAAGCCACTTTAAAGTTTTCGGACATGGCCATTTTGCCGGTATGCATGGCAATTTCACCCAGGCGATTGGCGGTTTTCTCAACGGAGCCGGCGATATCTTTTAAATTGTCAAACTCTTTGGCCAGGGCGACTGTTTTTTGAATTTCACCCAAAAAGTTCAAGAACACCAGGCCTTTTTTCATGCCGATTTTGCGGGCCAGCAGGTCCATGGCCTGGATGCCGCTGGTGCCTTCATAAATCGACGTGATTTTACAGTCGCGGGCATACTGCTCAACCAGGTAGTCCCTGGTGTAGCCGGCTCCACCGAAAACCTGGATGGCCTGGACGCAGACTTCGTGACCTTTAACGGCCATATAATCTTTTACGATGGGTGTCAACATCGAGAATAGATCTTCGAAGCGTTCCTGTTCTTCTGCCGAGTCGGTGATGAGGGCCTGGGATCCGCTGCGGGTCATGAAATAGAAAAAGCTGCGCATGCCGTCAACATAAGATTTCATCCACAACAAGTTGCGCCGCACATCGGGATGCCCAATGATGGCCACCGAAGGTGCGCCGTGATCGGCAAAATTTTCGAGATCCCGGCCCTGAACCCGCTCCCGGGCGTAATTGACCGCCAGCAGGTAGGCGGCTGATGCATAGGACATGCCCTGCAAACCGGTGCTCATACGAGCGCCATTGATCATGTTGAACATGATCTTCATGCCCTGGCGCTCCTCTCCCAGCAGGTAGCCGATGCACTTTCCCTTGCTGCCCAGGGTCATGCTGCAGGTGGCACTGGCATGGATGCCGTGTTTTTCTTCCACCCCCGAACAGATAATATCGTTGCGGTCGCCGAGGCTGCCGTCGTCATTGACAAAATACTTAGGCACCAAAAATATTGAAATCCCCTTGGTGCCGGGCGGGTCGCCCTCGATCCGCGCCAGCACCGGGTTGATGATATTTTCTGCCAGGTCGTGCTCGCCGTTGGTGATAAAAATCTTACTGCCGGTCAACGAGTAGGTTCCATCGTCATTTCTGACGGCGGTCGTAGTCAGGGCGCCGACATCGGATCCGGCTTCGGACTCGGTCAGGAGCATGGTGCCGCCCCATTGGGCCGAGGTAAGTTTTTTAACATATTTTTCTTTCTGCTCCGGGGTACCGTACAGGTTGATGAGGTGGGCGGTACCGTTGCCCATGGTGGCATAGCAGTACAGGGCCCAATTGGATCCCAGGAAATATTCCGCGGCGGCGGCCCCGATAAAGGCCGGGGCACCCTGCCCGCCCATATCTTCGGGAACCGCGAGATTGTTCCACTCACCATCTAAAATGAGTTTGAACACACGATTAAAACTGTCGGGAACCTTGACCGTGCCGTTTTCCAGCCTGACGCCCTGCTCGTCGCCTTCGGCCATCAGCGGCAGCAATTCCTTAATCGCCAGGGCCCGGGCTTCAGTCAGGATCATGTCGCAGGTTTTACGGTTGAAATCTTGGTAATTTTCATTCTTCAGGATCTCTTCACATTCCATCTGTTCCCAGATGACGAAATCCTGGTCGCGTCGGTCAGCTACTTGTTGCGGCATGTTTTTAACTCCTTGTGTTACGAATTACGGGTTACGGGTTGCGAGTTGCGTGTTACGGGTTGCGAGTTGCGTGTTGCGTGGTACGGGTTGCGCGTTGCGTGCTACGGGTTACGGGTTACGGGTTGCGTGCTTCGGGTTACGTGGTTCGTGTTGCACGTTACGGGTTACACGGTTGCGTGTTTCGATTTAAAGGCTACGCGAATCGGGTTACGGATCACACGGTTCGCGTTGCGCGGTTGAAACCGGACGATAACCTGATCCGAGAAAATGAGCTAATCCGCCTAAAAACCGGCGGACAAGAATGATCTAAAGTTTAAAATGACTAAAATTGTGGTGTCGCTTCACTCCGTCTTTTTTATAAACGAAAAATGCATGGCATAGGAATATTCAGAAATCAGGAAAATAAAATAATACCTGACACTTCGTTTTTGTTTATTAAAATCGACAGAATACCTCAACTTTAGTCATTTTAGTCATTTTGCAATTTTAGGCATTATTTTGTGAGCAGCTTATAAATCACATAAAAATATACTATTCCACATAAAAAAAAACAGTAATACGTGCAATGTATTACATGAATAACGTGCAATTAACTACACATCAATACCATTAATAATATTATGTAAAATTTGTCAATATAATTTTTTGAAATTATAGCTTGACTTATTTTACCAATTTGAATTAATGATTAGGATCAAATCTCCACCGGAGATGGCTGCCCCTCTCAACCCTTCAGTGCCTCTGAGGAAATCATGAAGATCAGCGAACTGGTCAAGCGAACCGGAGTTCCCAAAGAAACCATTCATTTTTATATCCGGGAAGGGTTGCTGCGCAAACCACGCAAATCTGGCGTAAATTCAGCAATATATAATGAACGCTATGTGGACCAGATTCAGTTGATCAAGGATCTGCGCGATAATTATTACCTTCCGATTCCTGAAATAAAAAAAGTCGTTAAGGAATTCAAAAAACAGTCTCCTTCCGACCAGGCTGTTTCAAAATTTTACAGCCGTTTTTTTCGACCGGCCGATCGACTGCTTTCAAAGGAGATAATCGGTAGGGAAAACTTTCGGCAAGCCACCGGGCTGGGTCGCAAGTGGCTGACCAAAGCAGAGGAATGGGACCTCATTCAACCGGAAAAATGCCATGGGGATGAGGTCTATTCGCCGGATGATCTGGCTGTCGGCAAATTAATGGTCGATATGGATCAGCTCGGTTTTGGTCCCAAAGACGGATTCGACCCTGAGGATCTGAAGGATTTGGCCGAATTCGTTAAAGAATATGTGGCCAATGTTTCACAAAAATACTATGAGAACAACCTGGAAAAAATCACCTCAAAAGAATACGCTGAAAAAGCAAACCAGTATCATGAAGTTATCAGTTTATTTTTCTACCACCTTTATCGCCGATTTATCCGGGAAGCCACCAGACGTTTAATCGAGCAACGAAAGCCCAAAAACGAAGAATGAAAGGAGGTGGTATAGCTTAGGCGGAAATTGGTTTGAAAAGTTCAAATGTTGAGTTCACCAATGACCACATCTAAAGGAGGCAAATTATGAACCGAACGAATAAAATTTTTTTGACTTCTGTTATATTTACCTGTTTGTGCTTCATAACACTTCCCCACGCCATCGCCGCCGGCCTCGCCAGTTTTGACGTCAACAAAATGGGAGACATGTCCGACTTTGACCCCAACAACCCGATAATCCCCACCGGGGACACCATCAAAATCGCTCTGATGGCGTCCTTTTCCGGACCGGCCGCTGTCGTGGGACAGATTTATTTTATCTGCGTCCAGTGGGCCGCCCACGACATCAACATGCGCGGCGGCATCATGGTGGACGGCAAAAGGAAACTGGTCGAGGTCATCAAGGCCAACACCGAGTCAAAGCCCGCCATTGCCAAAAAGGTGGCTGAACGTATGATCCTGCAGGAAAACGTCGACGTGCTGTGGGGTACCAACGGCAGCCACATCATGAAAGTCATCAACCAGGTGGCCAAAAAATATAAAAAGATTGCCCAATGCGCCGCGTCCCTGTCGGATGATCTCTACGACGCCAAAAACTTCACCCGCTATTCTTTCATGAGTTCATTTCAGACCAACCAGATCGGCCGTGCGGCAGCCTATTATTACGGCAAACGGCAAAAGGAAAAAAAATTCTACATCCTCTGTCAGGATTACCTGTTCGGCCACGCGATGGCCGACGGATTCAAACAAGGTCTGAAGAAATATTATCCTGAAGCCGAACTCGTCGGCGAGGATTACCACAAACTTTTCTTGACGGACTTTGCCCCCTTCCTGACCAAAATAAAAGCCTCCGGAGCCGAAGTTATCTATACCGGTGATTGGATCCCGGACGCCGCCAATCTTCTCAAGCAGGCCCGGCAAATGGGTATCATGCTGCCGTTTGCCAATACATTCCTGGACGAACCCAATATGCTGCACGAAGTCGGGATCGAGGGCACCGAAGGCTTGCTGAATATTTCCCAGTACGGCTCTGAAAACCCCGCTTTCAAAACACCCGAGCAGATTAAAATGTATAAAACCTGGAACAATCTGTGGAAGAACAAGTGGCAAGCGCCCTATAACACCCGACTGTATGAACACGGAACCGGCAACATCGGGTCATATACCCAGCAGACCTACTGGCTGCTGAGTGTAATCGAAAGGGCCGGCAGTACGGATCCTGAAAAAATCATCGAGACCTGGGAGGGCGACTCCTACCGCATGGTAAACGGCAAAATAATCACCATGCGGGCCCAGGATCACAAGGCGATCCAGAACCTGCATGCCGTCGAGTTTGTCCCGCCCGCAGAACAGAAACAATCTTTCAATATTGAACCCTACCACTGGTACCAGGGCACTTCCAATGCCGGCCCCATATTTACGATACCGGCTGATAAGATCATGCCGTTGCTGGATCCGAACTTGAAACGGTAAAAGCAGTGTGGCGGGCAATAAAAAGTTGATCGTTTTTTTTTAATATTGCCCGGGTTTAACGATTTGGTTGACACCGTGCAGCTTGCGGGCGGGGATAAACCCCATAAGCGCTAAGTTATTTTAAGCCGTTTTTTCATTTAAAAATATTTTGATAACTGATAGTTACGTCTTCGTGTAGACTCAGAAAGCAATTTTGAAATTTCGTTCCAGCGTGCTATCATTTCTT
>Ga0209786_1000303_pt1 | contig 19737 bp, 16 predicted proteins | sample WorMetilvaeELBA2_FD_187405 | JGI IMG/M metagenome (GOLD analysis project Ga0209786, IMG submission 187405) | Marine gutless worms symbiont microbial communities from Max Planck institute for Marine Microbiology, Germany - Olavius ilvae ELBA.2... ...
TTTAGAGAAAACGCTGCTAAATATTGATTTGCTATTGTTCGCCATCGTTTTGAACGGCAGTAATTTAATGAGTGATAATTAGCGGCCGGGCTAACTGGAAAAACGGCCACTTTTCGTTCAGGCACTAATTATATTTGCCCTGGTTTTTGTTCTAATTTACCTGGGTGCAGCAGTATTAACCATTCACATGCGGGTTACCGTAGGAGACCCGATAGAGCGGTTGGAATCCATGAAGATTTCAACCACGGAAGGAAAATTGTTGATGGCGGAACTATTTCTGCCGATGATGATCCTGTTAACCCTGGCCGTTTGTTTTATCGTCGCCCGCAAGCAGCGCGCCAAAAAAAGGATGATGCTCGACGATGGCGAGGAAGAAATCGATTATTCTTACATTTCTCCGCCGGCTGAAATTGATGAAAAATAGATGGTTACTTATCAACATACCTGGCTTCGACCCATCCTTTATTGTAGTACCCGTCAGGTAAATATTCGAGTTTTTTACCGTTCAACGACTTCATGAAAACTTGTCCCCACTGCAGGAAAAAGGTCGGCTGGGATTTGTCCTGCGGAATGGCCACCAGGTCCGGATGGCGAGTCAGGGTGGTTGTGGAAATGGTGCCCTTTTGCCAGGAATAGCGGGTTTCCTGGGAGCGACGATTGTAATTTTTATTGGTGCCGTTTGATTCAATGCCCGACAGCACCGTAAAATAGTAGCCATTATACGGCTTGGCCTGGTAGCCGAAACGCTCCTGCCCTGCGGGATCCGAATGGGCGACATCCCGGCTGATCAGCTTCATCGGTTTTTTCTGCTTGCGGTGGTAAAAATAGTAGAGCCCTGCCAGGTCATCACCATAATAGGACCGCATTTTGCGACGGGCGCGATCAATGGTTTTGATCGTTTTGACGACATCGCGTTGATTTTTGATGGACAGCTTGAATGCCTGATAGGCTGTTTCATCCAGAGGGCGCTGCCGGAGATCAAAAGCAATCAGCTTTTTGAGGGTCTTCGTGGTAACATCCATTTCGAATTTGGCCGGTATACCCCAGAAATATATGACCCGCTTGCCGTCTTTGTTGCGCGTATATTGGTCTTGCATTAGCCGTTTGCCCTGCCCATCGTATGCGAGGGTCTGAATGACATCGGCATTTCCGATACTGTAAGTGATTTCATTTTTGTTAAATTTAACCATAATCGAATCACCGGAAGACAGTGCCTGGGGTGCCGGTTGGCTTTGGTTTTGGGGGGCAAATACCAGCCGTGAAATATCGGTATGCAGATTGAGTTGAACTTTGCCGAAGGCGGCATTGGCCTGTTTAAGCTGATCTTTGTTCAATGTAAAGCTGAAATCCCTTTGGCCCTGGGCCGAGTTGCCGCTTAACAGCCGCGGTTCGTTATAGCCGAAAAAATGAACTTCCCAGGCGGCATGCCCGCTGAAAGGCCCCTGGGGCAGCTTAATCGAGAGGCTATCGTTCCAGGACCCTTCCTTGCCTTCGGACCATTCCACTGCCAGATTCTTTAAATCATCAGGCCCTAAATTGACATAGCTTGGAACGGGATGGTGATTGTAACGCTTCCGGGCCGGAACCTCAGGCTCCCGGGACAGGGCCAGTTTTTTGCCCTGGTTTAAATCAACGTCTACTTCAAAAGGATAATCCAAAATTTTGCGCGTGACCACGACTTTCAGTCTGGTGATAATTCCATCGAAGCGGGTCGCAATTGAAGATGAGGTGCTCATGGATTCCCTGGATGCCAGGGCTTTGCCGGTTTGATCATATGCAATCAGGCGCATAGATTTGCCGCCGCTGCTGCTGACCTGTGCCACATCTTTTTCGAGCCGACCCAGCGTGACACGGATTCCGTCGGCAACTTTGACGCTGCCCGGTTGATCCGCTTCTGAAAATTCTAAAACTTCAAGGGCCACCGGCACGGTTAAATGAAAATACATCACTGCTTTTGCCAGATCTTCCGGCGGGGTTCCCGCTTTAACGCTTAAAGAAATATTGCCGGGGATTAAACTGCCGGGCTGGATCCGGGGTTTGAATTTATTTTCTTCGACTCGCCGGATGTCTCTTCCATCAGGTGATTCGACGGATTTCACCTCATAGGTCATTTCAGACAGCATCCCATTGGGTATATCAATGGTATCCAGATCAAGCGTCATCTGGGGTTGATCCCCCTGATTCCAGTAATAGCCAGGAAAGAGACTGTTTTTGATCAAAGCGGGAATCTCCGCTCTCAGCTGGTCGCTATCCACGGCAGCGACGACATCAGGCTCGGCAGCATAGCGAGTTGTCACGGCACCCGGCGTCGGGGTCAGTTCCATGCTGGCGGTAAAAAGCTGACCAATGGTGGCTGCCGTCAGGGCGGTTAAAAAAGCTTCATCCTCTGTTTTCGACCAGCTGAACTCAAGTGACAGACGATCGTTTTTATAATCAAGGGTATGCTGATAGCGTTGATCTTTAAATAATTCGATGAGGTTTCTAATAATGCCGTTGATTTCAGCGCCTGTCGTATCTGCGGCGGCAAGCTGCCGGTATATTTTTTCGCCATCCACTTCGGGGCGAAATTGCTGAGCGTAGCTCAGTGCGCGACCGTTTTGACCGGTAAATCGGAATCCCAGCGCCAGAATATCGACCGGTTTCAGCGAGCCGGACAGCTGAGATATAATCTTGGTGCCCATACCCGCGATCATGGCCGTCTGGGGATTGATCTGAGCAGCGGGGTGATCCTGGATTTTCTTTTCCCATCCCTGTATGAAATTTTCCGGCAGGCGGATCGCGACTGCTGCCATATCCTGTCGTTTAGCGACACTATGGGCGAACTTCGCAACGGGAGAGTTCGAAAAAGAATCCGGGCTTTTTTGCAATGCAGCGGAAAAAGACACCGGAGCCAGTAAGGCCCCATTTTCGACCAAGGTCAACTGATAGGGTTCGGGGGGGAATTCATACTTGTGGGCATCATCGATGGCTTCCGGTTTTAGTCGATAGGTACCGTCTGACTCCCGTGTGAAATATTCTTGGAACGATTTCTGACTGTTAAAGAAATCTATCCATTGCTGCCGGCTGCCGCCATGGGCCATAATTACCGGCAGAATCCGGCTATCCGATGCCGGGTACAGGTAAAGCTCCAGTTGCCTTAAAGCCATTGCTTTGATCAGCGGCATCATTATCATTAATCGGGCCGTTTTTTTATCCGGCTCCTCGCGGCTTTCTATAGCGTCAAGGATCAATGGAACATTCAGATTCAGCACTAAAAACGGTTCTTGATTTAAACTTTGTGATGATTCCGCTGTTTTTTGAGCCGCCCCGGGAATGTATTGCCTCAACCAGTCCACCTTAACAAAATTAAAATGGACCGCGGCTCCCACTATACCAACCAGCAACACGCAGGCGGCTGCGGCGAACAACCACCTTATAGCGCGAGGCCGGGAAACGGGCAACGGTGCCTTTTCGGACATGGGCTGTGATTTTGAATAAAGGCCTTCCGCCCGTTGTTCACCAGGCCGGGGAGAGCCGCTGCCTTTATTAGGGGCGTCTTCTCGTGGTAAATTGAATTTATGCCCGCAGGCCTTACATTTGATTGCCATGACGTCCGGGGTAATCTTATCTCGGCTGATTTTATATTGTTTCCCGCAGCCGGCGCAGGTGAACTGAAAATCGCTATGCGCGCCCGCAGGCGGTACGGCCGGTTTGGCGGCCGTTTCCGGCGGTGGTGACGGTGGCGATTTTTTTTCCGGTGAGCGAATCGGCCCGGGGCTCTGCGCCCGGCTTAACGGCACCGGGCGGCTGCAGGACCTACAGGTTATGTTTTTAGCCATTGGCGGTATTTTATCGAGTTGCAAATTATGGCTTTGACCGCAATATTGGCAGGTGAGGTTAACCATCTGAATCGGCTTCGACCGTGGTTCGGCACCAGGCCCTTTGAGCGGTATTAATTTACCGCAGGCTTTGCATTTAGCGGATTTGATGCCTGCCGGCAGCCTGGCTTCATTGATGGTATAGTTTTTTTGGCAGTTGGGACAGGTGATTTTCATTTTTGAATAGGTTCTGGGTTCAGGGGTTCTGGGTTCAAAGGTTCAGCCCGGCCGCTAATTTCGGATATAGCCGGTTTGATCAATAAAGATAATCTGGCTTTACGAAGTTTATAACGAACGAGTATCGAAACATAAATACCCGCTTGCCATGCATAGTGTGTTGGCTTCGCGTAATCAGTGAGTTTTGAATCATATAGTTAATTTTGCCTCGGACCAGTTTCAAGTCATTGCGGGCAGGTCGAATATTGAATTTAGATATTCTGCCCTTCGAGAACCTTAGGGTTTAATGACAGGGTCGATCGGCCCATTGAAAAGAATAGAACTGAGCAAAGCGATACCTTAACCTTGAACTCTAAACTTTTGAACCTGGAACGTTTTTAATAGAATTATCTCATATAAATTGAGTGGTTTCAAATTTTTCTGGGCTGATGCCAAATGAAGAGGTTCCGTGCTGTAGATTGTGTTGGTTTAGTTTGACGAGAAGATTCAGGAGTAGGTCCGGTCGAACTTTTTCAGATATTGTTCCCATTCCATGGGAAGCAGTTGTTTTTTAGCGCTATTGCAATCTTTGCAGCATGGCACGACATTGCCTTTAGTGCTTTTGCCGCCGCGGGATACCGGTACAATGTGATCCATTGTCAGTTCTTTGGGCAAAGTCGCACGTCCGCAATAGTGACACAACCCTTTCGCCAGCCGCCTTTTCCACCACTGGGAATCTCTGAGTTCCCTGGCTTTGCCGCGCTCCCGTTTAAGATCTTCCTGACCCAGATCATAGGCAAACGGTTTTATGGTATTTTTGCGTCGCATAATTTATCCGTTACTTAATCCCGGCCAGCCAGGCTTGGATTTCATTTTGCAGTATTTTGTAGTACGCCTCGGAGCCCCCCAGACCCTTTCTGCCGAAAAAATAGTTGATTTCAAGCAGCCTGGGTTCGGGGTCGTCAATTGACGCTGGAAAAATTAGATCGAAGCCGGCCAGATTAATACCTGCTTTTTGACATAATTTTTTTACAACGGCAACTGCTTTTTGCTGCAGCCCGGGTTCAGGCTTTGAATCAATCACGGCCCCTTGGCCCAGATTTGTGTGAAAGACATTGCTGTTTGGCTGAATGCGCCAGTAGGATTCTATATGTTCTCCGATGACGACTACCCGCAGGGTTCGATTGTCGGAATCAATGTAATCCTGCAACAAGAAGCCATGTTGCCCTGATTTTTCAAACCCGGCGGCCAGCTTAATTCTCTCTTGGAGCTGCTCGACCGAATTTACCAGGTATACCGTATCCCCCTCGCCGCCCCAGTCAAGTTTGAATACCTTTGGATAATCAGTTGAAAATAACCCAGGCCTCTGACGGTATCGTTTCTCAAATGAAGCGATATTCGAATAAAATTCTGTCGACGGATGTTTGGCGTTGAATTCCCGGAACAGTTTTATCTGACCGATTTTCCCGGGATATTTAAACTTGGCATCATAATTCGGAAATACATTCGGGCAGTTGGCCCGCGCCATTTCATACAATGATTGGTAGCAGCCCTGGTTCAGGATGATCGCCTGGGCAGCCTGGATGGCTGCCAAGTCCCCGGCATCGGGATGACGCCCGGCGCACAGAATGTTGCGATCGGCTTCAAATAATGGGTGATAGGAAACGATCATTTAAAAATATTCGCGCCAGCTCCTCATTTTGAATTCAGGTGTTGTGCCGGTTTTCGCCGGATTGTTATAGGGGCCGCTGCCAAATGACTGCAGCCCGTTTGATTGGGATTTCGTATACAGGTGTTCGTCAACGACCAGGGGGGGCGCTGTGATGTTGCCTATATCTTTGGCCATGACCAGGTTGCCCTCCATCGACAAGGCGTAAATTCCGCCCCCGCTACTTTTACCCGGGCCGCCGGCCCCGACGGTTCCCTGGCCTGCGGTGTGCGCAGCCCTGGTGCCAAAATAGATGTTATCGGCGGCGGCAAAGGCCGAAGCAGCCATTTGTTGACCTGCAGGAAGTTCATAAAACCACTCCAGATGGACGCGACCTTGATCGCAGCGGCCCTTTTCGTCTTCATCGCGATATGCAAATAAGTGATACTGGATATTTTTCAAGTCGATACCTGCATGGCTAAATGGACTGTTGCCGGTGCCCAAAAACAGTCTGATCTTATAGCTAAGTCTGCCATCGGCACTTAATCTGTTGGCGGCGACCGCCACCGGAGAACCATAAATCGGTTGATATTGCTGCGCGGTGGGAATTTCGTTGAAGTCATCATCAGTAAAATCCCCGTTGATGACGCAATGGCTAATATCGTCGAAACTATTGCCGGGATCATCCGGAATGTTGATTTTGTAAAGGTGCCCTTTATCCGATCCGATGTAAACCCGGTCAAGGTATCCGTTGCCGTCCGAGTCGATAACGGCGGGTTGCGCATTCGGCAATCCGCCGATACCACGGGGGGCGGTATCTAATAAAATTCGGCGCACCAAGCTTCCGTCTGCGATATCGATCATAAATATTGACGGATAACCGGAGACATCGTCGGCTTTGCCTGAGGCGAAAAATGCGACCCACTTGGTTTTTCCTTCATCTGTGATTCTGCCGATTCGGGCGACTGACGGCAAAGAACGGCTGCGAAATAAATCCGGGTCGGCAAACTCCCACATAAACTCCGGATTATACGGATCGGTGACATCCAGACAAAATACGGCTTCTCCGCCGCTGCCTTCCGCGGAGAGCAAAACGGTTTTCCATTGACCGTCAAGGTACACATCGGCCAGGGCCGGTGAAGCATCCACAGCGGCCCGATCCATTGTATGGCGCAGATTATTTTTCAACCGACCAATGAGATTGGGCGGGATGAAGGCCCAGAGTTCCTCCCCGGTTCCGTAATCCGGGCATTCGTCACAATTGCCGCGGCAGTAAGCGGGACAATCTCCTGATTCGTCCTGCCACTCGAAATAGCCCCGATTTTCATTGAATGTCGTGCCCTGATTGTCGCCATAGCGGAATTTTCCCGCATCAAACGCGTGGAGCATTCCATCGCAGGTGCCGACATACACCACGGTCGGCCGCAGCGCGTTCGACGTCTGATACGATTCATAACTTTCACGTTCGACCGCGGGTATTGCCGTGCCAAACAGCCATGGCGGTCTCCCGGGGGGCGTCGCCGTGGCCGGTACGGAATGATCAATGGCACCCAGCAGCCAATCTTTGGGGGTACTATTACCGTCTTTGTAGCCGCGTACCCAGTTGATCAGCCAGTTTCCGTCATCCAGGTTATAATCACCGTCTTTGTTAAAGTCAAAAATATAGCCGTCCGGGATGATGGCTTTATTGTCGATGCCCAGCATGGCAGGGCTCACATTGGCGGTATTGAAATCCAACAGTTGTCTTCCGAGGGTGTAGTAGCTGTAACTTGCTGCTATGGGTTGATTCTTGCGGGGGGCTGAGTTGAAGGTTAGCTCGTATCTTCCCGTAAACCGGTTGATGGTGCCTGTGCCACCCACGGTGCCTGTCAAAACAGCGGTATGTTTATCGTAAAAACGTTCAGTCTGATCGGTTATGATTGTTGAATTCGCTAACAAGGGATAGTTATCCAGGGTTCCGGCAAATGTTTTTTGGGTGCCGTCACCCACGGCTAATTTCTCCTTCAAGACCGGGGTTACCGTCATATCCGGGAATTTAATATTTCTATCTTTGGGTGATTTTTGATTGAGTAGTTCGCCGGCATCCCAGACGGTGGCCGTGTCGGTCTTATCCGGACTGCGGGAGTCGTAAAGGCGGGTGGCGACCAGATGACCACGCATATTGGGCCCCGTGCGGCCTGCTGCGAACGTCTCATAATTTCCTGAATACATCATGTTGGCGATGACCACCGGTGAGCTGCGCGAAAAAAAACTATGGGTGGCAACGCCGGCAGCCATAGACAGGCCCATTACCCGAGGCAAACAGGCAGCTTCCCGGCTTTTAAATTTTGCCTTCCAACTGAGTTTACCCGGCGCCAGCCCCAGGCCGGAGAAATCCACCCACTTTTTGCGATGGGTAAGTTCCGGGATGCCCGGTTGCCAGCCGGTTATGCGGCCGCCAGGTGTTAGGGTTCCATCTTTATTCAGGGCAAAGTGGCGAACCTCATCCCATTCTGTGATTTCCAGCGCCAGGTAATTGTCAGTATTAGTGCCATCGTTGCCGTTATCCCCGTGGTCATCGTGAAGCAATTCATAGCTGATGGCCGTTTTACCTGAACAGGGCATCTGGTCATAAACCTCGATCATGACCCCGGTAAAAAAATCATTGCCTGAGTCGGGCACCATGACTTTATCTGCTGCAAGCCGAGCCGTGCCGCCGCTTTCGTGGGCGACATGAAACAGCAAATCGTTGTGGTCGGTGTCGCCCCCGCCCTCGCGATCTTCCCAACCCAGGATCCAATCATTGGGATTGCGGCCCGGCGTGGCTGCAATGACATGGCTAAAGGATTTATGATGCTCGATTTCCAGCGTGGCCGTAGCATCGCCGTGATCCTGCAAGCCAAAAAGGTCTCTGGCGAACTCGTATGCCTGCCCGGACAACCAGTTGCTGTCCAGGGCACAGGCAGCATCAAAATCCCGGGATCGATTCAAATGGTAGGTCTTGAAAAATATATTCCCGGCCGACTCCGCACGGCATTCGCCGCTAAATGACCTGTAAACATCAGGGTTCCAGTTTTTTTTGGTATAATAGATTCGCTCCTCATCGTCCACTTTCAAGTAAAAGACCAGCTCTGTTCCCCCGGCAACCCGCCCTAGAGCTACTTTATTATCCCAGGCATTGACAATGCCGTCACCATTGGTATCGCCGTAGGCGTTGTCGCGATCATCGGCACCGCTGTCTAAAACCCCGTTTCGGTCATTGTCGTTTATATTGCGGTAAATTTCATGTTTGGTGCCGTTGATTCCGCCGTCGGCCAGCATCCAGCCGAAATCGATAAAGTTATGATCGCTGTTTTCGTAAAAAAAAGTAACCGATACATCCTGGGAAAAGGGGATGACAAAATGGTTGGGATCGATGGTGCCAGATTGATTTTTCAGCACCAGACAGCCGTCAACGTCGACTCCTGTATTAAGGAGCATCAGGTGATCTGCCATAAAATTTCTGCTGTACGCATGAATTTTTATAGCAGGACCGGCGGGGGAAACTTCGCTAGAATACGCCGCAGCGCAATTGAGGCAATAGGATAATACCGCCGCCAATAAGATCTGTCCGGCTAATTTTCTAATTCGCATTTAAACCCGTTTGCGTGAAATCTTTCATCACATCAGCATCGTTGGAAACAAAATTTTTCCCCGGTCCGGCACCCGCCTGGGCACTGTAATCAGAGCTTGCCTCACCCGCGATTCTGCCCGCCAACATCACCCGGATACGGCACGAAGCCCCGCGAGGCCCTCCGGCGGTTGAATGGATATAGATCAGACCATCGGTATCATTGGCCGGGCCGCCGCCGTCGTGATTATTCCAAATTCTGACCTGAATGTCGACCTCATCAAATTTAGTCTCAAGCAGGCTGACACTGCCCTTGAAATCACCAATCCCATCTTTGTCGCTGTCAACCGCACCCCGCAGGGCAAAACTCCAGTTCGGAGTGCCGCCCGTCGACAGTATGGCCTTGTTTTTAATTAGATATTGAGAGCCTAAAATTTCGGTTAATTGCTGCACACCGGCTTCGGCGGCGTAAAATGCTCGTTCGTAGAGCAGTTCATTGGTGGCAATTTTCATTTCGGTTGTGCTCATATTCGCGGCGGAAGCACATATTATAGTCAAAAGCGCGAGGATCAATACCGCGGCGATGATGATATAGCCCTCTTGCCTGGTGCCGGGAGCAATAATCTGGAACATCGGTTCGATCCTTTCAGACGGGAGCGGGTTGCCAATTAGTCTCGTTTAAAAGCGTTGTCCTTTTATAAAGCGGATGTTAAGCGGTATCGCATGCGGATTCGCACCACTCACGCTGACCACTATAGTTTTGGCGGCGGCAACCGGTTTATTGTTTTGGACATTCCATTCGATCTTATGCACCCTGTCCTCAATGATGTGGGGGTTGCCACTTTGATTTAGATCCGGATGATCGTAAGGCAGGGCCATCAGTCTTTCCACGGCTTCAACTGCCATTGTCGTTGCATCAGAGTACATCCTGGCCGTGGCATTTTGCGAAATGGATTTTATCTGGATGGTTGCCAGGGCCAGAAAGCCGATTGCAAAAATTGCCATTGCGATCAATACTTCAATGAGCGTGAAACCCGGGTTTTTATTCTTTTGAATCATCTTTTCCATTACAGGCCCATATTGCGGCAATACACCGTGGACCGGATCAGCCGGCGTTGATACCGGTCGGCACTCACTATTACCCGGTCGCCAACCATGTATGTCCGTTGGTCGAAATGTCCCCGGACCGGCGCCTTGGTTCGAGCCAGAATCCATATCCTGACTGCACGAATATCGGACAGCGACACCGGCCCGGCTAAAGGCAATCCGCTGGACAGAATCGTGGTCAATCGGTTGTCTCCATCCCCCGGGTCTGAGTCATATGCCCAAATAATGCTGCCGTCTTTTGTGCCGTCAGCGGTATCAAGATTTCCGTCATGGTCATGATCGAAGGCATAGGCAAATCCGACAGCTTGAATATTTTCTGCAACTCCTGTCAGCGGTCCGGCTCCGGTCCGTCGGCCCAGGGGCGCCCCTCCGGTATCGGCAATGCCGTCGCCATCGGTGTCGTACTTTTTGGCAAACCCGTAGGTGACGTTTTCGCTGGGGACGATGTCGATGTCTCCATTGAGGTCGAATGTAATTCGGATCATATGCCGGGCGGCGGTCCGGATGCCGGCACCGGCCGATTCGTTGGGGTTGTCAATTGCCGAATCGCCGTCACTATCTGTGCCGTCGTTTGCAGCGGGATCATAGCCGGCCATTCTAATTTCTCTCTTAATCAGAGAAATTGCAGCCCTGATGTTTTGCTGCATCTCAACTGCAAGCTGCTGCTTGGAATGTGATTTTTGCCGCAGCTGATATACCTGGAATATCGCTGTCACAAGGATGGCGGCTATGGCCATGGCGATCATCAGTTCGATCAGAGTATGGCCGCCGTGGCGGTTGTGCATGGCTTTTCTCCCTTATTTGTCATGTTGGCCGAGAATTCTGGAGTTGCCTGTGCGATTGACGCGAATTCTCGTTGTCATGCTGCGTGTATTGACAATCCTGATCGTGCCGCCGCTGCCCGATGCAAGCCCCCGACTGTTGAAACAGAAAGCATCATCGGCACCAAATTTAACATCCGCCAACCTGATTCCACTCGGCAGCGAGTCCCCCCTCAGGGTCGGCTCATCGGGATCCTGGTTGTCATCGTTATCGTAATCGGGGAATATTAAAAATTGGTTGTTGCGCAGGTCAAAATGCACCCACACGTTTACATTTTTTTTAACCGCCACCAGCCTTGCATGCTGCATGGCCGACAGGATGTCTCTGGTCGTGCTGCCCAGGCGATATTTCGGCAGCCAACTTATAAAATTAGGTATCGCGATGGTCGCCACGACGGCCATGATGCCGATTACCGTCAACATCTCCACTAGCGTGAACCCTGAAATTTTACGCATGCTGACTATTTCCTTACCGGGGCTAAAAATATAAAGCCGGTTTACCATGGCTTGCAGGGCAACCCGGCATTCTCCGATCAACGGCTCGGCGATTTAATTGTTTAGGACAATTCAATTTGTGTGTCAACATGAAATTCTGAATAACATTTAAATATTAAGTCTGTTTTTTGGAACGGCGTGGATGAACACCATCGAACGCAGGCCGGCGTTGAAAAACTCGCCGCCCCATCAATCAAGTCCTTGCTAAAGTGGCCGGTCCTGACTAAGATAGCAGGTAGATTGTCTGTCGATTAAATTTATGGTAACCAGAAGGCGTTGACGGAGGCGGGATGTTTTCAGGTATACAGGAAATTCTGGTGCTGGTAATCATTATTCTGGGCATACTTTTTCTACCCAGGATTTTGAACCGCGGCGAGGCGAAACCAGCGGTTGAAACCAAACCGGTTGTCGCCCTGACCGGTAGGATGCGGTTGGCTGTTGCCGCTTCTTTTGTGTGGCCGGTGTTGATTGGGGCCTTTATGCAGCCCTGGAAACAAGATCTATTTCCTTTCCTGTACCTGGGCCCCGGCCCGGTGGCCATGGTGTGGGTCGTTTATTGGGTGATTACGGGCTTTAAGAAAAGATAGATGAAATCAGTCCTTGTTTCCTTTCAAGCCAATTTCACCGGCCACTTCCCGCATGCCCATAATCGTATCATTGATTATTTCCGAAAGCTCTACACCAAGCATTTCAGCGCCTTTTTCAATAATAGAACGATCTACACCGGCTGCAAAGCGCTTGTCCTTCCATTTTTTTTTGACGGATTTGGTCTTGACGTCCAGCACACTTTTCGACGGGCGCACCAGGGCGGTTGTCACCACCAACCCGGTCAGTTCATCGATGGTATACAGGACCTTTTCCATTTCCGACTCGGGCTTGACATCCGTGCAAATTCCCCAGCCGTGGCTGACCACCGCCCGGATGTAGTCTTCCGGCCAGTTGTTTTCGCGCAAAATTTCCTCGGTTTTATGACAGTGCTGATCGGGATATTTTTCATAATCAAGATCATGGATCAGACCGATGGTGCCCCATTTTTCTTCGTCCGCGCCCCGTTTACGGGCAAAATAACGCATCACACCCTCCACAGCCAGGGCATGCTTTATCAGGCTTTCGCTTTGATTGTATTTTTTTAAAAGGGCAAATGTTTCCTCACGAGTTGGTACATATTGGTTCATGGATAACCTCCTGGTAGTTCTAAGATCAGACGAAATTATACATAATTGTTTGTAAATAATGAAAATTTAATTGGTTGATATGCCATCAACTATTTCTTGTCAAGCACAGATCCGACTCCGGGAATTTATTTTCTCTTGATCCAATCGGCTGGGGCGGTTATGGTCGTTTATTCAATGTCATTTCACACCCGGGTCCGTATGCAAAAATAAACGAATGGTTGATACCAGACCACCCACACCTCGAATCACCGGCCTATATCTGCGCAATCTAGCGGCCAACCTAACCGGCAACCTGCTGATCGCCCTGCTTAATATCGTTACACCGATCGAGTTTTTTAGAGACTGGCAGGATTTCCTGTGGCAGGGTGGATATTGGGTACTGGTGGGTTTGCTGCCGGTGGTGTTTGCCACAGCGATCATATTGCAGAATTTGACCCAGCGCCCCCTGGCTGTATTTATCGAACAAAATTCGGCTGAGAACCCGGTCAATGCCGGGATTTTAAATCAGGCCCGACGCCGGCTGTTAAATTTGCCGTTGCTTCTCGGGCTGATCAATCTGGTTTTGTGGACGGGGGTCACGTTTATCTTTATCCCGGTTTTATTGATCATCTCGAATATCGGGATAATTACCGGCGTCTATGTTTTTTTCCGGGGAGCGATCATTGGACTGATTGCCGCCTTTATTTCATTTTACCTAATAGATGACTATTCCAGAAGAAATTTGATTCCTGTCTTTTTTCCCAACGGCCGCCTATCCTCCATTGGCGGAACCCGCCGCGTTTCAATTCTAAGGAGAATCCGGGTGTTATATTTAGCCGGCACCGGCGCGCCCGCCCTCATTTTGATGGGAACCCTCGCCCTCGTGCTGGGGGAGATGGATGGAATCGCAATTTCCGCCAAAGATTTTGCCGGTGAAATTTTCTGGTTTATTTTGGTTCTATATGCGGTTTTCGTGCCCATTGCCCTCAGTTTGAATGTCTTGGTCGGGAAATCAATATTAACACCGATCAGTTCTATGATGTCGGTGGTTGACAGCGTTCATCGCGGTGACTTCAAACAGCGGGTTGTCGTGGAATCAAATGATCAGTTAGGCCTTTTGAGTGAAGGTATGAATGATATGACCCGGGGCTTGATTGAACGGGAGCGCATGCGCCGTTCCCTGAACCTGGCCAAGGAAGTCCAGCAGGCCCTCTTGCCGGGCACGGATCCCAAGATTAAAGGATTGGATATTGCTTCAACAACGGTCTATTGTGATGAGACCGGCGGGGATTATTATGATTTTCTCATTCCCGAAGATGCCCGAGACGGCAATTTCACTGCGGTTGTGGGAGACGTCTCCGGCCATGGCGTCTCCTCGGCGCTGCTGATGGCCACTGCAAGGGCATTTATCCGGCAGCGATCCGGTCTGTCCGGCAGCATTTCAAATATCGTGACCGATGTTAACCGCCTGCTCACCCGGGATGTCGCCGAGTCCGGTGGATTCATGACCTTATTTTATCTGGCCATTGATCCATCAAACCGCAATTTGAGGTGGGTTCGTGCCGGTCACGACCCAGCTATCGTTTATGATGCGGCATCGGATTCATTTGAGGAATTGCGGGGGGCCGGCATGGCGCTGGGGGTCGATGCCGACGCCTATTTTGAGGAGAATCAAAAAGACAACCTGACAAAATCTCAGATCATCCTTCTGGGAACCGACGGTATCTGGGAGGCGCGCAATTCAAGGGACCAAATGTTCGGTAAGGAACCGATATTTAGAATTATTCGTGCTAATCGGCAGGCCGGTGCCGGAGAAATCCTGACGGCTTGTTTCAACGCGCTCGATGAATTTTTGGAAGGCCGCGACCCCGAGGATGATTTAACGATGATTGTAATTAAAATAATTGATGATTAGTTTAATACATTGAAAATTTATTATGTACGCATCGGCATTGATTTGCGGCTGGTATAATGCTGTCAAGATCGATCCAATGCTTAACTGCAAAGACAAGGAGGGACTATGGGTAAAACGGGTCATGGGATCGAGGAATTGAGCGGATTTGCAACCGAATTCATCAAAGACGCAGGGAAAAAGGCGCTGGCATTTTATGGGAAGGGCAAACCACAGGTCAAATTCGACCAGGGGATGGTGATCGAGGCCGATTTGCATTTGACCGATCTTTTCCAGGAAAGACTTGCCGAACGATATCCAGAGCACCAGGTATTCAAATTCGACCAGGTCAATGAAGACTATTCCCATGAAGGGAAAAGATATCTTTGGATCTTCGATCCGGTAGAGGGTGTGGCCAACTTTCAAGCCGGCATTCCGATCTGGGGGATGTCACTGGCGCTGCTTGATAACTTTTGGCCCATTTTCGGTGTTTTCTACATGCCTTCCACCGGCGATTTGTTTCATGCCAGGGCCGGCCAGGATGCTTACTGGGGCGATAAGAAGATCCAAATAGACGACGGGCAAAACATCAATGATGAGAGCTTGCTGTTTACTTTTTCGCGTTTTCACGAGCATTATCGTTCGACATTTCCCGGTAAAATCCGCAACTTGGGGTGTGCCTCAGCTCACATCTGCTATATCGCCAGCGGCCGAGCCGATGCAGCGGTCATCGCCAATGAATCCTTTCAGGGAATGGCGGCGGCCCGGGTGATCATCGAAGCGGCCGGCGGTAAAATCTGCAAATTTGATGGCTGTGATTTTTATCTGAACGAATACCTGGATGGGCAAAGAATCGACGATCCCCTGCTGGTCGCAACACCAGATACCTTCATGCAGGTAAGTGATTATTTGCAACCCAGCACCTGAGCCGGATCCACCCAAGACGCAAAATTGATAATTTCAATCGACTGTTTTCGGATGATGCCGCACGCCGTTTTTTTAGTTTGATGCCCAGGCGGCGGATTCCGACGATCTCCGATACAATCGATACTGCTCAATTGTTGCCGGATCATGAGATCAACTGAATCTGTATCCTTTGCCCCGCCCTGGGGAAAAAAACCCCAATGGCAGGAAGCCAACCGCAGTATTGCCGGCCTTAACGGGCGCTATGCCGGCCAGTTGGATGCGGCAGTCGCGCTGGCTGCTGCGCTGCGGGTTCGGTTGGCGTCAGTTTTCAGCTTGCTGGACGCCTTGTGTCTGGAAACCTGCCCGCGATGTCCGGATCCATGCTGCCTGCATGCCCGTCCTTGGTTTGATTTTCGCGATCTGTTATTGTTGCACCTCAACGATCTGGCAATCCCCATCAGTCAAACCATCGAAAGTTTGGATGCGACCTGTCGCTACTATGGTCAGCGTGGCTGCACCCTGGATCGGCTGTCCCGCCCCTGGATCTGCACCTGGTATCTGTGTCCCACCCAGACTACCAATTTAAATCGCAGACGTTGTCTGCAGCACCATGAGTTATCCTTGGCGGTGATAGAAATAAAAGCCCTGCGTCAAAAAATGGAAGATATGTTTATCCGGGTGACGGCCTAAGCCGGATCCGGGGTTGCTCAAACCTTGGATATATGCAAAACTGTTCTAGTTCAGATATCGTAACTTACTTTTAAAATGAGGCAACTTTTTTGGACACGATTTAGGTCAATTTGCGAAAAATTGAGGAATTTAGGAATTTAGGGATTGGGGGATTAAAGGATAAAATCAATAAATTAAAAAAGATAGAATTCCTTCAATTCCTTCAATTCCTAAATCCCTGAATTCCTGAATTTTACCCATGTCCAATTTTCATGCAATTACGCGGCGTACAAAGGTTCACAGCCATTTTTGCAAACTGAATGACGAGGTCTGTAGTTGAGGTTTGTGAGTTTCTACAGGGCGGTCAACATGAAAACGGGTTGGCGATCAGGCGGTAAAGGCTGTTCTGAAGACCCTGCCCGATAGTTAATATTAGGCCAATGGCAGATAATGATCTCCAAATAGTTTTACCCGAAAGCGATGAAGTCTTGACATGTCCGAAATGTAAGACTGCCAATCCCCTGGAATCTAATTTCTGTCTGAACTGCGGTACCCGGCTGCTCGTTCCATCCAGCAGCAATTTCCAATGGTCATGGATAATGTTGTTGATCGTTTGCATGGCCGGGGTCATGGTCTATTTTCGTCTTCAACCCACCGAACCAAAGCCGCAACATAAAGCGCCGATAAAAGTATCTCCTACCGAAAAACCTGCTCCTCGTCCTGCCGTTGCCAAAACACCGCCAAAGGAAGCGGTTCCGCTAAGAAAAGACGAGGCCATCGCGCTGAGCACCCCGTCGAAGACCAGCATTCCGGTCGGAGTCGTTCTCATCAAAGATATTAACGGGAAGATTATCAATGAAATACCGGCATCGGTTGTCGGCGGCGGCTGGGTGGCATTGCCAACCCGGGCATGCCTGGGGGGGGCTGAATGGATATTAAAAGTGGGATCCGAACTCGAGGTGAGTATCTGGGCCGGTTTTTATAATGAGTATGACAAGGTCGGACTCTGGCGTATCGCTGAAGATCTAAATATTGACGGGCCCGAACTCCATCCCTGGACCGGCGATGAACAATTGACCTGGCTTTCACTAACATCGATCAACACCTCCGAAACGGTGGAATTGGAAAATCCGAGCTCGCAGGGTTATTTTACGGAAGGTATTTTGACCGGAGATATCAGTGAATCCGGCGTTTTAATGCAGGGGGATAGGGCTGTCGGCTGGACTTTCGGCGATAAGGTCAGCGGTGCATTCGCCTGGCACGGAGATGAAGGCAAGTACCTGCGACCCGAAATCAGAGTGGATGATTTTTATCGAATAACCTTTGCCAACAGCCGTGAAGAAGAATTCGTCCGGGCGCTTGCCATGGGGGCCGACTACACGAATATTGAACGCTTGGAAGCATTTGCCGGTGCTTTCCGGTATGAATCGAAGCTTTCTGCTGCCCAGACCCCGGCGTATCTGCAAACTAAATCTGTATTGGAAACCATTAATAAACTGGTGGCGGATGCCTCAAAGGCCGGTCTGAACCGGGAGATAGCGAATATTTTCGAATCTCAATTCCTGGTAGAAGCTGCCGATGTGAATCTACTACTGAAGGTGTCCCGGGCAACCGCGCAAGATTACGGGTATGAGGAGGCGATCGAACTGGTTGAAAATGTGGTCGATGTTTTGCCGCAGATTCGTGACGCGGAATCGCTCCTGCTGACTGAATTTTTTTCCGAACTTTATCAAAACTGGATTACGGTCTCATTCAATCAGGGCAACCTGCAGGCGGCCTGGACGGCCTATCGACTCGGGGGGCGCAGGTTGCCGGACGACATTAATATCCACCTGATGGGAGTTCAGCTGGCACTGGCCGAAAATAACTGGGCGGAAGCGGAAGACCTGCTGGCTATGAAGGACTATCCAGCCTCGCTAAACGATAAGATAAAAAATTTACAAAATCAAATTTCCGATTTAAAAGGGCAGCAGGGCAAGATTGTTATAAATTTTAACCCCGGTTCCCAACAAATACCGCTGACCGCTGTCCTCAACCGGAGCGCATATCAAAAATTTATTGTTGATACCGGGGCATCGATGGTAACCATACCGCGTTCCGCCGCACAAGAGCTGGGCCTGGCAATTCCCAATCCCAAGCGGAAAGTTTTCACGGCCGGTGGTGTGCAGCACGCACCGGAAGTGACCATTTCATCGATTACCATCGATGGCTGGGAAGTCAACAATATCAGGGCACTGGTGATGGATCTTCCCAGTCAGCCCGATTGGGGCCTGCTGGGGCTCAATTATTTGAGGCGATTTCGCATGGATATGAATACGGAAGAGGGGGTGCTCCTGCTGGAACCCCGCTAAGGTAGATGACAGATGACAGAAGGCAGAGGTCAGAAGACAGAGGTCAGAAGACAGAGGTCAGATGACAGATGACAGATGACAGATGACAGAAGACAGAGGTCAGATGACGGAAGACAGAAGTTCGTGAAGTGGGAAGACAGAAGTTCGTGACGTGGGAAGTCGGAATGCGGCCTTCGACAGGCTCAGGCGAGTCAAAGTGGGAAAAAGAAGACAGATGACAGAGGGCAGAGATATTAAATGGGTATTGAATATCGAAACGGAAGGGTGGATGACTGTGCCAGGCTGGGGGAATTTGTACATATCGCTTCGGATGGGGTGGTTGAATTTTTGTTCCATGATTTGATCCCGCATCAGACGCCGGTTCAAATCATAGTCCACAACCTGGCTGAGGATCGGGATCACCACACATTTCGAGATGCCGTCGTGGCGCAGACCGGACAGAAAATTATCGGGATGTCCTTATCATACCCGTCGCACTTTCATCGCATCAGCAGCGGGATGAGAAAATTTCTCCCGGCGGACCGGCTGAAGCATGTTGAAAATATTTTTAATTCCGGAGTCGGAAACAGCCTGTATCTGGATACCCTGTGTGTCGATCAGGATTTCCGGGGCAAAGGCATCGGCAGCAAGCTGATATCATTGGTGCAACAAAAAGCCTGCAAGCAAGGAATCAATGCACTAAGCCTCATTGTGCTGGCGGACAACACGCGTGCTCAAAAACTCTATAAACGGCATGGTTTCGAGATTGTACACCACATTGAAATGGAATCCCACGAACTCATCCCCCACGAGGGCGGTGCCTATTTGATGAAGTGCCCAATAACAGAGAAGGCCAAAATTTAGTATTCTTAAAAGCGCCCAGCCAAACACCAGGATTCTGCCGGTTATGAAGTGGCCTTCGGCTTTGGGCTTTCGGTACACGAGGCACACCATAATAATTAAAGATAGATGTGTCATCCCGCCACGGCAGGGATTTTATGGAGCTAAATAATTTAACATTTTTGTGTTGGTTATCAAAAATTGGTTTCTGTGTCCATCACTAATAAATATTTTCGGTAAAATAATGACAAATAAAATATGGCGGTTTTATAAT
>Ga0209786_1000304_pt1 | contig 19685 bp, 21 predicted proteins | sample WorMetilvaeELBA2_FD_187405 | JGI IMG/M metagenome (GOLD analysis project Ga0209786, IMG submission 187405) | Marine gutless worms symbiont microbial communities from Max Planck institute for Marine Microbiology, Germany - Olavius ilvae ELBA.2... ...
GTAACACGACGGCCTTGATGCGATCAGCCTCGCGTTTGTCCCGCGTGCAACGGTGCCCCACACGCAGTTCGGCGAGTTGTTCGGTTGACAGCGTACAGTCAAGCATGACGCCCATGATACAGAATTCTCACACGCTTACACGGGCTTCTTCAATGAAAAAACCATATAAGAGTAGTATATGAGAAAAGGATACTATCCCCAAAACGGCTATCGGCAAAATTCAGCGCCGGCAACTGAGAGACCGATTTGAGGTTGGTGAATTTGATAGTAGTCTTCACTGAACCTCTTTGTCTGTTTCAGTACATATGAGAGGAAAACTACGAATCACGCGAATCCTCGCGGATTGATTCGCGCCGATTCGCGCGATTCGTAGTTTTTCTTCTTTCTAAAATCCACACGAGTTCAAAGTTTAATATAGTTTTGCAATTCCGGCCACAATTGCGGGAAACGTGTTTGCACATCCTGCCTGGTAATCATGGCCATGTCCGTATAGTCAAATCCGGGGGAAACGGCCTCACTGGTTATACCGAATTCACCGGTTTCCAAACCAGCCGCTTCCCAACAACCGCCCCTGACCAACAACTGCAATCGTTCACCGGCGAGGGGATTGTTACCGAGCCGCACCCGTTCCAATTGCCCATCAGGGTGCACAATCAAATAACTCAGTGGTGAACCTGTATGAAAATAGTGCATAATATCGGAACGGTTCACATGCATATAATTAATTGGGCTGTCGTCAGTCAACATATAAAAAATCGAAGTCATCAAATAACGCGGGGTTGTTGCGTAAGGAATGGCTTGGTGCGTATAGTCGGATTGATAAGTGCGTCGAAAATAGCCGCCTTCCACATGCGGCTCTAATTGTAGTTGCGTTATCCATTGGTTTTTGTTCATAAGAAATCTCCGGTTCAAATAAGATGGGGTAAATATATCAGGGCAACTTTTCGATGCCTTCCTGGTAGATTTGTTCACCATAACGGATTTTTAATTCGATGGGATAGTTGCCGCCCTGATATTGTATGTATAGATCCGGTCGTTTGCTACCTGCGGCCATTTCCCGAGTCACGCGACCACCGCTGTCGACGATGCGTTGTAAAAAGGCTTGCAGGGTCAAATGGGGAGTCGCCTCGACATATTGATATCGCTTGGTCCAACTTTCGCTATTTTCCCGCCAAAATTGCTGGAAATCGGACAGTAGGCGTTGCATATCCAACTTACCTGCTCGCACAGATGACGGACTCGTAACACAACCGTCTGCTTAATGAAAACCGTAGGGCCTACAATCAGAAACGGTATGCGGTGTCCAAAGTACCAAAGAACCGAGTCTGAGAGGAAATACCACATGCGCCGTACAGTCATGTTCGCAGCAGTCGCCGGCCTGCTGACCACGCCGGCACTCGCGCGTAATCCCAACCTCGATTCCGATGCGCCGCTCTCCGGCATGGTCGCGGTTCGCCTGGCGGACCCGAGCATTGCAGGCGTCCAGGCCTCGACCCTCCCCGAGTACGTCAAGGCATTGGTCCACACCATCGCCACGGGCGGTACCTTGCCGCCGGGCGTGGAGTTTCCGTTGGCCAATACTCAATGGCTTTTGAAAAAAGGCGCGACGCCGTTGCCGCCCCGACCGAGAAGGTGCACAGCAACATCGTCAACGGCTCGACGGATCTCGGACGCAGCGGCCTGGTCTTCAACGACGGGCGCATCCGGCTGGACTGGACGCACCCTTACGGTGACCCGGCGGTCGTCGCTACCGTGCAATCCGTCTACATCGCTTACTACGGACGCCCGGCCGATGCCGATGGGCTCGATTATCGGACCGCGCGGCTCACGGCCGAGGGCGGAGACCTGACTGCCATCATCGACGCCTTCGGCCATTCCGAAGAGGCGCAGGAGCGCTTCCAGACGCCGAATGACCAGATTGGGGATACGCAGCTTCAAATCCCCCATGGCATCGCTGTCGGCGAAGGTCAATATACCCAGGTAATACATGAGCGAAACCAGAAAGGGCTGGTCACGGGTGGCAGTCAACATGTCCTCGACGCCGAAGCGATTGGCCAACTCGTCAATCAGGATCGAGTCGGTGGGATCGAGGGTCCTCGTAACCAGTTCGTTACCGTGTGGCAGGCGGGCGATGTATTCGATGCGGTTGCGATCCATGGCCAGGTTGTCGTCCAGGATCTTCCGGGGATAGGCACAATCCCGACGGTACTCATCGAGGAAATACAGCGCCAGGGTGGGATTGTAGAGAAGCGGGCCTGCTGCGTAGCCGAAACGATAGCCGTTGTAGAAGGTACGCATCATGGCCAGGGCCTCTGCTACCTGGGTATCCGCTAATCCGCATTCCTCACCGATTTCCCCCAACACTCCGGCCACTTCGCCTGCATGGAAACCGCATAGATCGTGATACTCCGGACGGAAAGAGATGTCCTTGGCCACGTTATATCCACTGCTGATGTCACTCATGACTACCGGCGATACCCCGGTGATGAATATCCTGTCGAGACCTTGCCCACTGCTCAGTGCTTTAATCGCCTTGAACAGGGTTTTCAGGATACCTTCGCCATGTACCAGGGTTGCATACCGATCTTTTCCACCCAGCTGGGCGGCCATGACCTCGTTGGCGAAGTTGTCGTATTCATCGATGAAGAGATAGAGTTTGTACGGTGTCCGGTTCACCGCATTGACAAGGGTGTGAAAAGATGCTAAGGCATTAGCGGGATTGATAGGGGATACCTGGGGCAGATGTTCCCGGTAGCGGTCGATGAAACCTTGCACGCAGACATTGATGTGGTCATGCAATGCTTGCTCGATGGCCCGGGTATCGCCATGGGAAGCCACCATGGAAAAATCCCAGTGCATCACGAAATATTGATTGTGTCGGGGGGTGGGATTTTCGCCAATCCTCAGGCTCCCGAACAGTCGCTCGAACTCATCTGACTTCGCTAGGTCGTAGTAATTTTCCAGCATCGACAGCACCAGGCTTTTTCCGAACCGGCGTGGGCGCAGGAACAGCAGGGGTCTAAACGATTACATGCCAATAGATGAGCCGGTAGCCCTACTGCCCGATCGAACCCCTCATTCCGATGATGAAAACACCAAGCGATCGAATCCGACCGCCACCACACTGAAGCTGTGCAGGCGCGGCAGAGCGCCGAATTTGGCCTTCAGTTTGGCCCGATAACGCGCCAGACCTGCCTCGGCCTCGCGTTGTTTGCTTTGCACCGCAGGCAGCGCCTGCAGGGCCTCGCGGTCCATTGTTGCGAGTGTCTTACCATCGAGTCCGGCCTCTTTGAGAGAGACGAATTTGAACTCGATGAGGATATCCAGTATCCGGTACTGACGCCTAATCACTGCTCCCGCGCAACCAATTCCTTGACCCAGGTCGTATCGGCCTCTCGGATCAGGATGATGTTTCGTACCCGCATGAAAATGGTCACGAAAGAATACATCCACAAGCCAAAGGTCATGATGAGCATGGACCACAGGATGTTCGGCTCCATGTTCGCCATGGAGGAGCGTTGATGGAGCGCCGCGCACTTGTTGGGGTCCGGGCAATTGACGGACCAGAAGATGACCGGGACCATCACCAGGCCGACGATGGACAGCAGGGCGGAGGCCCGGTCCGCCCGGCGCGGGTCGTCGATGGCCGAGTGCAGGGCGAGATACCCGATGTAGAGAAAGAAGAGGATCAGCTCCGAGGTCAGGCGCGGGTCCCAATCCCACCAGGTGCCCCAACTCGGATGGCCCCACAGGGCGCCGGTCCAGAGGGCCAGGAAGGTGAAGAGGGTACCGGTGGGAGCGGCGGCACGGGCCAGCATGAAGCTGAGCCGGGTGTTGAAGACTAGCCCGACGGACGAATAGGCCACCATTACCAGGTAGAGCCACATAGACATCCAGGCGGCGGGGACGTGGATGAAGATGATGCGGTAGTACTCCTTTTGGGGATTGGCGCCGCCGAGGCGGTCCGGGGTCTCGAAGAAGCCCCAGTAAAGCCCGATGAAAAGGGTCGCCGCGGCCGGCACGGCGAACCAGGGGATCAGCCTGCCGGCCAAGGGGTAAAAGGTGGCTGGGGAGAAAAATCTGAACAGCTTCATCTTTTTCGAACCGCAAAAGCGCGAGGGAGAATGTCTTGCGTCTGTTCAGCAGGCCTTGTGCTGTTCATATTCCACAATCTTCCCTCTTGCTTAAAGGTGTTTGTGGTCTAACCGCGGGGTGTGAGCCGCCGCGTCCACGAGGTTGGTTCAACATCGTGTTAATGGAGATCCTTGCATTTTATTAAGACCAGGTGGTTTCCAATTGCCTGTGTTGATTTGCGCAATCTCGAAGATACAGATTGATAAGACTCTGATAAGGAATACCTTTTTCGTAGGCCATTGCTTTGAAGTACGATATGGTTTCTTCATCAATGCGAATGGTAATCTGCTTTTTAAGGCGCCTTGCATAGGGATTTTTCACCGATTTTGAAAAATCGTAAGATTTACGCATGACGATGATCCTCGTATTGCTTTATTTCAAATTTATCAGCTTTTCTAGCGAAAATGATGCGAATAGAGTCGGGACTTCGTTCACAGTGACAGACGATCAGGATTCTGAGCTGGGAACTCACTCCCATGAGAATAAAGCGTTCTTCGTTTTCAGTATGGTCAGGATCAGGAATTAATCGACCAAAATCGTCGGCAAACACGGTTTTTGCTTCCTCAAAAGAAACGCCATGCTTTTGTTGATTTATGACGTTCTTCTTCTCATCCCACTCGAAATTCGGGCTACTCATTTAGCAAGTATAACTACAATGTAATTAGAACGCAAGTGGGCTAAAGGGCAATAGTCATGACGGTATTCTCTATTATGGTTTTCCAAATCCAAAGCGTCAAATAGACCTCTGCGCTCGATACTTGGTTTGGGATCGCTATCAATTCGCTTGTCAGCCGCTACGCTGCTTTATGCTTTGCAAGCAGTTCCCTTACCGTTGGAACCAACTCCGTCGGGACTTCCATTATGGTTTGACCAGATAGGTCGAACGCTGCCTCATCTTCGGCCAGAGCTGCTTCCTCAGTCTGAGATTCGTAATGCTCAAGAACTCTGGTTATGCGGTCTTCATTCCAACCAGGAGGGAAGGTTTTTTTCTTCATTTAGAAATCCTTGTATTTTATTTTTGTTATGATCCTTTCTCCGTTCCTGCTTTTAAGCTCGACTGCGGGTTTGGCGACAATTCCTTCGGCCGTAAAATCACCCCACCGGGATTTGAATCCGGATTTTGCCATCTCGACCATTTCCTGTAAGGTTCCCGTCCCGATGATCGGAACCGTGTCGATCCCTAGTTTTTCCGCAATATCCTCGACATCGTGCCGCTGCAGCCACCATTCGTCTATTTTGACATCGAACAGAACAAAATCCGGGTCTTGACGATACTTACCGCCACCTGCTTGGACTTTTGCTCCATAGCCTTCACCATACAGGCAAACAGGATTACCATTGAAGATTTCTTTGAAGACATCTAGTTTCGGTAAGAATTTCTCATTCAACCGATCCATGAGAAGCCTAGGAATTTGTGCCCGATCCGTTTTACCACCGAATGTAATAGTTTCTCCATCGAATATTACCCGCACATTTGTCCCGTCCACTTTTTCCGTGAAAATCCATTCGTTGCTCCGGAGGAACTCGAATTCAGGCAATGAGAAATCACCTTCAATCAGGGTCTTGTGCTTGGTCGCAGGATCTCTTTTATAGACCGTCCGTATTTTGTGATACTCTTTCATCGTGTTTTTCCTCGGCTACCCCTGAAAAATTCAAGGTGGCTATGTTGAAAGATCCTGGTACGGATGCTCTCAACGACCGCTAACATCGAACGCGCAGGATCTTCACGGATTGAGCCGTAGCGGGTACTGTTTTAACGACAAATCACACGAATCAACGCGAATATCCCTGTGGGCGCAAACCATCCCATTCGCGCGGATTCGCGTGATTCGTAGTTTTTCCTCTTTGGCTCTTGGGATTCCGGCAACACTTACCGGAATGAGGCGGTAGTGGTTGAACAATGACTATCCCCGGTGGTTGTCGATCAACGCGTACCTATTTCCGTAGAGGCCCAGCCGAACATCGTCGTGATTTAGGAAGTCATACGGAAAGCCGAGTTGAATGGCGCTGACCGCATCGAGGCGGGCGAGCTGCCCGTCGCTCAACGCGAAGTCGAGTGCGGCCAGGTTGCCCTGGAGCTGAGAGCGCTTGCGGGCCCCGATGATGGGAATGATGACGCCCTTGCCTGTCTGTTGGCGGATCCAGTTGATGGCGACCTGAGCGGGTGTGCGATCGATCTCGCCCGCCACTTTTTCCACTTCTTCGACAATGGTGAAATTCTTGTCGTTGACGAAGAGGTCCTCGCTCCACGCCCCTTGGGCATAGCGCGTATCCTTGGGTTTCTCGGTGTTTCGCTTGTACTTGCCGGTCAACATACCGCCACCGAGCGGCGACCAGGCGGTCACCGCGATATCGAGCGCCTTGGCCATCGGCAGCAGCTCCCGCTCCGGTGTGCGCTCGATCAGGCTGTACTCGATCTGGAGGCCTACGAAGGGACTCCAGCCCCGCAGGTCGGCCAGCGTGTTCGCTTGTGAGATGATCCAGGACGGTGCATTCGAGATCCCGACGTACAGCACCTTGCCCGCCCGCACCATGTCGTCGAGTGCCCGCATGACCTCGTCGCCCGGGGTCATGAAACCCCACGCATGTACCCAGTAGAGGTCGATGTAGTCGGTACCAAGCCGTTTCAGACTCGCTGCGAGCGCCTGGTGCATGCTCTTGCGGTGATTGCCCCCGCCGTTGGGATCGTCCGGGCGACCGTTGAAGGCGTATTTGGTGGCCAGGACGAATTCCTGTCTGCGCTCACCTATGAACTCCCTGAGGAACCGCTCGCTCGTGCCGTTGGTGTACATACAAGTTGGCCGTGTCGACGAAATTGCCGCCGGCGGCGACAAAGGCATCGAAGACCCGTTTGTTCTCCTCCTTCGATGCACCAAAAGGCCAGTCTTCACCAAAGGTCATGGTACCGAGACAAAGCTCGGAAACGCGCAGGCCCGACCTGCCTAAAAGCTTGTAACGCATGGGGCTTCCTCCAAAGATGGAAAATCCAACCGTCTGACGGCCGGCAGGCGTTGGGGCCAAACCTAGACAGAATGTAGCAGCCCAAAAGCGTTTGGGCAAAGCGCCGAGCGAGCAGGGTAGGTACGTGAGGATGCCCTCAGGTTGGTCCCGTGCGGACGGTGGTAATGCGGGCTATACCTCGAAACGGATGTGCGCGAAGCGTGCGCGCAGTTCATTCTTTTGCACCTTGCCCATGGCATTGCGTGGCAAGGTGTCCGCAAAAATCACTTTTTTCGGTTGCTTGAAGCGGGCGAGCTGGCCTTGCAAGCGGCTGATCAGTCCGGCTTCATCCAAATCGACACCCGGCTGCAAGGTAACGACCGCGACGACGGCTTCACCGAGATCCGTGTGTTGCAGGCCGATAACCGCGGACTCATCGACGCCGGCAATACCATCGATCGCGTTTTCCACTTCTTTCGGGTAGACATTGTAGCCCCCTGAGATAATAAGATCCTTGGCTCGCCCGATAATCGCGACCCGTCCCTGGGTATCGATCGTGGCCAGATCACCGGTAATAAAGAAGCCGTCGGATCGAAACTCAATGGCCGTCTTGTCGGGCATTCGCCAGTATCCCTTGAATAGGTTTGGCCCGCGCACTTCGAGTACGCCCACCGCATCGGTTATCCGGCGGCCATCCCGATCACACACCCGTACCTCTACCCCGGGCAAAGTAAAACCGACGGTACCGGGGACGCGCTCGCCACTGAGCGGATTGGAGGTAATCATGCCGGCCTCGGTCATCCCGTAGCGCTCGAGGATTCGCTGCCCCGTGCGTTGTTCGAATGCCTTGAAGGTGTCGGGTAACAGGGGCGCCGAGCCGGCAATGAATAACCGCATGTGGGTACACCGGGCAGCGGTCAGCTGCGGATGTTCCAGTAACCTCGTATAGAAGGTCGGAACGCCCATCAACACGGTGGCCCGCGGAAACAAATCGATGATGGTATCGGCGTCGAAACCCGGTAGGAAAAACATCCCCGAACCGTTCAACAGCACGCAGTGAGTGGCCACGAACAGGCCGTGTACATGAAAGATCGGCAGGGCATGGATCAGCACGTCTTCAGGCACGAAACCCCATGCCCGGTGCAGGGCCAGCGCATTGGATGCCAGATTGTCATGGGTCAGCATCGCGCCCTTCGAGCGCCCCGTGGTGCCGGAGGTATAGAGAATCGCGGCGAGATCGTGCCGATTGCGTAGGGCGACCGAGTGATCGGGCGGACTGGCGTCTGCCAGCGCGGCCAAGGAACCACTGCCCTGGGCATCCAGCGTGAGGACCTGGGCTACCCCGGCCTCGGCGGCGGCGGACGCGAGCGCGTCCACCATCTCGGGGCGGATAACCAACACCTGCGGCGCCGCGTCGGCGAGAAAGTAGGCCATCTCGCGTGGGGTGTACGCGGTATTGAGTGGGACATAAACCGCACCGCAGCGCAGACAAGCGAGATAGAGTGCGAGTGCAAGGGGGGATTTCTCGATCTGCACGACTACCCGATCCCCCGGCGCGACGCTGTGTTCCTTCAGTACCCGCTGTAGGCAGGCAGACTGGCGTTCAAGCCCGCGATAGCTGAGCGTTCGGCCCTCTGGTGTCTCCAGAAAAGGCTGGTCGAGGTCGCGCGGAAAGCGGGTTTGGAACAGAGCGAAGAGATTATGGTTCATATGCTTAGGAAGATCTGCGTAATCTGCGGATATGGTAGGGTAGAGCGTAACCCCAAGGCAGGGATGTCGACCATGCCGAAGAAACCAAAACTCCACTGCGCCGAGGACCAGAGAAGGAGCTAAAGAAATGTCCATGAGGACGGATGCACACGGACTATGATTTCCGTATCCCCCATACGCAAGTTGGTGTGCCTACTTCTGTTGATTGTGATCGTACCCGGTTCGGGAGCGGCGCGGCCGGGCGCGCATGAGATCATGGCCGACGCCATGGCTAAGATGATGGAGGCCATGGGTCTATTCGATTCCGCCCCCGCGCAGCTGGATCCGGGTGGCGTTTTCACGGATCCCTGGTCCCCATGGGGGTCCCTGCGGGGTCCGTTCGGCGTCTCGGGGTGGGGTCCAACCTTCGGTGCGCCTGGGGGTGGTCCTGTTCCGGACCGATCGCGCGCCGCGGTGATGCGCGAGCTGATGCGGCGATTTACCCGGCAGCTGCTCCCGCCGGGCGAAAGCAGCGGCGATCGGCCGATAGCCTGGAGGCCGTCGCGGTTGGAAGGCGTTTGGGAAGGCCGCGACGGGGAGCTGGTAATCGTCCAAGGGGAGCGGTTTCGGATCTACTCCCCGGAGCTCCGGCGGGTAGACGGCCTGATGCGGATCCAGGGCAATCGCCTGGCCCTGTACAATCCCCTGGATGGGCAGGCCCGACCATTCGAGTTCGCCGAGCACCAGGGACGTCTCATCATGCGCGACCTGGCCGGACAGCTTTATCTATACCGGCGCCTACGGCTGAACGGCGGGCGGGGACCGATGGGGGCGGATCGTGAGTAGATCCTGTTGACTCCTGTTTAGGCCGGCACGGGTTGCAGGGTGAGCGCGTATAAGTTCCTTTTCGATCACCAAATTGTTTCCGGTAGTGTAGATGTGGCGAGCGCAGCGAACCGCATCGGAAAGGGAAACTACGAATCCCGCGAATCCGTACTACTCAACCACTACCAGCTGAAGCTGGTAGGTTGAGCCACTAAAGTGGCTCGGCGGACTGAACCGCCGACTGAAGATAATCCATCTAGAAGATGGAGGTTTGTACCTCGATCCGCCTACGGCGGACTGAAGTTTTTATGAGACAATCAATTTTCGCGTAGATTGGCGCGATTCGTAGTTTCTTCTATTCGTTTCCGCAGTTGCGGAGCAGGACGGCGGCGTGCCCAATTTCAGCAGGATTTATACGCGTTTGCCCTGACACGGGTTGGGCCGAGGGTGACAAAGCGATCGCGCACCGATATACTTTTTCATTCTGGGCTGAGTGGCAGAGTGGTTATGCAGCGGCCTGCAAAGCCGTGGACGCCGGTTCGATTCCGACCTCAGCCTCCATACCCTTCCCCAGGTCGTCCCGCGGTGATACCCGAGTAGAGAAAGCCATCCATTTGCGTTGATTTGCGGCTAATTTTTTCGTGTTTTGCACATATCTCGTAGGGTGGGCTGTGCCCACCAATACCGTGCCTAGATGGTGGGCACAGCCCACCCTACGGTATCCCCGCGGGTGCGGGGAACAGGGTAGCTGGTAGCTCACTGCGGTTCACCCCCGCAGGTGCGGGGAACATGGAGGCGGGATGCGCTGCGCTTTCCCGCCCTACGGTTCTGATATTTTTCTCCTGCATCCTGCCCCCTGATAACTATCCACACCCGCCCGGGTGGCGAAATTGGTAGACGCAAGGGACTTAAAATCCCTCGACTTCGGTCATGCGGGTTCGAGTCCCGCCCTGGGCACCAAGTTGGTTATCCACCCGTCGCACATAAATCTTCGGTATGTATGGGGTTACTATAGATCAAGGGCTTACTTCCGGCTTAGAAGGTGCTGAATATCTGTGGCGTCGATTTATCTCATCGCTCGAACGATGGATGTGAAAATATGGGGCCGCGTTTACCTTACCTGGCGAGTTTCCCCGCAGTCGGGGAAACAAGAAAGGCGCCTTTGGGGCGCCTTTCTTTCCTGGTTTCCAGTAGCGTTGACTTTAATTGGAGATTTCGATCTGGAATTTGACCGGTCCGCGGTATTCCTTGCCGTCTTTTGTCTTGAAGTAATCGTTTACCGGAGACCGCTTGTTGTAGGGGCTGGTGAGGATCGCCACGTGACCGCCCGGGAAGGGTACGGACTCGATGACATCTGTCCCTTCCAGGAACCGATTGGCCGCCGTTGCGCATTTCGGGGTCACCAGGTCGTCTTTTACGGCATAGTTCTGATACCACTTGACGCCCAGGTCCTTCAAATCACTCACTTTCAGGGGCTTATCATACAGCTTGACCGGCAACAGGCCATCCTCGGAGATGGGTTGGTGGAAGGTGCAGGTGCTCATCTTGGCGATTTCCAGCGGCAGGTGCACGCGTTCCTTGAGGAGCCAGCGGAACAAGGCCGCCGCTGTCTTGCCGGGGTTGAGGTCGGTCGCCTTATGCAGCGAGGCCTGGTCCAACACTTTGATCAAGGGCGTTTCGCGGTCGATGGCGACAAACCGCATGCCTAGGCTCAGCATGTACCCGTTGGCGACCTTATGGCCGTTCGGTAGGGTCGTGGTGATAAAGTCGTGGGGCATATTGGGCATGCCGCTGATGGCGTTGCTGTAAGTGCCGTCGATGGGGGCCACGTTGGTAATGAGCGTATCGCTGACGTCCGTAAGGGTACCCGAGAGGGTGTTCATGAGAACGATGTAGCCCCCTTGGCAGGTACCGTTCAGGGTGACCTTTTTCCCGTGTTTCTCCTTGAGTAGGGCGCAGAGCTCCCGGGTTTGGGTGCAATCGTCGTCCGGCGTCATGTTCTGCACGATATCGTTCTGGTCGATATCCTTGGCCACGCGCACGTAGGTGGGGATGCCTTCGTTGGCGAAGCTGTGGGCGTAGCTCTTGTTTTCGTAGGGCAGGAACGAGAGGATGTGCTCACCGAGCATATAGGGTGGTATCAGGAGCACCGGTTTCAGATCGTCCCGCACTTCCACGCCTTCCTTGATCGGTAGCACCTGGTACATGAGGAAGGAGCCGGTGTCATGGATCAACCGGTACGCCGAAGTGTTGAAGTGGAATCCGAAATCGTCTTTGACCTTTTCGATCTGCTCCGGGAAATTGGCGACGGCTTCCATGACCTCCGCTTCGCGCTTCAGATAACCCGCCAGGTTCTCTCCCTCGTTATTGAGGATGGTGTTGAAGAAAGCCTCGTTGGCTTCCTTCACCTGGTCGAACGCGAAGTCCATCATTTTATCATGCGTAGCCAACACTCCTTTTCCCACCAGTGTCGATTTGTGCTGCATGATCTCCAAGGTATCGCGTAAGGTCATGGGGTTGTCCTTGGCCGCCTGCAGCGCGATCTGGGCCGCGATCAGATAGCTATCGAGAAACTCGGTCTGCTCGCGGCTGAAGGAACGGGTCAGCGCCGTCATGTAACGCATCCAGCTGGTGCCGACGTCGGGTAGGTCTTTCAAGACATCTCGTATCGATCCGTACATGGTCATTCACCGTGAAGATTGAAGCGATTGACGAGAAAGAATATATCCGGCTGTCTAGGGGATTGGTGCGTATTCGAGGCGCGATAGCAGACATGACCCATAAGATTCTATAGCTAAGGCGCTGCTTCGATGTCGGACGCAAGGGCAAGCAAGCGGATATATTCTTTAATCGCGTTGATTGATTAAAAAGGCCACCTTGAAAACTTCAAGATGGCCCTCTGGGACAGGGATGCCCCGTCATATTCGGCGCTTAAGCGCATGGAAATGGATGCGACCGGAAACCACCTTTTGCGAGCACCATCCCGTAGCGGGGATTTTTCTTTTGGCCCTCTCAACGTGAACGGCGTATCAGGTCCCTGCCGGCGGATGCCATCCGGCGTCGGCCCAGAGCTCGCCGCTGACCGCGGAGTTGGAGACGAGAAAGCAGATCGCGTCGGCGATCTCTTCCGGCCGGATCAAACGGCCCAGCTGGACATCGGGCAGGACGTACTTATCCAGATAACCCTCGGGCATACCCTGTAGAATCGGGGTGTCGACGAAGCCGGGGTGGATCACGGCGGTACGGACGCCGTGAAACATGGATTCTTTCATCAGGGTTTGGGCGGCACCTTCGAGACCGGCCTTGGTCGACGAGTAGGATATCTGCCCCTTGTTACCCTGGGAGGCTACAGAGCCGATGAAGACGATGGTGCCCTGGACGGTCTCGTCCGGATGCCACTTCTTCTTACCTGCCTGCTTGCGGTGCTCGGCCATGCGGGCAACCAGCTCCAGCGCCCAGTAGACGGGGTGTACCAGATTGACTTCCAGCACCTTATGGAACAACTCGGTGGGATAGATGTTGGCCTTTCCGGTCTCTTTGTCGATGGTAACCGACAGACGGTCGCGGAAGATGCCGGCCGAAGGCACGCAGATATTGACGACCTCATACTCCTTGCACATGGCGTCGTATACTTTCTTGCGTAAGCTCTCGTCCGTAACGTCCCCCTGAAAGGGTTTGCCCACCTCCTTGCCGAGCTTCTTATTCATCTCCGCCGTGATGTCTATCACCTTGTCGCTCATATCGACCATCGCAACCGCCTTGGCTCCCCGCTTGGCCAGCTCCTCCGCGGTGGCCAGGCCGATACCGCTGGCGGCACCCGTAATGACTGCTGTCTTACCTTCAATGATCATCGTTCGTTCTCTCCGGTTTCTGGTGCCGCCTCCCCGACCTTATCGTCTGGCGAGCCGCTCAGGCCCTGACGGCGATCTACGACCTTTGTTATCTTACTGCAATATTTGTGCGTCGCAACAACAGTATGTTCGATACAAGAATTAACTGGGCTAATAGATAGATCAGGCAGCCCCTTTGAGGTGGATTGAAAATCGGAATCTCCCGGCCACCCTGGCCGGAGATACGGGCCGGTAGCATCCAAACGCCCGGATTTTCACCGCCGCGAGGGAGCTTCCGGGACGAATATCGCCGGCGGCCGGATTGGGTGGCGGCAGTCATGCCGACCTCATGCTCGTGTTTGCGGGGATGATGCCGAGTCTGTAGCGTTCCCGAAAAATCAGCCGGTTGTGGGAAGAAGTTGCACCAGCAGGAGGATTCATGAAGAGCTTCAATACCGCAGGGCCTACGAGACCGGACGAACATTACACGGTCCCCGCATTGTCGCGTTGGGATATGGAAGAAATCCGGCGTTTGATCGGGGAGAAACGTTATTTCGTACTCCACGCCCCGCGCCAGACCGGCAAGACCTCCTGCCTGTTGGCATTGATGGAACGACTCAACGCGGAGGCAGACTATAGGGCCCTGTATGTGAACCTGGAGCCGGCCCAGGCGGCACGCGGGGATGTGGCAGCGGGGATGCGCACGATCGTCAGTGGGATTGCCGAAGACGCCCGCCGTTATTTGGGCGATCAGCGACCCTGGGAGTGGGTCGATAGGACGCTCCATGAATTCGGTCCCCATGGTGCCCTACGGGGACTGCTCTCCCGCTGGTCGGAAGAGAGCGACCGCCCCATCGTTCTGTTACTGGACGAGGTGGATACCCTGATCTCCCTGCTGCGCCAGATCCGGGCCGGCTACCCGGATCGTCCTCGCGCCTTCCCGCAGACCGTGCTGTTATGTGGCGTGCGGGATGTACGGGATTATCGCATCCACGACGGCGATAACCATATCATTACCGGCGGCAGTGCCTTCAACGTCAAATCCAAATCACTACGATTGGGGAACTTCAGCCACGAGGAGGTTACCACCCTCTACGCGCAACACACCGAAGCGACCGGACAGCTCTTCGAAGCCGGGGTGATCGATTATGTCTTCGAGCAGACCGGTGGTCAGCCCTGGCTGGTCAATGCCCTCGGCTACGAGGCCTGTTTTGAAATGAAGGTGGGCCGCGACCGTACCCATCCGATTACGCCGGCGATTCTGGCCGATGCCCGGGAGCGGCTCATCGAGCGGCGGGATACCCATCTCGATCAGCTGGGAGACAAACTGAAGGAGGCACGGGTCCACCGAGTCATCGGCAGGGTACTGGCCGATACGACGGCAGAAGACACCGTGATTCCGGAGGACGATCTGCAATATGTGGAAGACCTCGGTCTCATCCGTACCCGCCCGCAGCTCGCTATCGCCAACCCCATCTACCGGGAGGTGATCCCGCGTACCCTCACTTGGACCACCCAGGTCCTGATCCCGCAGGAGACCGCGTGGTATCTCAAGGAAGGCCGGCGGCTCGACCTCCCCAAACTGCTCGATGCCTTCCAGCAGTTCTTCCGGGAGCACGGCGAGAGCTGGGCGAATCGTTTCGACTACAAGGAGGCCGGACCCCAGTTGTTGATGCAGGCGTTCCTGCAGCGCATCGTCAACAGCGGTGGGCGCATCGACCGGGAGTACGGATTGGGGCGGCGACGTACCGATCTGTTGGTACAGTGGCCCCTGAATGAGACTCAGGGCTTCCATGGCCCGGTCCAACGAGCGGTCATCGAGCTCAAGATCCTGCACAAATCCCTGGAGGCAACGATCGAGGAGGGCCTGGCGCAGACCGCCGATTATATGGATCGGGTCGGTACCGACGAGGGTTATCTGGTCGTCTTTGATCGCACCCCGGAGGTGTCATGGGAAAAAAGTATTTTTATCAGGCAGGAGCGACATGGGGAGCACCGGATCGAGGTGTGGGGGATGTAGGGTAATTTCCATCGCCACACATCACCGGCAGCAAAAAGCAGAGCGACGTAAGAGCGGCGCTTTTTGCTGTCCGAGACGATCGGTTATCCCGATAGATGCCGGAAACACATCGACCGAGTCATCCTGAGAGAAGGCAACCATGGGTCTGAGACACCGCCGAACCAAAGGGGCGGCAACAGATCTGAAAATCGGGTTGCAATCGGAGAAGAGAAACGGGGTCATGAAGATCGAATCGATTCGACTCAAGAACTTCAAGAGCTTCAAGGACGTGGAGTTACGGGACGTGCCGCGCTTCTGCGTCTTGATCGGGGCCAACGGGACAGGTAAATCGACCCTTTTCAGTCTGTTCGCGTTTCTAAAGGCGGCGCTTTCGAGCAACGTCCACACAGCGTTGGCAAAGCTCGGCGGCAGCCAGGGCTTCACCGAGGTCCGTAGCCGTGGGACCAAAGGCAACATCGAGATCGAGCTGAAATTCCGAGAACGCCATGATACGCCTCTGGTGACCTATTTCCTGTCGATTGGTCAACGCAAGGGCTCACCGGTGGTCGAGAGCGAGGTGCTCAAGTATCGCAGGGGAAGCAGCGGCCAGCCCTGGCATTTCCTGGATTTCTCCTACGGGAGCGGCTATGCGGTCACCAATGAGCTGGACGCGGTTATCGATGTGACCCAGCTCGACCGTCAAGAGCAGAGCTTGAAGTCACCGGACATTCTTGCGGTCAAGGGACTGGCCCAATTCGAGCGATTCCCTGCGGTGGTTGCTCTTGGGAACCTCATCGAGAATTGGCACATTTCGGATTTTCACATCAACCGCGCACGCCCCGAGCAAGAGGCGGGTTACGCCGAGCATTTGTCCGCCGAGGGCGAGAATTTGGCGCTGGTAACCGAGTTCCTCTATACCAGGCATCGGGATATCTTCGACAAGATCCTCAAAAAGCTCGCACGGCGTGTTCCAGGCATCTCGAAGGTCGATGCCAAGACCACGGAAGAGGGTCGGGTTCTGCTGCGATTTCAGGACGGCGCGTTCAAGGACCCATTCCTGGCACGCTATGTCTCGGACGGCACGATCAAGATGTTCGCTTACCTGGTCTTGCTCTACGACCCACAGCCGCATCCATTGCTGTGTGTCGAGGAGCCCGAGAACCAGCTTTATCCGCAACTACTCTGGGAGTTGGCTGAGGAATTCCAAGGTTACGCGAACCGGGGCGGTCAGGTATTCGTCTCGACGCATTCGCCGGACTTCCTCAACGCGGTGGGCATTGACGGGGTCTTTTGGTTGGTCAAAGAGGGTGGATACACGCAGGTCAAGCGGGCCCGGGACGACCCCCAGCTCGTTACATTCATCGAGGAAGGCGATCAGATGGGTTACCTCTGGAAACAGGGCCTTTTCGACGGGGCCGATCCGCCGTGAGCCGGCTTGTGATTTTCCTGGAAGAACCCTTGGCACGGGAGATGCTGAAGGGTCTTCTACCGCGCCTATTGCCGGAAGGCCCGATCCCCCGTTATGTCGTGTTCGAAGGCAAACAAGACCTGGAAAAAGGCCTACCGGGAAAGCTCCGGGGTTGGAAGGCCCCCGATACCCTGTTCGTCGTGCTGAGGGATAAGGACAACGGCGATTGCCTCCGGATCAAAAACAGGCTTGCCGAAATCTGCCGCGATGCGGGAAAACCCAATGCCCTGATACGGATTGCCTGCCACGAGCTGGAGAGCTGGTATCTCGGAGATCTGGCCGCCATCGAACAGGGCTTGGGTATCCATGGCCTATCGAGGCATCAAATGAAAGAAAAGTACAGAGACCCCGACCGGCTCGCCAACCCTGTTCAGGAACTCCAACGCTTGACCGGAAACCGATATCGAAAGGTCTCGGGATCTCGGGATCTCGGGATATAGGACCCCATCTGTCTCTTGTATCTAATGCCTCGCAGAGCTTCTCGGTCTTTCTATCCGGGATCCGAAACATGCTCGGGCTGGAATAGTGCGTAGGCTGGGTTAGGCGCACGCTACGATGTTAGCGTGTTTTGTCCAGGTCGAGCGCGCTGTCACCCGACGCAAGCTGGCAGACTACGCCGTGTCGGGTAGCGGCCGGCGGGTGGTAGCCATCCCGTCGGGTGGCGGCCATCCCTGGCCTGACCCGACCTACGCGGCCTTGAACCCGATGTAGGTGTTCTTCTTTTCTCCCTCCGTCCGCTCGCGCTCGATGAAGGTCAGCCCCATGGGGGTACCGATCTTGATCGCTTCGGGCTTGGTGAGGTCCAGGCCGAAGATCTGGGCGCTGATTGCCGGGCCTTCGTCCAAGCGCACGACGCCGACGCAATAGGGATTCTTCGCGTCGTAGCCCACCTCGACCATTCGGGTCGGCCCATAGAGGGTCACGGTAAAGGCCTCCAGCTTGCCTTTTCCGCTCATCTCCGTCCACTCCATCTCCTCGCTGTGACAAGCGGAGCATACGGGACGCGGCGGTACGAAGAGCTCACTACAGGACTTGCACTTGGTGCCCATGAGCTTCTTCTCATCGACGAATTCGTAGAAACCGGCCGCATTGTAGAAATCTTTGCTCATGGTCTTATCTCCGCTCGAAAATGTTGACGACACACACCTGACCGCTGCCCCCCAAGTTGTGGGTCAGGCCGAGGGTCGGCTCTCCCGCTAGCTGGCGCTCGCCTGCTTCGCCGCGCAGTTGTTTCCAGATCTCGATGACCTGCCCGACCCCCGAGGCACCCACCGGATGGCCTTTGGATTTGAGCCCGCCGGAGGTATTGATGGGGCGATCGCCGTCACGGGCGGTGCGACCTGCTTCCAGGGCCTTCCAGCCCTCACCCGGACCGAAGAAGCCCAGGTCTTCGGTGGCGATCACCTGGGTCATGGTGAAGCAATCGTGGACCTCACAGGCCTGGATGTCTGTGGGTGATACCCCCGCCATCTCGTAGGCGGCCTTACCGGCCAGGACCGCCGGCTCGATCGTGGTCAGATCGGTACGGTCGTGCATGGGTACGCCGGAGGCAATGCCGTTGCCGATGAGATGGACGGGCTTGTCGGTGAAGTTGCGGGCCATGTCTTCCGCCACCAGCAAGAGTGCCGCTGCACCGTCGGAGACCGGAGAACAGTCGAACAGGCGCATGGGCCAGGAGATGACCGGGTTGGCGCGCGGGTCGCGCAGAAAGGCCAGTTCATCGTCCCATTGGGGGATCGGCTTGCCCTTTTTTTCCGCGCTCCTCTGCTTCATCTTGATGAAATCACCGATCCGCTTGCCGAACTGGGCCTTGGGGTTGAGGGCGCCGTTCTCGTGGTTCTGGAGCGCCACCTTTATCATGGTCTCGCCGGTGGCGCCATAGCGATCCATGTAGGCGGTAGCCAGGGCGGCGTACAGACCGGGAAAGGTGAAACCCGCCACGTTCTCGTACAGGTTGTCGCTGGCCGTGGCCAGGATCTCGGTGACCTTCTCGGTCGGCTGATCGGTCTCTTTTTCGTAGCCGCCCACCAGCACCATATCGGCGATCCCGGAGGCGATTGCCATCCACCCCAGGCGGATAGCGCTACCACCGCTGGCACAGGCGTTCTCGGTACGAATCGCAGGTTTCGGATTCATCCCCACCGCGTTGGCGATAAAGGGGGCGGTGAAGCCTTGTCCCTCGAACTGGCTGCTGCTGTAGTTACCGAAATAACACTCGTCGATGTCTTTCGGGTCGAAACCCTTGTCCACCGATGTGTGCATATCTTTGAAGGCCTCGACGAACAGGTCGCGGGTCGTCTTTCCGGGGAAGGCCCCGAAATTACTCATGCCCGCCCCGACCAGTGCGACACCACGATTGAATCTCTTGGTTGCCATCTTGAATCTCCATGGTTGTGGTTAATCGTTATTGTCGGCAAACGACCCTCCGGCCGCTCACGGACGAGAGACCGCAACAGCACCTCCTTACGGCTTTTCCGATTCCAGGCAGGTTATCGCGGTCGATACTACCGGTGTATCCCTGTTCCGGGCACTCGGTTCTACTGCAATGCCATTAAGTTAAGCGGGTAGTGGTTAATTTTTAAATGCCATCCTAACCAGCAGCGGGCAATAGTTCTGTATTATAGCGGTGCAGGAAGAGTTTCAGACAGATCTCGTGCATTTTAACGCATTTGGAAAAAGATAACGTCTTACGCACGAAGCGTGCTAAATGCTGTCGCAAGGTATTATTCCAGCGCTCAACGTGGGCTGTTTCCCCCGTTTCTTTGCCGACAGGGTTATGTTGTTCGTTCGGAATAACGGC
>Ga0209786_1000307_pt1 | contig 19453 bp, 18 predicted proteins | sample WorMetilvaeELBA2_FD_187405 | JGI IMG/M metagenome (GOLD analysis project Ga0209786, IMG submission 187405) | Marine gutless worms symbiont microbial communities from Max Planck institute for Marine Microbiology, Germany - Olavius ilvae ELBA.2... ...
TCCCGCCAGGCGATGTAGACCGTGGCGGCGAAAATGTCGGCGCCGCCGGTCCAGGTAGCCCAGCCGGGGATCTCGGCGAAGACGGGATAACCGGGCGGCGCGGCCCAGATCGGCATCATGATGTCGACCGGCATCGCCAGGTTGGTCGCGGCGATGTGCAGGGATTGCGTGATCAGGCGCTGCGCCGCGGTGCCCAGCGCGGCGACCGCCGCGAACCACGCGACGTGCGTCCACGTCAATCCGGGCCGGCCAAAGAGCGCGGCGATACGCGTCAGCGGCGTCATCAGCAGCAGCATTCAGGTGACGCTCGAGTCCGTGCGGCCGAGTTGCTTGATGACGATCAGCGCGCAGCCCCGGAAGAACGAGGATGTCAGCACCAAGGCAACGCCCAGGCTGACCGCCTCGACGCCGGGGCGCAGCACCACCGGCGTGGCGGCAGTGCGGACCGGGGCGTCCGCTCCCCGTTTCCCTTCAGGCTCTCGCGTGAGTTGCGGCGGCGTCAGCGGTGGGCCGGCGCCGGCGGCCCGTCCCGTCTGGGGCAGCGCGTCAATTCAGTTGCTGATAGACCGCGTCGTGCGTCTTGCCAGAGATGAACAGGCCTTCCGCGGCCGCCAGCTTCTGCCAGTACTCCTCCTTGGACAGCAGCGCGTTCATGCGCTCCTCCATGTCCCCCGCGTTCTGGAAATCCGCCTCCCAGACGATGACGCCCATTTGCCCGTACTGCTGAATCCAGCAGCGCGTCGCGTTTCCCTGGCTGGTGACGTACTCGGTGATGTCCTTGGCGAAGGCGATGGCCTGGGGCATCTTCGAGCCACCATCGACGACGGCTCTTCGTGTCCATTTGATCATTGCAACCCTCCCGGTCTTGCAGCGGCCAAGCCTACCAGATTTCGCGCCACAGTTGTCGTATTGGGCCGGCGGGTTTCGCCAGCGGGCCGCAGCGCGACAGGTCGGCCGAGGTGACGTGGCACGGGCAATATGCCGGAGCGTCGAACCGCGGGCGATCCCATCCAGGAGCGCCCGTGCCGTAGGTCTCGGGGCCAACAACCGAGTGGCGTCGATGCGCCAGACTCCGGGTCACCGGCCGAGCGGTCGCCGTCGCCTGTTCGCTCTCAGCGGACGCTCGAACGCGGCTCTTGGCGAGACGCGGACGTCTTCATGCGCCCAAGGGGCGAATATCCCGCCAGCCCGCTATCCCTACCGCCTGACCGGCGATCCGCCGCCGACCACCGCCGCTCGCGTCAATGCCCCGCCGTGCGTGGCGCCGGCAGCGCCTCCCGTCCCGCCGCGCGCTCCCGCCAGGCGATGTAGACGGTGGCGGCGAATATGACGGCACCGCCGGTCCAGGTGGCCCAGCCGGGGACCTCGGCGAAGACGAGGTAGCCGAGCAGCGCCGCCCAGATCAGCTTCATGAAGTCGACCGGGATCACCACGTTGGTCGCGGCCAACCGTAGCGACTGGGTGATGAGGAGCTGCGCCGCGGTGCCCAGCGCCGCGATCGCCGCGAACCAGGCGACGTGGGTCCAGCTCGGGTCCTGCCAGACGAACAGGGCGGCGACGCCCGTCAGCGGCGTCATCATCAACAGCATGTAGGTGACGATGGTGACGCTCGAGTCCGTGCGGCTCAGCGACTTGATGACGGTGAGGGCGCAGGCCCAGAAGAACGACGAGATCAGGACGAGGGCGCCGCCCAGGCTGACCGCTTCGACGCCGGGCCGCAGCACGATCAGCGTGCCCAGGAATCCGACCAGGATGGCGCCCCAGCGGCGCACGCCGACGCGCTCGCCGATCACCAGGATGGCGAGCACCGTCGCGAAGATCGGCACAGTGAAGCCCAGCGCCGCCACGTCGGCGAGCGGCGTCAGCGCCAGCGCCTGGAAGAACGTCAGCATGGCGACGGCGTTGAAGCCGCCCCGCACAAGGTGCAGGCCGAAACGATTGGTGCGCAACGGCCCCCAGCCGTCGCGCAGGAACCAGGGGATGACGATGACCAGCCCGAACAGGTTGCGGAAAAACGCGATCTCGAACGGGTGCACCTCGGCCGAGACGTGCCGGATCATCGCGTGCATGGCCGAGAAGCTGACGGTCGCCAGCAGCATCAGCGCCATGCCGCGCAGCGCGGCCCCGCCCGCGTCCGTCGCTGTCGCGGTCATGCGTTCCGTCCGGTCCGTGAGGCGCCGCGCGCGGCGGCTCGGGTGCGGACGAGTGTAAACGGTGAGATGCGCGCCGTCTCAGGCGCGCGCTCTTGCGCCACGGGCCTCGTCCTTCGACAAGCTCAGGATGAGGCCCTTGGGGGGTGCGCTGCTGCAACCAGACTCAAGCCCTCATGCTGAGCTCGTCGAAGCACGAGGGCGTGCCCCGGACCGCGGGCCTCGTCCTTCGACGTCGCTCAGGATGAGGCCCTTGCGTAAGGCTGGTCCAACGACCTCAAGCCCTCATGCTGAGCTTGTCGAAGCACGAGGGCGTGCCACGGGCCTCGTCCTTCGACTTCGCTCAGGATGAGGGCATTGAGTTCGGCACGCCCTCCCGGCGGGCGACCCAAGCGGCCGTGTCACGCCGCCTTGCGCAGGACCTCGCGGGCCAGGTTGGCCATTTCCTTGGCCGCCGGGCTGCCGGACGCCGCTTCGCTGACGCCGCGGCCGCTCAGCAGCGTGGTGGCGAAGGCGACGCGGTTGCCGACGCGGCTGCGGGCGACGCCGGCGTCGAACTTCCTGACCTCGTCGAGCATCGCCTCGGTGAGGCGCGCGCGGGGTGGCACGCGGGTGAGGACCAACAGCGCCTGGCGCTTCTCGCCTTTCGCCAGCGCCAGCGTCGGCCGCGTCGCCCAGACGTCCATCGGCGAGGGCTGCACGGGGACGAGCACCAGCGACGCCGCGCGCACGGCGATTTTCGCCTCGGTCTCGGCGTGGGGCGGGCTGTCGACCAGCACCACGTCGTGGTCGCGGGCCAGGCGCTCGACCTCGTTCGCCGTGCGCCAGCCGGTCACGGCACTGAAGGTCAAACCCGTATCGTCCTCACCAAACCGGTCCTCGCGGGCGGCGTACCAGGCGGCCAGGCTGCCCTGCGGGTCGATGTCGACGACCGCGACGCTCTTGCGCGCGCCGCTCCACAGCGACGCCAGGTGCGCCACCAGCGTCGTCTTGCCGGCGCCGCCCTTCTGCTGGGCGACGGTGATCACTTTCGCGGACATATCAACTCTCGTTGGGGCCCGGGCCAGGGGCGCTCCACTGTGCATTGCGGCAAGATTCTTCGCAACTGCAACATACGCGCGCGGCAGTGGCGGCGTTTCGAGTGCCGTTTCAGGCCGTTGGCGCCGCGATGACGACCTCCGAACTGATGCCCAGGGCCACGACGGTCCGGTGATCGCGCAAGTGCCACCCCGACTCGACGAGCCGGTCGCCCAGCCGGATCGGCCGGCAGCCGCCGAGAAGCGCGGGCCGCCAACGGTGCAGGCGCGTCCAGGTCGCGCTCAGAAGGCGAGGAACACCGCGTTCGCCGGGCATCAGGGCGACGAGACATAGGTGCCCGTCCGGTACCAGCGCGCGCCGCGCCTCGGCAAGAAACGCCGCGATGTCGGTGTCGCTCAAGAGGTCCAGCACGTAGGTCGCGAGCACGCGGTCGCAACCGGCGTCGTCGACCGGCAATCCGATCGCGCCGTCGGTCAAGCGCACATTGGCGCGGTCCGGCCACGGCGCCAGCCGCCGCCCGGCCAGCCGGTGCATGGTGGCGCTGACGTCGAGGCCCAGATAGCGCGCATCCGCCGGCAGGTGCCGCGCGAGGAGGCGCCGGGCGAGGCGGCCGGTGCCGCAGCCGAACTCGACGACGCGGCGCGCCGACGCGAAATCGCCGTGAGTGACCAGCAGGTCGAGCGCCCGGTTCTCGTAGACCGCCTGCAGGTCCTACCGGCGCCCGAAGCGGTCGTAGAAGCACCGCGCCGCGTCATATGAAAGGGCGGTGTCGTCGGGCACGCACGGATCATGCACCCGTCGGCGCCGTTGCCCTAGACTGCCGCGCATGACCGACCTTGTCGCCACCGCGCCGCACGTGTTGGCTGCGACGCCCGACGCCATCGCCGAGGCGGCGCGCGTGCTGCGCCGCGGCGGTCTCGTCGCCTTCCCGACGGAGACGGTGTACGGCCTGGGCGCCGACGCGACGGACGACCGCGCCGTCGCCGCGATCTTCGCGGCGAAAGAACGCCCGCGCTTCAACCCGCTGATCGTGCACGTGGCGGACGTGGCGGCGGCGCAGGCGCTGGTCGACTGGTCCGACGCGGCCGCGACGCTTGTGGATCGCTTCTGGCCGGGGCCGCTGACGCTGGTGCTGCCGCGGCGGGCCGACGCACGGGTCTCGCTGCTGGTCAGCGCCGGGCTCGACAGCGTCGCAGTGCGGGTGCCGGCGCACAAGCTGGCGCAGGGCCTGCTGCGCGCCGCCGGCGTGCCGATCGCCGCGCCCAGCGCCAACCGCTCGGGCGAGGTCAGCCCGACGCGCGCGGAACACGTGGCGCAATCGCTGGGCAGCGCCGTCGACCTGATCCTCGACGGCGGGCCGTGCGCCGTGGGCCTGGAGAGCACGGTGGTCGACCTGACCTGCCCTCCGGCGTTGCTGCGCCCCGGCGGCGTCCCACGGGAGGAAATCGAGGAAGGGCTGGGGACGCTCAATATCGCGGGCGAGGGCGACACGCCCAAGTCCCCGGGCATGCTCGCGAACCACTACGCGCCCGGCCTGCCGCTGCGCCTCGACGCCACCGACGCCGCGGCGGACGAGGCATTGCTGGCGTTCGGCCCCGACGCGCCCGCCGCTGCCGTGACGCTCAACCTCAGCCCCACCGGCGACCTCGCCGAGGCGGCGGCGAACCTGTTCGCGCACCTGCGCGCCCTCGACCGGCCGGGCCTGCGCGGCATCGCCGTGATGAAAGTGCCGGAGCGCGGGCTGGGCCGCGCCATCAACGACCGGCTGCGCCGCGCCGCCGCGCCCCGGACCTGAGGTCCGCTTGCCGGCGCACCACCGCTGGTCTACATCCGCCGCCATGGACACCGTGACCTCCGACCTGATCGAGCGCCTCGCCGGCGTCGTCGGCCCACGCGGCCTGCTGACGGCCGCGGACGACATGGCGCCGTACCTGAAGGAGTGGCGCGGGAATTTCGCCGGCGACACGGGCGTCGTTGTGCGGCCGGGGTCGACCGCGGAGGTGGCGGAGGTCGTGCGGCTCTGCGCCGAGGCCCGCGTGCCGGTGGTGCCCCAGGGCGGCAACACCGGCCTGTGCGGCGGCGCCGTGGCGCGCGGCGAGGTGCTGCTGAGCCTCGGCCGCATGGACCGCGTCCGCGCCATCGATCCCGTCAACTACACGATCACCGTCGAAGCCGGCTGCATCCTGGCCGACGTGCAGCGCGCGGCGGAGCAGGCCGAGCGCCTGTTCCCGCTGAGCCTGGGTGCGGAGGGCACCTGCCAGATCGGCGGCAACCTGTCGACCAACGCCGGCGGCACCGGGGTCTTGCGCTACGGCAACACCCGCGACCTGACGCTGGGGCTGGAGGTCGTCTTGGCCGACGGCCGCGTCTGGGACGGCTTGAAAGGCCTGCGCAAGGACAACGCCGGCTATGACCTGAAGCAGCTCTTCGTCGGCGGCGAGGGCACGCTGGGGATCATCACGGCGGCGGTGCTGAAGCTGTTCCCGCTGCCGCGCGAGCGCCACACGGCGCTGGTCGCGCTCGACAAGCTCGACGCGTTCCTGACCCTGCTCGACCGCGCCCGCGCCGCCAGCGCCGACACCGTGACGGCGTTCGAGCTGATGCCGCGGCTCGGCCTCGAGTTCGCCTTCAAGCACATCGAGGGTACGGTCGACCCGCTCACCGCCCCGCACCCGTGGTACGCGCTGGTCGAGTTCAGCGCCAGCGAGCCCGGCAGCGGCCTCGACACGGCGCTCGAAGGCATGCTGGAACGCGCCTTCGAGGACGGCCTGATTGTCGATGCGACGATCGCCCAGTCGGAGGCGCAGCGGGCGGCCCTGTGGTTCCTGCGCGAGGCCATCGTCGAGGGCCAGCGGCCCGAGGGCGGCAGCATCAAGAACGACATCTCTGTGCCGGTCTCCAGCGTGCCCGACTTCATCCGCCGCGCAACGGCGGCGGTCGAGGAACTGTGCCCGGGCGTGCGGCCGGTCGCGTTCGGCCATGTCGGCGACGGCAACATCCACTTCAACGTGACCCAGCCTATGGGCATGGAGCGCCAAGCGTTCGTCGACCGCTGGTGGGAGATCGCCGGCCGGGTCGACGAGATCGTGCACGAGCTCGACGGCAGCTTTTCGGCCGAGCACGGCGTCGGGCTGTTGAAGGTCGGCGAGCTGGAGCGCTTCAAGCCCGCCGTCGAGGTCGAGATGATGGCGCGCATCAAGGCGGCGCTGGACCCGCACAACATCCTCAACCCGGGGAAGATCGTGCGCGGACGGTAGGCGTCGCCGCCTGACCCCGGGGCGCAATCCTGCTATCACAGGCGTCCGCAAGCCGGGCCGAACCGGCGCTGCCAGGGCGGAGAGGGATGACAGACTACACGGCCCCCGTGGCCGACATGCGCTTCGTGCTCGACGAGCTGTGCGACCTGCCGGGTCTGGCTGCGCTGCCGCCGTACGAGGAAGCGACCCCCGATCTGGTCGACCAGGTGCTCAACGGCGCGGGGCGGATTGCGTCGGAGGTCCTGGCGCCGCTCAACCAGTCGGGCGACCGGGAACGGTCGCGCCTGGAGAACGGCGTCGTGCGCACGCCCAGCGGTTTCGCCGACGCCTACCGCGCCTTCGCCGAGGGCGGCTGGATCGGATTGCCGTTCGAGGCAGAGATTGGGGGCGCCGGCCTGCCCTGGGTGCTGGCGACCGCGGTCAACGAGACCGTGCAGGCGTCCAATATGGGATTCGGCCTCTGCCCGCTATTGACCTTCGGCGCCGTCGAGGCGCTGGCGGCTCACGGCAGCGACGAGCTGAAGGCGATCTACCTGCCGCGCATGGTCAGTGGCGAGTGGACGGGGACCGTGAACCTGACCGAGCCCCAGGCGGGCTCGGACCTGAGTGCCCTACGCACCCGCGCCGGGCGCGACGGCGCGCGCTACCGCATTACGGGGCAGAAGATCTACATCACCTACGGCGAACAGGACTTCACCGAGAACATCGTGCACCTGGTGCTGGCGCGGCTGCCCGACGCGCCGGCCGGCACGCGCGGTATCAGCCTGTTCCTGGTGCCCAAGGTGATGGTGGAAAATGACGGCAGCCTGGGCGCCCACAACGACGTGCGCTGTGTCGGCCTGGAGGACAAGCTGGGCATCCACGCCAGCCCCACCGCGGTGATGTCCTATGGCGACGACGGCGGCGCCGTGGGCTATCTGATCGGCGAGGAAAACAACGGCCTCGCCTGCATGTTCACGATGATGAACAACGCCCGGCTCAATGTCGGCCTGCAGGGCGTGGCCATCGCCGACCGCGCCTACCAGCAGGCGGTGGACTACGCCCGCACGCGCGTGCAATCGAAGCCCATCACCGGCGGCGACGCCCAGGTGCCGATCGTGCGCCACGCCGACGTGCGCCGCATGCTGATGTCCATGCGCAGCCAGGTCGAGGCCATGCGCGCGCTGACCTATTACGCCTGCGCCCAACTGGACCGCGCCAAGGTGGCGCCGGACGTGGCAGACCGTGCGGCGGCACAGGCGCGGGTCGACCTCCTGACCCCCATCGTCAAGGCGTGGTGCACCGACCTGGGCGTCGAGATCGCCTCGACCGGCGTGCAGGTGCACGGCGGCATGGGCTATGTCGAGGAGACCGGCGCGGCTCAGCACCTGCGCGACGCGCGCATCGCGCCGATCTACGAGGGCACCAACGGCATCCAGGCGAACGACCTGGTCGGCCGCAAGGTGCTGCGCGACGATGGCGCGACGATGACGGCGTTGATCGACGAGATCGCCGCCTTGGATGGGCCCCTGGGAAAGGCGGGCGAGGGTTTCGCGTCGATCCGCACGCACCTGGCCGAGGGCCGCCAGGCGCTGCTGACCGCGACGCACTGGGTCGTCGACCGCGGGGCGCAGGAGCCGGAGACGGTCTATGCGGGCGCCGCGCCCTACCTGCGCCTGGCCGGCAGTGTCGCCGCCGGCTGGCTGATGGCCCGCGCCGGCCTGGCCGCCGCGGGGCGGCGCGCGGAGGGCACGGGCGATCCCGCGTTCCTCGATGCGAAGGTGGCCACGGCGCGCTTCTTCGCCGAGCATGTGCTGCCGCTGGCGCCGGGTCTGGCGCTGACCGTGACCCACGGTGGCGGCAGCGTTCTGGCGCTCGACGAAGACGCGCTGTAGCGCTGCCACGATGCCGCTTGCGCGCGCCCGCGGCGTTTCCTAAAACCGCGCTCCTGTCGAATCTCGCCGAGAATTCGCATGTCCGTGCAGGCCGCCGACACGTCTCTTGCCGCGAACGACTATTTCGTGCGCCGCGACGGGCTGGAATACGCTGGCGGGCACGTGCTGCTCGACCTGTGGGACGCGCACGGCCTCGATGACCCACAGCACATCGAACGCGCCCTGCGCGACGCCGCGGCCGCCGCCGGGGCCACCGTGCTGCACGCGCACTTGCACCGCTTCTCGCCGGAGGGCGGCGTCTCGGGCGTGCTGGTGCTGGCGGAGAGCCACATCTCGATCCACACTTGGCCGGAGCGGGGCTTCGCGGCGATCGACATCTTCATGTGCGGTGCCTGCAACCCGCTCGACGCGGTGCCGCCGCTGAAGGCGGCGTTCCGGCCGACGCGGCTGCAGCTCACGGAAGCCCGGCGGGGCCTGGTGCCGTGAGCGCGCCCAAGGGGCGCATCGTGCAGTTCGACGAGACGCTGGGCACCGGGATCTCGCTCGGCCTCGACATCACCGAGACACTCCACGAAGAGGGCGACGGTCCGCAACGTCTGGCGATTTACGACAGTGCCAGTTTCGGCCGTGTGCTGGCGCTCGACGGCATCTGCCAGCTGACCGAGCGCGACGAGTTCATCTACAGCGAGATGCTGGCCCATGTACCGATCGTGGCGCATGGTGCGACGCACGACGTGCTGATCGTCGGTGGCGGCGACGGCGCGGTGCTTGAAGAAGTGCTGAAGCACCGGGACGTGGCGCGGGCGACCCTGGTGGAGATCGACGACCGCGTCGTCGAGCTGTCCAAGCGCTTCCTGCCGAACGTCTGCGGCGCGGCATTCGACGACGACCGGACCGAAGTCGTGATCGCCGACGGCGCCGTCTTCCTGGCCGGCACCGACCGGCGCTTCGACGTCATCATCGTCGACTCGACGGACCCGGTCGGCCCGGGCAAGGCGCTGTTCCGGTCCAACTTCTACGTCGGCTGTGCCCGGGCCCTGAAGCCCGGCGGCATCCTGGTGACGCAGAACGGCGTGCCGCTGGTCCAGGGCGACGAACTGCGCAGTGCCATGGCCCGCCTGCGGCCGCGGTTCGCCGACGTGAGCTGTTACCTCGCGACCGTGCCGACCTACGTCGGCGGCCCGATGGCGTTCGGCTGGGCCAGCGACGACCGCGCGGCGCGCGCGACCGATCTCGGCACGCTCGAGGGGCGCTGGCTTGCCGCCGGGGTGACGGCGCGCTACTACACCCCGGCCGTGCACGCGGCCGCGTTCGCTCTACCCGGTTATGTGGCGGCACTGCTCGGCTAGGCAGGGGTTTGTCCGATCATGCAGGCGACAACAGCTTGGCGCCCCGCACATACCGTTCTCGCCGCGATCCCGCTCCTGGCCGTCGTCGTGCTGGTCTCCTTCGCGCCGATGGAGCAGCCGCAGGCCTATCACCTCTTCGCGGACACACGCGGCTGGCTCGGCCTGCCCAATTTCGGCGACGTGGTGTCGAACCTGGCCTTCGTGGTGCGGGCGGTCTTGGCCTCTGGCTCTGCCTGACGGCGCGGCCGCCGGGCGCGCGCCGCGCCTGGACGCTGCTGTTCGCGGGTGTGGCGCTGGTCAGCATCGGCTCGGCCTACTACCACTGGGTGCCCGGCGATGCGCGCCTGGTCTGGGACCGGCTGCCGATGACGATCGGCTTCATGGGTGCCTACGTGGCCCTGCTGGCCGAATACGTCGACGCCCGGCTGGAACGGCTGCTGCTGCTGCCGGCGGCGCTGCTCGGCCTCGCCAGCGTCGTCTACTGGGGCCTTTTCGGCGACCTGCGCCTCTACTTCGCGGTGCAGGCGATGTCGCTCGGCAGCCTACTGGCGATCATCGGACTGTTCACCAGCCGCCATGGCGGCCGGCCGTGGATCGTCGCGGCGTGCGCGGCCTACGCCATGGCGATTCTGTGCGAGCAGCTGGATCACCAGGTCTTCGGCCTGACCGGCGGCACGGTCAGCGGGCATACGATCAAGCACGTCTTCGCCGCGCTGGCGCCGCTGGCCGTGTTCCTGATGCTGCGCCGCCGGCTGCTGCCGGCCGGGGACCCGGCGTAGACGCGTCAGCGCCGCGCTGTGCACAGGATCGGCGCATAGCGCACGACGAAGACGACGAACCCGGCCGTCCACAGCGCCGCGCCGAGCTGCACGAAGAGCAGCGGCTCGGGCGACCACTCCGCCGCGACCCGCGCCGCCGCACCCAGGAGAACGAACAGGTACGCCGCGCTGGTCGCAGCGTCGGCCCGCAGCGGGCGCCCCGCGTGGCCGAGGCTGGCACGGGTCATGACCGCCAGCGTCATCTGCCCGATGGCGCCGGCGCCCAGCGCGTGCATCGCCTGCTGAGGCGTCGCCAGGCCGGGCGCCAGTATGGCCAGCGCGAACAGCGCGAAAGCGACGGGCAGCCAGGCATAGGCGACGTGCAGCGCCAGCAGCAGCGGCTCTGGCGTCGTCGCGGCGCCGCGCCAGCGGCCCAACCGCCAGAGGTTGAGCGCCGCGGCGAGCGCGAAGGCGAGACCGGTATTCCGATGGTCGGGCGCCACGATCCAGGACAGCGCCGCGACGAGGCCGGCGGCCAGCGCCAGCTTGTCGACGAGGTCGAACGCTGCCGGACCCTCGGCCGCGCCGCGCTGCTTCAGCCAGTTGCGCGTGAAGCTCGGCGTGATGCGCCCGCCGATCAGCAGCAGCAGCACGACCGCCGTCGCGAAGCCGAGCCGCGTCCCCAGGCCCTCGTGGCCGAAGAGAAAGACCGCCTGCGCGACGGCGAGGCTGCTGACCAGCAGGCAGACGGGCAGGTTTCTGCGGTTGCCGCCGGCGATCACCTCGCGCCAGGCCACGGCCGCGAGCACGACTGGAAAGGCGCCGGCCAGCAGGGCTGCGGGCAGGGTCTCGGCGGCGACGAGCATGGCGATGCGTCCGGCGACCCAGAGCGTGAACAGGGCGGCCAGCCCGGCGCCGGCAATGGGCGGCCGCCCGGTCCAATTCGGGATCGCCGTCAGGAGGAACCCGGCGAGCGCCGCGCCGAGATAGCCGAACAGCATCTCGTGCATGTGCCAGCGCAAGGGGTCGCCGAGTCCGGGCACCGCGACCAGACCGAGATACGTCGCAAGCCACAGCGGCAGCGCGGCCGCGGCGAGCAGGCCCGCGCCCAGGAAGAACGGCCGGTAGCCGTAGGAGAGCAGCGCCGGCCCGGCATAGGCGCCCGGTTGCTCGCTCGGCTTGATCGGCTCTTCGGTCATCGCGCTCCCTGCATATCCGGGACACGGCGCGCGCACAAAGAAGAACGCCGGCTCCGGACGGGGAGCCGGCGTTTCACGGCAATCGGGCGTGGCCCGTTCTCAGCCGCCCTTGACCTCGTTCTTCTTCTCTTCGGGCTTGGTCTCGCGCAACCACTTCGAGCAGCGCCGCTACGTCTCGAGCGAAGAATCAGGAGCAGGTGCTCGAACAGCTCCGCGAGCTGGGCATCGATCCTACCGGCAAGGAGAGCGAAGGGCATCTGTTGGCGGACTTCTGTCTCTCCCGCCCGCACGCCGACGCGGTGCGAGAGCCCATGGGACGGCGCGTCCTCGTCTGATCGCAAGCCTTTGCTCAAACCGAAACGCGGCCGGCGGTCCACATGCCGGCATTGGCCAGAATGAGCTCGGGATCGTCATACTGCTGGCACAGCAGCCGCTCGTAGAGACGGCCCTCGCTCTCGCGGTCGACGGGCGCTGCCGCGCCGGCAAGCCGTGACAGCGCCTGATTGAGCGCAGCGACGGTCCCGCTGCCTTCGTCGAACTGCGCCTTCTTGCGCCAGAGTAGGTCGGCCGGCAGCAGGTCCTCGCAGGCCTTGCGTAGGATTCATTTCTCCGTCGTCTCACCGCTTCGCGCGTCTGTTACCTTCATCTTCAGGGAAGCCGGGATCGATTGCGCGAAGTCGATCAGGTCGCGGTCGAGGAACGGCGTGCGCGCCTCAAGCCCTTGCGCCATGGTGATCCGGTCCACCCGTTGCAGGTTGATGTTGTGCATGGCGCCGAGCGAGCGCGTGTGCTCATCGGCCAGCGCCCGCGTCTTGCGCGCGTAGGCATGATGGTAGGCATAGCCCGCGAACAGCTCATCCGCCCCCTCGCCCGTGAGCACGGCCTTGACGTGGCGGCGGGCCAAGGTCGTCGCGAAATGCGTCGGCAGGGCGCTGCGAACCAGGTCGATATCGGCGCTTTCCAGGTGATAGATCACGTGCGGCAGGACGTCCGCCAGGTCTTCGGGGCTGAAGACGAGCTCGCGGTGGTCCGAGCCGATATGACGCGCCACGGCGCGCGCGGCGGCAAGGTCGGGGCTGCCCTGGGTACCGACCGAGAAGGTCTTCAGCGGCCGATCGACGGTGCGCGCGGCCAGCGCCGCGATGATGGAGGAATCCAACCCGCCGGACAGGAAGGCGCCGACCTCGATGTCGGCGATCATCCACTTCCGCACCGCCGCTTCCAGGACCAGGCGCAACTCGCGCCAGATCGGCTCGGGATCCTCGTCCGGCGCCAGATCCGCTGCGCCCTGGGGCATGCGATACCATTCGCGGCAGCCGTCGATGCTGTCGAACATCGCGCCGGGATCGATGGCCTCGATGGCCGCTAGCCCGAGGCCGTCGAATGCCTTCAATTCCGAGGCGAAAGCGAGGCCGTCGCCAATGCGGGCCATGAACAGCGGCTTGATGCCAAGCGGATCGCGAGCCGCGATGATCCGCTCCGGCGTCGCCAGGACGAACGCGAACATACCGTCGAGCCTGTGGATCCAGCGCAGTTCGTCCGAGCGGAAGAGATGCAGGATGGTCTCGCTGTCGCTCTCTGTCTCGAACGCGCTTTCGCCCAGGATCGCCCGCAGGTCCGCGTAGTTGTAGATCTCACCGTTGGCGACAAGGAGGTCTTCGGCGCTGTAGATCGGCTGGGCGCCGTTCTCGAGCCCGATGATCGACAGCCGGCAATGGGCCATCACGGCGGGAACGTTCGCCGCCCGGCTCAGGCGCACGTCATCCGGCCCCCGGTGGGCGATCTTGTCGATCATCCGCCGCGCCAGCGCCGAATCCTCGATCCTCCAAAGAGAGACAAAGCCACACATCGATGCCTCGTTTGGGCGCCTTGGCGTTTGCGAGATTATCTGACCCCCAGAGGTCGCTCCACTTGCTTGCTGTATGACCGAGAGGGGTCATTCCCGGCCAGGCGCCCTGTCGCGGCGAGAGACCGGCTAACTGACGAGGTGCCGGTAGATCGCCGGCAGCGCGAGGGGCAGGCGGTCCGGGTGGCTGACGATGGCGAAGCCCCCGGGGCCGAAGATCCGCGGGACATAACTGCGCGCTTTGGCATCGATCGTGATGGCGAAGACCGCGTGCCCGGCCCGCCGCGCCTCCAGGATCGCCCGGCGCGTGTCTTCCATGCCGTAGCGCCCCTCGTAGTGATCCAAGTCGTTCGGCTTGCCGTCGGTCAGGAGCAGCAGCAGGCGCTTCTGTTTGGCGCGTCGGCTCAGCGCCCTAGCGCTGTAGCGCAGCGCGGCCCCCAGCCGGGTGTAGAAGCCCGGGCGCAAGGCGGCGATGCGCGCCTCGACCCGGCGGCCCATGGCCTGCTCGAAGGTCTTGACCGTCTCAAGGTACACGCGCTGGCGCTTCAGCGATGAGAAGGCGCAGATCGCCAGGTCGTCGCCGCAGCGGTCCAGGCCGTAGGCCAGCGCCGTCAGGGCCTCCTTCTCCACGTCGAGCACCTGCCGGTTGTCGACGTAGCTCTCGGTCGAGCGCGAGGTGTCGAGCAGCACCTGGACCGCGAGATCACGGTCTTCGGTGCGCGCCTGCCGGTAGAGCCGGTCCGACGTCTCGCCGGTCGCCAGATAGTCGCTGCGCGCCCGCACCACGGCATCGAGATCGAGCTCGTCGCCATCGAGTTGACGCGGCAGCACCCGACGCCGCGGGCGCAGCGCCTCGAAACGGCGCCGAACGGCCGCGATCCGCCGGCGCGCCGCCACATCGAAGGGTTCGCTGTCGCCGTCCTCGGGATCGGTCGGCGGGCTGACCAGGACCCGAACGTGATCGGGCAGATGAGTGCCCGTGCGATAGTCCCACTCGGGATAGAGTTCGACGCCGGCCAGTCGCTCCCGATCAACGTCCTCCGGGGCCAGGTCGAGGTCGAAGGCAAATCGCGTGGCCGGACGCCGCCGCACCTCGACCAGGCTCAGCTCGTCGTGGTCCTCGGCGGCCCGCCTGGCGTTCGCCGCGTCATCGTCGTCGACGACGCGGTTGAGGTTGAGAAACTCGGTCCATGACAGGATCGATTCGAAACGGTGCAGGATCAGGGAGTCCCTGCGCTCGGCCTCGTCCCCGCTCCGGCGCGTCGCCTTGACAGTGGTTTCGCCCGCGCCGTCGCTGCCGTCAGCCGGCCCAGTCTCCTCATCCTCCCGCGGCGTGCGGCCGAGGGCCGGCGGCAGGCTGCGCTCGGCCCAGAGCGGGACCGGCAGGAAGGGGCGGTAGCCGCGCGGCGCGGCGGTCTGCGGCCGCGGGTATGCGGGCTGTGTCGGGCGATCCAGGCCATCGTCCGCCGCCATCGACCGGCCGAGCAGATCTTGCACCGCGCCCTCGATCGAGCGCTCGGCCGGTGGCAGCTGCCGCCGTGGGCGCAGGGGCAGATAGCCATCCGTCAGGTCCCGATAGATCGGTCGCAGGCCCGGGAACCGCGTCAGGACGCGCATGGTCGTGGCCCAGGCGCGGCGCAGGCGGTGAACGTCGGCCCGCAGGGGGTCGGCCGGCAACGGCGGCGGCGTGTCGGCACAGGCGCACCAGGCGACCAGCCAGAGGTAGAGCCGGCGGTTCAGGTCCGCGTCAGGGAAAACCGCGAGGCGCGGGGGCAGGTAGAGGCTCTCGCCGTCAAAGCGCGCCGTCGCCTGGCGTTCATGGTCGCGGCCAAGCCGGCGACGCCAGGACAGGCGATGCCCCGAGGACTCGCGCGGGGCCGGTCGCAGCTCGGTGAGGGCACTGCCCCCCAGGCCGCGAAGGGTGACCGCGAGCGGGCCGCAGACCTACTCCAGCGCGACCTCGGCATCCGGGAAGGCCGGCGCGGCGTCGACGTCGCCGGCCAGCCGATGCCACAGCGTCCCGACCGATTCCTCAGGCTCGAAGAGCTTGAGCAGGGACATGGCTCAAGGGCTCCCGGTCAGCCGAGCGCCGCGACCACCAGGTCGGCGAGACCCGCCTTGACGTCCGGGTCGTCGCTCATCGGCTCGATCAGGGCGGCGCGGACCGCCAGCTCGGGCTTCATGCCCTGGGCCATCAGGCTGGCGCAGTAGATCAGCAGGCGCGTGGAGACGCCCTCCTCCAGGTCCTGGCCCTTGAGCGCGCGCAGGCGCCCGGCCAGTTGCACGAGCTGGTGGCAGCGCTCCCGCTTCAGGCCGCTTTCGTCGGCGACAATGGCGGCTTCCAGCTCGGGCGGCGGGAAGTCGAACTCGAGTGCCAGGAAGCGCTGCCGCGTGCTCGGCTTCAGGGTCTTGAGGATGCTCTGGTAGCCCGGGTTGTAGGACACGACCAGCATGAAGTCGGCCGGCGCCTCCAGCACCTCGCCGGTGCGCTCCAGCGGCAGGATCCGCCGGTCGTCGGTCAGGGGATGCAGCACGACGGTCACGTCCTTCCGGGCCTCGACCACCTCGTCGAGATAGCAGATGCCCCCGTGGCGCACGGCGCGGGTCAGCGGCCCGTCGATCCACACCGTTTCACCACCCTGCAGCAGGTAGCGGCCGGTCAGGTCGGCGGCGGTCAGGTCGTCATGGCAGGCGACCGTGGCGAGCGGCAGCCCCAGCCGGGCCGCCATGTGGCTGACGAAACGGGTCTTGCCGCATCCGGTCGGCCCCTTCAGCAGCAGCGGCAGACGCAGCTCGAAGGCGCGCTCGAAGACCTCGCATTCGTCCCCGATCGGCAGGTAGAACGGCAGGTCCGGTTTTGCCGCGCGCTCCTGGACGGACATGGTCGGACCCCGCGGCTATTCGGCCGGCTGCGAATACTGGCGCTCCGGCGCCGCGATCAGTTCGCGCGAGCGGGGCACCAGGACGGCGTAGATGAAGAGCAGTGCGCCCAAAACCACCACGACGCCCGAACCCAGCCGCATCAGGTAGAACAGATGCAGCTGCTCGTGGACGTCCATGAAGTACTCGCCGTTGACCCGCTGCAGATGGGTCTGCACCACGCCGGCGAAGGTCAGCGTGACGGTCATGAAGACCATGCCGCCGGACATCAGCCAGAAGCTCACCATGTTGAGAACCTGATTGTAGGGCTCGCGCCGGAGCAGGAAGGGCATCGCGTAGGTGAAGATCGCCAGATTCAGCGACACGTAGGCGCCGAAGAACGCGAGGTGGTCGTGGGCGGCTGTTATCTGGGTGCCGTGGGTGTAGTAGTTGATCACGGAGAGGGTGTGCATGAACCCCCAGACGCCGGCGCCGAAAAAAGCCAGCGTCGCGCAGCCGAGCGCCCACAAGAGAGCGGCCTTGTTCGGGTGGTCGCGGCCGCCCTTCCAGACCATGACGAACACGAACACGACCATCAGGAAGAACGGCACGACCTCCAGCACCGAGAAGATCGAGCCGACCCACTGCCAGTAGGCCGGCGTGCCAATCCAGTAGTAGTGGTGCCCGGTCCCCAGCAGCCCGCTGAACAGCGCGGTGGCGACGATCACGTAGAGCCACTTCTCGATCACCTCGCGGTCGACGCCGGTCAGCTTCAGCATCAGGTACGCCAGGACCGAGGCCATCACCAGCTCCCACACGCCTTCGACCCAGATGTGCACCACGTACCACCAATAGAGCTTGTCGAGGCTGAGGTTGTCCGGGTTGTAGAGGGAGAACAGGAAGAAGATGGCGACTCCCCACAGACCGATGAGCAGGACGGTCGTGATTGCCGTCTTGCGGCCCTGCAGGAAGGTCATGGTGACGTTGAACAGGAAGATCAGGGCGGCGACGATGATGCCGAGCTTCACCCACAGCGGCTGTTCGAGGAACTCGCGCCCGCCGTGGATGCCGAACAGATAGCCGACCACGGCGCCGACGCCGCCGACCAACAGGATGGCGAGCTGCACGTAGGCCAGGACGGGGCTGAAGAGGTCGCGCTCTGCCTCGTCCGGGATCAGGAAATAGGCGGCCCCGAAGAAACCGAGCAACAGCCACACGATCAGCGAACTCGTGTGGATCATCCGCACGATGTTGAAAGGCAGGGTCTCGCTGAGGAAGTTCGGATCGACGTAGATGTAGCCCCCCACCAGTCCGAACGTCACCTGCAGCGCGAACAGGACAAGTGCCGCCAGGATGTAGTGGAAGGCGACCTTCTGGCTTTCGTACTTCATCCTCGTCACCTCCTTCAGCCGGCTTCGTTGGGCGGCCAGCCCTGGGTGTCGATGCGGCTGGTCCATTCGAGGAAGTCGATCAGATCGTCCAGCTCCCGGTCGCTCAGGTTGAACTGCGGCATCTGCCGCCGACCCTCGATGCCCGAGGGCTGCGACTGCATCCAGGCCTTCAGGCCCTCGCGCGCGGATTCAGGGTCGTCCCGCCCGCCATAGCGTACCCAGACGTTCCCGACTTCCGGCGCGAAGTAGGCGCCCTCGCCGAGGATCGTGTGGCAGTTGATGCAGGAGTGCTTCTCCCAGACGCGCTTGCCCCGTTCGACCGCCTCGGTGAGGCCGGCGCTGTCGGTCGATTCCTGGACAATGTAGAGGTGGCTGTGCGCCGTCAGGATGACGAAGACCACGAGGAAGAACAGCGAGCCGCCGTAGAATACGTTGCGAGCCTGCGCCTTGGTGAGACCTTCGCGCATGACCTTCCCCCCATCTCAGGTCAACCTTGACGAACGCGTCACCTCACGCAGGCGTGGACGTGCCTGATCTCCCGTACGGCCAACGGTGTCCTCACGCCGAGGGACTCGCGTGCGTATCGACGCTACACGAGCGCGCGGCGCTCCGATACGTTCAAACGCGCAACAGGTGTCGCGGGATCGGCCAAAGAAAAACGCCGGCTCTGGACGGAGAGCCGGCGTCTACGGCAATCGGGCGTTGCCCGGTTGGATCAGTCGCCCTTGACCTCGATCTTCTTCTCTTCAGGCTTGGTCTCGGGCAACTTCGGGCAGGTGATCTTCAGCACGCCCTTGCTGAAGTCGGCGTCGATCTTGTCGAACTCGACGCTTTCCGGCAGTCGGAAGGACCGCGAGAAGCTGCCGTACCGGCGCTCCATCATGTAGTAGTCCTTCTCCTTCTCTTCCTTTTCCGCCTTCTTCTCACCCTTGACGGTGAGCACGTCGTCGCGCAGCACCACCTCGACGTTCTTCTCGTCCAGGCCGGGCAGCTCGGCGATGATCTCGACCATGTCGTCCGTCTCGGAGACATCCACCGACGGCACGATCATGCCGCCCTTCTTGGGCAGCTCGCGGAAGGGCTCCCAATCGAACAGCGTGCGGGTGGGCCACAGGCTACGTCCGCTCATGACCTCATCGAACATGCGGTCGATGTTGGAGCGCAGGGAGTAGAAGGGCTCGAGCGACGTCTTGCCGGAGGTCTCCGCCGGCGTCTTGCCGGTCGTCTCGGTCTTGACGTCCATCTTTGCCACCTCCTTCCGTCTCAAACGTTTACGCACGCGCGTGAGGGAGTCTCGCGCGCAATTGGACCCTACGCCTGAGGGGCCTGGGGTGCCATGAGGTGCGTCAACACTGCTGACGAATTTGGGATATCCATTGCAAAACCCGCGCCGCGTCCTACTTCGCGGTGCGTTCCACATCGACCTCGAAGCAAGGATGCCGGATGACCACCGAAGACCGCATCGTTGCCGTGATCGGCGTCACCGGGCAGCAGGGCGGCGGTGTCGTGCGCGCGCTGCAATCGCGCGGCCGCTTCCGCGTGCGCGCGCTGACCCGCGACCCCGGCCGCCATGCCGGACTGGCCGACGAGGTGGTCGCGGCCGACCTTGACCGGCCCGAGACGCTGCCGGCCGCCTTCGCCGGTGCCTACGGCGCGTTCGTCGTCACCAACTTCTGGCAGGAGGGCGGCAGCTACGAGGCCGCGCAGGGCACCGCCGCCGCCGAGGCGGCCC
>Ga0209786_1000313_pt1 | contig 19297 bp, 22 predicted proteins | sample WorMetilvaeELBA2_FD_187405 | JGI IMG/M metagenome (GOLD analysis project Ga0209786, IMG submission 187405) | Marine gutless worms symbiont microbial communities from Max Planck institute for Marine Microbiology, Germany - Olavius ilvae ELBA.2... ...
ACGCTTGCGTTGTTCCAACAACTGGAAGCGATTCACGTCCTTGCGGTTTGCATTTACGTCATTTGTGACAATGCACCTTACTATCGTTCCAAAGCCGTTCAAGCGTACTTGAAAACCTCGCGCATTAAGCTTATTTTCCTTCCGCCGTATGCGCCGAATCTGAATTTGATTGAGCGGTTATGGAAATTTTTTAAGAAAAAAGTCCTGTACAATCGGTATTATGAAACATTTGGTGAATTCCGAAGCGCGTGTGAAACCTTCTTCCAGAATCCCCGCAACTATCATTGCGAGTTGCGTTCATTGCTGACAGCGAATTTTGAAATCATCGGCTGAATGAAAAGCCGAAATGTTGATATTAGATTAGTATATCACCCATCGTACCACCGGTCGAAGTACGCGGAGCATTCCATTAAGGCTTGTTTGTTATCCTCCCGAGAGATAATCGTTTGTATTTCAGCGGAGACTTTGTCAGTCTCAGGCATAATCTTGCTTTCCCACACATTGACTTCGATGTCGTGAATAACGCGGGCGATGTGATTCAGCTTTTCATCCTCGATACGATAATGTTCAATCAATGTCTCGAACGTCGCCTTGTTGTGGTAACGGCGGAATTGCGCATTTGGTGTGTCAAACGCGATTCCTTCGGTGGTGATCGCTCCACGCGGGTAGAAGCGTACTTCCGTACCTGGTGCAATGAACCGGTGGATTAACCAGACGGATGCGCACTTGTCTGCCTCCAAACCCTTCCAGGTGGAAAAAACCTGTTTTTCCCCCGCGAACGAACCGACGGCCGGGATCGCTCCGAGAAAAGTGACGATGAGACTGCGCACTATCCGTTGGCGTTTTCCATATACCATGCCGTCAAATCCTCGCGGGATATCGAAGCGAGCCGTTCCTGGTCCAGGCTGCAAAGGATCACACCCTCACGCATGATGGAGACATCGTCTGCCAGTTCGAAAACATCGTCCAGGTTATGGGTTACGTAGATGACTCCCATTGCGAGCTTTTGCTTCAGCCGGTTCAGCAGCGTAACCATTTCCTTTTTCAGCATGGGATCCAAGCTGGAAAACGGCTCATCCATTAAAAGGTAGGCCGGCCTGGTCGCCAGCGCCCTGGCAACGGCCAGGCGTTGTTTCTCGCCGCCCGACAGCTGATGGGGATACCGGCGCATGTGGTTGTGGAGATCGACCTGCCGCAGGACCTCCCGGACATCCTCCGCAATTCGCTTGCGGCGTGTGCCCTGGCCGCGCAGTCCGAAGGCCACGTTCTCGAAAACGCTCATATATCGGGATCGTCGCCATTCCGGGCGGAATGACGCGCAGGGTCACGAACGGAAAATAAGCGAGTCCGAGGACGAACATGGCACCCGGAAGGCTATGAACATTCAGCGGCGCCTCGGCCAGGCCCCAGGCCGACATCAAAAAGTCGTTGATCGGCCCGTTCTTCGCCAGTAGCCGTCCCCAGACGATGGCCTGCATGTAAGGCGGAATCAGCAGGGGTACGAGATAGGCGAGGTCGAAGAACGACCGCCTCCAAAGATCCGTCTTCCGGCAGAGAACCGCGAAGGGAAGGCCGAGGACCAGGGCGATACCCGTGGCGCCGGCGGCCAAAAGCAGGCTATCTTTCAGCAGCCGCCACTGGCTTGCCGTGAAGAGCAGCGCCCGAAACGGGCTCAGGTCCAATCGCCCCTCGCTCCACACGGCCTCCAGCCCCAGCTGCGCAATGGGCAGATGAACGGCCGTCAGCAGCAGGACCCAGGCCGTCAGTGTTACCCATACGGGTTGGCGCATCCACCTATCTTCGAAACAGTTCCCGGTTGAAGCGGGCGGCACGCTCCAGGTTGTCCGCGATTGCCCGATAGTCCACCTGCATCGCACGGATGGCCGCGTAGGCGGGGACATGGGGTGGGGTTTCGACACCCTCTCGCACGGGGATTTGCATGGAGTCGGAAAAGGCGAGCCGACTTTCCACTGCTCTCGAAAGAAAGATTATGATCTCGAACCTCTGGCCAAGCAGGATCTCTCTGTCCTCCTGGCTCGGAACATCGACGCGCACGACGACGGCGTCTTTGACCTCCGGGACGGCCTTCTCTTCGGATTTGTCAAATTCAGGAAAGCTCAAAGTGGCCGCAAGCTCCCGGTCCTGGAGGCGTGGTGCCAAGAAATGCGGAGAGATTCGCCGCTGGTTGGTCATGGGGCGATCCGCCTTCTTGGGCCGCGGCGTACTCAACCCGCGTTTGTAGGTGCGGTAATCGAGGGTACGGTTGCCAAAGGCGATGACGCTGGTTTCCGGCAAGGTGAAATAGCTGATGACAAGCTTGTGATCCTCCAGGTCCCAGAGATCGATGAGATTGTCCCGATCCTTGCCGTTCCAGTATCGGTGATGGTTCCCGCGATCCGTGGCTCCCAGTCCACCAGCGTCCGCAACAGGGCACTGCTTGCCACACCGGCCCGCACGTTGACTCGCGACGGCTTTGACAATCGGTAAGACAAGGTGCCCCCTTGACGGTCGATGCGCCCCTCGGTGATCTCGAATGGCTCACCGCCGCTGAAGGTGATCGGGTCGTAGACCGCTTGAGAACCGGTTGCGTCTTCGGCCTCGACGGTGAAGAAGTAGGCCTCGTTGGGTACGACCCTAGCGTCCAGGTCCTTGCTGTCCCACGCTAGCTTGTGCGGTCCCTGGCTCTGTGCGGCATCCTGGCTCAGAACCCGGACCAGTTCCCGGTCGGGGTCGAAGACCTTGACGGTGACCTTGGCACTCCGGGACAGCCGATAGCTCAGCTCGACCACTTGCCCGCGAGAGGGATCAAATGAGCCCTTGGAGAGGGTGACGTCAAAAACAGTCAAGTTCTGGGAAGGGCTGGTATCGGGTGCCTGCTGTGCCAGGCACACCGAAGCGATCGATCCCAGAGCGATGAGCCAGACGAACCACACCAAGGTGGGCATTCTTTGCCGTTTTAGAATCATCAGCTCATCTCCAATGCGGATCGCGGATATCTACCCGTTGTTCTCCGAAAGGCCGCAGCTGCTCCACCTGTCCCGTGCCGACATCGACGAGCTCCAGGTCCATACGCCCTTGCTTCACCGCGACATAGAGAACTTTCTCTCCATCCGGCGACCAGGTTGGGTGCATCTCCGCTTCTGGTGTATCCGTGAGCCGCCTCAGGCCGCCGCCATCGGCACGGATCAGCCAAAGATCCGGCTGACCAGCACGGTTAGACGAGAAAACGATGTGCTTTCCGTCCGGCGACTAAGCCGGTTCCGTATCCTCTCCGTTGGCGGGCAACAGGGTTCGCGCGGTGCCGTCCACCAGTGATACGAGCCAGAGTTGCCTCAGCAGGCTTGTCTCCATACCGGGAACGGTGATGGTCGTGGTGGAAGAATGGGCAAGGCTGTTACCTAGCGGCGATAGCACGGGCGAATCCTGTACCCCGCGCTGCATGACGACCGGCTCGATCTTCCCGGTCTCCAACCAGTAGCGCCTGATTTCGGCGTTTTCTTCGCTCTTGGAAAGGTCGTAGGCCACGTAGAGTAACGACTTGCCGTCAGGAGACCAAGCGGGTGCAGCATATTGCCCACCGGGCAGGGGTAACCGCTCTGTCTTTCCTGTAGGCAGATCCGCCAACCAAAGCTCTCCATGGCTGTTCGCAAAGGCTACCTGGGAGTTGTCCGGGGAGAGTGCCGGTGTGAACTCATCGATGGTTGTCGCGGTGAGCTGTACCGATTTCCGGCTCGCCATATCTATCTCGAACAGGTTCCAGTTCTCACCCACAAGCGCAACGAAGGCGATTCTTCCTTGTTCCACTCGATCTTCAGCGCGACCGAAATCTGCGAAGGAGCAAACAGAGTATGCCAAGATGAGTAGAGTGACAGGTCTCGACAAATAAAGGTTCATGCTTACTCACACAACATGTGCGCATTGTCCCCAGCTTAGGATAAATGCGCAGTGCCATTGGGTTATGATGATCGCTGGTCAGCATTCGCCGTGACAGGATTGCGGCATTCATTGTCCCTCGCCGTTCATCCCAGCGCCGACGAACGCGTCCGCACAGCGGACCCTACCTGGCTGGAAAGTATGATGAGCAACACGGCCTGACACAAGAGCATCCCCTATGGAACAGATTGCAAATCTACACATCGAGAAACTACCCGAAGGCGTATATCTGGCGACCAGTGAAGATATTCCGGGACTAGTGGCCCAGGGACGCACTATCACCGAGACGCTGGAGATTGCCCGCGATGTCGCCAAGAAGTTGCTAGAGGCGCAAGCCGAACGGCATCAACAGACCCGGCTGACCTCGGCCAAGGATGCGTTCGATTACCCGCTGATCCTGGGGACCTGATGGTAAGGCTGGCGGGATTCAAGTACCGGCAGATCGTCAAGAAACTCAAAAAGCTAGGCTTCGAGTTCGATCGCCAGGCCGCGGGCTCTCACGAAATCTGGTTTAACCCAGTCACCGAGAAATACACCACTATCCCCAACCATCCCGGCGACATGCCGGAAGGGACGCTGAGGGCAATCCTCAGGCAGGCGAATGTTACGACCGATCAATTCTTGAATGCATAACAACCAAGACCTCGCAGGGCCGTAGGACGGGAAAGCGTAGCGCATCTCGCTGTGTCGGTCATTCCAGAGCCAATTCCTTTTGGCTCTTTATGGATTCCGGACTGCTTTGCCTTGGCCGCGGAGTCATCTTGTTTCTCGCTGCCGAACCGTTCGCAGCCTTCACCACCCCCCTCGTTACACGGCGGTCTTGCCGGGAGTGTAGGATGCGGTGAGCGCGGTATACCGTAGCAGGATTACACCAATCCCGACCGCGAACCGCATCGATGATGCGGTTCGCGCCTTCTCGTGATGCCATCCTGTAAGACCTACCGTGCTCACCGCATCCTACATCCATCCTACGGGTCCATGCCGGGGGTGGAGGAGAGATCAGTCCGGAATCCATAAAGAGCCTTCCTTTTTCGGAATCCGTGCCGAGAACCGTGCCTCGATGTCGTGCCAACGGGCGGAGAAATCGCCATCCCCCGCAGGCAGGGTTCACACCAAGTGAAGTGGATTGTTGAACACATATGTAAAGGTATTCAAGCCACCCTCGAGCCCGACTGGGTCTGACTGAATATATCGCCCAATCGCTGGATCATAGTCGCGGAAGTAGTTGTAATGACACTGGGTCCCCGCGTCGAAGTACTGACCGGGGAAACGCAGGTTGAGGACGAAAGAGGCGCCATTGCCGTCTGGGTTTTGATTCGGTGTAGCTTCGCCAAACGGGTCGCTATCCCACCGCCATAGAATCTGTTGCGTGCCATCACTGACAACCCGTGGCGTCCCCAAATGATCGGTGTGGATAAAAAAGATTTCGCCACCGCGCACAGTCGCTACCGGCATAGCCCCCAGGTAGACGACCTCCTCAATGACGGAGCCATCCGAGCCGTCATAGATTCCGAGTAACTGTCCGTCCTGTCCATAGACGAAATGGGTTACCGCCAGACCGACAGTTTTGGCGACGCGTTGTCCTTCGCTGTTGTAGAGATACCGGGCAACGGTGACGCCACCCTGCTGGACCTCGGCCAAGCGGTTGGTTTGGTTGTAGATTGAGGCGAAGCGGTTGTCGGCGGTCTGGTTGCCGGCCGCATCGTAGGTAAAGCTGCCGGCGTCGGTCCCTGTCGCGCTCAACAGGCGGTTGTTGTCGGTGCCGTAGTTGTATTGGTCAACAGACCGTCGTCGTCTTCGGTCAGGCGATTGCCGACCGGATCGAAGGTGAACTGAAACGTACCATAGCCACCTGCTGCATCGGTAAGCCGGTCTACAGCATCATAAGAGAAGGCTTGATTTCGGCCTGCGTTCATGTCATCGGCCAATGCGGTGATGTTGTCGGCATCGTCGAGGCTGTAGCTCAATTCCAGCAGGCCGGGCATATTGATTGAGGTAATGCGGAAGCCGGCGTCGTATGAGACCGTACGCGTGGCCCCGGACCCATCGGTCCAGGCGGAAACAGGGCCGAAGGGCAGATAGGTAATGTTATTCAGGATCGCGCCGACATCGGAGCCGACGCTGGTGATGCGGCCCTGGCTATCGTAACCGTAGGTAACGCTCAGACCGCTTGGATAGTCGATCCGGGCCATCCTGTCGGCCCCATCGTAGTTATGCTCTGTGTCCGGATGGTACGGTTCTCTCCGACCAGGTTGCCACGTGCGTCGTAGGTAAGATCGACCTGACCGCTGGGGTCGTCGTAACCGGTCAGCCGGCCTTTGCCTGTTGCACCTTCGTCATAGCGCAAGCTGCGGTCTTCAATCGAATCGGGGTAATTGGTGGCGGTGCGCCGATCGAGTGCATCGTAGGTGTGCGACGCCGTGATGCCACGGCTGTCGGTGCGGGCGGTCAGGTTGCCGTTGGCGTCATAGCTCGACTGCGCCACACCGATATCCGGGCTGTCCAGAGTCGTTTGTCGCTCCAAGGCGTCATAGGCATAGGTTGTAGCTAAGTTCCTCGGGTCCGTTACGCCGGTCAGATTGCCCACGGCGTCGTAATCGAAGCCGGTGATGGCGCCGGCGGCATCGATGATCCGTACCACTCGGTTCAGGGGATCGAAAGACTGACTGGTGGCGCGCCCCAAGGGATCGGTGATCCCGGTAAGGTTGCCGTTGGCATCGTAACCGAGCGCGGTCACGCCACCCAGGGCATCGGTTATTTTCGTCTGCCGGTCGAGGCCGTCGTACGCGAACCTCATCGTATTGCCACGGGCATCCGTCAGGCTGAGCAGATTGCCGAGGCCATCGTAGGTCATGTAGGTCAGCGGCAGGCCGTTCGGATCATCACTGGCGGTACCGTCCAAGGTTACCGCGACCCCAGAGGGCACTTCCTGGTCGCGTCCGGCATCGGCATTCGGCGGCGCATCAAAGTGAGTAGCGGAGACGGTAACCTGATCCGGCACGCTGGCCGCCCGTCCGTTATCGACGGTGAGTGCAAAGACGTAATCACCCTCCACATCGGGTACGAAGCTGGGATCAGGCCGTCCCGGATTGTGCAGGACGGTACTGCTCCCCGCCGGGGTACCGGCGGTTGTCCAGTCGAACCTGAGCATACCCCCGCCGGGGTTGTAGCTGGCGCTGCCGTCGAGCTCGACCTCGGTACCGGTCAGGGCATTGCTGTCAGCCCCGGCATCGGCTATGGGGGCGGAACTCGGATAATAGGCCGTCACCTCATACGCCAAGCGGCGCCAGCGGGCGACGGCCTCACGGTACGCTTGTCGCCATCCAGGTGGCCGTTGCCTCTCCTCGAACAGCTGGCGCTGGATCTCATTGACGAGTTCGACCCTGATCTTGATCGCACACCCAGGACCGAAATCGGACGTATCCAGCTCGAAGTAGGGGCGGCCTCCCTAGGAGACGGCCTCTCCAATGGTTTCCGTAACTACCGGTGGCAAAGGGAGCCACTAACATCCATACGGTTAGGCGGGACTTTAACGGTTTAACATGGACGATTCAATTCCTGCAACGGATGTGATGCCTGGTTGGGTGCCCGGCGATCCGACAATGCACGGAATTTCCTGGAAGGGAAGCGAACGGAGATGTTGGGGCGCGTCCAGCTCGGCGGAGATTCCGCGGCCCGAGATTGAGCGTGTATAAGGGGGCAGGCTGCGTGTCCGGTAAGCGAAAGAAAGTCAGATAGCTTAGCTCCTTCAAGTCCGCAGACAAGAAACGCGATTCGTTCCTTCACGCAGGTTACGGTCTCCCCGGTTTCGGGGTCGGTGGGTGCTTTCGCCTCCGAGTCTAAAAAATAGAGCAAAGTCGTTGCATCGAACACAACCATCAACGCGCCTCCTCCGATCCCTGGCGGAGGTATTGCAGCTCGGTATAAGGATCGTCGATCTCCTGCCAGCCGTTTCCCGGCACCTAACGCAGACGTGCAACAACCTCGCGTAACGGGGCATCATCCAACACCTCGAACTCGGCGATTGGGTTAGTTTTTAGACAGCCTCCGAGGCCGTCGAAGATTGGGGCACGGATTCCTATCGGCTTGTAGCACCATTACTCGCCTTGCAAACAGAAACAAAAATGTATTGATTCAATCTTGAATTAATACGAATTTGTCGTATCATTTCCGGTAGCTCTCAGTCCAAGGGCCTGTCAGGAGATCCGGCAATGTCCATACCCGTAGGTAACAAGGCGCAAGGTGGGGACTTTTTCGACCGCGAACGCGAGCGTGAGGAGCTCTGGCGCTATCTGGAGGGCAATCACATTCTGCTCAGTGGTCCGCGCCGCCCGGGCAAGACCTCGCTCCTGCAGCGCCTCGCCGAAGAAGCGGATGAGCGGGGTTGGCTCCCGATGCTGGTGGACGTGCAGGGTATCGACACCGCCGGCGCCTTCGTCACCGAGCTAAACCGGGCCTTTCCAGACGGTTCGGTGAAGGGTTATCTGCGCGTCGCCGGTGCCAAAATCGATGGGCTGCTCAAGCGCCTCAAGAAAGTCGAACTTAAAATCCCAGGCGGCGTGGGCGGCGGTCTGGAATTGCAGGCCCTGCCCGATACACCCTGGGCCAGGCCCGCCCAGAATCTGCAAAAAAGGCTCTCGCCCATCCCTGCCCTGATTCTGATCGACGAGTTCACCGTCTTCCTGGAAAAGCTGCTGGCCCGAGACCGGGCCGAGACCGAGTGCCTGCTCGGCTGGCTGCGGGCCTGGCGTCTGGGCACCGGGGTAGCGTGCCGGTTCGTCTTTTCCGGCTCATCGGCTTCCATACCCTGCTCGACCGCCACGATCCGGTCACCTCGATCAACGACGCCTACGATTTCCGTCTCCGTCCTTTCCGGCGCGAGGCCGCCCTCGTGATGCTGGCAGAGGAAGTCCGGCGCGAGGGCTGGAAGGCCTCGGAAGAGGTCTTGGCGTACCTGTGTGAACGTGCCGGCTGGCTGTCGCCCTTCTATCTCAACCTGCTCCTGACCTCGGCCTTGGATGCGGCACGGGACCGGGAGCTGGAAACCGGCGCCGCCGACCGGACGCTGAGGCCGGTGGACGTGGACGATGCCTACGACCGCCTGCTTGCCAACCGTTCCCGTTTTAGCCACTGGTACCAGCGCCTGCGGCGTGATCTGCCTCAACCCGAGCTCGGCTATGCCCTTGATACCCTGGCTTACACGGCCAGCTCCGACGCCGGCCTGACCCGGCGTCAACTGCTCAATCGTCTGCAGAAGCGCGAACCAGACCCGGATCTACGCGTCCGCTGTCTCGACACCGCCCTACTCAAGCTCGAAGAGGACGGCTATCTGGGGAACCAGGACCAGCGGTTTCTGTTTCTCTCCTTCCCGTTGCGGGACTATTGGAAGCGCAACCATGCCTGATTCCCAAGATCTACCATTGGGGGGCGCTGTCAAGTACAACCCCCATCTGTGGGACGACAATGAGCTGCGCGCCGTCTTCGTCGTCCGCCACCGGGAGCTCGATACCGCCCTGGACCGCATCCGCGGCTGTCCGCCCGGCAAGGTGCCCCAGCACCTGTTAGTTACCGGCTACCGCGGCATGGGCAAGACCACCTTACTGCGGCGTATCGCCCTGGCGGTGGCGGAGGACCCGGACCTGGCCGCGGACTGGATCCCGCTCACCTTCCCGGAGGAGCAGTACACCGTCTCCACCTTGGCCGAGTTCTGGATGAACGTCCTGGACGCCCTGGCCGACCGTTTGGAGCGCCAAGGGGCGACACCGGACCAGCTGACAGGACTGGATGCCGGGATACAAAAGATAGAGACACTGCCTCCCGCCGAGCGCGAGGATGCCGCCCTCACCCTGCTGCGGGACTGGACGGCGAGACGACAACGGCGCCTGCTGCTGCTCATCGACGGCAGTGACCTGCTGCTTACCAACCTAGGGCAGACCGAGGGTCGGCGCGGACGCACCACCGATGCCGGGGCCACCCCCTTGTGGCGGTTGCGCAAGACCCTCTCCCACGACCCCACCATCTTTTGGCTCGGCGCCAGCTACCAGGCCCTGGAGGCCGAGCACCAGTATCAGGACGCCTTTCATGATTTCTTCGAGATCCTGGAGTTGCGGCCCCTGAAGCTGGACGAGATGCGCCGTGCCCTGCTCGCCCTGGCCCGTACCTTCGGCGCCGGTCCGGACCTGCGGGGCGCGGCAGCGGAGCAGGAGATGCAGCGCAATCTGGATGCCCACCCGGAACGCCTGCGGAGCCTGCGCACCCTCACCGGCGGTAATCCCCGTACTACCGTCATCCTCTACGAGCTGCTGGCCGCCGGTTGGGAAGGGGACGTGCACAGCGACCTCAAGGCCCTGCTGGATCTGATGACCCCCCTCTACAAGGCACGCATGGAGCAGCTCGCGGAGCAGCCCCGCAAGCTGCTGGCCCTGCTGATGGAGCACTGGGACCCCATCGGCGCCGGCGACCTGGCCCGGATCGCCGGCCTCCCACCCACCACCGTCAGCGGTCAGCTCAGCCGGCTCACGGTGGAAGGGCTGGTGGAAAAGGTCGCCTTGGCCGCCACCAGCCGCACCGGCTACCAGGCCAGCGAGCGCTTCTTCAATATCTGGTATCTGATGCGCTACACGCCCCGCCGCACCCGCCGTCGCCTCACCTGGCTGGTGGAATTCATGCGCCTCTGGTTCAGTGCCGACGACCTGCAACGCCAGGCTCGGCGCAGCTTGGACCAGATCCGCGGCGCTCACGCCGGAGACCGGAGTCTGGACTATGTCCTGGCCCTGAGCGACGCCCTGCCGGAGGACTGCGAGGAGCGCCACCTGTTGGAATGGTCCCTCTATTCCATTGCTCGCCGCCGGGCCAGGCGCGCTCACAAGAAATTGGCGGCGTTGCTGCCCGAACTGTTCGATGCCCAGGAGACAGGGTATCCCTTGACCACCGCCGAAGACTATCTGCGGCGATTCGAGGCTTTGGACGAGCCCTTGGGTCGCTGTCCCCATGCAACCGGTGCGGAGCTGCGGGACTGGATCGCGGCGGTAAAAGGCAGCTTCTCACTAGATCTGGCGACAAAGGAACGGATATCCGAAATGGCGGCCAATCTTTCCGAACAGGAGTACCTGGGACTGCTCCGATTTTTTGAACAGGAAATAGAGAATCCTTCTGAACTCTATTCATGCGACGATGCCCGCCGGATACAGGCAGACATTCTGGCTGAAGAGGGGTACGAGGAACTGTATCGGGTTTCTGAAAAAGGAGTAGAAGACCGTTCCAGACCAGATTCAGGTGACGGTATGCGCCGGATACGAGCAGCCATTCTGGCCGGGGACTACTTTTCCGACTGCCCCGATCCCAAGGTCGCCTATCAGCAGATCCTCACCGCATTCGGCGGGTTCCCCAAGGCATTCAAGCTAACCACCGACCGGATGGCTAGGCGGCACCGTGATAGCTGGACCGAGAAGCTCTACCGCAAATCCATTGAGTTGGATCCGAAGGATGCCTCGTCCTGGAATAGTCTCGGCGTTTTGTTGGGAGCTTACCTGAATCGTCCTGAGGAGGCGGAAACCGCCTTCCGCAAATCTATCGAGTTGGATCCAAAACTTGCTTCGTCCTGGAATGGCCTCGGCAACCTGCTCAGTAACAATCTGAATCAATCCGAAGAGGCGGAGGCTGCCTACCGTAAGGCCAGTGAGCTGGATCCCGAAGATCCCTATCCACTCGCCAATCTGGCCCACCTACTAGCGGCTAATGGCGATTTGCAGGGAGCGGAAGCAGCCTACCGCCAGGCCGGATCTCTGGCCGCGAAGCACGCGGGGGATAGGATCGGTATTGGCCATGCCCACCTGATTCTGCAGGCCCAGCTCTGGCTGGGCAATCGGGACGCCGCCAACCAGGCCCTGGAACGCTTGGCCGCGGCCGCTGCGGCGGGAGATAAAGATGCCCTGTTCCGACTTCAGGAACAGGCGCGGGAATGCCATGCGACCGGCCGGGGGCTGGCCTTGGCCGATTTGCTGGAAGCATCTCCCCACGCCGAGCTGTTGCGGCCCATCGCCCTGGCCCTGCGGGCAGCCGACCAGGGTCCGCGGGCTCTGGACGGGGTAGCCGCGGAGGTCCGCACCATGGCCGAGGAGTCCTTGAAGGATATCCTGCACTGATTCCACGTACCGAGGGACCGTGGCCGCGATGTGCGATGGGATTATTTGGAGTACCTGCCTGCCGCTTCGGGCGGTCCACCGGACGTTTTGGAGTGCGGCGACGACTTTACCACGATATCGACAAGAGCCTGCGCTACCTGACATAACCGAGGTGCCGGCGAGTGCACAGGCCCGCCGCCGCTTTGGATGTGGCGCTGCACCCATCCCAAACAAACGCTGGGCAGGGTAAAGTGCCATCGCCTCGCCGCGGGTAGAACTCGGCATTCGAGTCCCCGGCAAACGCCGCTTGGGTCTGAATGACCCATCGCCTTATTTTCGGTTACCCTGCGGATTGTCCTGGAACCCTCCGCTGGGGGTGGATGATACACTGCGCTTGTTCCCACACTGCCGGGGTGTATCAGCGAGGAAAACCCTTATGTCCTACCATCTGTTTTCCAGTCCGTGGAGCACACGCTGCGGCAAGCCGGTTTCGACCAGCGTCCGATTGTCGTCCGTTTCCGGGGAGCGGTTGCCATGAGCTGGTTGTCCAGATCCGCGCGGTCTCTGGACGAAGATGCACGCCACGCCGCCGCCAGGCGGCAGGCAGGGCTGACCAAACCGCCGGGATCGCTCGGGCGGCTCGAAGAGGTCGCAATCGCGTTGGCGGCGATGCAGGGCGAGGTCTGCCCGACGGTCGATCCGGTACGGATCCTGATCTTCGCCGGCGATCACGGAGTCGCCGACGCCGGGGTCTCGGCCTATCCCCAGAGCGTGACGGCCCAGATGGTGACCAACATGGCAACGGGGGGTGCCGCGATCTCGGTGCTGGCCGAGGCGCTCACTGCCGACCTGGAGCTGATCGTGCTCGGCACCGTGGGCGAGATCGCCTGCGATCCGGTGCCACCGTCGGTGCGGCCGGTCGGCGTCGCCCCGTCCACAAAGGATTTCTCGCGCGAACCAGCCATGTCGAGCGCCGAGCTCGACACCTGCCTGGCCACCGGACGTGCGGCGGTCGAGCACGCGGTTGACGACCGGGGTTGCCGGCTGGTGATCGGCGGCGAGATGGGGATCGGAAACAGCACTGCGGCTGCGGCACTGGCCTGCGCCTTGCTGGGGCGTCCGGCCCCCGAGCTGGCCGGTCCCGGCACCGGCCTCGACGCCGCCGGTATCGCCCGCAAGGCGGCCTTGATCGAGCGTGCCCTGCTCCTGCACCGAATCGCGCCGGATATTCCCCTCGAGGCCCTGCGCCGAGTGGGCGGTTTCGAGATCGCGGCCCTGACCGGGGCCTATTTGGGCGCGGCCCAGCTGGGGGTTCCGGTGCTCGTCGACGGTTTCATCGCGACCAGCGCGGCCTTGGCCGCGACCCGTATTCTGCCCGGGGCGCGGGACTGGATGCTGTTCGGGCACAACTCCTGCGAACCGGGCCATGCGATCCTGCTCGCGGCGCTCGACGCCGAGCCGCTGCTGGATCTGGGGTTGCGGCTCGGGGAGGGCAGCGGCGCCGCATCTGCGCTGCCCTTGCTGCGCCTCGCCTGTACCCTGCACCGGAGGATGGCGAGCTTTGCCGAGGCTGGTATCGATGGGGCCTTGCTCTGAAAGATCCCACGCTTCGGTCGGCCGCGGCGGCGAGACCGCGCCCGATGAGCGATCGGAATCCATGCTTATAGAAGGTCTAACCACTTGATTGACCGTAGGACCGCGTGGGTGTTATGGCTGTTTAATACTTGAAAAACAGTCGGTTAGAGTTAAATTTCAACAGACCCTAAAACAAAACCATTTGCGTCTATTTGCGTGGATTCGCGTGATTCGTAGTTTTTTCCATGCGACCGAAAGCCAAAGTGGATAGGGACGTGACCACCGAGCTTGAGGGCTTGCCCGGATGGCACAAGCTGCGGATGGCTGCCCGTTGCATCCGGGACGGCGGCATCCTCGCCTACCCCACCGAGGCCGTCTACGGTCTCGGGTGCGATCCCTGGGACCGGACCGCAGTGCAACGCCTGCTCGCTGTCAAGCGGCGCCCCGAGCATAAAGGATTGATCCTCATCGCCGCCGATTTCGACCAGCTCGAGCCCTTCGTAGAACCGTTGGACGCTACCCGCATGCAGGCCGTGCTCGCGACCTGGCCCGGTCCGAACACCTGGCTGCTGCCCGCCCGTGCCGACACGCCGGGTTGGCTCCGGGGGCGGCATGCGACCCTCGCCGTGCGGGTCACCGCCCACCCCATCGCGGCGGCCTTATGTGCAATTGCCGGCAGCGCCCTGGTATCCACCAGCGCGAACATCAGCAATCGTCCGCCGGCGTGTACTCCCCTCCAGGTGCGGTCGGCCCTCGGCCATCAGGTGGATCTCGTCCTGGCCGGTCGCTGCGGGACCCGCGCCCGTCCATCCACCATCCGCGACGGGCGTACCGGTGCGGTCATTCGGGCCTGAGGAACGGTTCACTAAACGAGTTATCCATCTTCTTGGGTCATGGTGATGCCCCTTATCAAACATCACACAAAGACACGAAGCCACGAAGGGATGGGGGAATGAAGGAGAACGACGTCATAATTCGGTAGTGGCTAAATTTTAAGTGATGAAGTCTGCCGGCCCCTACCCCGTCATTCCGGCAGGAATTGCCGGAATCCGGACGCCAGGGATGGTAAAAGCAGTGGGGGTCGAATCGTTAGGTCGCACAACCCTGTCACTTTGAATTTAACCACTACCCATAATTCTTCGTGGCTTTGTGGCTTGGTGTGAGAAAAAATGCAGCGACGAGGTACTTGGTAAATGGAGCTTTGTCTGCGATGCCAATGGCTTTAATCAAGTCGATGTATGACTTGTTTTTGAACCGTCACTGAGAGGTTTGGAGTGTGCCGGGAGAGCGGCGACGGCGCCTTCCCCGACTCGCAGCACCTTTGTCCGGGATACCGTATCCGAAGCAGGCAGGTTCTGAAAGACCCGGCGCTCAGGGCAACAGGGCCGCGATTTGGATCCTCAGATCCGGCGCTGCCAAAGGAGAGATAGTCTCGCCCGCGGTGAGCAGGGTATGTTCGGCGTAGGCGCCATGGCTCGGCCTGCGGGAGACCTCCAGACAGCGGTCGCGCAGGTTCAGGATCCAGTACTCGGGGATAGCGTTGCGGGCATAAGCAGCGGCCTTGTTCAGTCGGTCGTAGGCTAGTACCCCATTTCGGCTGATGTTGCGAATGCATAAGGGAGATGTTCGCATCAAGCTCAAGCGACTCCATCCGCAATATCAAGAGAAATGAGGTACTAGGGTAGTATCAGCGACTTCGACAATCAGGACGGCACTGCTCGGGTGATGATCGGCGTAATCACGGATGTTGCCCTTGATCACGGCTACGTCCGGCTCCGGCTCGGAGTTGTCATCCAGGGTGAGGGGCATTTGTCCCCGCACATAGAACCCCGTTCCGAATCCGCCGCGCAGGGCCTCCGCGATCAGATTCACGGCCGTTGCATGGGGGCTTTTCTGCGGGCTCATCTCGATGATCTCCCCATCGAGGAGCTCCAGCCGTGCTTCCGGTTGAAACACGCCGGTCTCCACCATCCGATCATACTTGGCCCTGGTCCAGCGGTGGAGGGTGTGCATAGGCTCGCTCATACTTCATTCGTTCCCACATGAATCATTCGGCGCGCTACGGGTCGCCCGCATCCGGCCCGTCTGCCAGTCGCGTTTTGAGTCCGCAAATGACAGCAAATACCGTCGATGATGGTGAACCGATCTCGACTGATTTGCGTTCATTGGCGTTCATTTGCGGAAAAAACCCTTAAGGGAAATAGCCACTACACCGACACATCCAGGGAATCGGGGTACAGCTCGATACCCAGCGCCTCGCCTGCTCGGCGCGCCCGATCATCGATCATGGGCGATACCACGATCATGCGGGTTGCCTGCCTGTCATGACGTCGCTCATAAAAGCGAACCTTGCGCTCGAAGGTGTGCATGTCGGATTGGCTCATCGACGACTTGAGCTCACAGAGAATCAGCAGGCCGTTTTTGATGATCACGTCGAGCTCGACCTGCTCCGGCCGTCCGAATACCACTCCTTCATCGTCGAACTCGTTCACATTGATCACCTCCACCCCGAAGCTTTCCACCAGAATACCGGCCAACGCATCGCGGAAGGCCCGCTCCGATTGGATGCCCCAACGTGCCCCCAGGGCACCGATCGAACGATCGATGCGCTTATTCGTTTCGTCGAAGCGCCGGTTCGATTCCTCCCATTTGCGTCGATCCTCCTGCTTTTGTTCCTCCCATTTGCAGTTCTGTTCCTCCCATTTGCGGTTTTGTTCTTCCCACTTGCGGTTTTGTTCTTCCCATTTACGCCTATCTTCCTCCTTTTGCTCCTCCCATTTACGGCTTTGCGCCTCCCGATCCTGTGCCAATTCATTCAGCATCCGGGTAAACCGGTCCTCCATTTCCACTTTGGTGGGGAACTGGTCGCGAGTAACGCTCAGGATAGAGTCGCCCAGCGACTGATCGCTCCGCAGCAGCTGCGGGAGATGGCTACGAATGGAGCGAATCAGTTCCTCTTCCGTTACTAATTCGGTCATGGTCGATGTCCGTCGATTATGGGTTCATGTAGACGATGCCGCAAAAAGCAGCAGGACCCACACGATACCATGGGCGTCATGGGAAAACTCGGCCGGGGATAGGTCCGTGCCGAACAGGACCATTCGTACGGATCTGCGGTACTTTTCAGCATGGGGTTTCTCTAATTCATAAAGAGCCCAAAAGAATTGCCACCGGAAACCGGGCTCAGTCCGCGAGTCGGTAGTGCGCACCACAATAGGGGCAGACCGCTTCCCCGGCCTGCTCGAGGGGGAGATAGACCCTGGGGTGCATATTCCATACCTCACCCTGGGGGCGGGGGCAAGACAGGGGCAAGTCCTTGCGGCTGATTGCTATCGCTTGCCGGCTGTCCTGGGTCTTGGCGGCGGTTTCTGTCATCTTCCGGCCCTCCGAACACCGATGCCTCGTTGAATCGTGGGTAGTTATTAAGAAGCTGTCCGGTTAAAAGCAATCCTGAGTTACTTGGCGCTGTTTGGGGGACCGGACGTGTTGCGTTGCGACGCCCAAAGGCTTGCTGATCTCCTGTAGCACCGTGCCGGCGTCTTGACGCAACCTACACCCGGATTACCCCCGTGCTGCCTGCCCGCGCGGATCTCGCTCCGCGTGTAGATTGCGTTGGCCGCGCGAGAAAACGCCTGGGGAAGCAGGTGTCGAACGCGGCACGACACCACACGGCGCCAAGATCCGTTTTAACCGGACAGCTTCTTTGAAAATCAAAAATAATGCCACGTTTTTTCCCATAGGAAAACCAGGTGGTTGGCGAAAGCGTTCGCCTCAGACCAGGGTCAGCCATTGGGGATATTGGTCGCGGCGGCCGTGGACCTGATCGAAGTACAGGCCCTGGAGGCGCTCGGTAATGTGGCCCCGGGTGCCCTGGCCGATGGCCCGCCCGTCCACCTCCCGGATCGGGGTGACTTCCGCCGCGGTCCCGGTGAAGAAGGTCTCGTCGGCGATATAGACCTCGTCCCGGGTGATACGCTTCTCCACCACCTGGATGCCCAGCTCGGCGGCCAGGGACAGGACCGTCTTGCGGGTGATGCCGTCGAGGGCGGAGGTCAGGTCCGGGGTATAAAGCACACCCTCCCGGACGATGAAGACGTTCTCGCCGCTGCCCTCCATCACATAGCCCTCGGCGTCCAGCAGCAGGGCCTCGTCGTAGCCGTCGCGCAGGGCCTCCTGAAGGGCCATCATGGAGTTCATATAGTTGCCGTTGGCCTTGGCCCGGCACATGGCGATATTGACGTGGTGACGGGTAAAGGACGAGACCCGGACGCGGATGCCGTCCCGCATATTCTGCTCGCCCAGATAGGCGCCCCATGCCCAGGCCGCCACCATGCAGTGGACCTTCAGATTATCGGCGCGCAGGCCCATGCCCTCGGAGCCGTAGAAGCACATGGGGCGAATGTAGGCGGAGTCGAGCCCGTTCTCCCGCACCACGGTCCGCTGGGCCGCGTCCAGCGTCTCCCGGTCGTAGGGCAGGGTCATCCCCAGGATGTGGGCCGAGTTGAACAGGCGGTCGGTGTGTTCGCGCAGGCGGAAAATGGCGGCACCCCGTTCGGTAGGGTAGGCGCGTACCCCCTCGAAGACCCCCATGCCGTAGTGCAGGGTGTGGGTCAACACATGGGTCCTGGCCTCGCGCCAGGGCACCAGCTTGCCGTCCAGCCAGATATGGCCGTCACGGTCTGCCATCTTTGTCATGATTATCTCCGCTTGCTCTCCGGGTGTCCGCGCGACCGCTCTAGGATTCCTTGACGTACCCGCATCTTTACAGTTCTGCGAAAGAGATTATTCTATGAGCGGCTTATTTATCTCACGGATTCAGGTATTAGTGACAAGGATAACCGGCATTTACCGACATAATCTTATTATTTTCAATGGTTGCTGTAAAACCACAATACGGGCGTCCTGAGTCAGGACACGTAACCAAGTTTTTCCAATCGATAAAAACTACATCCTTATTTTTATCACATATAAATTTTGAATTACACAGATCGCTCAAAACATTGGATCTAGAACCAATAGGTAATAAATCCTTCAAGATAATTAATCTTTCCATTTCGCATATATGAGTAGCGTGGTACTCTACTTTTGATTCGATTCGTGAGGTTTGGATAAACCACAGTATATTGGTCAACAACAAACAAAATAGAATCGCCGTGGTCCAGAAAGCTCTCATTTTTTAACGCCTCGATGCATATAAGGGGAAACGGGGTCAGGTCTTGATCCGTGACGCTTGATCGAGTAGATTCACGTCATGGTCAGGCTGCTACGTATCGAGTTTGCCGGTGCTCTTTACCACATTATACTAATCTAATATCAACATTTCGGCTTTTCATTCAGCCGATGATTTCAAAATTCGCTGTCAGCAATGAACGCAACTCGCAATGATAGTTGCGGGGATTCTGGAAGAAGGTTTCACACGCGCTTCGGAATTCACCAAATGTTTCATAATACCGATTGTACAGGACTTTTTTCTTAAAAAATTTCCATAACCGCTCAATCAAATTCAGATTCGGCGCATACGGCGGAAGGAAAATAAGCGTAATGCGCGAGGTTTTCAAGTACGCTTGAACGGCTTTGGAACGATAGTAAGGTGCATTGTCACAAATGACGTAAATGCAAACCGCAAGGACGTGAATCGCTTCCAGTTGTTGGAACAACGCAAGCGT
>Ga0209786_1000314_pt1 | contig 19283 bp, 14 predicted proteins | sample WorMetilvaeELBA2_FD_187405 | JGI IMG/M metagenome (GOLD analysis project Ga0209786, IMG submission 187405) | Marine gutless worms symbiont microbial communities from Max Planck institute for Marine Microbiology, Germany - Olavius ilvae ELBA.2... ...
TTTAGAGAAAACGCTGCTAAATATTGATTTGCTATTGTTCGCCATCGTTTTGAACGGCAGTAATTTAATGAGTGATAATTAGCGGCCGGGCTAACTGGAAAAACGGCCACTTTTCGTTCAGGCACTAGCTATTACTTCAACACCCCATAAATATTCAATCTCAAATCTTCAATTTTCAATTCCAGGTTGGGTAGCGGGGTGTCAAGCCCACCGTTCCAGCATGACCTCGGTTTGTGAATTCGGATAGACACTGCTGGCAACCTCGCTGAGCCGTGTTTTAACTTGCATGAATTCATCCACGTTTATGGTTTTTTCCTTGGGCTCCATCCTGACTGTCACCCAGATTCGGCGCCCCGTCTTCAATATTTCCAGCGCGAGTTTGTCGGCGCCCAGTTGTTCTTTCAATGGCAAAATCTTATCCTCGAACAGGGCGGCATAATCGCGTTGGGGGGCTGCCAGCAAAAGCTCTTTGAGACCGTTTTTCATGAGTACCAGCGGATCTTTAATGAACAGGATGCTCAAAATGATGACCAGCACCTGATCGACATAGCGGTCGACCCAGCCCCAGGCGGTACCCTGGATCAGCATGACCACGGCGAATGCGATTCCGATCGCACCGCTGATAACGGCATTGACCAGCCAGGCCTGAGTTTCGGCCACCAGAATGTCCGAATCGGTTTTTTTCAAGCTTTTTCTTCGATTAATACAGAATTTCTCATTGACACCCTCTCGGATTAATTATTCGCAGACAAAAGAGGCAAATTTTGATTTCAACAATTCGAGATCAAGGGGTTTCAACATATAGCCGGTGAATCCCTGGGATTTGGCCCGCGCTTCACTTAAGTCGAATTCACTGGCCGTGATCGCCAGAATCGGGGTCGACGGCTGGTCATCCTGCTCCAGGCGGCGGATTTCGGCCGCCAATTCATACCCGTTCATTTTCGGCATCTCAATATCCGTCAGGACCACATCATATTCGGTGTTTTTAAATTTCTCCAGCGCTTCCCTGCCGTTAACGGCAGTGTCAACCCTGTAATTCAATGATGCCAACTGGCTGTGCATGATCTCCAGGTTAATCTCGTTGTCTTCCACCAGCAATATCGTTTCGATTGACCGGCACTTATCCGGGCGGTCATCAGCAGCGCCGGCCAGCATTTGGCGCTCTTCTTCGTAATCCGCAAATGTCAGGGCGATGTTGCGAAAGGTATCTTCCAGTTCGAGAAAGGCATCGACGATATCCGGGTCAAAATGTCGGCCCCTGCCTTCGACAATGATCTCCACTGCTTTTTCATGGGAAAATGGCGGCTTGTATACTCTTTTGCTGATCAATGCGTCGTAGACGTCGGCCAGGGCCATCAGGCGGCCGGGAGTCGGTATTTCATAACCTTTCAGCCCCCGGGGATAGCCGCTGCCGTCCCATTTTTCCTGATGGGTATAGGCGATATCCCTGGCATATTGTAAAAACGAATCCTCACCCAGTTTCTGCTGCGTAACGCGCAGCGCCTCTTCACCGTATATCGTGTGCTTTTTCATTTCCTCGAACTCATCGTCGGTCAACCGACCCGGCTTGAGCAGCACATCGTCCCGCACACCCACCTTCCCCAAATCATGCAACGGGGCGGACATGTAAAGCAAATCAATGGCCTCGTCATCGAGTTGGGAGCGGAATTTCTGATGGTCCTTCAAATGCACGGCCAGGGCTTTGACATAGTTTTGCGTGCGCTTGATATGCCCGCCGGTTTCCGGGTCCCGATATTCGGCCAGCGTTGCCAGGCTTTCAATGGTAACCGCCTGGGTCAGGGCCAGACGGCGGGTGCGTTCGGCCACCAGCATTTCAAGGTGATCCTGATGCCGCTTCAATTCCAGATGATTGTGCACCCGGGCCCTGACCAACTCCGGATTGATGGGTTTGGTGATATAATCCACGGCCCCCAGGCCAAGCCCCTTGGCTTCGTCCTCGTCATCGGCCAGGGCGGTAATGAAAATCACGGGAATGTGTGACGTATTTTTTTCCGCCTTTAACCTGCGACAAACCTCGTAGCCGTCCATTTCCGGCATCATGATGTCCAACAGGATGAGCGAAGGGTGGGCCTTGCGGGCGATGGTCAGGGCTGTTGGGCCATTTTTAGCGATGAGCAGTTTATATCCCAAACCATCCAGAGTTTCATGGAGCAATTGCAGGTTGGTGGTATTGTCGTCCACCATAAGCACTTTATCTTCAATCTCCGGGGAGCTGTCAGATGCGGTCATATTTTCAGCCATGATTGATTCCTTTGCAAATATCGAAGCGCAAATTCGAATAACTTCCGTTAACCAGGAATATTGCTTGTCGATAAGAATACTTGCAGAATGCAGGTACAGACCTCGGAAATTCGTTTGAAAAAATGACTGTGAACCTTTGTACGTAAAGGAATTGCATAAAAATTGGACACGGGTTCAATTTAGGGATTCAGGGATTTAGGAATTTAGGAATTGAAGGAATTCTACCCGTCGTGAGCTTTTTTTGTCGAACGATCTTTTTTAATTTATTGATTTTATCCTTTAATCCCCCAATCCCCCAATTCCTAAATCCCTCAATTTTTCGCAAATTGACCTAAATCGTGTCCAAAAAAGTTGCCTCATTTTAAAAGTAAGTTACGATATCTGAGGTAACAGTATTTTAATTATGATTCAATAGCAATGCAATTTTTTTCAAGGAGCAAAACGGGAGAATTGGATTAGATTCAGTACCGCCGCTGATAGAAAGGAATGGATATAAGCAGTAAAAATGCATCGACTGCGGAAATCAATGCCGCAGGGTGGCCGAGAATCAGTGTTTAAGAAATCAGGTCAGTTTTATAATCAGAATTTATCCGGTTCTTCAATCCGAAATCAAAAATCCAAAATCCAAAATCAGACTACCAATTCCACTTGACAAACAATCTTTCGATTTCACCGGATTTGACCAGGTGCGGGAAGCGGCTGTCAAATATTTGTTTTAATTTCCGCCCCCTCCGATTATCCGCAAAGACAAGATACCGGTCGAGTTCCAGAACTGTTTCGACCGTATATTGTGAAACTTCGACAATACCCTTATTCAGGACTGATTCAATGTCGTTGCGGGTGTCCAGAAAGAAGTCCACCTGGTCGTTATCGAGTTGGGACAAAATCATTTCCCTGCTGGAAAACTCTTTCTTGATAACGGGTATTTCCAGATATTCCTCGAAGGCGTAGCCCTTGATCCAGGCAACCTTTTTGTTTTGCAGTGACTCCTGGCCGTTCCACTGATTCAGCCCATTTTTTTTAAACAGCGCCAGAATATAGTCCTTAACAAACGGATATTGAGATGTAAGGCCGCCCTGGACCCGGTCGGAATAAATGCCGACTGCCGCATCAACCCGGCTTCTTTCAACGAGTTTGACGGACCCATTGTAGGATTGGATGATAAATTTAGTTTTGATCCCCACGGGTTCGTATACGGCCCTGAATATATCCCAGTATAAACCGGTGCCGTCCCGGTTGGTCGCGTTGAGCCACTCTTCGCTGGCCAATATAATTTCAGTCGGGTTATTTTCGGCAAAGGCCGCAACGGAGCTCAAAATGAGCAACGACAGCACGGAAACACCAATTATTTTTTTGAAAGCGCTCACAGTTTCAGGGTTCGACATTCAAGGTTTCCTTTCGTTGTTAACCTAGTCTTGAATTTTGCACGTAAATAGGGCTCAGCAAAGTGCGAGAGCAAAGGGCCTCGGTTGACTTGCAGCGCCGAATGTTGCGATACCTTCAGGTATCTCAGGGACAATTTTTACTGTATGTGAATTAGCCTTTTGAAAAATAGCCTAACCGGCCGCCGGTAAAATGGATGTTCGCATTGAAACTTGGCAAAAACATTCATATGATTTGAGTACGCCATCTACTTGTATCGTCTGCAATTTCAAAAGCTTTAGCAATAATTCGCAGGTATACGAATATTCGGTCAATCGAATTATTGGAGTGCTCTTGAAAAGATCCGGATCGGGGTTATCTTGAGCTTCGAGTCAAATCTGATATGAAGATTGAAGATTGAAGATTGAAGATTGAAGATTTGTTGATGTCGCTGCGCTCCGTCTTTTTAAAATCGAATTAATGCCGGACTTTTTTTATAGATAAATCCATCGCAGCCATAATGGGATTTCAATAAATAGATACTACCCAATACCCATTACCCAAGTTGGCCGCTGCGGGCCAGGGTACCAATGAAGTTGATGATGAGCTGGGCGCCGGTTGCGGCGGTCAGGCCGTTGATGTCCCGCTCCGGCCGAATCTCAAACAGGCTGATGCCCGCAATATGGCCTTTGGAAGCGATTCCTCGTACCAGGTCGGTGGTTTCATCGAAGGTCAGCCCCCCCGGGCTGGGAAAGAGCACCCCCGGTGCAATGGCCGTGTCCAGGGCATCGGCATCAATGGTGATCAGGTAATGATCGGCGGCCGGGATCTTATCGAGACAGGCATCGATCCCGCGGCGGTGCACTTCGCGGGCCCGAATAAAGACACTGCCGTAGGCAAGGGCATCGTCTATTTCCTGCTGCCGCGCGCTGCCGATGCCCCGCAATCCGACCTGGGCCATGGCTGTTACCCAGGGCATCTCGGAGGCCCGCCGCATACCGCTGCTGTAGCCTTCCAATACCCCGTGGCGCTCATGACGCCAATCGATATGGGCATCGATGTGCACCACGCAAAGTGTAACATAACCACTGAAGGCACGCACCAACGGTATGAAGCCCCCCTCATCCGTACCCAATGCAATAGGTACCGCGCCTCGACTCAGCAGGGTGCGAATTGCAGCCGTGATGTGCTCCGGGTTGGGCCTGCCGCCGGTCATTTTCATATCGACATCGCCGCAGTCCGCCAGGCGAACCTGACGCTTGGCTAGTAGGACATCTTTAAAATCAAAATCATAATGATCCCAGTGATCAACGAATACCGAGGATTGCAGCCGGATGGCTTCCGGACCGGTTACCGGATCTGTCCGGGTGGCGACCGCTGTTGGTCTTTGCGGGTAAGGGCTGACAAAATGAATTCCGATGATGGCGATGTCGGCGGCCAGATCGTCAAGCTGGGTACAGACCGGCATCCCTGCGAAACTCTGCGAAGGCGGTGTGATGTAATCGAAATTATCTGGCATATGCGGGTTCTCTGTTATGGTTGGCAAAGTATCGATTGACGAATGATGATTGTCGAAGGACGAATGGTGGATGACGCTTCGCTCTGGTATTTATTAAAAAAATAAAATCGATAGGATTCCTTAATTCGACATTCGTCAATCAACATTCGACATTCCCAGGTCAGATCTATAGTAGGGCCGAAAATCTCTTGCCTGGTTCAGAAGGCCTATTTTTCGATTTATTCGTCAATCTTTTCTATTCGCACCGGCACTGCCTTGAGCAGCGGGAATCCACTGATGGGATCGTTGACGTCATCCGGGGTCAATAAGTTGACCCGCCAGTCCTCCCAGCCGTGATAGATTTCCACCACCCCTTTGCGCAGTTCAGCGTGGTGTTTGACGGCGGCCCGGATAACAAGCTCGCCCAGCGCAGACACTACCCGCACCCGGTCGCCGTCCGTGATGCCCAATTCGGCGGCATCGACGGGATTGATCTCAACTTCAGCATCCGGGTGCACATCCCGAAACCGCTTAATATTCTGGTGCCGGGAATGATAGATCAATGATTTGCGGGCGCCCGTGGTCATCACAAATGGGTAGTTTTCATCGGGCTGCTGCAGGTAGGCCGGCGGATGATACTCCGGAATTTCGGCCAGCCCCAACCGGCGCAAATAGGGGGAGGCGAATTCCAGTTTCCCGGAAGGCGTCGGCAGTTGATCCCAGAGCCCGTTCTGATAATCAACGGGCTGGTAAACATATCCCTGGGGGTATTGGCGCAATTTCTCCACGGTCAGCCCGGTGGGTTCCAAAAGCCATCGATTAACGTCCCTTTCCGTTGGCCAGGGAAAAAACTCATCGCCGAACCCCAGCCGGTGAGCCAGGTCATGCCAGATTCGATATTCGTTGCGCACGCCGTCCACCCGGGCGACTTTGCAGGTGATATTCACCTGCTGCCGGGTGGGGTAAAAATGCAGCTCTTCACGTTCGAGAAACGTGGCAGCCGGCAGGATATAATGGGCCAAGCGGGCCGTGCGGGTCATAAAAAAGTCGTTAACCACCAGAAGATCGAGGCTGGCCAGGGCCTTTTCGACCTTGCGGGTGTTGGGATTGCTCACGGCCGGATTGGCCCCGGCGACAATCATACCCCGCAGTGGATACTCCCCCTGGCCAAGCATGTAATCCATGGCCGTCATGGTATGGCACTCGCGTCGAATGTCATAGAGCGCCGGGAACTTGTCGGCCCCGATGGGCTGCAGACCATCGGGCAAGCGGTCGATATCCGGCACCAGCTTCCTGATTTCCAGCGGTTTCGGCCGATATAGTCCGCTGGGCTGCCCGAGAGCACCGCTCAGGCAGGCCAGGATCGTCAGGGCGCGGATGCTGTTGACGCCGTTTTCATGGTGTTCCAGCCCGGCACCCGGATAGATGCTGATATGGGGGCGGTTCTTGATGATCAACTGGGCGATCTCTTCTACGACCGAGCCGTATATTCCGCTTTGCCGGGCCACGTATTCGGGCGTAAACTTTTCGGCATAGGCCGTGATCTTGTCAAAACCGATGGTGTACCGGTCCACCAGCTCGCTGTCATAATTTTGGGTCTTGATGAGATACCGGATCAACCCCCAGGCCAGCGCGCCGTCGGTGCCCGGATACGGTTGCGCGAAAATATCCGCGTAGCAGGCAACCGGATTCAGGCGCGGGTCGATCATGACCAGTTTGGCGCCCTGGCTGCGGGCATCGGCAAATTCACGCATGAACGGCGGATGGCAGATCGGCGGGTTGGTTCCTAGCAGGATTATCAATTTCGCCCGGTCAAACTCCGGAAAAGGGTTCCAGAACCCGCATACCAGATGGTTGCCCAGGTAGCGGCCATTGTAGCAGGCCGAGTCATTGGAAAAGTAATTGGGCGACCCGAAGCCGTGAATGAACCTTCGAACATAGCCTTCCTGCTGGTGGAACCCAAGTCCCTCGCCCTTCCAGATTCCCACGGACCGGGCCCCGAACTGTTTTTTGAGCGAAACCATTTTGGCGCTGATTTCATCCAGCGCCTGTTCATAGGGTATTTCCACGAAGCGGCCGTTGTCCAGACGCTTCAACGGCGTCAGGATTCGATCCATATGATAGAAAAGATCCAGGGCGGCCCCACCCCGCGGACACATTTTGCCTTGGTTGACGGGATGTCCTTCAAAGGGGGTGATATCGGTCAGCACCTGATTTTTAATATGGACATTGATGGCACAGCGCGTTTCGCACATGCGGCACAGGGTCGGAACTACCCCTGACGGCACAACCGTTTCGACCTTCATCGCCGATGATCTCCTTTGTGAACTCAAGATTCTTGGCCCTTAGGGTCAGACTTAAATATCACCGCAAAGGGATTTTGTCTGCCGTTAGATGACCAATGGAAAAATGGAATGGTGGAAAAATGGAATATTAGGTATGTCAATCGGTACCATCTAATTCAAATTTGATCTCATTCCGCCAAACCCATTATTCCAACATTCCATTATTCCAGTACCCCACAGGGTTTGATTATGGTAGAGCCGATCATCTCTGGTCTGTCCCAGAGGAACATGTTTTCGATTTTGAGTGGGGCCCGGCCGTATCAGCCTTTGGTCATCTTTTCCCGTTTGAGGGCCGCCAGATCATTGATGTCGCCATAATGCAGGGCCTGGGCCATGCAGTTATGGACACACTTGGGATTACCCGAGCACAGATTGCACTTGGCGGCAACTCGGCGCTGGCCTTCGAAATGGATGCAGCCGAACGGGCAGGCATGGACGCACATTTTGCATCCGACACAGGCGGTCTCATCCACCACCACGGCCCGGGTTACCGGATCCCGTTGGATGGCCTCTGTGGGACATATTTCCAGACACAGGGCCGTTTCACACTGCTGGCAGGTCAAGGCAAATATTGACCGTTTATCCAGATCGATATGAACCCAGATATTGGCATCCTCGCGCTTGAAACTACCGGAATCACGAAAGGAACAGACCCGCTCGCAATTGCGGCAGCCCAGGCAGCGGTCCGGATCGACGAATATGACTTTCATTGGAAACTATGCCTCCTTATATTTCAAAACCGAGCATAATTGATTATACATCAAAACGAATAATTGAGGAATTGGGGAATTGAGGAATTGAGGAATTAAAGGTCAAATTCATTGAGAAATGTATATATGCTCCTCGCATTTCTCCAATCCCTAAATCCCTAACCCGGACAAGCCGGAATTGAAAATTGAAGATTGAAGATTGAATATTTGTGGTTCGCCTTGACTCGACTGAGCTCGTCACAGGTCGGCGGATCTATTTTATGCTGCCGCCACCATCAAACAGCCAAAATCGGATCAACATACAACCGGCGGGGGCAAGCTGGAATCATAAAAATACAAACAGTTGAAATCAATTCCAATCTTTGTAAATACTTGTTTGTTAGTGCTTCACAAAGATGCCAACAAATATTTTGCACAATTTGCGCAAAACTGAATTAATAACTGTCTAAATTCTTCAATCCCTCAATACCTGAATACCTGAATCCCTAAATTCCCCAATCCCTCAATCCCTCAATCCCTAAATCCCCCAATCCCCCAATCCCTAAATCCCCCAATCCCTAAATCCCCCAATCCCTAAATCCCCCAATCCCTAAATCCCCCAATCCCTAAATCCCCCAATCCCTAAATCCCTAAATCCCCCAATCCCTAAATCCCTAAATCCCCCAATCCCTAAATCCCTAAATCCCCCAATCCCTAAATCCCCCAATCCCTAAATCCCCCAATCCCTAAATTCCTCAATCCCTAAATTCCTCAATCCCTTAATCCCTCAATCCCTCAATCCCTCAATCCCTCAATCCCTAAATCCCTCAATCCCTTAATTCCTCAATCCCTTAATCCCTCAATCCCTCAATCCCTCAATCCCTCAATCCCTCAATCCCTCAATCCCTTAATTCCTCAATCCCTTAATCCCTGACCTGCAAAAGACTTGACAACCAGCGAAATGGTAGCGTATTAGAAAACCCATCATATATACAAATCAGGCGGAATTGTAAACAGATGATGCTGGTCCCCTTAGTGCGGACACGGCTCCCCGGAATACATGCAGCCAAAACACGCCAAATTATATCGAATTGTATTTTATGGAATTTGCCCCACACACCAAAAACAAGACCCTGTGGCAGAAAATTCACCGCTCGCCGCTTTTCGATATATCCCAATTCATTCTTCTTATCGGTGCCATCCTCTGGTTTTTTAACAACAGTACCCAGGAGATGGGGTACAACTGGCAGTGGTACCAGATTCCCAAATACATTTTTACCCACGATGAAAACGGTTTTTCCGGCGGCCCCTTGTGGGAGGGGCTGATGGTAACCTTTCGCATCTCGGGGATCAGCCTGTTGCTGGCCTTTGCCATCGGGCTGGCCACGGCCCTGTTTCGCCTCTCCAATTCCTTTGTAGCCCGGATCATCGCCCGGGTCTACCTGGAGGTGATCCGCAACACCCCGTTGTTGATTCAATTATTTTTCATCTATTTTGTCATGGGGCCGGTGCTGGGCATCAGCCGCATGGCTTCGGCCATACTGGCCCTGAGCCTGTTTGAAGGCGCCTATACCTCGGAGATTTTCCGCGCCGGCATCGTCTCGATTCGACGTGGCCAGTGGGAGGCCGCCTACAGCCTGGGGTTGAGCAGCTTCGACACTTATTATTGTGTTATCCTGCCCCAGGCGATCCGGCGGATTCTGCCCCCCCTCACGAGCCAGGCCATCTCCCTGATCAAGGATTCGGCCCTGGTCAGCACTATCGCGATCTACGATCTGACCATGCAGGCCCAGGCGGTGATTGCCGAAACCTTTCTCACATTTGAACTATGGTTCACCGTGGCGGGCATGTATCTGGTCGTCACCATAACGCTGTCTTTTGTTGTCAGTTGGATGGAGCACCGTTTTAAAGTGGTCACCTGAGCCGGTGATAAGGAGCTGGAGCATGCCGATCAAGGATTTGGGAGATAATATCATCGTCGTTGAGCATATCAACAAAACCTTTGCCAACGAGGTCAAGGCCGTGGTGGATTTTTCGACCACGATCCAGCGCGGCGAGGTGGTGGTGGTGATCGGCCCGTCCGGATCGGGCAAATCAACATTCCTGCGCTGCCTGAACGGATTGGAGGAAATCGAAAGCGGCTCCATCGTCGTCGACGGCATCACCCTGGACGACAGCAAAAAAAACCGCCTGGAAATTCGCAAAGAGGTCGGGATGGTTTTTCAGCAGTTCAACCTTTTCCCCCACATGACCGTGTTGGAAAATGTCAATCTTGCCCAACGGCGCGTTCGCAAAAAATCCAGGGAAGAGGCCAACGCCATGTCCATGGACCTGCTGAAAAAGGTGGGAATTACCGAAAAGGCCGACAATTATCCCAACCAGCTTTCGGGCGGTCAGCAGCAGCGGGTTGCCATCGCCCGGGCCCTGGCGATGATGCCCAAAGTGATGTTGTTCGACGAGGCCACCAGCGCCCTGGACCCGGAAATGATCGGGGAAGTACTGGATGTTATGAAGGATCTGGCACGCGAAGGAATGACCATGATTTGCGTTACCCATGAAATGGGATTTGCCCGGGAGGTGAGCGACCGGGTAATCTTCATGGAAGACGGCCGCATCGTCGAGATCGGAACGGCGGAACATTTTTTTACTGCCCCCACCGAAAAAAGAACCAAGCTTTTCTTGAGTCAGATACTTTAAATTGCGGATTTTGGATTGCGGATTGCGGATTTAAGGAATGCGGAAGAATAATTTTGGATTTTAGATTGCGGATTTTGGATTTAAGGAATTCTATCTGATTAAAAAGAAAGAGCGAAGCGATGCCGCCAATCTAAAATCAAAAATCTAAAATCATAGGGAGGCCCTGGCGGAACCGCCCCCCGGGCCGTGATTCCTTTGTAACTCAAAACCCTCAAACTAATAAGGAGGAAAAAAGATGGGAAAACGGACGGTATTGACGGTATTAGTTCTGTTGCTTGGATTTGGAATGGTCGGTAGTGCCTTTGCCGGAAAGCTTCAAATGCAGCTATCCCAGGAAAGCACTCTGGAGCAGATCATGAAGCGCGGTGTGATGCGCGTCGGCATGGACACGTTCGTGCCCTGGGCCATGAAAGACAAAACCGGTAAATTCGTCGGATTTGAAATCGATGTCGCCACACAGCTGGCCGAAGACATGGGCGTCAAGGTCGAGTTCGTGCCCACCAAGTGGGCCGGCATCATTCCGGCCCTGTTGACCGGAAAGTTCGACGTGCTGATCGGCGGCATGGGGATTCGCACCAAACGCGCCCTGAAGGTAAATTTCACTATTCCCTATGATTACTCGGGCATGTCCATGGTGGCCAGCAAGAAAAAAGCGGCCGGTTTTAGCTCGCTCGAGGATTTCAACAAGCCGGATGTCGAACTGGCCATTAAAATGGGCACCACGGCGGTGATGGCGGCCAAGAAATTTATGCCCAAGGCCAAATTGCGGCTTTTCGAAGACCAGGCCCAGTCCTACCAGGAACTGCGCAACGGCAATGTCCACGCCGTGGTCGGATCGGCCCCGCGACCGGCTTTTGAAGCCGCCAACTATCCGGACACGCTTTTTATGCCAATGAAGGATAACTTCACCAAAGAACCCATTGCATTTGCATTACGCAAAGGTGACTTCGACACCATGGTCTTTTTTAATGGTTGGATCCAGACCAAGCGTGACCAGGGTTGGCTCCAGGAAAAGCATCATTATTGGTTCGGAACCCGCGATTGGGCGCACCTGGTCGAATAACCGGAAGGTTTCAGGTGTCAGGTTTCAGGTGTCAGCAAACATGAATTGAGGGATTTAGGAATTAAGGAATTGAGGGATTTAGGAATTGAGGAATTGAGGAATTCAAAGATTCCGAAAATAGATCGACAGAACACTTTTAATCCCTAAATTCCCAAACCGGTTAAACCGGAAATATTAGCCAAAAAGGCACTAAGACACAAAGAAAAAAAATTTCATAAAAACCTTCGTGTCTTGGTGTCTTGGTGACGAAAATATTTTGTTAGAAAGATCCTTCGCAAACGCGATGGGATTTGAACAAATAGTCACTAAATTCGCAATTCCTAAATTACTCGCCCTGACACCTGAAACCTTTGAACAAAAGGGATACCCTGTGTATCGGCGAAAAATACGCATAACCAAGCTGGATGTTGTGGTGACCGCTCTGATTTTGCTTTTTGCGGCCTTCATCATCTACCGGTTGACCATGAAGCTCAACTACAAATGGAACTGGTCGATCATCCCCCAGTACCTGTTTTACTTTGATGAAGATGCCGGCCGCTGGAAAACCAATGTCCTGGTGCAGGGGCTGTTAACCACCATCCGCTTGACCGTTTGGTCGACGCTGCTGGCCATGATATTCGGTTTTATCACCGGGATCATGCGCACCACCCCCCGGCTGTTCAACCGCCTGGTGGGTCGCAGTTATGTCGAACTGATCCGCAACGTGCCACCGCTGGTGTTGATCTTCATTTTTTATTTTTTCGTCAGCGATCAGATCATGCCCCTGCTGGGTGTGGAAGAATTTATCCGTTCGTGCAGCCCCGACACGCAAAAAATCATCGGTTATATCTGCTCCTCGCCGGATCTGTTTACGGCATTCCTATCCGGCATGTTCACCGTGGCGGTTTTTCAGGGGGCATATATTACCGAGATCGTGCGCGCCGGCATCCAGTCGATTTCCAAAGGCCAGTGGGAGGCTTCTTATGCCCTGGGGCTTTCCTGGCGGCAGCAGATGACCGACATCATTTTACCCCAGGCACTCAAGCGGGTGCTGCCGCCGTTGGCCAATGAGTTTATCAACACCCTGAAATACTCAGCCATCGTGTCGGTCATTTCAATCCAGGAACTCACCTTCCAGGCCATGCAGGTCATGGCCGCAACCTATGTGACCATTGAAATATGGCTCACGGTCACCGCCATGTACCTGGTCATGTGCATGATGCTCTCGTTCGGCGTCCAATGGCTGGAACGCCGCATGGCCCGCAGTGAAGCTTGATAGGAACTAGGCTTTTTTTGAGACTACGCTAGGAACAAATGGCCCCAGCGGGGCAGCTATTGCGCAGTTTATCGGTATCAGGTTTCAGGTGTCAGGGAACCGTGGTGCTAAATCCTTATATAAAACTAAGCATAGTTGGAACAGTGACCCGCAGAATATCGAATCCGCCGGAGGCGGAAATGATGAAGTGTGGAATCGCTCGCGCAGCGCAGGCGCCTGAGCCGCGTGTCGCTCTTACTATTTCAGATTAATATAAATCGATAGAATGCCTTACTTCGACATTCATTATTCCTTGTTCGATATTCGATATTTATCCGCCTCTGGAGGATTCGCTTTTTCAAAGTTTCTTTTTCGATTTGACCGGCCGTTTTAGTGACAAGCGGCTGGGCTGACCACTGACACCTGACACCTGACACCATTTTTAATTCCGGCTATTTCCGGTAGGAAGTAATTCGAACATGCCAACGCTTCTTAAAGCCGCTGCCATTTTGGATGTAGACCGGGGCCGGGTGATACCCGACGGCTTCGTACTGGTGGCCGGTGCCAAAATCCAAGCTTGGGGCAGCCGGGTTGATCTGCCGTCCATGCCCCCGAACACAAGCGTCTTGTCTTTTCCAGGAAAGACACTCATGCCGGGTCTGATCAACAGCCACGCCCATTTGTGCGTCCCATCGGGCGGCCAGCCTTTTTATCTGGAGCAAAGCGATGATATGGCGCTTCTCACGGCGGTCCGTAACATGCGCCGGGAGTTGTTGAGCGGTGTTACGACCGTGCGGGATTGCGGTGACCAGAATGGCGTGCTGTTTGCCCTGCGCCAGGCGGTCAAGGCCGGTATATTAGAGGGTCCTCGCTTTATCCTGTGCGGCCCACCGTTGACGATGACCGGCGGCCATGCCCATTTTTTGGGCGGCGTTGCCGATGGGCCTGAGGAAATTGCCCGTGCGGTGCGCCGGCGAGTTGACGCCGGAGCCGACTTCATCAAACTGATCGGCACCGGCGGTGGTACACCCGGCACCCGGCCGGCCCAGGCCTCCTACAATGAAGCCGAACTTGGGGCGGCCGTGTCGGCCGCCCACGCCCTGAATGTGCCCGTGACGGTCCATTGCCGCGGCATCCCGGGCATCATCAATGCCCTCGCGGCCGGGGTAGATCAAATCGAACACGCCTGTTTCGAACTGCCGGACGGAACCCTGGCCTTTGATCCGAAACTGGCCCAACAAATGGCGCAATCCGGGACCTGGGTCACGCCCACCATCCAGCTGTACCGGGATACCCATGCCCATCTGCAAAAAAAGGCCGCTGCCCAAGAATTGGAACCGGATGATCAGCAGCGTCTGGCCATATTGCCCGGGGTGATCGAGTCCAAGCTGGAGGCTCTCAAAGGGTTTTTGAAAGCCGGAGTCCGAATTGTCGCCGGCAATGATGCGGGTCTGCCTTACACGGATTTTGGCTGCCTGTGGCAGGAGTTGGACGCCATGGTGGCGGGCGGCATGACCGCTATGCAGGCCGTGGTCGCTGCCACCCGGTCCGCCGCCCGGGCGCTGAGGCTCGAGGACCGGATCGGCTCGATCCAGACCGGCAAACAGGCTGACCTGTTGGTCGTAGATGGCGATCCCACGGCGGATATCGCCACCCTGGCCCGCATCCAAATGGTCATGCTGGCCGGACGGGTGGTTTGGGAGAAAAATGAGCGCTACGGGCCGCAACGCCTATAAAATTCAAAATCTGTCGGGCGGCGAAAAGGGAAGTAAGATTGGCCAAATCGTTTTCCGGCACCACCTCTACAAAGTCCATGCCCAGCAGGGCTCCTTTGGCGGCCAGCCCCCGCATCAAGTTGAATAGCTGATAATAGGTAACACCGCCGGGTGTCGGGTAGGCAACGCCCGGTGCGATGGAAGGATCGAGCCCGTCGGCATCGACCGTGAGATAGTAGCCGCGCGTATCCGGTATACGCTTAAGGACGCTTTCTATGCCTTGCCCGTGCAGCTCTTCGGCCTTAACCAGCAGGCTTTTTTTGCAAGCAACGGCATCATCGATTTCTGTCTGGCGGGCGCTTCCCTGACCGCGCAACCCGATCTGGACGACCGAAGAAATCCAGGGCATCTCTGAGGCCCGGCGCATGGGGCTGCTGAAGCCGTCCTTGATCCCATCCCGTTCATTCACCCAATCCAGGTGCGCGTCAATTTGGATGACGCACAGATCTTCAATATCTTCATAGGCCCTTAAAACGGGAATGGTGGTGCCGTGGTCGCCACCGATCACAATGGGAACCGTGTCCTGGGCCAGCAATGCGCTGATGGTCTTGGTGATGGTTCGGGAGTAGGCGTTAAAGGATTCCCTGCCCCGGACCACGTCACCACAGTCCACGCAATGGACGGCCGACTCCCCCAGCAGACTGCCGTCGAAATCGAAATCAAAATGATCTATTTTCCGGTAGGTCAGAGAAGCCTGTCGAATAGTTGAAACGGCATTCTGGGAATCATAGGATTTTTCAGCCGGATAAGGTGACAGATAAGGCACCCCGAGAACGGCCAGGTCGGCATCGCAGGATGCTGCATCGTCACAGGCCGCAAATCCGGCAAAGGTGGTAGCCAATGAATTGCATTGAGTCATGATATACTCCTGATATTCAATGTATTGGGTTGATTTAAAATTGCTTGCTTTCCTAAAACAACATGGCAAAAATTCCAATTACAGATCTCGCAACTTACTTTTAAAATGAGTCAAATTTTTTGGACACTAACTATTTCTATTTGCGCCAAATTTAGGGATTTAGAAATTGAGGAATTGAGGGATTAAAGGATAAAATCAATAAATTAACAGAGATAGAATACATTCAATTCCTAAATCCCTAAATTCCTGAATTCCTGAATTAGACCCGTGTCCAATTTTCATGCAATTAAGCGGCGTACAAAGGTTCACAGCCATTTTTGCAAACTTAATGACAAGGTCTGAATTAACAAATAAATCTCAAAATACAAATCTCAAATTCAAAACAGTTTTCAAAACCAAGTGAATCGAACCAAATTACCTACCTCTGAAATGCTCTAATCTGCCTGGGTTCACACCAAGATCCCTCCCTTGCAGCAATTCTAGACTTGTTGGCCAATTGGAGCTTGTAAGTTGGATATTGTTTGGGATTTGTGATTTGATGCTTGGAATTTTCTCTATTCGAAGACCAAATATTTATTCTTTGTTAGCAACCCTCGTCAAGCATCGCACGATCTGTCAGCCACATCTAACAACTCGTTCATCTCCCGCACAATCTCCGGGGCCAGTGGCCGGGGACGGTGGGTTTCCATGATATTCAGCAGCTTGGTCCGGGCCCGCTGCCGCAGGGACATCTCCCCCTCTGCCAGCCAGGCATCATAGCCTTTGCGGCTGATCAGTTCCGGCATCCAGATTTGCCGGCGATGGTGGGCTTTGGTCTGGGGATGGGTCAGGTAGTGGTTGCCCGGTCCGATGGCAGCGATGGTATCGACTGCCAGGGTCTCGGGCATCACCGGTATGCCTTTTAAAAATCGCCGGGTCTGGCTGACCAGTTCGTTGCAAATGGTCAGCAATTCCAGTGAGGAGGTCATGCCGTTGTCCAAATATCCCAGATCGTGGATAAGATTGTTTCCGGCGCAATACATCAATTTCTGCAGGGAATCCGCCGGAAACCGCAGGGGACTGATGGCCATCAGAAACACCACCACAAAGGGCCGCTCGTTAAGGGTTGCCTTGTCGCCGGCCACCCATTGCATCATGCGGTGGATATTCCGTAGACCGTCCAAATCCCAGGCCGTCACAACCAGCGGTTTGCCCGTGTTGCGGACCATGGCTGCGAAATGGTGCAGATCCGAAACCTGTTGCGGTACATCGCCGGCCAAACCGAAGCACATGCAAAAGTCCAGCTCTGGCAGGGCATCCGTCACCCGGGCCGCCCGTCCCACGTCGTCCAGCACCGCCGGGCGGCGCTCGCCGCTGACGGGATCCAGGGTATAGGGCGTATCGGACCCCGGCCCGAAGTAGCTGTTGCGGTCTTCCAGGAAAAGCCGGCTTTGTCCCTCCCGATCGCATATGACGATCCGGCGGGGGGCGCTTTGCAGGGCATCGGCCACCAGGGTATCGGGAATTCGTACCCGGTTTCCATCCTCCACCCGGGCACCGGAATCAGCCAGCAGATTCACCGCTGCCGGATCATGAAACTCACCGCCCGTCCGCGCCAACACCTCCAATGCCGCGTCGTAAATCCGTTCCAGCTGCGCTTGGGAAAGCAGGCTGAAATAAGGCCGCTGCCGGAGATCAAAATCTTCTTGGGAGGCTTGCATAGGGTATATCCTTTGAAGAATGTCGAGTGTCGAATGGCGAATGTCGAATTATTGAATTCTGTCTATTGTATAAATTGGTTACATATAAAGCTCAAGTTACCGGCGGGTAGAGCACAACGGATGCGGTTTGATGCTGCCGCATCTGACATCGCGGCTAAAAGCCGCTCCCACACTTATTCAACTTGCTCATTCTGTATAACCGGATTTTTTTTGTCCTCTGACCTCTGGATACCTGATGCCTGATACCGGGTGCCAGCAGCCGGATAATCAGGAATTTCCGAAATATATCTTAAAGTTACCAGCATTCCGCTTTACAACCTCTAATAACGAATAACCAATAACCAATAACCACGCCTCACCTCTGCCTCTGCCTTCTGTCCTCTGACCTCTGCCCTCTGCCCTCTGCCTTTACGCCGTGCGCCATGCTCCATGCGCTTTGCCCTTTTCCGAATTCCGCATTCCCACTTCCGCATTCTAATCTCTGCCCCATGCCCCATGCCCCTTGCCCTCTGCCCCTCAGTCCTCTGTCATCTGACCTCCGACCTCTGTCATCTTCAATCAAAGCTGACACACCATCTCATCCAGGGAAAAATCCGCCCCAACCAGTCCCATTGACTTCTGAACCCCCAACGCACTTTGCAGACCGGCCACATCCAGCCGCGCATCGATTTCCCAACGGGACAAATCTCGCTGCAGGGCGCGCTCGAAAACCTCAGGGGTCACCCTGAACACCCGGCAGCCGATATCGATGGTTCGTTCGGGTCTATCTTTGATCGAGCGGCAGGCACGGCGAAAGGCATGCATCAGCCTCGCCAGAAGATCGCCATGGTGCTGCAGCCACGCTTCGCTGGCCAGAATAATCCCCCACTGATAACGGGGGTAATAATCGGCCACCCGATCGATGGCCCGCAAAAGTCCTTCGCTTTCACCGCGGGCCAGCTGGGGCTCCACCACAAAGGCCGCGTCCACCCGCCCGCGCTTAAACAGTTCCAGCTTGCCGTAGTCTTCACCCAACGGCAGCAACTCCACATCGCGGGCGGGATCGATGTCATGGTTGGTCAGCATTTTACGGATAAAGTAATCATCACAGCTGCCGGCCGACAGGATGCCGATGCGATTGCCGACCAACTCGCGGGTGGCGGCAATGCCGGGACGAGCCGCCAGGTAGTGGTCCAGCTGTTGAATCACGCTGCTGCCGACGATTTTCGCCCGCAGTCCCTGCTGTACAGCGGCCACAAAGGGCGGCAGTCCCATTTCGCCGATGTGAATCCGGCCCAGACTGACGGCCCGTGCCAGTTCCGGCCCGCCGTAGGAATACCAGATACCGAGATCAATGCCCTGCTCCGCGAAAAAACCCTGGTCAATTCCCCAGTAAAGGGGAAATCGTTCGATCCAGAATGACGGTGCTCCCCAGAGAACCTTTTGCATGCCTTGCCTTTCAACCCTGTTAAGAAACTACACTAAATTCTAAAGCGAACCGCAGAATATCGAACAAGAAATATCGAATGATGAAATGTGGAATCGCTGCGCTCTGACTATTTCAGATCAACATAAATCGATAGAATACCTTACTTCGACATTCATGATTCCTTGTTCGATATTCGATATTCGCTTTTTTAAAGTTTCTATCCTCGATCAGACTGGACGCCCGCGGCCAGAGGCGTCGCTCGTATGAAACTGGTACCATTACGAGAGATAGATGCTGGGCAGGTGAGCGAGCCCGAAGGGTGAAGCTCGCTCGCCTGCCCAACTCTATAACTCGGGCGGTCACTGTAAATTTTTTGGGTAGCCAGAGATAT
>Ga0209786_1000325_pt1 | contig 18829 bp, 14 predicted proteins | sample WorMetilvaeELBA2_FD_187405 | JGI IMG/M metagenome (GOLD analysis project Ga0209786, IMG submission 187405) | Marine gutless worms symbiont microbial communities from Max Planck institute for Marine Microbiology, Germany - Olavius ilvae ELBA.2... ...
ATATCTCTGGCTACCCAAAAAATTTACAGTGACCGCCCGAGTTATAGAGTTGGGCAGGCGAGCGAGCTTCACCCTTCGGGCTCGCTCACCTGCCCAGCATCTATCTCTCGTAATGGTACCAGTTTCATATTGGGGGCTCATGGAAATCAGTCATAATCTTTTCAACCATTGAACTTTGAACCTTGAACCTTGAACCCTGAACCTTGAACCCTGAACCTTGAACCCTGAACCTTGAACCCTGAACCCTGAACCAGGAACAAATACAACCATGCAGGAAGCAAATTCTATAAAAACCATCAGCCGGGACGCGGATGCCCCGCTCTGGCTGCAATTGAAATCCATTCTCCAGGGTCAAATCCAAAGCGGTGAACTTCAGCCGGATACGCGGCTGTATTCGGAACATGAACTGTGCCGGATGTATGGTATATCGCGGACCGTCGTGCGCGAGGCGCTCAACGAACTGGTTCACGATCGATTTATCTACCGCATCCAGGGCAAGGGAACCTTCATCTCCGGTCGCAAAGAAGAACAGGATTTTGCCGGGTCCAATATCGGCTTTTCCGGTGAAATGATCGGCAAGGGCCGGGAAGTCATTACCCGGATCCTCAAACAAACCCTGGCCGAGCCCGGTTCCCGGGAAAGGCGCATGCTGCGGTTGGATGCCCGGCAGTCCGTCGTTAAGATTCAGCGGCTGATGGTGATTGATGGTCAATCCCGAATGCTGGTCGACATGTCTTTTCCGGCCGATCTCGTCAGCGGTTTTGAAAATGTCAATCTCAAAAACCGCTCCATCTACGATACCCTGAAAAGGAGATACGGTCTGACTCCTTCCTCGTCCGAGCGCTGGATCGAGGCCATCTTACCCACCAAACGGCAGGCGGCCTATTTGAACGTGGCCGAGGGAACCCCGCTGCTGGGCATCGAGTCCTGCGCCTATCTGTCCGACGGCCGCGCCTTCGAGTATTACTACGGCATTCACCGCAGCGATATCAGCCGTCTGCATTTTACGTTCCGCTAATTTCTCCGCCTTGTGCAGTGTCAGCTACCAGGTTTTTGATATTGCCATGAAAATTGAAGCGTGGTGCATAAACGGAGGGGCGGCGGATAAATTAGTTTATTTGGTCGCAGAAAACCTGGTCCTCTGGGCCAGGTCAGAGACAGTCGGCTATGCCATCTGTCCAAGTTCATTATGGTTTCAGGTGTCAGGTGTCAGTAAAAAACGAACCCTGAGATCTGAACCCGGAATGGGTTGAGGCTGAAAGTCAACAGTGGTGAAAAAAAATCATGAGCGATTCCCATCCAGCGGGTCGACTTCGGTTGCTGATCCGCCTTCGGCGGAACACCTGACACCTGAACACTACTCGTAAAAGTTGCGAACTTCATCACCCCTCCGGGGTGGACCAAAGCCGGGCCCTCTGGGCTCGGATTCTTTACGCTGCGCATGGCTTTATTAATTTTACATTGAAATTTTACGTTGTTTTGGGGGTTGAACCTAATCCATTCCATGTTCCATCGCTAGGGTGATCCATGCATGGAACTGATTGTCTGTGTCTGGATTGAAATCAATACACTGCCCAACTCCTTTCCCTCCCTCAAGCTGCTTTCACCAGAGGACAAATATTTACTCGATCGATATATGCCGCAAATTACGTTTGACATTGGAACTCAAACTGTATTACCTGATTTTTGCACGAGTCATCATCGGGTGCATAGGTCTGCGTAACGAGAACCGAACAACAAGGACTGAGGACCCGTCTTCGTCCTTGGACTAGGCTGCGGCAAGTTTGGGGACTGAGTGGCGAGGACTGAATAGCGAGGACTGAGCAACGAGGACTGAATAGCGAGGACTGAGCAACGAGGACTGAGGACTGAGTAACGAGGATTGAAATCTGATTTAACCCTGTAGTTGCATGAGTATTGCTGAAAATCTTCATTTTCCCGCATAAATACAGGGATAATTGGAAATTGTAATGTGGTCGTTGATTTTCACCGAGGGTTGATTGCTGTACTATCGATGTAGGGTGGGCATTGCCCACCGCTAACTGTTGAAGTTGGCTATTATTGGTGGGCAATGCCCACCCTACGAAAATGAGTTTTTGCAACGTCGGGGTTAAAGAGAACTCGGGCGTAGGGAGCAGCAATATGCTTAGCCCTCAGTCCTCAGGCCTCAACCCTCAGTCCTCAGCCCTCAACCCTCAGTCCTCAGCACGCATTACTATTGCTAAAGGGGGTGAGTCAAAAGAATTGAAGATCGTTGACGGCAGTTAACCTTACACCCGCAAAAGGAGGGTATGATGAAGAAAAAATCGTTCAAGCTGTTGAGGTGTGTGTTCTTAATCGCTTTGGCCATTGTGGCGGGTATTGGATCCGCAGCAATTTCCCCGGCAATTGCCGAAGAAAAGGTTGTCCGTTGGAACAATGGGGACTGGAAAAGCATGGATCCGGCATACGTAACCGGTGTGCTGGAGTCCTACGTGGTGATGAATGTCTATGCCGCGCTTGTGCAATGGGAATACGGAACGATGAATATCGTCCCCGACTTGGCCGAAACATGGGACATTTCCGACGACGGATTGACCTATACCTTTCACCTCAGAAAAGGGGTGCAGTTTCACAAGGATTACGGCGAAGTCACGGCCCAAGACGTGGAATACTCTTATAACCGGATATTAGATCCGGCCACGGGTGCGGCTCTTGCAAAAAATTACCAGATGATCAAGGAGGTCAAGGCCCTGGACAAGTACGATGTCCGGTTTACCCTCGGCGAGCCGTTTGCACCGCTTTTGATGCGGCTGACCGCCTTCAAAGCCGGGGGTATCGTGCCCAAGGCGGCGGTCGAAAAACATGGCGATAAGTTCGGCCTGAATCCGGTGGGGGCCGGCCCGTTTGAATGGGTCAGCGGAACCCCCCGGGGCGACATGGTGCTCAAAGCCTTTGATCAATATTATGCGGGACGTCCAAAACTGGATAAGATCGTATACCCCCACATTACTGACAATTCAGTGGCCTATATTGCCTTCGAGAGCGGCGAACTCGACGTGGTAAACGTGCAGGATCCGGAGATCTTTAAAAAATATTCAGCCAATCCGAATATTTTGGTCCAATCCAAGCCGGGACTCAATATCAACTATATTGTCATGAATACCAAGCAGAAGCCCTTCAGCGACCTGAAGGTCAGACAGGCCGTCGCCCACGCCATCAACAAACAGGCCATCATCGACACGGTCGTCCAGGGGCTGGCCACCGAGCTGACCGGGCCGATTCCCTCTGACTGCAACTATTACACGTCGGACGTCAAGAAATATCCCTACGATCCTGAAAAGGCCAGAGCGCTCCTTAAAGAAGCGGGATATCCGAAAGGCTTTAATACCACATTATACACTTTTATTTGGGGACCTGCGGTTGACGTCGTCACGGCTATCCAGGGCATGCTGGCCGAGGTGGGGATCCGGGCCAAGATACAGGCCGATCAACCTTCGACCAATTTAGATCTGGTTCAACAGGGCAACACCCCCATTGCATTTTTCAGGCTGACCCGCTCCTCCGAGCCGAACGCCTACCTCCAGACCCAACTCGAACCGGGACGCAAGCAATGGAATTTCGGACACTACGACAATCCGAAAGTCACCGAGCTGTTGAAAAAAGGCGTGCAGACCTCCGATCCAGCGGGCCGGGAGAAGATTTATCACGACCTTCAAAAGACCATGATGGAAGAGCTGCCCAACATCTGGCTCTACAGCGACAATGTCTCAGTGGCATATCACCCGTATGTGAAGGGCTTTGAGCTCGATCCGCTCTGGACCAAAAAACTGTACCCGGTTTCTATCAGTAAATAGGCGCCGATTAAATTATGGTCGATGGTAACGGATTGTTAACGTTGACCTAGACTGGGCGGTTCAAGGTTAAATGCCCATCGTTTATAACCTTTGAACCTTGAACTCTGAACCTGGAACCTATCGGTATGGGTTTGATGGAAGGCAGTAGGGTGGGTCTAGTCCCCCTATTGCCTTCCTTATTGAATATCTCACATAGGGAGCCGGCAACCTTGCAGTATTTAATCAAAAGACTGCTGTTTTTCATACCGACCCTTTTAGGGGTGATCACCCTGGTGTTTTTGATTCTGCACCTGACGCCGGGCAGTCCGGCCACTCAGGTCCTGGGAGAGTTTGCAACCCCTGAAGCCATCAAGGAATTCGAGCACCGGATCGGCTGGGATCGGCCCCTGTTCGAGCAATACCTCGATTTTGTAACGGATTATGCCATTGGCGATTTCGGTGAATCATGGAGAACCAAAGAGGCGGTAATTGACCAAATAGCGGTGGAGTTGCCCTATACGCTTCAGCTCGCCAGCATGGGCATGCTGATCGCTGTCATCATCGGTGTCGGCATCGGCACGCTTTCGGCGATCAAGCCCAACAGTATCCTTGATAATCTGGGCCGGGTTATTGCTCTGCTGGGCGTTTCCACGCCCGTTTTCTGGTCGGGAATGCTGTTAATCATCATATTTGGGCTCAACCTGAAATGGTTTCCGATTATCGGCGCCGGCACCACCGACAACATCCCGGATCTTTTGCACCGGCTGGTCCTGCCGTCTCTGACCGTCGGGTTTCTGCAAAGCGGTTTTATTATGAGGATGACCAGATCGAGCATGCTCGAGGTGCTCGATCAGGAGTATATCCGGACGGCTTTTTCCAAGGGATTGGCGGACCGGATCGTCTACCTGAAGCACGCGCTCAGGAATGCGGCCATACCGATCGTAACGGTGATAGGCTTGAGCTTCGGCAGCCTATTGGGCGGAACCGTCATGACTGAGACGGTCTTTGCCCGGCGCGGCCTGGCCGACTACATGGTAGATGCCATTATATGGAAAGACTACCCGGCTGCCCAGGGCAGCATATTTACGATTTCACTGATATTCCTCAGCATCAATCTGGCCACGGACCTGATATACGCTTATCTCGATCCCAGGATACGGCATGAATAGCGCAAAGGCGATAAAAAATGAAAAGCGGAACAAGGCCTCCAGCATTCGAATGCTGCGCCGGAGCCCGACTACGGTTATCGGTGCCATAATCGTCGGCATTGTGATTTTGGCCGGAACGTTTGCCCCCTGGATTGCACCCTATGATCCCATCAAGACTGACCTTTATTCACGTCTGAAACCGCCCGGCCGGGCGCATCTCCTCGGTACCGATAACGTGGGAAGAGACGTCTTGAGCCGGATCATCTGGGGCGCGCGCGTGTCTTTGAAAGTCGGTGTCATTTCGGTGGGTATCGGTATGATAATCGGCGTGATATTGGGATTGGTGGGCGGGTATTTCGGCGGCATCACGGAAAAGTCCATTTTCAGTGTGGTCGACTTGTTGCTTTCCATGCCGTCTTTATTGCTTGCGATCGCCATCGTCGCCACTCTGGGTCCCGGAATCTGGCAGGTGATGACGGCCGTGGGCATCTCGCTGATTCCCATATTCGCCCGGGTAACCCGGGGATCGGTATTGACGGTGAAAGAGCAGAACTATGTTCTCGCCGCCAAAGCACTCGGGGCATCGAAAATTGACATCATGGTGCGACACATACTGCCCAATATACTGACCCCGATCATTGTTATGGCGACCCTTAATTGCGCCTTTGCCATTATTATGGAGGTTGCCTTGAGTTTTTTAGGCATCGGGATTCAACCGCCTGAGCCTACCTGGGGGCTGATACTCAGCAACGGTTGGCAGCAGATGCGCTATGCCACCTGGATTTCCACTTTTTCGGGACTGGCGATAACAGTGACCGTCCTGGGATTCAACCTGCTGGGTGACGGCCTGCGTGATCTCATGGATCCGACTATGCGACGGGTTATGCAAGGCGGAAAGAGCACCCATCAGGACTGAGTAAAGCGGACCCGTCTTCGACCGCTGGGCTGCGCCGCGGCGAGCTTGAAGACTGTGTTAAAGAGAATGAGTTTACGTCATCACTCGTATCAGCCCCTGCAAGAAGAGCTGATGACCGGCCTTCTGGGCTCGGATCACAACCGGATATAGGGCAAATGCTGGAAAGACATACATCCCTGCTGCAAGTACAGAACCTCAAGACTTACTTTTATACGGTTGACGGCATCGCCAAAGCCGTAGACGATGTATCCATCAGTCTTGACAAGGGAAAAACCCTGGGTTTGGTGGGAGAGTCCGGCTGCGGTAAAAGCGTAACCGCCATGTCTATCATACGGCTCATAAAAAATCCGCCCGGCAAAATCGTCGATGGAAAAATTATATTCGGCGGACAAGACCTGTTGCAGGTTTCGGCCAAAGAGATAAAATCCGTGCGGGGAAAACAAATTGCGATGATCTTTCAGGAACCCATGACCTCCCTTAACCCGGTTTATAAAATCGGCGATCAGATTGCCGAGATGTTGAAGCTCCATGAGAATCTCAACAAACGGGACAGCTGGGATCGCGCGGTGGCGATGCTTGCAAAGGTACAGATTCCATCCCCGGAGAAGCGGGCCCATGATTATCCGCACCAGTTGTCAGGCGGCATGCGGCAGAGAGTCATGATCGCCATGGCCCTTTGCTGCGCGCCCAAGATACTGATCGCGGACGAGCCCACCACCGCCCTGGATGTGACCGTGCAGGCCCAGATCATGGACCTGATGCTTGAGCTGCAGGCCGAATTTCAAACGGCAATTCTCCTGATTACCCATGATCTCGGTGTAATCGCGGAGACCGCCCAACGGGTTGATGTGATGTATGCGGGCAAAGTGGTTGAAGAGGCGGCAACGCGATCCATTTTTGATGAACCGAAACATCCCTATACCCAGGGCATGCTGAAATCTCTTCCCAAGCTTGACAATGGATTTGAATCGAATCACAGGCGTTTGCCGGAGATCAAGGGCATTGTCCCCAGTTTGTATGAACTGCCCACGGGATGCAGCTTTCATCCCCGTTGCCGTCATGTAATGGAGACCTGCCGGGAAAATCCCCCTGAGCTTATCGACCTGGGCGGCGATCATCGGGTGCGATGTCATCTGTACAATCAGGAATAATGAGTCAGTGCCTAGTTCTACTTGGTCATATTTTTTTACTTCAGTCTTTTGCGATAGTAGGAATGACTAAAATGATCTAAATTGCCTAAAATGACTAAAATTAAGGAAACGCTTCGCTCTATCTCATTTTAATAAACCAGATAGTATACCTCGATTTCAGAATGTTTTATTTCATTTTGATTTTTTGATTTATATTTAAATATTTATACTCAGCGTTGTAATTTGTTGACATGTAGAGAATTAATGGAAGAACTTCTTCGGATAGAAAATCTAAAAGTACATTACCCTATCAAGCGCGGGATCTTTTCCCGGGTTGCCGAGTGCGTTCACGCCGTGGACGGAATTTCCTTTGCGCTGGGCAAGGGAGAGACGCTCGGCCTGGTTGGCGAAAGCGGCTGCGGCAAAACCAGCACCGGTCTGGCCATATTGAACCTGATCGAACCCACCGATGGGAAGATCTTGTTCAAAGGGATCGACATTTCCCGGATGACGGGCTCCGAGCAGCAAGAGATGAGAAAACGGATGCAGTTCATCTTCCAGGACCCATACTCTTCGCTCAATCCACGGATGACTATTAATCAAATCGTGAATGAACCTATGCGGATCCATGGCAGGTACCAGGGGGGCCAACGGGCAGACCGGATCGCCTATTTATTGGAGAAGGTGGGCCTGACGCCGGAGCAGGGCCGGCGCTATCCCCATGAGTTCAGCGGCGGGCAGCGCCAGCGGGTTGGGATGGCCCGGGCCTTGGCACTGAACCCCCAGGTTATCATCGACGATGAGCCCGTATCGGCTTTGGATGTATCCATTCAGGCCCAGATAATCAACTTACTGCTGGATCTGCAGGAAGAATTTCAGCTTTCCTATATCATCATCGCCCATGATCTGGCGGTCGTGAAAATTATTTGCGACCGGGTGGCCGTGATGTACCTGGGCAAGATTGTCGAGCTGGCGCCTTTTCGGGAGCTGTATAACAGCCCCAGGCACCCTTATACTCAGGCCCTGCTCTCCGCCATTCCGCAACCGGACCCCGGCAAGACCAGAAGGAAGGCCGTTCTCAGGGGCGATGTCCCCAACCCGATAAATCCACCCTCAGGCTGCCGCTTTCATCCGCGCTGTCCCAGGCGGATGGCTAAGTGTGACCGCCGGATTCCGGTGTTGAGTGAAATCGATGAAAACCATCTGGTGGCGTGCTATTTGTACAGTAATTAGTTTTTTAATTTCTCCGCCTTAAATTAATTTATTTTGTCGCAGAAAACCTGGCCCAGAGGACCAGGTTTTCTGCGACAAAATAAACCGATACCAAAATGGAGCCTGAAAAATGGATGAATTGCTAGGATATGATGCCATTGGCTTGAGCGAGTTGATCCGTAAAAATGAAATCACGCCTTCTGAATTGCTTGAAACGACGATTCAACGGATTGAAAAAATAAATCCCAAGCTCAATGCGATCATATGTAAATTGTATGATCAGGCGCGCAGGGTTGCTGCAAATTTGAGTTCAGACAAGATGGGCGATAAAAGTACAGATCCCGTATTTTGCGGCATTCCGTTTTTATTGAAAGATCTTTTTGCAGAATGCGAGGGTACGCCTTTTAGCGAAGGTTCGCAAGCTGTTCAGGGGTATATTTCGAAGCTGGACACCGAACTGGTCAAACGTTACAAAGCCTGTGGCTTGATCATGGTCGGCAAGACGAATGCGCCTGAGTTCGGCATATTGACCACCACCGAACCCGCTCTCCATGGGCCGACCTTTAATCCGTGGGACCCGGGATTGTCACCCGGCGGCTCCAGCGGAGGGTCTGCGGCGGCAGTGGCTGCCGGCATTGTGCCGATGGCTCACGGCAATGACGGCGGCGGCTCCATCCGCATCCCGGCGTCATGCTGCGGATTATTCGGTTTAAAGCCCACCCGGGGCCGCAATCCCCTGGGACCGCTATTCGGCGATGTCGGCAGCGGGATTGTTCACGAACATGCGTTAACTCGCACGGTGCGGGATTCGGCGTCTTTGTTGGATGAAACTGCCGGCCCCGACCTCGGCGCCCCGTACTTTGCACCACCCCCAAAGCGCCCTTTTCGTGAGGAAGTTGGCAGGGATGCCGGAAAGCTTAAAATAGGCCTTTTGAGCAGCATCCCTGATGGCTGGAACGAAGAAACCGATCTGCACCCGGATTGCGTCAATGCCGTTCAGGATGCCGCCCGACTCTGCGATTCTTTGGGGCACCATGTCGAGGAGGTTGTGCCGGCAAAATTGGGCTATCCCAGGATCCCGGAGTTTTTCGGCAATATCTTTGCATGTTATGTCGGGCATGTTGTGGCCTATTGGGAACGGGAGCTGGGTAGAGAAATCGGCCAAAATGAACTGGAAGCGATCACCTGGGACAGTTATCAGGCCGGTTTAAAAAGAACCGGCGCGGACTACCTGATTGCGGTGGAAGAGATCCAGAGGTTCTCCCGCAAAATCGCACACTGGTATCACGAAGGGCAATTTGATCTGCTGCTGTCTCCGACCATGAGAATTCCACCGCCCAAGCTTGGCGCCTTCCAGGCGACTGCCGACGATCCGCGCGAATGGTTACAGGTGGCGCTTTCCATGGTGGCCTTCACCCGGACGCAAAATATTACCGGACAACCCGCCATGTCGGTGCCTTTATACTGGAATGCAGACAACATACCCATTGGGGTCCAGTTTGCCGGGCGCTATGGCGATGAAGCCACGCTTTTCAGGTTGGCGGCTCAACTGGAACAGGCCAGGCCGTGGACTGATAGATTTCCGCCTATCCATTGCAATCATGATCTGTCATAATATGTCATTGGATTTTGTTTCGTAACTCGTGCTTTGGATTTCGGATTTAAATCGTTGTGCCAGTGGTCTTGCCCCCTTCCATGGGGCTTCCTGAGGCCTCCCGCTCAGCGGGAGGAGCGCTTACTCTGGTCGTCACTGTTCTGACCTTTGGGTGCTTTTTCCTTCTATTCCAGGTCTGATTTTTCGGGCAGTCCCTCATCCGAGAGACTGGTGAAGAAGAGATCTGTATCTCAAGATCTGACTGTTATAAGGTGAAAAACAAACCAGATCCGGGATATGTATACATGGTCACAAACTCACGATCATCCTTTTGCTTGCCGCTCGGTTCAGAAAAGACAACGATTGAGTTGGTTGGCGGCAAAGGGCATTCACTATCCCAATTGATGAATTTAGACGTACCCGTCCCGCCAGGTTTCCACCTGACCACAGCCGCCTATCGCCGATTTATCAATATGAACAATCTGCAGGCGAAAATAACGCAGATAATCGGCCGGATAAACCGAGAGGAAGCGGGCGACATCGAACCGGCGGCGACCGATATCAAAAAATTGTTTGCCGGGGGCACGCTGTCCGCTGATATCGCGGAAGCCCTACAGTCGGCGTATGCGGCATTGGCCGGCGATGAAAGGGCTGATGACCCGACCGCCGTTGCCGTACGGTCGTCTGCCACCGCTGAAGACCTGCCGGAGATGTCCTTTGCCGGCCAGCAGGATACCTATTTGAATGTCGTTGGAAAAGATGCTTTGCAAACGGCCGTGCTCGCTTGCTGGGCGTCCTTATGGTCGGCACGCGCCATTGCCTATCGTGCGCGCATGGGCATCGATCACCGGTGGGTGTTGATGGGCGTTGTGGTGCAACAAATGATACCGTCAGAGGTGTCCGGCATTTTATTTACCGCCAACCCTACAACCGGCAACCGATCAGAAATGGTGATCAACGCGAGCTACGGCCTGGGGGAAGCGGTTGTGGGCGGCCATGTCACGCCGGATACCTACGTGGTTGACCGACATGATGGCAGCATTAAAGAATCGATCATTGGCGCGAAAGAAACCATGATGGTGTGTGCCGGGACAAAGGGAATAGTGTCACAAGCCGTATCCGCTGGGAAACGCCGCAGCAACGCCCTTTCTGCCGACATGATTCAAGCCTTGGTTGATGTGAGCGAAGTTGTTGAAACGCATTATGTTGCACCGCAGGATATTGAGTGGGCTTTTGACGAAGATGGCCATTGGATATTGCAGTCTCGCCCGATTACGAATCTACCTGAAGTTTCCCCATTTGATCTTAAATGGGAGCCGCCCCGCGCCGGTGCCAGACTCATCCGGCGCCAGGTTGTGGAGCACATGCCGGGTCCATTGTCCCCTCTATTCGAGGACCTGTACCTGTGCCGCGGATTGGAAAAATCGATGAATGCTTTTATCGCGGAATTCGGGGTGGATTTTGATTTGGGGCAAATGCTGCAACTCCCATTTTTCGTGACGGTCAATGGGTTCGCTTATTCGAATGTGGCCATTAAATTTCGTTGGCAACTTGTTCCCAAAATTATTCAAGTATATGGGAAGATGCTGCCGCTGCTGTTGCGCAATGCCATTTCACGTTGGCAGGATGATAAGTTGCCTGCCTATCTGGCCATCATTGACCAGTGGAAAAGTCTGGACGCCGCCCGGGCAACCGATAAACACCTTTGGACCGGTATGCAGGCATTAGCTGTCGCCGATGCTTTTTATTGGTTTGAGGTATCCATCATACTTGGCCTATCCAAAGTAACGGATTACTTATTACACCGCTTTCTAACAAAATTCGGCGGCAAACGCGGATTGACCAGCGGCCTGTTTTTACGAGGCTTTCCCTCTAAAACCTTGAAAGCGCAGGCCGAATTGGAGGCGCTCGCCCTTAAAATACGGACCTCGCCGGAGCTGCCGAAACTGGTCACAGAAACCCCAGCATCACGATTCCTGGAGAAATTAAAAGCAGGCCTTCCAGATACCGAAGATGTCCTGCAAAGGATTCAAGCCTATTTTGAGCAGTATGGTCACCAAATTTATACGCTTGATTTTGCCGAACCGACTCAGGGCGAATACACCTTGCCAATTTTGCTGAGTTTAAAAGCTTTGGTGCAAAATCCGGTCGAGACTTCCAGGCAGCGGGCCGATCTGGCGCGGGAACGCGAAGATTTGGCTGAAAAAACGGCCCAATCCTTTGGATTCTTGAAACGTTGGTGCTTTCGTAAATTGCTCCGTTATGCACAGAAGTACGGACCATACCGTGAGGAAGCGCTCTATTACATCGGCGCGGCCTGGCCAACCCTGCGACAATTAGCCCATGAATTGGGGCGACGGCTGGCTTCCGGGGAAATCCTGCAAACACCGGGGGATATATATTATTTACGCTATTCCGAAATAGATTCAGCACTGGCTGCGCGAGCCGCCGACCAAGGTTTACCCGATTTCAAAAAACAAACGCAAAAAAGAAGGGCGCTGCGTGATGCGCGAAAACGCCTCCAGCCACCGGCCAAAATACCCGATGTACCATTCAAATTCGGTCCCATTAATATGTCAATATTTGAGGCCCAAAAACTGAGCGAAGACGAATTTGGCAACCTGAAAGGTATAGCAGTCAGCCCGGGCAAGGTCACTGCACCGGCAACTGTCATTCTCTCACCGACTGATTTTCAAAAGATGCTACCCGGCACTATTCTTGTGTGTCCGACAACTACCCCGGCCTGGACACCGCTGTTTGTCCAGGCCCGGGGCCTGGTGACCGAAATCGGAGGCATTTTAACCCACGGCTCGATCGTGGCGCGGGAGTACGATATCCCGGCCGTGATGGGGGTGGGCAAAGCCTCGCAGAGGATTAGCGACGGACAAATAATTACGGTTGATGGGAATACGGGTACCGTCAGAATCGTTGAGTAATATTCCTGTAGACAAATATTTTTTCATACTTTGTGTCTTTGAGATTTGGCAGTGTTGCATATAGTATCAAAAGTAAAAAGGAGGTGCGCTATGATTCGGCCTTCAATAATAATACTACTCGCTATTTTCATGTTTATCCCAACAATTCAGGCTGCGGACCCGTACGAATCCACTGCCTGCAAATCAGGGACCATGACCATTATTCACAGTAGCAGTGAACTGACGGTTATGAGTTTTGAATTAAAAGGAATAACCCTAAATAGCCATAATTAATTATAGAGTAAACTTCGATCTGCAATTATTCAAATAAAGAAGGCAGGGTCAGTATTGGCTCTGCCCTTTTTAGTAGGGATTTTTTCTTAGTATATGAAAAATATCTTGCCTATGAAAATTGCGAATATCGTAAACGCCACTCAACAAAGGTAACCCTGAACGGTGAACCTTGAACCTGTGAACGCGTACAAGTACATTTGTCTATATCACGAGCTTAATTCCTTTAGCTTCGATCTCATGCCTGATGTCTTCGGCAAGTCCCTTGTCCGTAAAGATGGTGAACGAGTCGTCCAGGGGCGAGATTTGAAACGTGCATAGCTTCCAGAATTTGCTGCTGTCCACCAGGACGTTGATGTGCTGGCTGCGCCTAAACAACTCGGGAAATAAATCGTTGATGAAATGGATCTGGGTCATCAGGCCGTTTTTGACCGAGATGGCCCCGACCGAGATAAAGATCTGATTCAAATTGATACGCTGCAGGGAATCCACCACCCAGCGCCCGTGCAGGGCTTTGAACTCGCTCTCGACCGCTCCCCCCGTGCTGATGACCTGAATTCCCTGGACGCCGCCCAGTTCAGTAGGAATATGAAGCGAATTGGTCAAAACGAGCAGGCTCTTGTAGGTGCGTTGCTTTATCTCCCGTGCCAGATAGGTGGTGGTGGTCGAATGGTCCAGGTAGATGGATGTGTCGTCCTGAATATATTCAACCGCCTTTTTGGCTATCGTTTTTTTTTCACGGGATTGATTTTGCAGCCGTTTGTCAAAATGGGTTGTAAATTGAATTCCATTTACCAGAACGGCGCCGCCCACAACTTTTTTTACCAGCCCCTGCTTTTCGAGATCTTCAAGATCACGGTGGAGCGTCGAGACGGAAACATCGAACAGTCGGGCATCTTCATTGATGTTCAACCGGCCGGTTTTGCGCAGCCGACCCAGAATCTTCTCTTTTCTTTCAAACGGGTACATGAGAATAAATAATTTAAAAAGTGAAATATTATGAGAAATTTTGAGATTTTTTGCAAAAATCATAATTGATCATAATTCAATTATTGTAAAGCTTTTTTTTAAATTGATTTGAATTTTATCAATTTTTTTTGAAATTATATGCGAAAACATAATATGATATAAAAAATATTGAGATAATTTGGACTTTTCCCTTGACTATTGCGAGGCACTTACTTTAAAGTCGATGCCAAAAGCGGATTTTCCACCAATCAAGTTTTAGTGCCAACATTCGTCATCTTGAAACATAGTAAATTATCGCTTAACAATTCATTGCATATTCACCGTACGATTACGACCAGAAAAGGAGGACAACATGCAGAAAGACTACAAATATAACATGGGTAATTTAACCTACACCGATGTTCAGGAGTACCTGAAGAAAAAAGATATCGTCATGGTGCCCATTGCCAGCCTGGAACAGCACTCTTACCACTGCCCGCTGTTTACCGACATGATTACCGCCCGGGAGGTCGTTTACCGGGCCGCCCAGCAGGCCGAGGTGATATATACGCCGGAATCATGGATCGGGTACAGCCCGCATCATATGGGGCCTCCGGGATTGGGGCTGGGTACCATCACCGTTCGGGCCGAGACATTCAGAAACCTCTATTATGATGTCGCCCGTTCGTTGATTCATCATGGATTCAACAAGATCGTCTTCGTGACCGGCCATGCATCCAACATGAAGATTATCGACCCCCTGCTGCGTCAGATCAAATACGATACCGGCGCCCTGGTGTGCGTCTACAAACCATACGCGGAAAACTATTTCGGCATGATTGCGGATTTGCTGGAAGGCCCGCCGGAGGAAACTCCGGGGTGGCACGCCGGCGAGCTGGAAACGGCCAACGTGCTGGCACACGATGAAAAACTGGTGCGGATGGACCGGGCCATCAAAAGCGAACGGACCAAGACCCCGCCCTATTTGCCCGAATCCTTCATGAAAAAAGACGGTACCCCCAGCGTTGAATTTGAAGGCTGGAACTATTTTGTCTTCCCCATGGAGCATCGCGAGTTTTCCGACACCGGCCTGATCGGCAACCCGCTGCGCGGCACCAAGGAAAAAGGCGAAGAAGCGTTCAAACGCTTCGGCGAACATTTGGCCCGGGCCCTTGCCGAACTCGAAAAGGTCGACATTGAAATTACCAATCGGGAATGGAAAGACCGGGTTTAGCTAAAGTGATGATTATGTGTGAGATCTGCCATCATAATTTTGTCCCATTTCTTTGCCTGCACGCGTTATAATTTGAGATTTTAGATTGCAGATTTCGGATTGATGGAATCGCTACGCTCTGTCAATTAAAATGGATAGAATTCCTTAATATTAGTCATTTGCTAATTTCGCTACTTCAGTTTTTTAGAGCAATTTTAGATTTATGAGAAAATAGCGCAGGATCACATTATTCAAGATATTATAAATAATTCTAGAAAGGCGTGAGGATGTCAGATAACTTACTTTTAGGTATTATCAAAAACGAACTGCTGGATATTGTCGGGTACGAAGATGTCACCGTGCGGGAAGCCGAACGCTTGGCCTATAGCATGGATTTCTACCTCGTTCCGCAGCTTTGGATCGATCGGCACCAAACCCTGCAAAAGCCGGACTTCATCGTTTTCCCGGAATCGGCCGAGGAGGTCGCCCGCATTCATAAACTGGCCGCCCGCCATGGCATCCCGGTTATCCCCTATGGCGGCGGCACGGGCAGCCAGGGCGGTGTGGTGCCGCTCTACGGCGGCATCATCCTTGATTTGAAAAAAATGGATCAGATCGTCAAAATCGATGCCGAGTCACTGACGGTGACTGCCCAGCCGGGCATCAACGGCCAGGTTCTGGAATGGGCTCTGAACAAAAAAGGCTTCACCCTGGCGCATTATCCGGCTTCCGAATACGGCGCGACCCTGGGAGGCTATGTTGCCGCCCGGGGATCGGGGACGCTGTCGACCAAATACGGCAAGGCGGAGGACATGGTCGTCTGCATGGAAGTTGTGCTGGCATCCGGCGAAATAATAAAAACCCTGCCGGTGCCCAACCATGCCTGCGGCCCGGGATTGCTGCAATTGTTCGTCGGCTCCGAAGGGACCCTGGGTACGATTACCGAAATAACCATGCGCCTGGATCCCATCCCCGAAGTTCGGCGATTTAACTCCTATATATTTGAGGATGTCCGGCAGGGGCTCGAGGCTGGCCGCCGGATCATGACCCGGCGGCTGCATCCCTGCGTCATTCGCCTCTATGATTCGAGTTCGAGCGAGCGGGTCGTCAAACGGGTGCTCGACCTGGATATGAAAGGCGCCTTCATGGTGATCGGATCGGACGGCGATCAACGCTTTGTGGATCTGGAAATGCAGATGATTCACGAGATATGCACCGAGCTGGACGGCAAGGAACTGGGTGCGGAACCCGGTGAACACTGGTGGAAGCACCGTTATGATTTCTATTTTCCGCCCCACAGCCTGATGCTGCCGGAGATGTTCGGCACCGTCGAGACCACGGCCACTTACGATAAGATCTACAATATCTTCAAAGCCAAGCAGCAGGTGATCACCGAAGAATTCAAGGAGTGGGGCACGGACTACATGGCCCATTTTTCCCACTGGTTCCCATGGGGTGTGATGGTTTATGACCGCTTCCTGATCGCCAAGCCGCCCCAGGATCCGCATGAGGCCCTGCAGCTTCACACGGAGATCTGGGGCAAGGCGGCCCGCGCCTCTCTCGAGCATGGCGGCGTGTTGAACGATCATCACGGAATCGGCTTTAAGCTGGGCTGGCTGATGGAAGAACAGTATGGGTCAGCCTGGCCGACGATGCAGGGGATTAAAGACACCCTGGATCCGATGGGAATTATGAATCCGGGCAAGCTGGGATTTATCCGCCGGAAATGAAGATTGAAGATTGACGAATGATGGAATCGCTTCGCGAAATTTTTTTTAAACGGACAGAATACATTATAATAAGATAGCTTCAATGAAAGGTAATACAAGATGTTTCTTAGTGAAAAAGAACGGGATGAAACCATCTGGGCCTGCCGGTTTTGCATGATGTGCCATTGTGCCGATCGGGTTGGGCAGGTCGTCAGGCGAGAATCCTATACGCCGCGGGGCCGGGGGGCCATCATCTTTGGGTTGGATGAAGGGCTGCTCGAGTATGATGAAGGCGTGGCGGATATTATGTATACCACCCTGAATGACCGCAAGATCCAGCACTGGTGTGTGGGCAATTATGATCACGAGGAGCTTGTGATCGATACCCGGGCCCGCATTTTTGAGAAAGGCCAGGCGCCGGAGGAGGTTAAATCCTATACCAGCAACCTGCGAAATAACCCGATCCAGGGCGGCAATCCGGCAAAGATTTTGACGGATGCCGGTGTCGCCCTGGATGATGAATCAGATACCCTGTTGTTTTGCGGCCCGGCAGCCCGGGGCTCACAGCAGGCCACCCTGATCGCAGCCGGAAACCTTTTCAATCAAGCCGGTCACGCATTCAAAGTTTTGGCGGAGGAACCCTCCAGCGGCTGGGCCCTTTACCAGCTGGGAGATTTTGAAGGCGCCAAACAATTATCGGTGCTGCTGGCTGATAAGATCCGGCAGAGCAATGTTGCGACTGTGGTTGCCCTGGATGCCGACAGCTACCGCATGCTGATGGGAAGAACCACACGCTTCGGCGGGGACATCAAGGGTATTAAAATCCTGCATATCAATGCCGTGATGGCCGGCTGGCTAAAGGATAATAAGATATCTGTCGATGCCAGGGTTTCAGAGCGCGCGACCTATCATGACCCTTGCGTCCTGGCGCGCTACTTTGAAGATATCGACTCACCGCGCTATATTCTTTCCCAAATCCTGGATAATGACTTCAGGGAGATGGCCACTTGCCAAAAGCAGGCCAACTGCTGCGGAGCCGGGGGCATGCTGGCGGTTCATCGAGCCGATGTGTCCGAGGATGTGGCCGCGATGCGAATTGATGAGGCCCGGGAAACAGGGGCCTCGCTGCTGGTTTCAGGTTGTCCACGCTGCGACGAAACCTTCAAAAAGGCAATCGCCGCACGGGGCACTGAAGGGATCGAGGTGATGAACCTGGTGGAGTTGGTGGCGGGGGCCGTCGGAACAAAGTAATTAGCTGGAAAGCCGGGAGACTGGAATGCTGGAAGGCACGTCGGCTGGAAAGCACGCAGGCTGGAAGGCTCGGAAGCCGGAATGCTGGAAGGCCGGAAAACTGCGATACTGAGCATCCCGGATGGGATTCTTCTTAGCCTCCCAGCTTCCCAGCCTCCTGGCCTCCGAGCTTCGCTGCTTTCAGTTAGCCCAAGCGAGGAACACATCGTATGAGCATGAGTGAATCCGACAAGATGACGAAGTGCTGGAAAATGTGCAGGAATGCTTCAAGCCTTTGGGGCATATCAAAGATACCCTGCCCGTGCCCGCCGGCAGCCAGTGGGCGGGTTCGACCGCTAAACTATATGAACGCCTGAAAACCATAGATTTTGCTATTGTACCGGGACGGGGCGTGTTCGGACACCCCATGGGCCCCAGAGGCGGCGGCGCCAGCCTGAGACAGGGCTGGGAAGCGGTTCGAAAAGGTGTGGCCTTGGAAGAATATGCAACGGAGCATCCGGAGTTGAAGGCGGCCATAGAAGTGTTCTCTTGATATTGGGTCGATGTTGACAACTCTCTTATGAAACTGGTACCATTACGAGAGATAGATGCTGGGCAGGTGAGCGAGCCCGAAGGGTGAAGCTCGCTCGCCTGCCCAACTCTATAACTCGGGCGGTCACTGTAAATTTTTTGGGTAGCCAGAGATAT
>Ga0209786_1000326_pt1 | contig 18772 bp, 18 predicted proteins | sample WorMetilvaeELBA2_FD_187405 | JGI IMG/M metagenome (GOLD analysis project Ga0209786, IMG submission 187405) | Marine gutless worms symbiont microbial communities from Max Planck institute for Marine Microbiology, Germany - Olavius ilvae ELBA.2... ...
TCAAAATTATACAGTATGAGTTTACTCGATATATTCAGATTGCCCGTTTCAGCCGGGGGATGAAGTGGCTAACTTCTAATATACCAAGTAAAATCATAGTGTTATCCTTAATTGAGAACGACCCCTAAGGCTCTTTATGGATTCCAGACTGCTTTGCCTTGGCCGCGGAGTCATCGTGTTTCTCGCTGTCGAACCGTTCGCTGCCTTCACCCCCCCTCGTTACACCGCGGTCTTGCCGGGAGTGTAGGATGCGGTGAGCGTGGCAGATCATTCAGGATGGCATCACGAGGAGGTGCGAACCGCATCAAAGAGCCGGAAGCCAAAGATGCGGTTCGCGCCGGTCGCTCCCGCGCCCGGCGCTCACCACATCCTACGAGTCCAGGCCAGGGGTGGAGGAGAGATCAGTCTGGAATCCATAAAGAACCTATTCTAATCCTTTTCTCCTGCATCCTGCCCCCTGACAACTGTCCCCTTTACTCATGAAAACAGTCGGTTAGAGTTAAATGTCAACAGCCCCTAGAACCACCTCAACACCGCGTCCTTGACCTTCTGCAGGATGCCGCCTTCGGCCACGTCCCGCAACGCCACCAGCGGTACGCGGCGCATCTCCTTACCTTCGAGGGCGATGCTGATATGGCCCACGACGGCACCCTTGACGATGGGCGCGGAGATGTCAGGGGCCTTTATCAGCTTGGCGGATAGTTTGTCATACGTGCGCCGCGGAATGGTCACGGCAACGTCCGCGGCCGGACCGACGGGAAGGTCTTCGACCTCGCCCATCCAGATGCGCAGGGTCTCGATCCGCTGGCCTCCGGCGTAGAGTTTGTGGGTCTCGTAGAAGCGGAAACCGTAATTGAGTAACGCTAGGCTCGCCTGGGCCCGCGCCTCTTCCCCTTTGGTTCCCATGACAACCGACGTGAGTCGCATATTGCCGCGTGCGGCGGAGGCCACCAGGCAGTAGCCCGCGGTCTTGGTGTGTCCCGTCTTGACCCCGTCGACGGACTCGTCCCGCCACAGGAGACGGTTGCGGTTGCGTTGCTTGATGCGGTTGTAGGTGAACTCTTTCACGGCATACCAGGCATAGTATTCCGGAAACTCACGGATGCTCGCCGCGGTCACCAGGGCGATGTCGCGGGCGGTGATGTAGTGATCCTCATGGGGCAATCCGGTGGCGTTCGTGAAGTTGCTGTTCTTCATCCCGAGACGCCTGGCATGGGTGTTCATCAGATCCGAGAAGGTCTCTTTCGTGCCCGCGATGTGCTCGGCCAAGGCCACGCTGGCATCATTCCCGGATTGAATGATCGTGCCTTTGAGCAGATCCTCTACCGATACCTGCTTGCCGATCTCGACAAACATCTTGGAGCCACCGGTACGCCACGCCCGCTCGCTGATGAGCACCTGGTCCCCGAGGGACAGATTGCCCCCGGCCAGTTCGCGGAACACCACGTAGGCGGTCATGATCTTGGTCAGACTGGCCGGCTCCAGGCGTTCATCCGCATTGGCTTCCGCCAGCACCCTCCCGCTGTTGTGATCCACCAGTAAATAGCCCTTGGCGGCCAACTGCGGCGGATCCGGGATGGGTATCTCGTCCGGCGCCTGGACCGGGGTAGGATCATCCGGCGTGGGCATGTCGCCGGCTCGGATAGCGGCGGAGAAAAAGAGGATAAGCAAGGCCGAGACGTGAAAGAGCGGCTTCATCGGCTATTCCTCAACGATACGGGACCCTTCCAGCCCCAGGGACGCCAGGTGCCAGGATAGGTCCCTTGCACGCTGTTGGGAAGCGAGTGGTCCCACTTGGACCTTGTACCAAGGCGTCTCGTTATTGTCCAGCGTGCGAATCCGGACCCGCTCGGCGATGCGGTTTACCAAGCGGTGGCGCAAGTGCTCGGCATTCACGCGGCTGCCGAAGGCCCCTACTTGCAGGTATAGCGAGGACCGGGGTGTTTGTCCGGACTTCTTCCGGGGCGTAAATACCGCGACCTTCGGTTCAGGCGCGGACGGTTCCGCGGTGTCCGCCACCCGGTCCGAGGCGCTTGTGGCCGGTGTGCCGGGTCGCTTCGTCTTTACCATCCGGGTTGCGGTCTTCTCCGCTCGCCGGGCCAGTTTCGCCACCGCCGGTGTTTTTCGGGCGACAACTTTCTTGCGCGTCTTGGTCTTTGCTGCAAATGTATCGTCCCCGGAAGCGAGAAAATCATTCTGCCGGTCGGATTTCGGGGCACGGGGATCGATGGCCCTGATCTCCACCATCTCGACTCCCTTGGCCGCTATTCCCAGCTTGCGGGCAGCCGAATAGGATAGGTCGATGATTCGGTTCCCGTGAAAGGGGCCACGGTCATTGACCCTTACCACCGTGCTGCGTCCGTTCGTCAAGTTGGTCACCCGCACATAGGTCGGTAGCGGCAGGGTCTTGTGGGCCGCGGTCATGGCGTACATGTTGTAGCGCTCGCCGTTGCTGGTCTTGCGGCCATGGAACTTTTTACCGTACCAGGAGGCCAGTCCCCGCTCTAGGTGGCCCTTGCTGTCGGCCTTGGTGTAATAACGCTTGCCGAAGACGACATAGGACTTTGGATTACCGTATTTGCTCCTGGGCTCGACCTTGGGCACCGCATCGGGAATGTCAGACAGTTCCGACACTTTATCTCCGGTGCCGGAGCAACCGGACAATAGCCCCAGCAGCAGGAGCAAGCCGACGCTGCTCCTGCTACAGTAGTCCCGAAGTACTGATAACATGGGAATCATTTTTATCCGCATTTGCGTTCATTTGCGGATAAATCTTTCCGCTTCGTATGCCGTCCGGATCTCACGGCTGAGCTGGTACACGGCCATAGCATAGAGGTTGCTGTGGTTGTAACGGGTAATCACGTAGAAGTTCTCGAGTCCCAGCCAGTACTCGGGCGCCGGGGCCTGGAGGCGGAGCAGGGTCACCCGCGTCGTTCCGGGTAGGTGGGCAGCGGCAGTTATGCCCGCCGCCTTGAGCCTGTCGAGGCTGATCGAGGGCTTTACGGGTTTTTTCCCCGCCGGCGCGATACCCCTTGGTACTCCATCCGTGATCCTGGTGGTGAGGGCCACCGGCCCCCCGGCTTTCCAGCCATGTTGTTGGAAGTAGTTGCCTACGCTTCCGATCGCATCCGCCTTGCTCTCCCATAGGTTCCGCCGGCCATCACCGTCGAAATCCACGGCGTAGGCGCGATAGCTCGAAGGGATAAATTGGGGTAGACCCATGGCGCCGGCATAGGAACCCCTCAGCCCCAAGGCGTCGATGGATTCCTCCCGGGTCAGGAGTAGCAACGCTTCGAGCTCCTTGCGGAAGAAGTCCGCACGTTCGGGATAGGAAAAACCCAGGGTACTCAGGGCGTCGATCACCCGATGCTTGCCCAGGTTGCCGCCGTAGTTGGTCTCGACGCCGATAATGGCGGCGATGATCTGGGGCGGCACCCCGTAGATGGCCTGCGCGCGTTCCAGGAGTCCGCGGTTCTCGCGCCAGAACGCGGCACCGCCTTGGACCCGCTTGTCGGTGAGGAAGATCGGTCGGTATTTATACCAGGGCTTGGCCTCGAAAGGACGGCGGACGGCGTCCATCACCTCCCGGCTATAGCGGGCCTGGCCCATGAGGAGCGCGAGCTCAGCTTTGGCGAAGCCGTGCTTGCGGGCCATTTCGGAAACGAAGCGTTCGGTGCCCGCGCGATAGCTCGCCGGTTCCTCCGCCGCCGCGGTCAGGAACATCAAGGTCGCAAGCATCCCACACCACCAACGAGTTAATCGCATCACTTAAATTCCTTAGGTGTACCTGTGTACAAAATTCGGAAAGGAGCAAGAATCCGGGCCGTGCTTCAAGTGCAACCTGGCGAATAGTACGAAACCTTCTAGGAAGGAAGCAATTTTCTGTGCGTATGGATGGACATCAGGATGCCGAAACCGGCCATGATGGTGACCAGGGACGTGCCTCCGTAGCTCACCAGGGGGAGAGGTATACCGACGACCGGTAAGAGTCCGGTGACCATGCCGGTGTTGACGAACAGATAGATGAAGAATATCAGGGTGAGCCCGCCGGCGAGCAACCGCCCATAGGTATCCTGGGCCTGGGTGGCGATATGGAGTCCGCGCGCGATGATGAACAGGTAGAGTACCAGCATCGCCAGGATGCCGATCAACCCGAACTCCTCACCGAGGGTCGCAAAGACGAAGTCCGTTGAACGCTCGGGCAGAAACTCCAGACGGGATTGGGTTCCGTTGAGCCAACCCTTACCGTAGATACCGCCGGAGCCGATAGCGATCTTGGCTTGGATGATGTGATAGCCGGAGCCCAAGGGGTCGCCCTCCGGGTTGAGGAAGCTGAGTACCCGCTCACGCTGGTAAGGGTGCATGAAATACCAGAGCAGAGGGGCAAGGGCTGCTGCGCCTATCCCCAGCAAGGCGATCAGTCGCCACTTGAGTCCCGCCAGGAAGAGCACGATCATGCCGGTACTGGCCACCAGCAACGCCGTGCCGAGGTCCGGCTGACGGGCGATCAGGAGCACCGGAGCGGCGGTCAGTACCACCGTCCACAGGATCCGTGGCCCAGTGGGGGGCAAGGGTCGCTCGGCGAGGTACCAGGCGAGCATCATGGGCACCGCGACCTTGAGCACCTCCGAGGGTTGGAAGCGCACGACCCCCAGGTCCAGCCAGCGTTGGGCACCCTTACCGATCTCTCCTATCACCAGGACACCCACCAGCATCACCAGTCCGATGCCGAACAGGGGCAACGACCAGCGCTGCAGTTTCAGGGGTGGTATCTGGGCGACGACGACCATAACCGCGAAGGCGATCCCGAGCCGGATCAGCTGTCGGTAGAGCTGGTTCGGGTCCTGGTCGGTGGCGCTGAAGAGTACCAGCAGTCCATAACCGCACAGGAGCAGTAAGGCGATCAGCAGGGGCAGGTCCAAGTGCATCCGGGTGGGCAACAGGGCCCGAAGTTTTCTTGGAATGCTATCGATGCCCATGGAAAAGGCACTAGTACCCCATTCCACCTTATTTTTCACGCTCAGAGCCCTCCAAACGTGCCAAGGCAAGGCACAGCGCGCAGGGAATAGCCCGCTCTATTGCCAAGCGCTGTAACGCCGCCTTGGCGCGTTTGGGGGGCTCCCTTCGGGCGCGACGAGAAGCGGCCAGCTGCGTTGTTGCGCGAGCTTAAAATAGGGGGAGCTATTCCCGCGCTCGCGCGCCTAGCATCTGGCCGCTTCTCGCCGCGCTGAGAGCGAAAAATAAGGTGAAATGGGGTACTAATGTCCATCCGCAATTTCCCCTGCCGCCGCGAGGGGTGGCATGCGCAGCAGATAGCTATCTATGACTCGCCGGGCGACCGGTGCCGCCACTGCGCCCCCGTGACCACCATTCTCTACGATAACCGCCACGGCGATGCGTGGGTCCTCCACCGGCGCGAAGGCTACAAACAGGGCATGGTCGCGCCTATGTTCGGCGACCTCCGATTCGCGATAGCGTTCCTTCTGCCTGATACTGAAGACCTGAGCGGTGCCCGTCTTACCCGCAATGCCGTAGGCATTGGTGCGGATGCGTTTGGCCGTGCCGCGTCTGTTTCTCACGACCTTCACCATGGATGCGATCATGCTGTCGAGGTGGCGGGACGAGACCTGAAGCTGCCGGACCTGCGCCGGGAATTCGCGTTCCTCCGCCGGGCCCGGCGTCCCGGTTGCACGGACGACGCGTGGTCGTATGAGGCGACCGCGGGCCGCCACTGCCGCCGTCGCGACGGCAAGTTGCAGCGGGGTAGCCAGAAAAGGCCCCTGCCCGATACCCACCAGAAGGGTTTCCCCGATAAACCAGGGCTGATTGCGCGCACTCAGTTTCCACTCCCTGGACGGCAGCAAACCGCCGAGCTCGCCGGCAACATCGATACCGGTACGCGCGCCGAAACCGAACCCGGCCAGGAAAGCGTGCAGCCGGTCGATCCCCATACCATGGGCCAGCTTATAAAAGTAGACGTCGCAGGACTGGACGATCGCCTTCTCCAAGGTAACGGTTCCGTGTCCCCAGCGATTCCAGCAGCGATACTTGTGGCGGTGTCCGGGGAGCCGATAATAACCGGGGCACCACTTGACGTCGGTCAGACCTCCGGTTTCCAGTCCACCGAGGCCGATAAATGGCTTGATCGTGGACCCCGGCGGATACTGGCCACGGATAGCCCGATTGAACAGGGGCTTGTCGGGCGAGTCGCGCAGGGTCTTGTAGTCCGCCGAGCTGATGCCCTCCACGAAGAGATTGGAATCGAAGCTGGGGCGACTGACCAGGGCCAGGACCCCGCCCGTGCGCGGATCGATTGCCACCACCGCGCCGCGGCGGTCACCCAGGGCGGCGTGTGCGTCCTGCTGCAGTCGGGAGTCCAGGTAGAGCTGCAAGTACTGTCCCGCTTTCGGTGGGTGCTGTTCCAGCACCCGTAGGGTCCGGCCCTCGGCATTCACTTCCACCTGTCGATATCCCACAGTGCCGTGCAACAGGTCTTCGTGGGCCTGCTCCACCCCTCCCTTGCCGATGTGATTGGTCCCGGCGTAGTTCGAGGCATCGATACGCTTGAGTTCCTGCGCGTTGATCCTGCCGACATAGCTCAACACATGGGCCGTGTACTCGCCGAGCGGATAGGTGCGTAACAGCCGGGCCCGGACGGCGACCCCCGGAAAGCGGTGGCCCTTGACGGCAAACCGGGCGACCTCTTCCTGAGTCAGGTTGGTACGAATGGGAATCTCCTCGAAACGGCGCCGCTGTTTACGCAGGCGTGCGAAACGTTTCAGATCCGTTTCCCCGATCTCGATGAGCGCTCCAAGCTCAGCGATAGTAGCGTCCAGGTCCCGAATCTCCTCGGGGATGATTTCCAACGAGCGGGAGGAGTAATTGCCCGCCAACAGGATTCCATTGGCGTCGTAAATCAGTCCCCGCGTGGGGGGGAGAGGCTCGAGTCTGACCTGATTGTAGCGGGATAGGGTGGATAGGTGCGCATAGTTTCCGATCTGCAGCTGGACCAGCCTTGCGATCACGATGAGCATAGCCACCAGCACCAGAACGCCGGCAATGACAACGCGTTGGGCAAAGAGCCGGCTCTCCCCGGAGTGGTCCTTGAGGATCGGCTCCACCATCGTCCCGGCTATCTGGTCTCAGGTTATGGCGAAACGCCGGCTTAAGTTCCGCAACAGGATGAATACCCAAGGCCATAGCAGCATGCCGACGAAGGGAGGTATCCAGTACGCTAAGGTTGGTGTGGGTTGACCCGTGGCCCCATGGACCCATAGGGAAAGCAGGCGTTCCACCAGCAACAGCACCCACACGGACACGGCTTGCTGGGGGAGGGGAAATATGCGGATTCGTCGATGCAGCTCCAGCACGAGATAAACGGGGACGGACAGACTCAGCGCGTGTTGGCCGAACACGTTTCCCGTCGTGACGTCCAACACCAGGCCCGCTCCCCAGGCCCAGAATATTCCCACCTGGGTCGGCAGGGCCAGGGCCCAGTAGATCAACGCCAGTGCCATCCACTGGGGACGGAATTCGTCGGCCCATTGGGGCAGCGGCAGAATGGTCAGGACCAGGGCCGTACCCAGGGTGGCCAGGATCACACCGGCCCCATTGCGTGGGGACTCACTCACGGCGTTTCCCGGACCTCCTCGCCGGTATCTGTTGTCAAGGCCTGGTCCGGCACAGGCGACGCCAGGGTCCAGACCAACAGGACCTCATGGCTACGGTCCAGGCGCGCGCTGGGTTCGGCGATGACGGTGGCGAACGGCTCGCCGGACTCTTGGCGCACCTCGGTGACCTGTGCTACCGGATAGCCGGGCGGGAAGTGACCACCTAAGCCCGATGTCACCACCAGGTCCCCGGCCCGCACATCGGCGTTCTTCGGCAAATGGGACAACTCCAGACGGTTGATGAATCCCGTGCCCCGGGCCACGGTAAGCAACCCATTGCGATTGATCTGTACCGGCAGCCCGTGGTTGGCATCGGTAATCAGCAGTACGGTCGCGGACAAGGGGTCGACCCGCGTCACCTGTCCCATGACGGCGTTGGCGTCGAGGACGGGTTGACCGACGAAGACCCCGGAAGTGGTACCCCGGTCGATCATTGCCTGCTGTCGATAGGGATCCAGATCGACCGCCCTGAACTCGGCGATGAGCACGCGATCGCCCATCCTCAACGCAGATCCCAGCAGATCTCTCAGGCGTATGTTCTCCGCCTCCAGCGCCTCGAACCGTTGCAGTCGCGCCTTGAGCACCAGATTGTCCCGGTACAGGGACCGATTGCGATGGCGTAGTTCTTCTTTCCGGGCCAGGTGGTCCTGTAGTTTCCGGGCCAGGCTGCTCGGCAGGCCGGCCACATAGTGCACCGGATAGACAATAACGGAAAGCGTGGCGCGTAGCGGATCGAGATACTGGTAGCGGTGATCCGCCACGATCAGCCCGATGGCGAGCACCGTCGCCGGCAGGATACGGAAGGAGGGCGAGGGGCCATGTACGAATAGGGAGTTGATGGTCGGCTCCCAGCGCGGAACGGTCAGGGCCGAGGAAAATCCATGCCGACTGCGTACCGGGTCGAGACCTGGCCGCCTACTCCGTCATGGCGAACAGGTCCAGGCTGCGCTCGTTGGCCATCTCCAGGGCATGCCCGCCGCCGCGGGCGACGCAGGTCAGGGGGTCTTCGGCGATCAGCACCGGGAGCCCCGTCTCTTCCTCCAGCAGGCGGTCGATGTCGGCGAGCAAGGCACCACCGCCGGTAACCACGATGCCCCGCTCGGCAACGTCGGCACCCAGCTCCGGAGGAATCTGCTCCAAGGCCATTTTTACCGTCTCGATAATGCCCGACAAGGGTTCCTGCAAGGCCTCCAGGATCTCGTTGCTGTTCAAGGTGAAGCTGCGGGGGACGCCCTCGGACAGATTGCGGCCCATGACCTCGATTTCCCGCATCTCACCGCCGGGGTATGCGGAACCGATCTCGTATTTGATACGCTCGGCGGTGACCTCACCGATCAGGGCGCCGTAGTTGCGACGCACGTAGGCGATGATAGCGTCGTCGAAGCGGTCGCCACCGATGCGCACCGAATTCGAATAGACAATACCGTTGAGTGAGGTGATCGCCACCTCCGAGGTGCCGCCCCCGACGTCCAGTACCATGGAGCCGCGCGCCTCGTCCACGGGCAGGCCCGCGCCGATGGCCGCGGCCATCGGCTCCTCCATCAGGAAAACCTCGCGGGCACCGGCATTGGCGGCGGACTCCTTGATGGCCCGGCGCTCCACCTGAGTGGAACCGCAGGGGACGCAGATAAGTACCTGCGGGCTGGGCCGGATGATCCGGCTCTCGTGGACCCTGTGGATGAAGTATTGCAGCATCTTCTCCGTGACCGTAAAGTCGGCGATGACACCGTCCTTCAAGGGCCGGATGGCAGTGATGTTCCAGGGGGTACGGCCCAGCATCTGCTTGGCCTCGTTGCCGACTGCCGCAACCGACTTGGAGCCTCCCGGCCCCTGGCGGATCGCCACCACCGACGGCTCGTTGAGCACGATCCCCTGGCCGCGGGTATAGATAAGTGTGTTGGCGGTTCCCAGATCGATCGATAGATCGTTGGAAAATATCCCTCGAATGCGTCGGAGAAACATCAGGCAGTCACCTTGGGAGAAAAAACGGGAATCGCGTTGGATTTCCCACAGGTCCGACGGCCAAGCCGCTGAGCCGGTCGGATTACATCGCACAGGGGCACAGACCCCGATTCATTATTTCTTCAGGAGGCCTTCTAAAGAAAACTCCCTGCATGGGGGGTTTCAACCGGCGCCGCCGAAAGTTAAGGTTTCGACTTCAGCCATACCGGCGGCTAACTATAGCGATCCGGCTTTCAAACTTGGATAATCTAGCAATATGGCACGGGATGGGCAAGGTTGGGTTTCCGGTATGCATAAGCACCCCCCGTCCGATGTGTTATTTTTCAAAATTCCTTAAATCCTTTGTCCGCCCCGTATGGCCGGCGGATTCCGCCGCGCCGCGGACGTGCATCACCTGCGGAAGGTTCCAATGTTACTTGACCGTACCGACGTCGAGAAGATCGCCCAGCTCGCGCGGCTCGCCGTTTCCGATGCGGAGAAGGGAGGCTATGCCGTCGATTTGTCCAAGATCCTGGAGCTCGTGGAGCAGATGAACACGGTAGATACCGACCGGGTCATACCCCTGGCCCACCCCCTGGACATAGTGCAAAGGTTGCGACCGGATGAGCCTACCGAACCCGATCAGCGGGATCTGTTTCAGCGCATTGCACCAGCGACCGAGGAGGGCCTGTACCTGGTCCCCAAGGTAATCGAGTAGCCAGGTACCCTTTGCTTTCATCTATAGTCCCTGACGCATCGTTAGTCATTTTCAATTGAAAAATCAGAATTTCCTTATATACTTATGCCCAGTATCGTCACAGGCCGATATCGTCATAGGTAGGACAAGACGCTTCCCATGATCGGTTTAACCCGTCGCGTTCAAAGTAGGTTCAAAATGAAAAAGATCGCAACCCTCGCCTCCACCGTCGTGCTTGCTGCCACATCCCTATCTGCGGGCGCCTGGTGGGGGGGTCCCTGTATGACCCAAGAGCAGCAGCAGGCCATGGCACAGCAGCAGACAAAAGCCAGGGAGCAAATGATGGCCGCCCAGCGTCGGCTGGCCGAACAAATGGCCGCCCAACGGGCTGAGATGACCAAGCGCATGCAGGCGCAGGGCGTCGATCCCATGACCATGGGCTTCCCCGGCACCATGGATCCCCTGGGAACTATGGATCCGTGGGGTGCTGCCAATCCCTGGAACGATATGGGGATGCCCGAATATCCCACCCTGCCTGCAATGCCCAAACCGCCAAGCATGCCCGCAATACCCGAGCCCTTCTCGATGGACATGCCACAACCGCCGGTCCCGACCTTTATGCGGGACCGGTATGCGGAATTGGAGGCCTATCGCTCCAAGATCATGGAAGAGTCCAAGGCCCGTCGCGACCAAACGACCAAGGAAATAGCCAAGCGTCGCAGGGAGATCGAGGCCAAGCGCCTCGCCCGCCCAAATCGCTACGGCCGTCCGTTCAGGTCCCCCTACACCAGGATGACCACGACCCCTGAGACCCCCACCGCCACGCCGCAAACCACGTCGGCTGAGGCCCCGGTCCAGCTTAGCATGGCATTGGCCCTAAGCCCACGAGATCTCCCGCATCCTGTCCCCTGATAACTGATAACTGACCGCGTGAGACAGCATGGGCAATCGTTTGACCAGGATCTATACGCGCACCGGTGACGACGGCAGCACCGGGCTGGCCGATGGCAGCCGGGTACCGAAAGACCACCCACGCATCGAGGTACTGGGGTGTCTGGACGAGCTGAACAGCATCATCGGGCTGATCATGGTCCAGGCGGAACCGGACCCGCCGCCGCAGCTGGCGCATATCCAAAACCGGCTCTTCGACCTGGGGGCGGAGCTTGCCACACCCGGGGCAGAGCGCACCAAGCCCGAAGACGTGGCCGATCTGGAAGCGGCCCTCGATAGTTACAATGCCGATCTTCCGCCGTTGCGGGAGTTTATCCTGCCGGGAGGGGGGAGCGCAGCTACCTTCTGCCACCTGGCGCGGGCCCTGTGCCGGCGTACCGAGCGTCGCTTGGTAACTTTGGACCGCCAAGTGCATCTAAACCCGCAAACCCTACGCTACATCAACCGGCTATCCGATCTGCTCTTCGTCCTCGCCCGGGTGTTGGCCAGGCGGGGCGGCAGCAGCGAGATCTTCTGGCAACCGGTCACACCCGTATGAAATCACCTATTGTAGTCATTGGTATCGGCGAGCTGGGTGGTGTCTTTGCCCGCGGCTTCCTGCGCCTGGGACACCCCGTCTACCCGGTGACGCGCGCCACCCCCCTGGCCGCTGCCGCCGAGGTGCTTCCGGAACCTGAGCTGGTCCTGGTCGCGGTCGCGGAGGGCGACCTACCGTCGCTATTCGAGGCTCTTCCCGACACCTGGCGTGGCCGTCTCGGACTGCTCCAGAACGAGCTCTTGCCCGACCACTGGAAAGGAATTCCCGCACCCACGGTGATTTCCGTCTGGACCGAGAAGAAGCCCGGTACCGACCCCAGGGTCATTCATTCCCTCCCCCATCTTCGGTCCCCGGAGCGACCTGCTCGCGGCGGCCTTGGCAACCCTCGACATTCCTACGCAGATACTTACCGAACCGGACGAACTGCTATTCGATCTGGTGGCGAAGAACCTCTATATCCTCACCAGCAATATCGCCGGTCTGCGTATCGGCGGCAACGTCGGCGAGCTCTGGGCCCAGCACCGGGATTTTGCCCGCCGTATCGGTAACGATGTGATCAGCTTGCAGGAGGCCCTTACCGGACGACGCTTCGATCGGGATGCCTTGTTCGCCGCGCTGGTCAAGGCATTCGAGGGCGATCCGTCGCATGGGTGTATGGGCCGCAGCGCCCCGGCACGGCTCACGCGCGCCTTGGCCGAGGGCGAACGCCGAGGACTGGATCTCCCCGCCCTCCACGAGCTGCGTGCAACCCTGACCTGACGTGCATGGTAGCGGACCGCCATGGATATTTTACTTGCAAACCCCCGCGGCTTCTGTGCCGGTGTCGATCGGGCCATCACCATCGTCGAGCGGGTCCTGGAACTCTACGCCCCTCCCATCTATGTGCGTCACGAGGTGGTTCACAACCGCTTCGTCGTCGCGGACCTCAAGCGTCGCGGCGCCGTCTTCGTCGACGAGTTCGACCAGGTCCCGGCCGGTGCCACCGTTATCTTCAGTGCCCACGGTGTTTCCCAAGGCGTGCGCGAGGAGGCGAAGCAACGGGGGTTTCGGGTCTTCGATGCCACCTGCCCATTGGTCACCAAGGTTCACCTGGAAGTGGTGCGTCACTGTCGGAATGGCTTCGAGGTTGTCCTCATCGGCCATCGCGGCCACCCGGAGGTGGAAGGGACTATGGGGCAGTGCGATGCCGCCGGCAGCGGTCGCATCCATCTGATAGAGGGGGTTGCCGACGTGGCCGGGCTCCGGGTGCGCGATCCGTTCCGGCTTGCCTACGTCACCCAAACCACCTTGTCCGTCGAGGATACCGCCACCATCGTCAGTGCCCTCAAGGAGCATTTCCCTGCCATTCAGGGCCCGAAGAAAAGCGACATCTGCTATGCAACCCAAAACCGCCAGGATGCGATCAAGGACTTGGGGCATCGGTGCGATCTGGTACTGGTGGTCGGCTCTACCAACAGCTCCAATTCCAACCGACTGCGAGAGATCGCCGCGAAGCGCGGGGTGACCGCCCACCTGATCGACGGCCCGGAGGATATCCGGCGCGCATGGCTGACGCAGAACCCGCGGGTCGGTCTTACCGCGGGGGCGTCCGCCCCCGAGGTCCTGGTGGAGCGGGTCATCGGCCGATTACGCGCGTACGGTGCGAGCGAGGTGGAGGAACAACCCGGAATCCGCGAGCAGGTCGTCTTCGCGTTGCCCAAGGAGCTTGCGGTCACGTCCAGTGCCTAGCGAGGCTTCGCTTCAGACCGACGAGTGCCCAACTCGAGCTTCATCGCGAACCTCCAATCGGACAGGATTTACAGGATTACACAAGATTTACAGGATGCTTGTCGTTCCTGAATCTCCTACGCCCGATCACGCCCTTACCAAACCAGCTAGTGCTATTCACAACAAAAAACCCCGTTAATCCTGAACATCCTGTTAATCCTGTACGATTAGCCGGCGAGACGAGACTTCGCCTTAAGCCCACGAGGGGTGAATTTTTTGTGCCGTGCACAAACTTGACTCATTTGTAAAGACGTGAGTCCCTCAAGGAATCCTAGGCGGCAAAAATAATTCCCATGAGCGATGTCCTCGTCATCGGCGGCGGCGTGATCGGCCTGCTCACTGCCCGGGAGCTGGTCCGATCCGGTGCCGACGTCACACTCGTGGAAATGGGAACGACCGGGCGCGAGGCCTCCTGGGCCGGCGGTGGCATCATGTCGCCGCTTTACCCCTGGCGTTATGCCGATCCGGTGACCGCCTTGTCGCTCCGGAGCCAAGGGCACTATCCGCAGCTGTGCGCCACGCTGCGGGAAGAAACCGGCATCGATTCCGAATTCGTTCGCAGCGGTCTTTTGATCCTGGAGCCACAGGATCAGGACCAGGCCCTGGCCTGGGGACGGGAACACCAGGTACGGATCGAGTCGTTGGCCCCCGATGCCCTGCGCGAGACAGCACCCGGATTAGGACCTACCCCTTCAGTCGCCCTCTGGCTGCCGGAGGTTGCCCAGATCCGAAATCCGCGGTTTGTCAAGGCCCTGCGCCGTTCGATCGCAGGGCGGGTGCATATCCGCGAGCAAGAAGAAGTGATCGAGCTCCTGCTGGACTCCGGCCGTGCCGTCGGTGCCCGTACCCGCAAGGCCAGCATCACCGCGGACCGGGTCGTCGTCTGTTCCGGCGCCTGGACCGCGCAGCTGTTCGAGCGGCTCGGCAACCGGCCCGACATCGAGCCGGTACGGGGACAGATGATCCTGTTGAACGCCGAGCCGGGGCAGGTCAATCGCATGGTGCTCTGCCGCGACCGCTACCTGATCCCGCGTCGGGACGGCCGTATCCTCATCGGCAGCACCCTGGAACATCAGGGATTCGTAAAGGCGACGACCGCTGAGGCCAAGGAAGACCTCCACCGAGCCGCGCTGGAGCTCTTTCCGTCACTCGAGCACGCACCCATTGAGAACCAGTGGGTGGGACTGCGCCCCGGCTCCCCCCAAGGTATCCCCTACATCGGGGCCTATCCGGGTATCCAGGGCCTTTACTGCAACGCCGGCCATTACCGCAATGGCCTGGTTACCGGTCCGGCCTCGGCGCGTTTGGTGGCCGATCTGCTACTCGGGCGCGAACCCGGCGTGGACCCGTCACCCTATGCCCTCGACGCCGACCGCTGATGCCGCTTCGTCACGAGCGGATAACTTTTCCATGGGGATCCTGTTCGCTGGCTAATAGTACAGGATTAACAGGATGTTCAGGATTAACAGGATTTTTTGTTGTGAAGAGCGCTTGCCGGCTTGGTAAGGGCGTGATCGGGCGTAGGAACTTCAGGAACGACAAGCATCTTGTAAATCCTGTCCTATTGAGGGTTAACTCTAGGTCGTGTTGACATTTAGAAGATCCGCACAGCAGACCCTCCGCTAACCACTTGATTGATTGTCGGGTCCGCGGTACGAACCGTTTGGGCGTTGCCGCGACCTGACAGATGAAAAACCAGCGGTTAGAACCTGGAGACGGGATGCGCTGCGCTTTCCCACCCTCAGATTCCGGAGCGGACAAGAGGGAGTTCCGAAGAATTTACATCGAATCCCGGAACGCCACGGAGGATGTTCCCTACCGAGAGTCGAGAGAGAACACGGGACCTGCAATGTCAACAGCCCCTCGCCCGACAACGCGGTATTTCAAATTCCCCGATGACGCGGGTGATTCGTTCGAATCCGGGTTATCTACGGATGGGTTATCTACGGATCAGGCGGTTGCGCACCATCGAATGTCGGGTTACGGCGCGTTCGAAGGGGTTTGCATCCTTCACTATCGAGAGACGCGCCTAACCCGACCTACGAGACTTAAATGTCAACACACCCTAGTTTGCTTTATTTTTCTTAAAATTCAGTGCGATAAGTACGATAAAATAGAACGCAACGACGGCCTCGGGGTGAATCGACCTCGGGCCTTGCGTTATCCCGCAGCCAGCCGGTGGGGCAGCTGCACCGGAACTTAAGGATCTATCCATGAAGACCTACCTGTGTGTTATTTGCGGCTTCGTCTACGAGGAGGAAAAGGGCCTGCCGGATGAGGGTATCCCTCCGGGAACTCAGTGGGACAAAGTACCCGATGACTGGAAATGTCCGGACTGCGGTGCCGGCAAGGAAGACTTCGAGCTGGTGGAGATATGATCGCGGTCATCGACTTTCCGCATCGGCCGGTGCCGGCATGCCTGGTCCGGGCCGGACCGAGGCGCGGGTCCGGTTGTTCCGAATAAGCCGCCATGAGCTGTGATTTTGCGTAAGCGGTCAGTCTCGCATGGCGCTGTTGCGGACTGATCGAGATACCCGGTACCGAGTCGGAAGTGGCCTTGCCGGGACGGCAGTAATCGAGGCGGAACACAAAAAGGGTGAGAAAGCTGTACGCTTTCTGCTAGGATGAGAAGCTATTGCAATATCATCGGAGATGATCCAATGTTGGCGGCCCTCACCGAGCAAGACCTCTCCTTGACCATGCCCGCCCAAGACAAGATAGGTGATCTGTTTTCCCAGGTTGACGACGACATCCAGGGTGTGCGTGTGTTCGCAAACCCAGGCGGATGCAGCGGTATCAGCTTCGGCATGACTTTCACCGATAGCGTCAATGACAACGACGGTGTCCTTGCCGTCGGTGGGTTCAAGATCATCGTCGATGAGGGTACATTCCAGTATCTACGCGGTGTCGAGATCGATTTCGTCGATCGCGGTGATGGCAACGCCAGTTTCGTGTTCAACAATCTTCCCTCCATGGGCGGTGGCTGCGGGACCTGCGGGTCGGCCGGCGGTTGCGGCTGATTCGTGTTTCAAAACCCCGTTACGGTCCCTCGGGTCGTGGAAGATCGGTGCCCACCGGTCTTGAGCGGATAACAATAACAAAGTGGTAACTCTTTTTATGCAAAGCGGCGGTTGCCGCTTTTTTCTTCTCTGTCCCCTGGTCACAATCGTCTGGCCGTGCGGGCGTACTCTGATTCGGGCAAGGTATACCGCGGCATGATCAGAGTCGGCATTGTCGGCGGCACCGGTTATACGGGTTCGGAGCTGCTGCGTATTCTGGGGAGTCACGCGCAGGTCTCGGTGGTGGCGATCACATCGCGGACGGAAGCCGGCACGCCAGTGGCGGAGCTATTCGTGCATCTGCGCGGGCAGGTGGATCTGCTGTTTAGCGAGCCGGACCTGTCCTTGCTGTCCGAATGTGACCTGGTATTTTTCGCGACCCCCAACGGGACCGCCATGCAGCTGGCGCCGGAGCTCCTGGCGCGGGGGACGCGCGTCATCGATCTCGCCGCGGATTTCCGGCTCAAGGACAGCGCATTGTGGGAGCGTTGGTACGGCCTGCCCCATGCCTGTCCCGATCTCCTCGAGGCGGCCGTCTATGGTCTGCCTGAACTCAATCGCGATGCGATCCGGTCGGCGCGCCTGGTTGCCAACCCGGGGTGCTACCCGACTGCGGTCCTCCTGGGTTTTCTACCGTTGCTGGAAGCGGGGCTGGTAGACCCCGGTTGGTTGGTGGCGGACGCCAAATCCGGGGTCAGCGGGGCCGGGCGCACGGCCGACGTGGGGATGCTGATGGCCGAAGTAGGCGAGAGCTTCAAGGCCTATGCGGTGAGCGGACACCGCCACCTACCCGAGATTTCACAGCACCTCAAGCCCTTTACCAAGGGTGAGCCGCGGTTGACGTTCGTTCCTCACCTGGTCCCCATGATCCGTGGTATCGAAGCGACGCTATACGCCCGCCTCGGCAAGTCCGGTGTGGATCTCCAGGCCCGGTTCGAGGAACGCTACGCGGCGGAACCCTTTGTCGATGTGCTGCCTGCCGGATCGCACGCGGAGACCCGATCGGTGCGAGGCAGCAATTATTGCCGGCTCGCCGTCGCCGAGCCTTTGGGCAGCGGCACAGTCGTGGTACAGTCGGTGATCGACAACCTGGTCAAGGGGGCTGCCGGTCAGGCCGTTCAGAACATGAACCTGATGTTCGGTTGGGATGAATCCACGGCGCTGACGGGCGCCGCTTTACTACCCTGAGGTTAGGCGTTATGGGTCAGCAGAGAGGTATCATTACTCCCAGGATCGTTCGACCGGCCAATGGTACTGCGCGCGTAGTCGTCGTCCTGTTGATTTTGGTAGCACTTGCGGCTGCGATTCTCTGGGCCTTTTCCATGGGGAGGCAAGCTGGAGTCGGGATGCTGAAGCCGCTGAGCAAGCATATGCGCACGGCTGAGGGCGGATGCGATGCGCTGGCCACCCAGGTCTCGGACTTGAAAGAGCAAAACATCGTTTTGGAGCGGTCGCAACAGATCGATCGCGAGGTCAATCGTAACCTGTCGAAGCAGATAAAGGAGGCCCAGGATGAACGACTTGCACTGGAGAAGGAGGTCTCTCTCCTCCGGCGTTTGGTCCGGGAAGGCGGTGGAGGGATTCTGCAGCTGAGGGATTTCGAGCTCGAAGAAACGGAGGCACCGGGTAAGTTCCGATACAGCTTCACCATCCGGCAGCTGGTCCAGGACTTCGGTGAGTCTACCGGGGAGATCGAGGTCCAGGTTATCGGCAAGCGTGACGGTGAAGAGACCGATCTGTCTCTCGCCAAGCTGGCAGGTAACAACCGATTGCGCCACAAGATGAAATTCAAGCATTTTCAAAAGGTTCAAGGGTCGATCAAAGTGCCTGACGACTTCAAACCGGAGAAGCTGGTCGTCGCGGTCAAACCTGAGACCGACAAATAACCCCGGTCGGCGAGACCTTTCCCTGGAGCCTCGAGTGAGGGAGAAACGGTGGTCTGCTTGGGGTCTGACACCTAACCCCAAATCGTACTTTTCCGGCTTTGGAACAATCGCAACAGTGGGAAAATGCCGATGAGAAAATCAACCACTATGGACTAAAGTCCATAGTATGATTCGCGGCTGAAAGCCGCGTTTTGGCTAAAGCCAACTGAAAGCACTGACTCGAAGTCACTCTGCTACGACTGAAAGTCGGGGCTTCGGCTGAA
>Ga0209786_1000327_pt1 | contig 18748 bp, 4 predicted proteins | sample WorMetilvaeELBA2_FD_187405 | JGI IMG/M metagenome (GOLD analysis project Ga0209786, IMG submission 187405) | Marine gutless worms symbiont microbial communities from Max Planck institute for Marine Microbiology, Germany - Olavius ilvae ELBA.2... ...
TCAACTACCGAAGATTGATGAGGTTATCGATTCTGTGGCTGTTTCTGCTCCAAAATTCCTGACAATTTTTGACATATTTTCAGCATTTTATCAGGTGAATCTGGACCCCAGTAGCCGCCCCTATACGTCGTTCCAAGGTCCGGACTTCCGCCGATTTATGTATACTAGATGTCCTTTCGGCTTATGCAGCAGCCCCAGTGCTATGCTATACGTTCTACAGACCGCATTAGCAGGAAAACTAGGTCACACGGCAGCTATATATATGGACGATGTGTTACTTCATTCCCGGACTTGGAAAGACCATATTTCTACCATTGAGGTACTTTTAAAAACGCTTCAGAAGAACAATTTAACGGCAAACCCAAAGAAATGTGAATTTGGATATTCGAACGTCACATTTTTGGGTTATCAGGTGGGTACCGATGGTGTAAAGATGGATCCCAAACGAATTCGTATCATTGAGAAACTGTCCGCACCATCTAATCGTAAAGGACTCCAACGATTGTTAGGTCTATTCGTTTATTGGCGCCGTTTTATCAAACAGTTCAGTCCTCATACATTTCACATGAGACAGCTGTTGAAAGAAGATACGACTTTTCGTTGGACACCAGAATGCGATCAGGAGCTTCAGTATCTTAAGTCTTGTCTTATGTCTGAGCCAATCCTCGCCAACATTGACCCCAATAAGAATTTTATTGTAATGTGTGACGCAGCGTCTAACACAGGCTGTGGTTATCAGATTTTACAGGAAGGCTCTGATGGCAAGCTCCATGCGGTGAGTTATGGTGGTAAAGCACTAACTAAGGCTCAAACGCGTTGGCTCCCTGCTGAATTGGAGTTGGCTGCTCTTTGTTTGGCCCTGAAAGAAATTGATGTTTTTGCAGTCCATCGGGACGTCATTGTTTTTACGGATAATACTCAAGTACTTCATCTAGATAACTGGTTACCCATCAGCCAAAGGCAACGCCGAATGATTCATTATTTGTCTCAGTTTCGTCTAACTGTTAAGTTTGTACAGGGGTGCAAGAACCTTTGCGCCGATACGCTTAGTCGCAGCTTTGCAGATATGTCCGAGACCGACAGAAAACAATTTCTACCTACAGTCGCCGAACAGGCGGAGGACTTCATCTTACCGGTAACGCCGAGTGACGAGCAAGGACCAGAAGACATATATTTTACGGATACCAGTGATGATAGTGATGGTGATTTGACTTATTGTATGTTAATTTGTGACACAGAGACAGACTCACAAGACGTACAGACCCCAATAGTCGTAACGGGGGACGAATGTGATATTCCATCGGGTTCTGACGTTGTGACACGTAAACATTCGTATGGAGTAGATTCAGACACCCCACACCCCGCTGCGTCCGATTCCTCGGAAGTACAGAGTAATGACTCGCCAATAATACCCACAGAACCGTTAACTGATACCCCTGAAGCTACAGACGATGTTAAATTAGACTCAAACAACCCAGAAGTACCATTAGACTTCTTACCCAAACCCTCACCACAGGACTACTACGATGATGACGATTTCGGCCCTATGTACCGTTTCCTTCTAAAGGACGAATTCGCGGGTAATGAGAAGGACCATTATCGTTTGCTTTTGACAAAGGATCAATATTTCATTCAAAATGACCTATTATATAAGTTGGGCATGCCACGTAGAGAAAAATTGCAGAGAGTTTATCCTGTTAGTGAACGTCTTTGTTTACCACGTCGATATCGGGGGTTGCTTTTACAGCATTTTCATGACAGACTCGGGCATTTTGCTGTTGAACGGCTGTTCCTTACGTTGTTTTCAACGATTTACTGGCCTAAAATGTATGAGGATATTAAGAAATATTGTCAGACTTGTGATGTTTGTTTGCGTACAAAGCGAAATTATCAATTCAAAAGCAAACCGCTCAATCCCTTAGATCCTCCAGATGGCCCATTTCAGCAATACCATTTGGATTTCAAGGACCTAACTCGCAAAACGAAGGGCGCAGTAGCAATATTATGCATTATTGATGCATATACATCTTGGCCAATCCTTCGTACGGTAGAGGATATGTCCGCGGAAACTGCCGGTAAAACATTTTTTGAATCTGTTGTTACATTTTTTGGCGTACCCCATGTTATCGTAAGTGATAGAGGCGCGAACTTCTGCAGCCGTTTTTTTAGTACTTTGGCCCAATTACTCGGGATAAAACATAGGATAAGTTCTGCACGTAGTCCTCGAACGAACGGTTTGGCGGAATCGTTGGTTCAGAGAGTATCAGGCCTGATCAAATCCTATAGTCAGGACGATTTACAAATTCCTGACATTTTACCATTCTGTAGTATGGCTCTGAGGGCAACCAACCATACGAAGTTAAAATTATCACCTTTCGAACTGACCTTCGGTCGAAAAATGTCAATAGGCATGCCAGCAGAGCTGACTGATGTTTTACCTAAGTTTCCAGACAAACAGCAGTGCTATCTAACATGGCTTCAACACCGTTTGAGAGAATTACACGCCTCAGTAAACTTAAACATAGAGGACAACAAGAGAGAGATGAAACGAACATATGATAGACGAATGAAGGTACAATCGCCTAAATGGGAAATAGGGGACAAAATTTTGCTATTAGATCCACGCGTACAACCTGGCTCATCTCAGGTACTGACTCATAAACAATATACTGGTCCCTATTTTATCGTGGATAAAATCCAGGGTCCGAAAATTGGTGTGGCATATAAATTAGTTGATGTTGAGACTGGCAAATCAATTAAGGCATTAATTGGAGGCGATAGACTGAAGAAATATACAGCTGATGATCGTAATAAACTTGACAGTAGGTTGCCCGGAATAGGTACACAAAGGAAAGTGAAGATTGCCAAACCAAAACCAACTGACCACACGAATTCAGACGGTTTTGAACCCGCGATTAGAATCGAGCGTGAAAAGATTATTAAAGGCAAGAAACAGTATCTAGTCCTATTTAAAGACAGGTCAAGGTTTTGGTGTAGTGATGTATCACATGGACTTTTACAGGAGTATAGAATTCGTAAATCTAGAAACACAAGACGTAGGAAAAGGTATTAAACAATAACAGTTACATAGTACCGGTTCCGTTCAGTGACTTACTATCACTTAGATTAAGACGGATCAAAAAATTCCATTGACGCGTCGTACTAAGAGATTATTTATTAAATATTGGCGGTACTAACAGTTTCAATATCATTATGGATAGACGCAGAGAGCGAGTTGATTGGTGATGGATATTTTCAAACTGCGAATACGTAGACTGATTGGGAAATATAACGCTAGGGTTACCGGCCATATACCGACACTGCTTTTGCAGGATAAAGATTTAACGGTACTAAGGCCGTAACCGGATTAATTAATGACAGAGTAAGAATAGTGTTGATGGTGAGTATGAAGATGGGACCTATCGCGCTGAAGATAGTTATAACTTTCTTATACTACAGCCATGTTCGCAAAATGCAGACCATTTTGCTACTGACTCGAACTGACTCGTAGTAATATTTTGAGAAAGACTAGAAGGAACATTGGAGTGAGAGACGCAGTTTTGTGACAGTTATTAAGTTACTTACGATTAACATGCCATTTTGATTGAATGTTAGTGCAAACGGCAGATGAAATCTATCAGGTCGAGAAGAGCGTTAACTTAATTAACCTTGTATATATATACATACTTCTTTCATTTGTACATTACATTTAACAGTGGTGCAACGCTATCTATGTATTATATGAAAAATTTCGGACTATTAAGTTGCGTTTCTTTACGTAACCTTGTGCATGTTAATGCATTGTTGGACTTATATTGCACTGTTAACAATACAATTTGTAATATTGCATGTAAGGGATTTTAGTTGGATGTATTGCTCCCAAATTTAATGAAACACTACGTGTATATTACGACTTACTATATTTCTATTTTATTATAGGTTTTTAGATTTATTGTCAACAATTTCGAAGTGTGCTCAAGAGTGCTAAAACCTTTATATCGTTTTTGGAACGGCGTAGGCCAGGAGCTATTAATTTTACAGCAACGACTGCCTGTATACATAGCTTGCAGCAGTATGCAGGCACCAACGGGAATAGCGCCTGGCTGTACAGTCATCGACCGTCCAACCACTTGCTGCTGTTGGCTCCCCAGCACGTTTCCTGCAGGCGGTGAAACATGCGGCGCGGCTGACAGCTAGGCCGATACTACAGCCAACATCTAGCTTAACTGTGAACGTTCAATCTACAGTAATTTTGTTTGTAATTACTTGACACAACCTTCTAGACGATACTGTAATATATCGGAAGTCAGTTACCTTAAACGACCTTTGTATATAACTATTTTTCAATATTACACGTTCGTTTCTGCTGATTACTATTTGACACTTACAGCCTGTTCACACTGTCTAGATAGAATATTTGATTTTCCATTTGCGACGATAATAAGACACTGCTTTGAACCTACTTATTCATTTGTATACTGATATATTTATGTCAACCTTAAATTCATTATTCGGTGCGGTATGGAGCTATTCGATCGGCGGTGAGCCCAAGTGGCCATAGGACTCGCTGTCGTTCATGCGGTTTCATGCGTTTCCGATATCACTCACCTTCTTTACGGTACTGTTACCTTGGTTTAGTTACTTCATTTTTGACTTAGCAAGAACACTTTATCTTATAGGCTTAATATTATTACGATCAGTTTACTTCATGCATTCTTATTCAAATGACATCAGTATATTTCTTATTTCAAATGAATCACAAGAGTAGGACGTTACTCTTTCTAGGTAGTTTTGTGTTCTGCTATTTACATTTACGTTATACGGCTAACTATAATGTTTGTATATAGCTCTATCGATTGCCGTCTTGTTTAGATTTCATTGAATATACCTATCCGTTAATACGCAGGCCATTAATAATCCACAAAATGTGGTATAAGCGTATGCAGTAATCCCATTTTGGATGTGGCTAGACATTCTACCGTTGACAAATCTGATTGCTATCGCTCAGGCGATATGCTGGTATGGATTCGTACTGGTTGACTTAATCTCTTGCTAGACACACGCGTTAATATGTTTTTTATCAGCAGGTTACAGTCAAATCTATTGCATTGCACCGATTCTGATCTATGCACACTCATAGCACACGCTTATAGTCTAGACGTATGGCATCAATCGTCCAAGCCTTAATGATGTGCATAGCACGCTAGATATTTTTGTACAGCAGACTTCACCTCATACACACTTGATCATTATGGGGTTATGTACAATCTCCTGTTTTTTTGTTTGTTTGCATCAGGGGTCCGATGAATAACTAGCATTCGTATACACGTTTATACCTTATATTAACAGGCATTTAATACTGCTCATTACATGCTCACGAGGGATCTATTTTTTGTTGAACAATTATCCTTAACTATTGCATTTATTCATTGTGTATGTTTTATGTGACTGTCTGTTCAGAAATTCATTACAGGGCAACGAACTCGGTAGAGAGGACTGGGCGACCCATTCCCGCCTCCATGTTTTACCATCATTAACACGTTCATATGTCACGAAGAAAATCCAACCACAATACATGTCAAATTCATATGCTTCTCTTCCATGTTCTACGAACCACAACGAGGCACCAGGCCCGCTCTCTACCGCGGACGAATGGAACTTTCACCTACACATTCCTTACACAATCACATTCACCATTTTGCACTGCGAGGTCATAAAAAAGTCACTTTTTTTCCAAACACATTACTCCGGCCAAAACGATGGCTGAGTTGGAAACGCTTTGTCACCGACGGCAGGACTCGACGGCTCAACACCACTACGAGCCGGCTGGGCAACAACCGTTTATCTTCATCGGCGGTCTCCGCTGTCTGTCGGTCGCCTCCCCACACCAGGGGACGCGTGGGGCAGCAGGCAATCTGCCCTGCCCGCGCGGCCGGCGACACACCAGTTACGGGACGCACGGCCGCTATCATCATCGGCCGACTCCGACCGTTCAGCCGTCCAACGACCGCCGCCGTTGGTGCCCCCCGCCAAGGGGAGAGGGCCACCACTGCTGCCGCCAACTCATCGGTCGGCGCGTCTCAGGCCGGCGTTTTCAACTAACTTCGCATCGTCCGCGCCGCGGCACCCATCGAGGGGGAACAGCTGAGTGAGCGATTCCGCCATTCAGCTTGGAGGCATGAATTAGCTGAATGTAAACCGCTACGCTTCCGTCAGCTGATGTTACTTCACCTTTATTCCATTCGACAATTTTGGATCGGGAGAGCTTTCATCATCTACATCACGCGTTTCGACGAATGAATTAGGGTCACCTTTTTAAACGCTTACGCTATAAGCCTATCAAAACTCAATTAAGCTGCCGTTTCAAATTGCAACAGATCTTACACAGGTACGGCGTTGCAATTTACAAAATCGAGCATGGTGCTTTCTTTTGTTGCTTAACTTTATAATACCGAACAGATACAGACAGTCAACTAACATTTTCAGTAACTTGCGCATAGTCATTCATATTGACGTTGTGTAAACATTACCGTTATTCTGTTTGTTTGCCAGGTTATATTATCGCCATGATACCTTCTAGTATATCAATGAAATTTTAATATATGGCTTTAGGAACCTAGATAACTTTGCTGTATAGGACCTTCTAAATTCCACTTTCGCGTTTTATTTGAGAATATATCGTACCCATTTATTATTTTAATATTGCTTAGTACTATATTTGTCAGTTAATTTTTTTTTCGTTTTGAATTCATCAATATCACACAGCATTTCTTGTTAAGTGACAGCTTAAGGCATTCATATTCCTTGTACAGGTGTGCACTCTACCATTTGCCCTTCTCGAGTTTGCGATATTAATGCATTCATTGTATTTTATAGTATTGTATAACAAACCTCAGTTATTGCCCTTTTCTGTACACCTGCAATACTTACGTTAGGCGTCGCGTGGGTTTTCATTACCGTCAGTAATGCAGGGCACTTAAATTATAAGTCACTTGGGTCTAGCACTCCCAATGACTCCATATCTCCTTTTTAGATTTTGCAATATATTGTAGACTATAATTTCTCTGCCTTCATTAACGATAACATTCGTAATTTTACCCGTTTTATGTGACAGGATCAGCATCTATCATGCCTGCTATGTTATTGTATATAGTTTGATTACTGCTTTTGTGTTATAACAATTTTCTCGTACGACGCGTAAGATATTTCTGCTCGCCATCTATCTTAATACTAATCCTCACCAGGTCATGGAACGTCAGTACCTTTCCTAATTAACCCCCGTATTGCCATTTCTATATTGTATTGTCATTAAGGTCATATTTACTAAAGATTTCTATACCTTAACTCATTAATAATTATAATCAATTAACTTCAATTTTTAATTTTTATACCCTAATACTTTTCCACATATACTTAATTAACTTCTACCAAACTTGAAGACCAATTGTCACGTATACATTTTCACCATATTATTCAGAGCCAAAATTAGACTAATAAATTTTTATAATAGCGTCTTACGACCTATAACGAATGTTCTATATATGTAATATTGCACACTGATGACATTTGCCGCGACGTTTGGAGTAGGGTTTAAACCTTACGGGAATCTAATCTTAATCTATTCGCTCGACGGCGCCACATTACCGGTCCGTTAAGTCATTATTCTTTCCTTCTACAACCACCACATCTATTATTCAGATTCCTGTTTCTACTTACTGTGAATCACACATTATACGTTTATTTCTATGAGGGCAATTAATTACTATTTATTAACTTACTTCAAACAAAAAAGACATGAATATATATAAGGGACATAAATAGATATAACATAAGAGATTTAGTTAGCAAATATTTCTGTCCTCATTTCAATTTATGTCCACTGGTATTGCATTTATCTACGATCATTTTGATTCATATACCGAAATTATACGTCGAACCTCGTGAGATTCGACCGTCATTGTGTTTAATTCCTGAGTTCATATTAATGTTTTTTTATTTTGAAGTCCACATTTTGTGCCCCTATTTTCTGCTTCATGTCTTTTTCCGGGGATTTGACGCGTTCCTTTTGGCTACATATCACATTTAACTTCTCTATGAGAAGTCAATAATATTGCAGCCTGTTTATATGTTCATATACTGCACCATACGGGTACGCTATTTTGCTACGTAGTACCTTAGGAGTTAGTTAGGTGTTTTATTAAATTATCTACTGTCCAGTTTTCGGCTTGATCCCAGCGCGGTAAGAGATCGCGGACCTGCCTTTTCCATCTTTTGTAGTGGCACCTTGTTCATGCCACGTTGATGCAGTTAGACATGTACCTATATACGTGTGAGTGATGTCGCTAAAAGTACTTGACCTTGATTCTGGTTGGCCAGAATTCACGGTCACAGTATAATAGTGAGAAGTCATAACAATATAGGGCCTACTACAACAATGAGAATCGGCATTTCATATCGGACTGCCGGTTTTTATTCAATAAGATATTGGGTTAATTGCCGTATGGGACATCATGCGGATGTTCAGAAGAGTATTACTGCAACACTTGAGTTGATCATTCTCTCTTGCCTTTCTTTTGGGTGTCCCTCACTCTCCGTCCGTCTGCTTACCGCGTGCGACCTAATTTTTTATGGCTGCGTTAGTCCATATTTTTCAGACAGATGAAGCGTGTATCATAGGTTCCAATTTACTTGTTGGTCGAATGCTCCGAATTTGCCATGAAGCATTTCTCAAACTCATATTTCATTGAATTTTGGGCACTTAATTTTATATGCATGTAGACTTATGTTTTAATTTGCTGTGAATTTTGTCTTTTCGGGTTAAATCACATTGGTTTGTTCGTTCTTTCTACGTTCCTATTCCAAATCTTGTCTCATCATAGACTCTCTGTCTCTTATGCCGACTAATACATCTTATTTATTACCTGTTTCATCATTCCTGGAGTATGTTATACGTCCAATGCAATTGAAACATTTATCGTCCGCCCCCAGTCCCACATTTATATCCATGTACAATCAATTGCCAGGAAACAGGAAATCAGAACACAAAACAAAAACGATATACATAATCAATATATCTATACATCCACCCCATATCCTAAACCCTCGCAATGTCTATTCCATTGCCTATTTCTACGTGCCGCGATGTCCGATACTCCCTTGCCTTTTCAGTAGGTCCTTCTCCTATCATCGATACCCGCACACGGACATACAAACACGACTCTATTCACTACCTCCTTCCCTTTCTTAATGTATTCCCTGAATCAAATTATAATAAGGACCTAGTACTCCAATAAGGTTCCTCCGTGGATTATTCATCCCCCTATACCATATTTCCTTTATGTTTTTTTGGGCCCCCTCCCTAACCTTTGACCAGACCTATAGGCATCATTAAGCGGCGGGACGCCTTTTTCCTTGGGGGGGCGGCAAGTGTCAGAGTGTAGGAACTACGCAATAGCGCAACACGCTTGTGGGTGATTGGCTAAGGCCAATCGCCGGTACCCTTTCCGAGGTCCGGATTGGTTGTGGTCCGTATTCGCTGTGTTCTAGCCATGCTGTAGGCTAACAATGACTATAAAACATCTGACTGTGTATCAGAGATAGAGAGGAATTTCTGCGTGTAAAGGTGTCGAGGCTGTTGCATGATGTGCTGTCGGCTCTTTCGGAGCAGTTGTCTGGAATAAAGTTATAAAGAGAAGATGTTTTGAGACCTTTCTTCCCCCATACCCTGGGTCGGTCCCATAGGCCTAGTTCCCCACACGGGCTGGAATCTTGGAAGGAGGTCCAGACCCCCACAATATGACACCTGGTGGAGTAATATAAATTTCACATTTTTACAGGCAAATTTTCGTTAATAATTAGATAACCCTATTCGCAGTAAAATTAGCCTGACAAGCACGCTTGCAGCAGCTAGGCGCTAGTTTCGGCACGGTGCAGCACGTCAACAGATATCAGCGAGAGACGCGGACCGTCAACAGACGCGGTGACACCGTGCTTTTCATTTCCTACTTCTACTACGTCGGCCTCTAACGATGAAGTCCACTCGACGGAGGTTTCGGTTCGACAGTCGCATTCCTTGCGGTGCCGACGGCGACATCGTCGGTTGATCGACTTCGACGCATAGTGAGCGGCTATGACTGATGCTGTCGTGTCACCGTCATTATTTGCTGGCGACTCAACTCAGGCTCTGGTATGGCTACGGCGTTTTGAAGCGTTTTGTAACTATAAAAATTTTACGGACGCTAAGACGAAAAATTTATTTAGATTAATGTTAACTGGACCCGCGGCTGATTGGTTTGATAATATTGATTTTACCGATGATTCCACTACCTTTGAGAACTTTAAAGAAGCTTTTTTGTTACGATATCAACCACCCGATATTACTAAATATCAAAATGCTCGCGATATATTTTCTCGTACCCAAGAGGACGGCGAAAGTGTTAATTTGTTTATCGATAAAATGCAAAAGAGCGCTCGTCTCATTGGAATGTCAGAACATATATTGAAATTAGCTATTTTAAATGGTTTACAGTTACGTTTTCAGAATTTCGTTCGTCAAAAAGAACCCAAAACACTCGATGACGTAATTTCCGCAGCCCGTTTAGCGGAATTAACTATACCCACAGAGAACGATGTAGATGTCACTTTACATGCTAAACTTGACAGAATGATGCAGAATATTGAAGACTCGAAAACTACGACGGTCCCTGTACCACAGGGAGAATTACCAATACCAACGCGGGCTACCTTTGGGGATTCATTCTTTGATCAACCGATTCCTTCTGGAGAGCGAAACCTTAAACAACCAAACACGGCTTTGGGACAGACAGGACAGTTTAATCCTTGTTTTCAGAAGCCTTATAGTTATCCATCTAAATTTAATAGACCATCGAATTATGGTAATTATCATTTTCGTTCACGTATGTCTCATTTTCAATCTCGTCAATGTGAACCTATTAGAGCATGTCCTGTTATGTCTCGACAATCTGGAAACTGTGTCAGGTGTGGACTAGGTCATTATCCAAACATTAACTGCTGTCCTGCCATTAACTGTTTTTGTTGGCGGTGTTCTAGGCGCGGTCATTTTGCGAGAGTTTGTCATACTAGGATAGGGCCAGGTTCCTGTTTACCATCCGGACGACATCGACAGTATATGGCGAGGAAGTCACAGAATACCATAATCCATCAGCCCATGCAACGTCGAAATTATATGATCGCTCACATAAATAATAAACCTGTTAAAACCCTCATTGATAGCGGCAGTGTTGTTACGTTGATTACAGAACGTTTCGCTAATAAACATAAGCTACCTGTTACCCCTACTAGTGATCCAGCCGTTACACAGTTGTTATCAGCTAACACGGGAGGTATTGACATCATAGGAACGAGTGATTTTGTTATAAAGGTTTCAGGTTTGTCTCTACCAGTTTCAGCTCGTGTGGCACGTGTCTTAAGTGTTGAGTTTCTAGTCGGCGTAGACTTTCTACAGGCTTATGAGGCTAAGATTGACTACCAGACTGGTTTAATTAGTTTATCTGATGATTTAGTTAGAGCTCCACTATTGTCAGATTCTAAACCTGATAATTTAGCAACTTGCATTGATTCCGTGTGTATACCACCCGAGACTGAGATGATCATTCCTGTTAGTGTACCTTCTCGGTTCAACGGTAAGTCTGTCTTACTATCACCGATACCCAGGTACCAATTTCGATTAGCCGCTACAGCGCACTCATTCGGTCAGTGTATCGATGGGCGTACCTTGTGTCGTGTGTTTAATTTTCGGCCGCACGCTGTAGTATTGCGTCGTCGCATGCAATTGGCAGTCGTTGAACCTATGTACAATGTTGCTAGTTGTACTCCAATGGCCGAAACGGCGGAATTTCAGGAGGAAGGGCCGCGAAACCCCTTATACCCTCAGGACAGGTCAACTCTGGATAGGTTTCAACAGGAATACGGGTTTAATATTAATCCTGAGTTAACAGAAGATCAAAAAAGCGAATTATTACAGCTATTATTCGATTATCAATCTTCATTTGCTCGCGATCTGTCTGAAATGAAAGTCTATCCTCATTATCAACATAAAATAGATTTGATGGGCAGCAGAAAGATATACAAACGTAACTACCGTTTTACTCCAGAGGATGCTAAGGTCGCACAGCAACAAATTGATAATATGTTACATCATGGCATCATTGAAGAATCGACGGCACATGAATTTAACTCGCCAATCTTTTTAGTGAATAAAAAGAATGGTATGAAAAGAATGGTAATCGATTTGCGTGAATTAAACAGTATTATTAAACCTACACCTGTTCAACTACCGAAGATTGATGAGGTTATTGATTCTGTCGCTGTTTCTGCTCCAAAATTCCTCACGATTATTGACATATTCTCTGCATTTTATCAGGTAAATCTTCACCCCAGTAGCCGCCCCTATACGTCGTTCCAAGGTCCGGACTTCCGCAGATTTATGTACACTAGGTGTCCTTTCGGTTTATGCTCCAGCCCCAGTGCTATGCTATACGTTCTACAGACTGCTTTAGCAGGAAAACTAGGTCACACGGCAGCTATATATATGGACGATGTGTTACTTCATTCCAGGACTTGGAAAGACCATATCTCTACCATTGAGGTACTTTTAAAAACGCTTCAGGAGAACTGTTTAACGGCAAACCCAAAGAAGTGTGAATTTGGTTATTCGAACGTCACATTTTTGGGTTATCAGGTGGGTACTAATGGTATAAAGATGGATCCCAAACGCATTCGTATCATTGAGAAACTGTCCGCACCATCTAATCGTAAAGGACTTCAACGATTATTAGGTCTATTCGTTTATTGGCGCCGTTTTATCAAACAGTTCAGTTCTCATACATTCCACATGAGACAGCTGTTGAAAGAAGATATGACTTTTTGTTGGACACCAGAATGCGACCAGGAGCTTCAGTATCTTAAGTCTTGCCTTATGTCTGAGCCAATTCTCGCTAATATTGACCCCAACAAGAATTTTATTGTAATGTGTGATGCAGCATCTAATACAGGCTGTGGTTATCAAATTTTACAGGAAGGTTCTGATGGCAAGCTCCATGCGGTGAGTTATGGTGGTAAAGCACTAACTAAGGCTCAAACGCGTTGGCTCCCTGCTGAATTGGAATTGGCTGCTCTTTGTTTGGCCCTGAAAGAGATTGATGTTTTCGCAGTCCATCGGGACGTCATTGTTTTTACGGATAATACTCAAGTACTTCATCTAGATAACTGGTTACCCATCAGCCAAAGGCAACGCCGGATGATTCATTATTTGTCTCAGTTTCGTCTAACTGTTAAGTTTGTACAGGGGTGCAAGAACCTTTGCGCCGATACGCTTAGTCGCAGTTTTGCAGATATGTCCGAGATCGACAGAAAACAATTTCTACCTACAGTCGCCGAACAGGCTGAGGACTTTATCTTACCGGTAACGCCGAGTGACGAGAATGGACGAGAAGAGATATCTTTTACGGATACTAGTGATGATAATGATGGTGATTTGACTTACTGTATGTTAATTTCTGACACGGAGACAGACTCACAAGACGTACAGACCCCAATAGTCGTAACAGGGGACGAATATGATATTCCATCGGGTTCTGACGTTGTGACACGTAAACATTCGTATGGACCAGATCCAAACACCCCACACCCCGTTACATCCGATTCCTCGGAAGTACAGAGTAATGACTCGCCAATAATACCCAAGGAACCGTTGACGGAGACCGCCGAAGTTACAGACGATGTTAAATTAGACTCAAACAATCCAGAGGTACCATTAGACTTCTTACCCAAACCCTCACTACAGGACTACTACGATGATGACGATTTCGGCCCTATGTACCGTTTCCTTCTAAAGGACGAATTTGTGGGTAATGAGAAGGACCATTATCGTCTGCTTTTGACAAAGGATCAATATTTCATTCAAAATGATCTATTATATAAGTTAGGCATGCCACGTAGAGAGAAACTACAGAGAGTTTATCCTGTTAGTGAACGTCTTTGTTTACCACAACGTTATCGGGGGTTGCTTCTAAAGCACTATCATGACAAACTCGGGCATTTTGCTGTTGAACGGCTGTTCCTTACGTTGTTTTCAACGATTTACTGGCCAAAAATGTATGAGGATATTAAAAAATATTGTCAGACTTGTGATATTTGTTTGCGTACAAAGCGCAATTATCAGTTTAAGAGCAAACCACTCAATCCATTAGACCCTCCCGATGGCCCATTTCAACAGTACCATTTAGATTTCAAGGACTTAACTCGCAAAACGAAGGGCGCAGTAGCAATATTGTGCATAATTGATGCATATACATCTTGGCCGATCCTTCGCACGGTACAGGATATGTCCGCAGAAACTGCCGGTAAAACATTTTTTGAATCTGTTGTTACATTTTTTGGCGTACCCCATGTTATCGTAAGTGATAGAGGCGCGAACTTCTGCAGCCGTTTTTTTAGTACTTTGGCCCAATTACTCGGGATAAAGCATAAAATAAGTTCTGCACGTAGTCCTCGAACAAACGGTTTGGCGGAATCATTAGTTCAAAGAGTATCAGGCCTGATCAAATCCTATAGTCAGGATGATTTGCAAATTCCTGACATTTTACCATTCTGTAGTATGGCTTTGAGGGCAACCAATCACACACAGTTAAAATTATCACCCTTCGAGCTGACCTTCGGCCGAAAAATGTCACTAGGCATGCCAGCAGAGCTGACCGATGTTTCACCTAAGTTCCCAGACAAACAGCAGTGTTATCTAACATGGCTTCAACACCGTTTGAAGGAATTACACTCCTCAGTTAACTTAAACATAGAGGACAATAAGAGAGAGATGAAACGGTCATATGATAGACGAATGAAGGTACAACCGCCTAAATGGGAAATAGGGGACAAAATTTTATTATTAGATCCACGCGTACAACCTGGCTCATCTCAGGTACTGACTCATAGACAATATTCTGGCCCCTATTTCATCGTGGATAAAATTCAGGGTCCGAAAATTGGTGTGGCATATAAGATAGTTGATGTTGAGACCGGTAAACCAATTAAGGCATTAATTGGGGGTGATAGATTGAAGAAATATACCACTGACGATCGGAATACTCTTAATCGTAGATTACCAGGCATAGGTAAGGAAAGTCAGGTGAAAATCGCTAAATCGCAACCAACAGATGAATCTGAACTAGAGGGATACGATCCAGCCATTAGAATTGAGCGTGAGAAGACATCTGGAGGCAAAAAACTGTACCTTGTTCTTTTTAAAGACAAATCTAGGTTCTGGTGCAGTGAGGTCTCAGATGGTCTATTACAAGAGTACCGAATACGGAAGTCTAGAAATAGAAGATGTAAGAGGACGTAAGGAGACACATCAGACACTTCAATTTATGTAGTACTGGTTACCGTTCAGTAACTTAAGGTTACTTAGATTATAACGGGTCAATAACCTATTGCGCGCAATCCCCAGCATTATCTTAACATGCTAGTGGTACTACAAGTGTCAATGTGATTGTATAGGAGTGAATTACGGGTGCGCACCCACTGTGACTTCGAAGGTAGAAGAATTGAAGCAGAACTATGAAGGGTACGTTAAGCAGAGAATTTTCCAGAGTAGCAGTGATACTAATCATGCTGTGGAAAGCCTGTGATACCTTACTGATCTTTGATTCCGATGGTTACAACAGTAACCATAATTACGGATATCTTTTCAAGAAGATTGGAGAGGTCTATCTTAGTACAGGAGAGGCTAAAGTCTTATTTCACTATCGTTTGCCAGACCCCATTAATAAGACCAAAATGGGTTCTGTGAATTGCAAATTAATGGTTGGTAGACATCTACATTGTGCAAGTACCAGTCATTTGATTGAGATGGTCGCTAATATAAAGGACAGAACGATGACACATTTAAGTTCGACCATTAAGCATATTTATGACGTAACGACGGACTGGAAGGAATCACCAAGGAATAAACGTAGCTGGTGGTCATCAGGATGGAGTAGTTTTACTGGTTTAGCACAGAAGACTGATTTAGAGAGATTGACCCACTACTTACAGAAGGTTGAGACAGGAGTTTACCACGCCGTTGAGAGTTGGCAATCAGGATCGAGTAATTTTATCACAGCATTAGAGGCAGAGAAGAAACGTGTTGATAATATTGATAATTTGTTAGCATCACAAAGGGAATCTATTTTGACCTTACAAGAGGAGATAGTTCAACAGTATCATGAACAAGTGGGTTTTTCTAGGTTAATGACTAATTTAATTACAGAATACTTGATACCGATGTTTCTTACAACGACAGACGCAGACGTATTGTATGATTCGATCCAATTACTGAATTCCGGTATTTTGCCCCATCATTTCGTATCCCATACTAAATTGCGACTTGCCTTTACTCTTCTGGATCAATCCTTATCGACTAAACACCCAAACTTGACTATTTTAATACGAGAACCAACGTTTTACTATCGGCACCCAGATTTTCAAACATTTCGACACGACAAATATTTGTTAATAGCTGTCCAAGTACCCCTTACTGTTAAACAGCTGACTCCCAAAATGGACTTGATTAAACTCGAAAGAATACCCCTCTTGGTACCGCACGATAATTCCCATTTTTCTATTTTAAATGAAGATTTTCAATACTTAGCGTTTTCCCCAGAAACCAATCATTACATTGTCTTCCATTCCAAACCGACTCTTGAGCGTAATTATATTATTAAACTAGATTCACAGGACATTACCTTACGAAGTATGAGCGTAGCCTCTTGTCCAGTAGGTTTGCTTAAGGCTGATATCAATATGATCCGCAAATTTTGTCAATTTACAATCAAATCTGGACCATTACCATCCCAAATTTTTCATCTTGGGCCGCATTTGCTTCTACTGTCAAATATCGAGCAAATTAATTTATATTGTGCTTATCGGCAAGATATTGGTGGACCATTACATATAAATCATAGTACGGTCCATTTCGCATACAATGTGCAACGCGTTTTCCGCGTTCCTTGTGGCTGCTCTTTAACGACTACGGATTTCTTTATTCCTGTTAGTATGGTTAATTGTTCCCACCCATCTATAAACTTGGAAGGTGGTCATTTGTTAAATGTTATATATCTGAGTCATTACTTTGAATCTGATATCCTTGAGGCAATCAAATCCGATACATTATTCAACGATTCGATAGAAGCTGAATTACCACAACTCTCCGTAGCTTCCTTGGCGTATGAGAAACAGTTACAATTACAGGAAGACCGGTCCTTTGATATGGAAACCGCCATTAACCGATCTAAACAGGATAGAAAACTATATCACTCATTATCCCATTACCTCTACTCCAAAATGCTGTTAAGTAAAACGGATCCCATAGATTTTGACCCATTTAACTGGCTTACATGGGTTTCTGTTTTGGCATTGTTGTTGTCTGTTTTGCTGCTTGTTGTCGTTGCGAGAATGCACTACAGAATGCAGGCAATTTATCTCTCGATGATGACGAGAATCCCATCGGTTACCGGACAGTTCCTTCCTACTCGCTTCTCTTACACCAATCCGACATCCGCAACCACAGGAGACATTGCGTGGGAGTTCCATGACTTCCAACAGTGGCTTTTGGCGATATTTCCTATTGAAATTACGCTGTTCTGCATACTGATTTTGTTCATTATTTCGATTGCCGGCTACCTGATATATAGACGTTTTCAGTGTACGCGTGAGCGTACACAAATTTTTCTCGAAATTACTGATGGTAAAAAGAATATTCAATTTAAATTGTTCGGTTTAAACCACAACCCTGAACATTACAAATTTGCAGTTACGCGTGAACTTTTTCAGCTTCAGACACGCCACTCCTGGCTTAGAGGGCAAATTTTACTTCTGGGAGGTTTGCAGGTTACAAATTTTAAGCTACATCTGCCAGTTCTGTTCCCAACCCAGTACTCTGTTTCTCTATTTACAACTAGCAATATCGAAAATCTGCTGAAAATTCCACACTGCGTCAGTTTGCTGATTTTCGATGCAAAATTCCAACTAATAGACATTATATTACTGCGTGAGCTAGGTAGAGCAACGACACAGGATCATGACGTTCAAACCACTCACTCACTCAGTCTTTACCCTACGCTCTCTGCACCTTAATGTTCTGTCATACTCAGACGTTGTTTCAGTGATTTGCACCGATCATCGTTCATCATCATCATCTAATCTTCATGTGCTTACATTCAGCTCTGAATCATTATCGTTTTTGTCTACATTTAAATTGGTATGCACTGTTGTCTGCGTCCAATCTTGTAGACTGATAACTTATTGTATTTAACCTACGCCCGACCCTGAGTTACGAACGATTATTGGACCACCCAATCTTAATGCTCTTGTTATCAGTTACCCTGACAATGCCAACGGTTTACGCTGTTAATGATTCTCTTATCGCTCACAGACAACGAGATTAATGCGTTTTCACCGGCTCATCCTCAATCCACCGACGAAGTATCATTAGGCCTATAATCATTACTGTCCGTTCCGACTTCACCATTCTCCATAAAAAAAACCTTAATCACTAACACTCGATTTGAACCCACATATGACTTAGTCCTTAAACGACCATCCCGGGTTAGTGTCTGTTTTAGTTAATAGACGTACTGTGTGACGGTTTTCTTTTATTTTATCTTCGTTAATTTAGTTTAACACTATCTTCATTACCCCCCCCCCTTCAGTGCATAGACACTGTTGGTTTGTC
>Ga0209786_1000329_pt1 | contig 18650 bp, 11 predicted proteins | sample WorMetilvaeELBA2_FD_187405 | JGI IMG/M metagenome (GOLD analysis project Ga0209786, IMG submission 187405) | Marine gutless worms symbiont microbial communities from Max Planck institute for Marine Microbiology, Germany - Olavius ilvae ELBA.2... ...
AAGATAACTACCGTTTACGAGTTTTTAATGCAAGTAAAAAATGCATTAAACTGGAAAATCTTCGTTTTCCTTTTATGCGATATTAATCAGCAATATCAAAGAGTTCTGGATACCCGTTCGAACACTATATAATACCTCAATCCCTCAATTCCTTAATTTGGCGCAATCTGCGTGCATCTGCGAAAATTTGCGTCCTAAATTACGTAATTCGAATTTGCAAATGGTCGGCTGTTTCTCACCGGATCGGTATGACCTATCCGGGCTCTCCATCAGAGGTGGAGGGCTCATATCAGACCAATAACACCCAACCCGGGCAAGCCGGAATTGAAAATTGAAGATTGAAGATTGAAGATTTGTTGTATCGCTTCGCTCTGGCTTTTAAATTTAAATCGATAGCATTCCTAAAATATTTAATCCGGCTATAGCATAAATCCTGCGCAAACATGATGTGATTTCAATAAGTAGATACTAAATGAGCGTTTTTCGCTCATTTAGAGAGGTTCAATGCTTTTCCACCGAGATGGCAATGGCCTCGGTGTGGCGGGCATGGATCGAATCACCTTTTTGCAAGTTCTCAAATCCTTTGACGGATTCATCGACGTGAATGGTTGACAGCCTCCCATGCGGTCCTTTAAGCGTTAGTGTACGGTTGTTTTTATCGATTTCCTGTACCGTGGCGGTCACATCAATCGTCTCCACCGCCACACCGGCCGGCTTCTCGCCCTTGGCCGCCCTCGCAACGATTTGGCCGGCAGTGGCATCCGGCTTTTCCCCGTGCTTACCGAGGTATAGCGCGACCGATTCGTAATATTCGACTTTGACCTGATCCCCGATTTCGATCTGATCGAAGTTGTGTGCCGCTTGATCCACCTCGATCGTAACATCATTGCCCTCGGGCCCGCGCAGTGTTAAATGGCGGTCCGCTCTGTCGATGCCCACGACCTTGGCGGTGACGACAGCGACTTCCTGCAACTCAATACCCTGCTGGGCTTTTACGGCTGTTGCCGGCCCCGCAACCAGCATGGCGACTATAGCCAAAATAATCAATCCAATAGTCTGTTTGTTGTTCATGAGATTTCTCCTTTCCTCGAATTAATACAGGCCCCGGTTGATGCTACTCAGGCGATTAAACGGGGCAATTTTTTACCGCCTGAATCAATGATGATCTCTTCACACCGCAGGGACTCTCTGGCCCAGATTTTGTGTAATTTTTTGCCGTGCTTCGAAGGCTGAAACAGATTGGTTCATAAATAAACCTCCCTAACCAACAACATCATACTGACCACAATAATCACTATGCTATGGTAATGTAACCCTTTTTTCCGGCCATAGAACGTTTGTCATAAAAAAATTGAATCCACGTAAATAACAAACGAAAATGATAGATAGTCGCGGTATTTGCGAACCAATTCTTATTTATCCTTGACATAAAAGCCAAATATGCTAATAATTGTCCTTATTAATAAGGACAATTATTCGATTTCTTAATTACCTGGGAATAAGAAAACAATGAGGAACATTATTCAACAAAGATTGGCCGATGCCGTTAGCATGGACCTTCCCACCGCCGTTGAGAGAAGATACCGCCTACCACAGATTCCGAATAAGACCTATGCTGTAATCGGCACGCGCAGGGCCGGTAAAACTTATTTTTTATATCAGACGATGAGGCGATATATCGAACAGGGCATTGACAGGTCGCGACTCGTATACTTCAATTTTGAAGATGAACGCTTGGCGGATTTAACGGTCAAAGATCTACATTGGATCACGGACGAGTATTTTGCCATGTTTCCTGATAATCGTCCAGACAGAGTGTACTTTTTTTTTGATGAGATCCAGTTGATCAATGGCTGGGAAAGATTCATCCGACGTCTGATGGATTCTGAGAATGTCCGGATCTATTTAAGCGGCTCTTCTGCTAAAATGCTGAGTACGGAGATTGCTTCATCCATGCGAGGTCGATCGGTGGAAGTAATAATATACCCTTACAGCTTCCGTGAGTTTTTGGACTGTCGGCATATCGCGTTGCCATCTTCTCTGTTGCGGGTCTCTAAAAAATTGCGTTCTCAGCTAGAGCATCAATTGTTGAAGTATATTACCACCGGCGGTTTTCCAGAGGCTCAGGGGCTTTTGAAATTGGATCGCCACCTCTTGCTTCAGGGTTATGTCAACACCGTTCTGTTTCGTGATATCGTTGATCGATTCAACGTGACCAACATTAATGTTCTCAGAAAGCTGATGCGGCATTTCCTCCGGAATCCCGGCTCTCGGTTCACTGTCAACAAATTTTTCAACGATTTGAAATCCCAAGGTATTCGCGTTGCCAAAACCACCCTTCACGAATACCTCGACTATCTTCAGGATGCTTTTCTGCTGCGCACGATCCATATTCATACCCGATCTGAACGCAAGCGAATGGTCAATCCCATCAAACCCTACGTCATCGACACCGGCCTGGCGGCGGCTTTTTCATTAATGCCCGAGCCGGAAATTGGTCACCTCCTTGAGAATTGTATCTTGCTAGAATTGCATCGACGTGCCGCGCGAGTAACATATCTTATTACCGATTCCGGATTCGAAGTTGATTTTGTTGCGCAATACCCGGACGGATCTGTAGAGGTGATTCAGGTGTCGAGCGACCTGAGTGATCCGTTAACGCGCCAGCGTGAGTACCGGGCGCTGAGCGATATAAGCTCAACTTGGCCAAATGCGCATTTTTTGATAATCAATCTAAGCGATGAAGACACTGTTAACCTAGAGGATTTGACCATCCGTATTACGCCGGCATGGAAATGGTTGCTTGAAAGTTGACCACTCGAGATATCAAAGGAGTTCATTATATTATTGAAAGGGAAGGAAAACCGATCGCTTCCATGAAATCGATTGATGAAAAAACAGATCCTGTGACATTGAACAATATGAATGCCCTACTCCGAAAATTACAAAACCTGGATGAGGAGTTGGATGCCTTAGTACACAGATCTTGAAGAGATCTCCCAGAATTAGCCGCTAATGTCAACGGGGGATCTCGGGGAGTGATCTTTAACCTCAGGAATTTTGAAAGGATCGAGGGCCTCAAAATTAAAGCATTGACGTTTCAATATATATGGTTTTTCTTCTTTAGTGTCTATTTATTGAAATCCTATCAAGTTTGCACAGGATTTTTGTCATACCCAGATTCAATATTTATCAATTCTATCGATTTAATTTAATACGACAGAGCGAAGCGAAACCACAAGTCTTCAATTTTCAATTTTCAATCTTCAATTCTAGTCCTCCCGAAAAGCCCGCCGCAGGCTGTCGGTCAGCGGCGCCAGGATGTAGTCCATGGCCGTGCGTTGGCCGGTGTTGATCATGACTTCGGCGCCCATGCCGGGGTACAGTTCGCGTCCGTCGAGTTTCCTTAGCTCCGCGGCATCGATGGTCACGCGGGCCAGAAAATACGACGCTCCGCTGCGCTCATCCGTGAAGCTATCGGCCGACACCCGGGTCAATTCAGCGTCCAGCAGCGGCGTGTCGCGCTGCTTGAAGGCCGTCAGCCGGACCTGAGCGGGCAGTCCCGCGTGGACCACGTCGATGTCGTTGGGCGTGACCTGGGCCTCGATTACCAGGGTGTCGTCCTCGGGCACGATGTCGAGCAGGTGCTGCCCGGGAGCGATCACCCCGGCCTCGGTGTGCACGTTCAGTCCCATTACCACGCCCGCCAGGGGCGCCCGGATGGCGGTCCTCACCAGGATGTCTTCGGCCGCCTTCAGCCGTTCGTGGACATCCAACAGCTCGGCCTGGGTGTCGCGCAGGCCGCCGGCCACCTGATTCAGCAGGCTGTTTTTGAGGTCGATGATCTCCAGCTCGGTTTCACCGATGCGCTGCCGCGCTTTCGCCATCAGGCTCAGGTGGTCGCCGCGCTCGCCGATCAGTTTGGCTTCTTCCCGCTTCAGTCTCAGCAGCCGCGTTTTGCCCACGACCCCGCGTTCGAAAAGCTTCTCGAAGCTGTCGCGCTCGTCTTCGATCAAGGCGAGCTGCCGGTCCTCGGCCGCAATCTGGGCCGCCAGGCCGGCGATTTCCTTTTTGAGCTGCGCAATGCGCTTGCGGAAAATGTGAATGCGTCCTGCCGTAGACTGCCGTCGGGCTTCAAACAACGCGTTTTCAGCGGCCAGGATCTTGGCCACCTGGGGTTGGTCCCGGCGTACAGTCAAGAAGTCCGGAAACCGGACCTCTTTTTCAAAGGCCTGTTCCGCTGTCAGGCGGGCCTCGGTTGCCAGTAGCTTGTCGTAGCGGCTGTGCAGCACTTCCAGCCGCGCGCGCGCCTGGGTGTCGTCGATGTGGATCAGGATCTGACCGCCTTCCACCGTGTCGCCTTCTTTCACCAGCAAATCTTTTATAATGCCGCCTTCCAGATGCTGGACGGTCTTGCGGTTGCCGGCCACCGTCACCCGCCCCGGTGCCAGCGCGGCGCTGTCCAGAGGCGCCAGGGCCGCCCAGGTCACCAGACCGCCGAAGAAAAAGAGGATGATGACCGCCGCCGCCAGCAGCGGACGACCAATCGGAGGACGTTCGTCAGGCTGAGGCAGGGCTTCAAGTTTTCCGATGGATTCCATTTTCTTCATCCTTATTTATCCGATTAAACCAGAAATAAATTACAAAATACAAATTACAAATCCCAAACAATAACCAATGACCAAAATTCCAATGTCCGAAACAACAGCGGGCGACCTGCGTTGCGGTAATGCAGTTGTTTGGGTCATTGAAAGTTGGAATTTGATATTTGTTTGTCATTTGGTTTTTGTGATTTGGGATTTTTCCGTTTTCTTCTTCCCTCTGTCCTTTGTCTTCTGACACCCGAAACCCGACACCCGAAACCCAACATTCCATCACTCCAACACTCCATCACTCCAATACTCCATCACTCCACCAAAAATCAGAAGCAAATCACAAAATACAAATTACAAATCCCAAACAATAACCAATGACCAAAATTCCAATGCTCGAAACAACACCGGGGACCTGAGTCGCGGTTGTGCAGTTGTTTCGGTCATTGTTTATTGGAGATTGATATTTGTTTGTCATTTGTTTTTTGTGATTTGGGATTTATTTGTAATTTGTTTTTTGTAATTTGGGATTTTTAAATTCAAATATCCTCTGCGCTTAAACAAAAGCTTTTACTACCTGCCACAATACAATACACTACTAGCCGGTCCTGGCCTGCATAGTGGGCACTGGTCGTGTCAACTGAGGCAAAACCTCCTCCCGGGGGCCGAACATCTCGATCAGGCCGTCGCGCAGATAAAGAATCTTATCCACTTGAGATACCATGCTGGGGCGATGCGCGATCAGCACCACCGTGGCGCCGGCGCTTTTGAGCATGGCCATGGCCCGCAGCAGGTCCTCTTCGCCCTCGCTGTCCAGGCTGGCGTTGGGTTCGTCCAGCACGATCAACCGCGGTCCGCCGTACAGGGCCCGGGCCAGGCCGACGCGCTGCCGCTGGCCGCCGGAGAGCAGTGTCCCCCCTTCACCGATGCGGGTGCGGTAGCCGTCGGCCAGACGCAGAATCATCGGGTGCACCCCGGCCTGCTGGGCCGCTGCCACCACGGCGGCCGGGTCGGGCTCGTCCAGCCGGGCGATGTTCTCTTCGATCGTGCCATCAAACAGCTCCACGTCCTGGGGCAGGTAGCCCACGTGGCGGCCGAAATCGACCCGCTCCCAGGAATAGACATCCGCGCCGTCCAGGCGCACGGCCCCGTGATTGGGACGCCAGGCGCCGACGATCAGCCGGGCCAGGGTCGACTTGCCGGCCGCCGAGGGTCCGATGATGGCCAGATTCTCGCCGGCCTCGAGGGCAAACGACACCCCTTTGAGCACCGGCTTCTCGCCGCCGGGGGGCGTAAAGACCGCCTTTTCCATGCTAAGATGTCCGTTTGGGGCCGGCAGGGCCATGTCGGCCGGCCGCTCCTGGGCCTGGGTCATAAAGGTTTTCAGGCGTGCGTAGGCCGAACGGGCGGCCAGCAGGGATTTCCAGGTGCCGATGGCCTGCTCCACCGGCTGCAGGGCGCGCGATAAAATGATGGAGCCGGCGATCATGCCGCCCGGGGTCAACTCGTAGTGGATGACCAGATAGGCGCCGGTGCCCAGCATGGCCACCTTGCAGCACGAGGCGGCTCAACTTGGAGGCTGCCAAGATAATACCGGCCCGGCGGCTGGCCAGCATCTGCTGCTGCAATGCGCGCTCGTTGTCGTCCAGCCAGCGCTGCGTGATGCCCGGCATCATCCCCATGGCCTCGATCACCTCGGCATTGCGGGCCGCGGCCGCGGTTTTACGCAGGGCCTTAACGTTTTGCTCATTGGCCGCCTTCAACGGTTTGCGGGTGGCCAGTTCGTTGGTTACTGCCAGGGCAAACAACAACACGGCGCCGATGACGGCAATGCCAAACAGCACCGGGTGCAGCAGATAGATCACAAGCAGGTAGACCGGCACCCAGGGCGCGTCGAACAGGGCGAAAATCACCGGGCTGGCCACGAACTGGCGCACCTGGGAGACGTCCCGCAGCGCCTGCACGCCATAGGATTGGGATTGCAATTGTTGGCTGATCGCCGGCGGCAGCACCTCCGGACCCAGGCGATTTTCCAGCCAGGCGCTCAGGTGCACCAGGATGCGAGCGCGGCTAAAGTCCAGGGCTGCCATCACCATGAGGGTACCCACGGCCGCGACGCTCAGGTAGATGAGGGTTTCGTGGCTGCGGCTCACCAGCACCCGGCCGTAAATCTGCAGCATGTAAAGCGGCACGGTGAGCATCAGCACGTTGACAAACAGGCTGACAACGGCTACCGCCAGCAGCACGAAACGGCTTTTTTTGACGGCGTCCTCGAGTGGAGTGGTGTTTTTTTTGTTCATAGCTAAATGCCTTATGGTTCAAGGTTCTGGGTTTAGTGTCTATTTATTGAAATCACATCATGTTTGCGCAGGATTTATGTCATAGCCAGATTGAAAATATGAGCAATTCTATCGATTTCAATTAAAGAGACAGAGCGAAGCGATACCATAAATCTTCAATTTTCAATCTTCAATCTTCAATTCCGGCTTCGCCGGGTTGGGGTTTAGGGTGTCAGTGTTCAGGAATCAGCGTCACCGATGATCACGAACGCTCAGACGAATCGAAAGTGAAACTCTGGAAAAGAGAATAACGAATATCGAACCCTCCTCCGGCGGACTGTAAGCAAGGAATAACGAATATCGAAGTAAGGTATTCTATGATTAATATTTTTGACAACAGACTGAGCGCAGCGAATCCACACTTCATCATTTCCGCCGGCGGATTCGATATTCTGCGGGCTTTAGGTCACGACTTTAGCGTGATTCGCTTTTAACTTCGTGGCGTTTCATACAAAGCTTTTGATTCAGCGTTCAAAGGTTATCAATATTTAACAAGATACTCATGGATCATTCGTGCTTGATTGTTTCTATATGTTCGCGATTGCCAAGAAAACCCCCCAAAAGGGTGAAAAAAGGGGGAATTTGGAAGTGGGAAGTCGGAATGCGGAATGCGGAAGTCGGAAGTGGGAAAATTGAGGACTGAGCTGTGAGGACTGAGGACTGAGGGTGGAATGCAGAAGTGGGAATTCGGATTTTGGATTAAAAATGGGGAGATTCTGAGTCGAAATATAGCTCTTGACCGGGTCACTGGTTTGTCATATCATTGTAGTAACATTGTAGCGACGAATATGGGAGATTTAAAATATGATTAAGACGCTGACCAAGCATGGCAACAGCCTGGCCCTGGTGATCGAAAAGCCGATCCTGGAGCTCATCGGGGCAAACGCCGAAACACCCTTCGACATCTCCACTGACGGACAGGTGCTCATCCTCTCTCCGGTGAAGGACGAAGGCCGGGATGCGGCGTTCCAGGCCGCCCTCGACAAAGTGAACGCCAAATATCCCAGGGCTCTGAAAAAGCTCGCGGAATAAACCATGGATCTGAAATTTCTCAGTTTGGCCGAGGTGCTGGCGATCCACAAGGATCAAATATCCCGCTATGGCGGAGCATCCGGTATCCGGGATATAGATCTATTGAAATCCGCTCTCGGCATGCCGCCGTCCACCTATGGTGGCGAATTTCTTCATACGGATATTATTGAGATGGCGGCAGGCTATCTTTTCCACCTTGTAAATAACCATCCCTTCGTTGACGGTAATAAACGCGTCGGCGCCGTGGCGGCGCTCGTTTTTCTCGACCTGAACGGTTTCGATTTCCACGCCCCAGAGGATGACTTCGCCGATATGGTGCTGGCAGTGGCCCGGGGAGATATGAACAAATCGCAAGTTGCCGTGTTTATCCGCAACTGGTCAAAACCGACTTGATTTCCAACCGTTGAGAGTAAGTTCAATAATGAGGTTAATCGTATACTTGCAGTAGTGAATACAATTCGCTGCCCTGGAGTGCTGGAGTAATGGAGTATTTAGAATGTCGAATGTCGATTTACGAATGTCGAATTAAGGAACACTATCTGATTTTACTCTATACGCTTTGCCCTATGCGCTATGCTCTTCCAATCCGCAATCCGCAATCCAAAATCCGAAATAGATAACACTCCATCACTCCAATACTCCATCACTCCAATACTCCATCACTCCAATACTCCATCACTCCAATATTCTGCAGTTAACTAAACGACATATCATCCGCCTCGATTCCGGTGACTCCGACCAATTTGAGGCTGCCTTCGGAGGCACCGTCGATCTGGCCGCCGAGGTCGATGACGGTATCGCCGGCATTGACGGAGACATGCGCGTCGTCGTCGTCCAACACACCGTTGGCGTTGGTGTCCAGATCGGAGAAGGCATTCAGGCGCTCGCCGTATTCCTCGAAGCGCAGCGTGTCTTCGTCCGGATTGAACAGGCGAATGGTGTCGTGGCCCGCGTCGCCGTCGGCAGCCCGGAACACGAAGCTGTCGTATCCGCTGCCGCCGACGAGCGCGTCGTTGCCGGCACCGCCGCTCAACTGATCGTCGCCGGAGCCTCCTGCCAGGGAGTCGTCGCCGGCACCGCCTTCCAGCACGTCGTTGCCGCTGCCGCCGCCCAGCACGTCATCGCCTTCAGCATCAGTGAGTGTGTCGTCACCGCTGCCGCCGGCCAGGATGTCGTCCCCGGCGCCGCCGTCGAGGGTGTCGTCGCCGCTGCGGCCGGAGAGAGCGTCGTCGCCCGCCAGGCCACTGAGCGCATCGTCGCCGTTGCCGCCCTGCAGGACGTCGTCGCCGTCGGTGCCGTCGAGAATCTCGTCGGCACCGATGTCCCCGGCACCTGGGTCGCCGCTCCCGTCGTCATCCAGGATGGTCGCCTCCCCCTGACCGTCGGCAATGACATCGTTGACCGGGTTGGACAGATTCACGAAAAACGACTCGTTCGGCTCGACCGCGTCATCGCCCGAGACCGGCACCGTAATGGTCTGCACGGTCTCACCGGGGGCAAAGGTCAGCGTGCCGTTCACCGCGGTGTAGTCCGTACCGGCTTCGGCCGTGCCGTCCGCCGTTGAAAAGTCCACCGTGACCGTCTCATCCACCGGGGTCGATAAACTCACGGTGAACACCGCCTCCGTTGCGGTGCCGCTGTCGCCTTCGGTCAGCTGCACGTCGCTGATGTAGATCGAATTGCCTTCCCCGTCGTCGTCGAGGATGGTCCCACTCTCTTCGCCGTCGATGATGGTTCCGTTGACCGGATCCGAAAGCACCACCTTGAAGCCCTCGTCGGGCTCGTCGCGGGTATCGCCCAGGGCTATGACCGCAATCACCTTAGTTTTAACGTCCGGCCCCAGTTCCGCGATGCCGGACGTTTCCTGGAAGAAGTCCGTCGCAACGCTGGCCGGATTGCTGCCCTCGCCCACGATCTCCCAGTTAACGGTGGTTGTCTGGCTGAGGTCGCCACCGATCGCCGGAAGGCGTGTGATCAGGAAAGGAAAAACCGATCCGAGGGCACTATTGCCCTCCGGTAGCTCGCTTTCGGTGTCGGGTAAGAGGCCGACGGAGAGCCGGGGCAGGTCAGAGGTATCGTCATCGGTGATGGTGCCCTTGACCTGCGTGGTCTTGAGCGTGGTGCCCCCCGGCGCATCGTCGGGCAGGCTGAGCACGAGTTCAAAACCCTCGTCGGGCTCGGGCTCGCTGTCGTCGCTGCTCAGGACAGCGATTGTCGCGGTGTCCACGCCGGCGGAAAAGGTCGTCTGCCCGGACGGGAGCGTGCTGGCGAAATCGTCTGCATCGACCGGGTCGGTCCCGCTCGAGACCACCTGGTAGTCCACCGTCAGCGTTCCGCTCGTATTGCCCTCGCGGGTGAGCTGCCAGGAATGGGCGACACCCTCCTCCTGGGACTGCCTGTCCGTGGGATCGATGCTTACACGGGTGTCGTCGTTGGCAATCGTCGCCAGCGCCGAACCGCCGCCGCTGCCGATCTTCGTGCCCACGGGCAGGGTGGCCTCATCGAGTACCAGCAGGAACTGCTCGTCGCCCTCCACCAAGGTATCTCCGGCCACCTCGACCGTCACCGTCTGCTCGGTGATGCCTGGGTCAAAGCTCACCGTGCCGGCGGTCGGCTGCTCGGGGTCCAGGTCATTAGACTTGGTGCCGCTCTGCAATACCGCCTCCAGCTCCCAGTCCACGTCGAGCGCCGCACCGGTCTCACCGATGCGGGTCACCACGAACTCGAACAGGGTCGGCGTGCCGTCGGGGTTGCCCTCCGGCAGGGTCTCAGCCGCGAGGGCCACCGACACCTCCTGGGTGTTGGTGTTGTCATCGTCGCTGATGATGGTGCCCTCGTCGCTCGCCCTGGCCAGGTCGATGGAGTAATTCTGCACGTCCTCCAGCAGTGTCACCTTGAAACCCTCGTTGGTCTCGACCAGGATGTCGCCGCGCACCTCCACCGTCACGTTGGCCGTCGCCTCGTTGGCGGCGAAGCTTCCCTCGAGCTCGAACGGAAAGCTCGCGCTCTCGAAGTCGTCGCCATCGGCGCTATTGTTGGTGACGCCCTCGACTCGAAGCTTGAACGTCGTTGCCTGTGAGAGGTCGGCGCCGCTGCGCTCGAGCTGCACGTTGAAGTCGGTGATAACGCCATCGTCACCCTCGGCCTTGGAGTCCACCGAGACGATGCCGACGGTCGGCGGCGGGGGCCTAAAGTCGTCGTTGATAATCCGCGCGCTCGCCTCGCCGTCGACGATGGTCCCGTTGACCGGATCCGAGAGCACCACCTTGTAACCCTCGTCGAGTTCGATGTTGAAATCGCCATCGACGTTGACGGTGAAGTACTGCTTATCTACGTTAGTCCCAAAGGTCAGGGTACCGCCCGGAAGGCCCGGAGAGAGAAAATCAGCTTCGTTGGCCGGATCGGGCCCCTCGCCCACCACGGCCCAATTGACTGTGGTCGTGGAGCCGAGGGTGTCCAACTCGGTCGCCGGGCTGCGGTTGACAAGGAAGGCATAGGTGGTGACCGTGCCGTCATCGCCCTCTTCCAGAACGCTTGGCCCAAAGGGCTCGATGCTCAGCTCCGGCGGGGCCCCGGGGTCGTCATTGGCAATGACGCCCGCGACCTGGGTGGTCTCGAGAGCGGTGCCCGCCGGCGTACCGGCCGGCAGGCTGAGCTTGAGGGCAAAGCCCTCTTCGGGCTCACCCACGTCGTCGTCGCTGCTCGCGAAGGTAATCTGCGCAGTGTCATTACCATCCTCGAATGTCACGGAACCGGACGGAAAGTTGCCGCCGAAGTCGGCCGCATCGGTGGTCCCCTCCGGGGTCACTTCGTAGTCCACCGTCAGTGTTCCACTCGTAACGCCCTCGCGGGTGAGCTGCCAGGAGAACTCGGTTCCCTCGTCCCGGGGCTGCACGGCCGTTGGCTGAATGCGCACGATGGTGTCGTCATTGACAATCGTCGCCTCGGCCTTGCTGGTGCCGAGCGTCGTTCCCGCCGGCGCATCATCAGGCAGGCTGAGCACCAGCACGAGCCCCTCATCGTTCTCCACCGCGGTATCACCGGCCACCTCGAACGCCACCGTCTGCTCGGTGGCGCCTGGATCGAAGCTCACCGTGCCCTCGGTCTCCTGGCCGGGGACCAGATCATCGAGGCCGGCGCCGCCATCCAAGGGCGAGCGCAACACCCAGCCCACATCGTTGAGCGGCGCATCGGTCTCGCCGCTGCGCGTGATCTTGAATTCGACCAGGGCCGGCGTGTCACCGGGGTTGCCCTCCTCAGGCTGCTCCGCTTGCGCGAGCGATACCGACACGTTCTGGTCGTCGTTGATAATCGTCCCCGGCGCACTCGCCTTGTCCGGATTGACGGTGCCGTTCTGTACGGTCTCCAAGAAGACTCGGAAGATCTCATCGACCTCCGCCTTGGTATCGGCTACGACGATGACGGGCACCGTGATGCTGTCTTGGTCGGGCTCGAAGCGGCCCGGGATGTCAAACGGCAGCTCCCCCTCGTCGAAGTCCAGGAAGTTGGCGCTGTCGGCCCCCCCGGTGTCAATGGTCAGCTTGATTACGGTCTCCTGCGCGAGGTCGCCAGTGCGCGAGAGTGTGACGTTGAAGACCGTGGTGCCGTCGCTGCCCTCGGCCTTGCTCTCCACGGATTCGATCGCCACCACGGGCTCCGGCCCAACCTCGTCATCGTCGTTCTGGATGGTGCCGGTGGCCGTTGCCTGGCCGAGTGTTGCGTTGACCGGATCGGACAGCGTCACCTCGAACGTCTCATCCAGTTCGACCTCTGTGTCGCCCGTGACGCGGATGGTAATTGTCTTCTCCGTAATCCCCTTCTCGAACGTCAGCGTATCGGTGAACGGAGGGACCGCATCCTGGGCGTCGGCCGGGTTCGGGTCGATGCCTCGCGCCGTCCAGGTCACCGTTGACTCATCCGTCGTGTCGCCCGTGCGGGTGACCGTGAAGGTGAACGCTGTCTGCCCCGAATCGCCCTCGTCCTGCACCGCATTGGCCGGCGCGATGGCGAGCACGGGAGGCTCCGGCGGCGCGTCATCGTCGTCGAGGATCGTCCCGTCGGCGCTGCTGGCCGTCGCGTCGATCTCGGCGCCGGCCGCGCTCTGCAGCCTCAGCGTGAACGTCTCGTTGTCCTCGACGTCCGTGTCACCGGCGACCCGGATCGTCACCGTCTTGCTGTCCTCGTCAGGGGCAAAGAACACCGTCTGCGTTTGTGGCAAGCCACCCGCGAAATCGTCGGAGCGGGTATCACCCGCGACAAAGCCGACCTGCGCCGCACTGGCCCTTGACAGATCGCCCGACCGGGTCACGGTAAAGGTGAATTCCGTTACGCCGGCATCGCCCTCGGCCTTCTCCACATCGCCCGCGAAGCCGATCACGGGATCCTCCGGCGGCGGCGCGTCATCGTCGTCGACGATCGTCCCGTCAGCGGTACTTGCTGTCGCGTCGATCTCGGCACCGGCCGCGCTCTGCAGCCTCAGCGTGAACGTCTCGTTGTCCTCGACGTCCGTGTCACCGGCTACCCGGATCGTCACCGTCTTTCTGTCATCGTCAGGGGCAAAGAACAGCGTCTCCGTTTGGGGAAAACCACCCGCGAAATCGTCGGAGCGGGTATCGCCCGCGACAAAGCCGACCTGCGCCGCACTTGCCCTTGACAGATCGCCCGACCGGATCACGGTAAAGGTGAATTCCGTCGCGCCGGCATTTCCCTCGGCCTTCTCCACATCCCCCTCGAAGCCGATCACGGGATCCTCCGGCGGCGGCGCGTCATCGTCGTCGAGGATCGTGCCGTCGGCGCTGCTGGCCGTATCGTCGATCACCGCGCCAGCCGCGTCCAGCAGCGACAGCGCGAACGACTCGTCAGTCTCGTCATCCGTGTCAGCGGATACCTGGATGATGACCTCCTTGCTGGTTTCGTCACGGCCAAAGAACACCGTCTGCGTGCCGGGTAAAGTGCCGTCCTCGTAATCTTGGGCGTTGGTACTACCCTGGTTAAAGCCGACCAGCACGGCACTGGGCCCTGCCAGGTCCTCGCCCGAGCGGGTCAGGGTAAAGCTGTACGTCGTCAGGCCGACATCGCCCTCGTCCTGCACCACACTCACACTGTCCGGATCGAAACCGATCACGGGAGGCTCCGTCGGCGCTGCGGTATCGTCGTTCTGGATGGTGCCGGTGGCCGACGATGCCGCCTGGTCGATCGTCGCGTTGGTCGCTTCGGACAAGGTCACCGTGAACGTCTCGTTGAGCTCCTCCGCCTCGTCACCCTGCACCTCGATCTCGATCAGCTGCTCGGTTTCCCCGTCATCGAACGTCAGGACATCGGTGAACGGCGGGTCACCGACCGCATCCTGGGCGTCGGCCGGATTCGGGTCGCTGCCTCGCGCCGTCCAGCGCACCGTCGACTCGCCCGTCGTGTCCCCCGAGCGCGTGACCGTGAAGCTGAAGATCGTCGACCCCGCATCCCCCTCGAGCTTGTTCGCGTCGGTCGCCGCGATCGACAGCTGTGCATCGTCGTTGAGGATCGTCGCTTGCGCACTCGCCTTGTCCGGATCGACGGTGCCGTTTTGCAGGTTCTCCAACTGCACCGAGAAGCCTTCGTCGGGCTCCACCGCGGAGTCGCCGGTCACGGGAATCTCCACCGTGGCGGTATCTTCGTTGGCGGCAAAGCTCCCCGTAACCACAAACGGCAGCTCCGTGCTGTCGAAGTCCTCCGCATCGGCGCTATCGGTCGCACCACTGCCCGCGATACGAAGGTCGAACAGGGTCTCGGCCGACAGGTCGTCACCGGTGCGGGAAAGCGTGACCGTGAACGCCGTGGTGCCGGAATCGCCCTCGGCCTGGCTTTCTACCGAGTCGATGCCGATCTCCGGCTGCGCGTCGTCGTTGAGGATCGTGCCGGGCGCTGTTGCCTGGCCGAGCATCGCGTTTGTCGGGTTGGTCAGCTCGACGATGAACCCTTCGTTGGGCTCGACAAACGTATCACCCTGGACCTGCAGGATAATATCCTGCGACGCATCGCCGTCGTCGAACGTGAGCGAACCGGACGTCGTGTTCAGGACGAAATCGGCGCCGTCAACCGTGTCGCCCGCGGTTGTCTTGACCTCCCAGTCCACCGTTGACTGGCCGGAGGTGTCGCCCTCGCGGGTGACCGTGAAGGTGAAGTTCGTGATATCGGAATCCCCCTCGGCCTTGCTCGCATCCGTCGCCTCTATCGACAGCTCAGCGTCGTCGTTGACGATCCTGCCGCTGACCTTATCGAGTCCCAGGACGGTGCCTGCCGGCGCATCTTCGGGCAGGCTCAGCTCGACCTGGAACTGCTCATCTGGCTCCAGCGTGCTGTCAATGCTGGCCGCGAAGGTAATCGGTGCGGTCGCCTCCGACTCGCCGGGTTCGAATGTGACCGTGCCCTCCGGCAAGGTGCCGCCGAAGTCATCGGCTTTCACCGGGACATCCCCCTGCGGGGCCACCTGCCAGTTCACCGTCAGTGCCTGATTCAGATCCCCCTCGCGCGTGAGCGTGTATGAGAAAGTTGCCGGGTCCTCACTGGGATTGCCCTCGTCAAGGGCTTGCGTGAGCGAGGGCGAGATGAACACCGTCGGATCATCGTTGCTGATCGTCGCCACCGCCGAGGCGGTACCCAGGGTGGTGCCCGCGGGCAGGCTGTTGCCGTCCAGTGCCAGCGTGAACTGTTCATCAGCCTCGACGGTGAGATCGCGGGCTATGAACACGCTGACGGTTTCTACCAGGGAGTCGGGTCCGAAAACCACCGTACCCGTGGTCTCCTGGTCCGCGGCGAAATCATTGATTTCGGCCGGGTCCGTTCCCGCCACTCGCAATTCCCAATCCACATTGAGCGGCCCCTCGGTGGCGCCGCTGCGCGTGACCATGAAATCGAACTGGGTGGGCTGATCCCCGGGATTGCCTTCGGACTTTACCGCCTGGGCCAGCGCCACGGATACTTGTTGATTAGATGTTGCCATGATAAATCCTCCTTTTGGTTGCCGGTCCATCGGCGGCGGTTGTCTCGACCATCTTCGAAAATCGCCGCGCCGTTATTTTCCTGAACCGGCCGTATGGTTGTTTAGTTAACGTGGGGTTGAATAAAGACTGTTGGTCCTTTAAATATCCATTATTAAGGGTGTCGGGTTTCAGGTGTCGGGTATCCAGTGGGTTTCAGGTGTCGGGTGTCGGGTTTCGGGAACTGCAGTATTGAAACCTCATTACATTGAAATGGCATCCCGCTTAGGGGAATGTTCAATGTGTAGACCATTTTACTAGTGATTCGTCCCTCACCGAATTCCCAAAGCCGCTCCCGTTAGAAACGACTGGGATGATTTCTGATGTCGCAATGTGTCCAGACTCTTTACACAGACAACTTCGACTGTCCTGACACCTGACACCCGACACCTCCCTTTTTCCTGACACCCGAAACCTGACACCTGAAACCTCTCTTCCTCCTGACACCAAATTTCACAACAAATACGCGTGAAAAATTAAGTTTATGTACATCAAGATGCAGTTGCACATTCGTGACCTCAGCCAATGCCGAAAATGTCATCCCCCGTGAGAGAAGTGACTCCCAGCAATTCGATGGCAAAGTCCGCCGTGCCATCACCGTTGACATCGCCTTCCAGCAGGCCGTCTTCAAAGTCAGGGACAAAGCGCAATTCGCCGGCGCTGCCGCTGAACGCGTCGTCACCGATAAAAACGAATTCCTCGTTTTCCGGCGTGCCGCTGACAGCATCGATCCCGGAAACGTCGATCCGGTCGCCCTGCATTGCATTGAAATCGAACACCAGGTCGGGTGCCTGCAGGGGCGATCCGGCGATGTCATTAAATACGAAGCGGTCAGCACCACTTCCGCCGGTGAGCTGGTCGGTGCCGCCGCCGCCGGTCAGTTCGTCATTGCCGTCCCCGCCGATCAGGATATCGTCGTCATCGCCGCCGCTGAGCGCGTCGTCGCCGCTGCCGCCGTAGAGGATGTCGTCACCGCTGCCGCCGGCCAGCACGTCCTTGCCGTCTTCGCCGTTGAGGATGTCGTCGCCGGAACCGCCATCGATGTTGTCGTCGTCGCCGCCGCCGCCGTTGACGGTGTCATCCCCGCCGTTGCCGTATACCGCATCGGCCTCGTGAGTGGTGCCTTCAAGGTTGCCGGGTTCGGTTCGGACTTCAGCCGGAAAAACAAATTTCACATCGATCACGTCGTCGCCTTGAGTACCGAAAACGGTTGCCCCGGCCACGGTATCGGGTTGGGGTGTTTCGTTTGGATTGTCCTCATTATTGCTGTCATCCGATGTGATCGGGTCATCGCCTTCGCCGCTCTCATCTCCGTCATTTGACTTTGAGCGTAAACTTTTCGGAGGACTCGACGGCCTGGAATCAGTCGATTCCTGCGGTCCCGGGCCGGAGCCGTCCTCTTCGGTGGTGCCCGAGCTCCGCGGGAAGCTTAAATAGTCCGGCCGGGCATCAAGCCCGGGGCCGGCTGTACGCTCGCCTGGATCCGACCCTGAGGAAAATTTTTCTTCGGGCAGCACCCCGGCACCTGACGGATGAGGGCTTCCGTGGCGGCCGAGTGTCCCTAATTTCAACCTCGGCACCTGGCTCGCGGCAGTGTAACCATTGCCGGGCAAATCGGCGAGAATATCGACCACCGGGTCTTCAATGACCGTTTCAACAACATTTTCAATTATTTTTGCCATCAGTTCCTTTTGGCACTCGTCTTAGTAAGTCGTGAGGAGCATCGTCTCGTGCTTGACCCTAAATTTTTTCGGTGGTGGGAACAACACCCGAAAGGGGTGAAAAAAGTAGCAATTTTAGATGTGATATCCACTAAAAGGGGGAGTTTGGAAGGGGGAATTCGGAATCTTTCGATTTTGGATTTCGGATTGCGGATAGATAACGTTAAGGGCATGGCGCATAGGCAGCTACTGATTCAGTTTCGTGCAAAATGCGAAAATCTTTACTTGACATCTTTGTAAAGCAATGACCCACAAGCATCTACAGATATTGAAATCGAATTCAACTTTATGTATTCTTACGATTTCAGCTTGTCCTTGCTGGATGTCTACTAATCTGATTTTGGCTACTTTGAAGACGGCGCCGAAATAAAATAGATCCGCCAGGCGAACCACAAATATTCAATATTCAATCTTCAATTCCAGCTTGTCCGGGTTGGGGCAGAGGGCACAGCGTGATAACAAAGCAGCGGTGAGGGGGAGACGGGGTGAAACGGTGAAAGGGCGAGGGGGACTTGAGGAGTGGGAATCTTTTGATTGCAAAATTTGGGTTTGAGATTGCGGAAAAAGCAGAAGGTGAGAGGAAAAAGATGTGAGCAAAGAGGACTGAGTTGTTTGAATTCAATAGGCGCCCGCCTGCCAGCGCCTGAAGCGCAGCTAATGGCGGACAAGGATTTTGGATTGAGTTCAGTAATAGAACTATCGAACTTCATCAGGTTCTATGTAAACAAACTTGACATCGAATTTATGTTTAACCATTTTATTGTACAAATAAACAACATTAAAAAGGTCTTTTTAGCTTGTCCTTATTTAAATTGCGAGGTAAATTCAGAACTCTTGATCTCTGGTGAATAACCTGTTGATTTTACTTGACAGGAGCATAAATATAGCGTAAATTGGAGTGCAACAGATTAGGAGGTATTTGTTGTGCTACAAACCTATATTCCATTTCTT
>Ga0209786_1000330_pt1 | contig 18631 bp, 18 predicted proteins | sample WorMetilvaeELBA2_FD_187405 | JGI IMG/M metagenome (GOLD analysis project Ga0209786, IMG submission 187405) | Marine gutless worms symbiont microbial communities from Max Planck institute for Marine Microbiology, Germany - Olavius ilvae ELBA.2... ...
AGCAAACAAAGCCGCCTGGCCATTTTGCTTTTGACAAATATTCGTAACAGGCTCTTTCAGTAGCGAATCGTTTATCGAATTCGATCTCGCTTTGTGGAAAGTCTTCGGTGATATAAAATGCTGTCAGAGTAGGCCTCCTCTGTGTTTTTGAGACCATTATACCGTAGACCTGTGACAGATAAGGTCACAGCTGAATCAATTATTTTTATCACTTGGGCTTTCTATATAACCATATAACCATAATACCAAATTCTGATGAAGACACCGTTTGCTATATTGATATCTATCGTCTTGTTTACGATCTCACCGCTTACATTGTTTGCCCAGGAAATTACTACTCACAACATCTCAGAATATCTTGGGGGCGGCAAATGGAAATGGAAGGTTTACATCCAGGCATCCCAGGAAATTCTTGATGACATAAACGGCGTGGAATATACTCTGCACACAACTTTTGCTACTTCTGCTCGGAGGGAGGATAGGATAGGAGATCCGCGTTATCCATTCGGCCTCACGAACATCGGACGGAAGCCCTTTGAGATCTCACTCAAAGTTATCTTCAAGGATAAGGAAAAAGAAAATCGTCACCTGAAGCATATGCTCATCTTTAAATCACCGCCCGTCGCTAATCCCCTACCGATTAAAACAGGTAATGTGGCCGATTCCCTTGGCAACGACAGGTGGAAGTGGACGGTTTTCATAAAGGGGCCCACCAATGCCCTGGACCGGATACGGTTTGTCGAATATACGCTTCATCCCACATTTCCTGAAAGAGTACACGAAGTACGTCAACGTGGAACAGAAAACCGTGCTTTCGCCTTCTCAGCGATTGGATGGGGAACGTTTGAGATCCGGATACGGGCATTTCTTAAAAACGGAGAGGTTCAGAAACTATCCCATCATCTCAGGTTTTGATGAACGTACCACAATGGCAATCGCAGTAACGCAAACGGGTCGGGTCTTGAATAAAAAATATGGATCATCTCCCAATTCGTTGCAGATAATTCAGGCAAAGCAGGAAAATATTTCCCAATTGAACCAGTGAGATCGCAGAGGGTTCATCCTTCGACGCTCTGCGCTTGGTCTCTACGAAAGGCTCAGGGGGGGCAGGACTAGCGGGTAAACCTTGAATCCATGCCGGAGGCAGGCAAGCCCTGGGCCCTCTTCTCCAACTAAATTGGAGAAGAACCGAATGGTCCAAAGCTTAGGGACCGGGTATCAGGGCTTCGATGCGGAAAATATAAGATCTAACGAAGGCTGTTGATCCCCTTCCAGGAGTCCGTTCCAGGCCTTTTGCACTCCCAGAAATACCAGCCATCTACCTCATCACCGGTAATGAAGAAGGCGGCTTCCGATGATGAATCGAATCTTTCGCCCTCCACGACGAGAGCGCCATTGTTCACTTGCCCCGTATACTCAATGCCGTTGTAGGTGCTCCGGAACTCCGTGCCGTGGGGAAACTTGACGCCCCGACTCATCCAAGGTCGATCGGTTCGCTCTATTTTGACCGGGCTCTTGAAGGATGTAGACGGAGAGAGGTTCAGCAGGTCCCTGAGCACATCGTTAAAGGAGACCTCCTCCGACTTTCGTCGGAGCATCAACGCCTTGTATACCTCAAAGTCGATTTCTATGGTACGCATAGCACTTCCTATATTGCTGAAAGTTATGCAACATTTTACTAAAAGTTATATAACACTGCAAGTTCTACAGGGAAAATGTGTCAAGCAGTTGTTTGGAATCGTCAAAGGTGGCCTCAACAGGCACGGGTACCGTCGCCCATACGGAGCAGAACGGCATCGCTGACCGCTCTCACGGAATTTGTCGGACCGGAAAGAAAGATTTGAATTGGCAAGGAGTGGAGGAGCCTGTAACGTGTCTTTGGGCCTTGCCCGATTTTGGGATTCGAGCATCCGTTTTCATGACGGTCACGGATGTTCATAAACACGCCATGCGGAAAAAGGAGCATTGATGAACACACGATACGACTTCAGCGATCAACACGGCATTGTAACCGGAGCGGCCAGCGGTATCGGAAAAGCAGTGGCCCTCTTGTTGGCGGAATCGAGTGCCGGTCTGGCCCTGGTGGACCGGGATACCTCCGGCCTGGAGGCGGCTGCCCGTGCCTGTGAGGAAATATGTCCTACCGCGCCCCTGTCTATTGATGCCGACGTGTCCAAACAGAGTGATGTCCAGCGCATGGTGGATGGGACCCTATCCCGGTTCGGCAGGATCGATTTCCTGGTGACGAGCGCCGGCATTTTGTTCCGAACGGGTTTTCCGGACATCCCCATGCACGAGTGGGACGAACTGATGGCCACGAATGTGCGGGGGCTCTTTATGTGCAACCAGTTTGTTGTTCGAGAGATGCTCAAACAGGGTGGCGGCGCCATCGTCAACGTGGCCAGCGTGGCTGGACGTTCGATCAGTCTGATCGGCGGCGCGCACTATTGTGCCTCCAAGCATGCGGTGATAGGCATCACCCGGCACATGGCGCGTGAGCTGTGCACCCGCGGCATACGCGCCAATGCCTTCTGCCCCGGCGCCACCCACACCCCCATGATTCACGACAACATGAAACCCGATGAGATCGAAGGCCTGGAAGCACGCATTGCCCTGGGGCGCCTGGCGGACCCCGAGGAACACGCCCGTGTTATCGCATTCATGCTAAGCGACTCGGCATCCTACTTGAACGGGGCCTGCCTGGACAGCAATGGCGGGTCGGTGATGCTATAAGCTCGACACCTTGCTATCTCTTTCGCCCGGTCCGGTGGTTGCCGTCTGGGTGCACTCCATTAAGCCGGCTCACCGAACCAACATGTAACATTGATGCATCAATACCAACCTGGAATCGACGTCATGAATGAGAATAAACAACAGACAGAAAGTTTCCCGTGGCATATATGGAAAGAGCACGAGGGCAACCAGCGATTCCGGAGCGCAGAAGGCCGGCCGGGCCGGATTATTAGCGGTCGGCTGCTGCCGGGATGTGACCTTTTGCAGGGCATCATCGAAATGGCCGACGCCCACAGGGTCCGGGCGGCCTGGGTGAATGGATTCGGCAGCCTTGCCAAAGCGACGTTTTCAAGGGGGATCGTGCTCAGCCGTAACGATCCGGAGCGGGTGGAGCGCCTGCCCAACGTGAACCTGCCGGGACCGATCGAGATGTGGTCCGGTATGGGCCGATTCGGTATACCGGAGACAGGTGAACCATTCATCCATTTCCATGGACTGGTGGTAACCCCGGAGGGCCGGCTCTACGGGGGGCACTTTTTCCCCGGCGGCAACATTGTTTATGCCACATTCGAAATCCATATCCAGGAAGTGCTGGGTGTCGAATTCAGACTGGAGATGGACGAGGAGGTCGAACTGCCGTTGATCGAGCCGAAAGAAATGTAAAGAGGGCCGGTAATGAGTTTATAAGTTTCATATACCACCCGTTCACCCAATCGCCCATACGTAGCAACGTGATCCGTCATGGGTAGCCCTTTTAGGCGGCAAGTATCACGAATGCCGCCTTCAAACTCCACGCCATGGTACGAATCCAATTTGTGGCCACCAATCGATCGATGCATGCGTTATCTTTGCCTGATTGAAGTCGTTTGTGAATCGGAACCTGCAGCCTGAAGGTGGATAGCCATATGACAACGACCAGAAAAGCGGAAACCGAGGAATACAGGGAAAATTTTGTCAACGTCAGCCAGCCGAGGGTCATCACCACTTCGCATATCATTAAAGGGAGCACAATGACGGAAATCCGCCTCACATACCAACGGTGGTACGTCACGAAATCCCCCGAGCGTATTCGACGAAATCCGGGGTATATGATGATCTGTACCAACCATATCAGTACAAAAAGCCCCCAGCTCATCGCAATGTTAAGCGTGTACAGATGAGATACGTAGCCGGCCATCTAAATGCCTCCGCATCCAGCCCCTCGTCCCCTATCTTCTATCGGGACATATTATCGAAACGACTACAAAGGTCACAAAACGGTTGTTTGACTCCAATTGCACATTCACGTATCCGGGGTCAAACCCGTGAACAGTGATTCGTGTCATGTGCCCCGATTCGGTTCTGCGGTTTTGCCCTCATAACAAAGGACGGTGATCATTGGGGGCAAGGTGATCTCGATATTCACTGAAACGTATCAATGCTCTTGACAGCCCTTCGATGGTAGATTTCAATTCGATGATAACCTGAGTGTCGCCCCCCAACGGGCCATCCTCGAGCCTGACGACCCTTTCGGCTTCTGTCGTGGTTGTCATGGATATGTTCCGTTTGCGGACATATGGAAACGATGACCGCAGAGTCGCAGAGGACGCAAAGGAACGGTATTTTTCCCCGAATCCCTGAGAGGGGGGATTCGGGGAAAGAGCCCCGGCAGCATATTAAATTAATGTGTATTTTTCCAAACGATCGTTTTGAATTTCGCCCTCTATGTCCTGAGGCTTTCGAAGGGCAGCGGAATGCAAAATACTCTGCGACCTCTGGGACTTTGCGGTGATAGGTTGATCGTAAAAGGAATCGGAACGAAATTCTGGCAATCGCTGTATACGGGTTTCCGTTTCACACGGTTCAGAAATTCTATAGTCTTTTCCTTGAAATCACCTGTAAAGGGATAAGCTTATACATTGGTAACCAAATAAAGTTACTGTGTGATTTACAGGGTTGCACACGCTGATTCTTCGACTTTTCTACCCCGAAATTCCCCTTAATTCCTGTCGAAATCATTCGTTTCTTTAACGATTTACAAAATTGAACCGGGAGGACGCTATGAGAACCATATATACATATGGGCTGTTTCTGGTGCTTTTCACCTTTGTTGTTGCACCGCTGCTCGGCCCTGAATATCGGCTTTCGGTGCCATCTGCTGAAGCCACGGAACAATTGAACGATAGCTATGGAGATCGACTCGGAACGGTTCGTTTCCCGTTGTCTTGCAGCGATGCGGCGAATCAACTGGTCGAAAGGGGTGGCGCCCTGTTGCACCACATGACATACAACGGTGCGAGAGCCTCGTTCGCCGCAGCCACCCAACAAGACCCGGAATGCGCCATGGGGTACTGGGGGCAGGCCATGACCTACATCCATCCCCTCTGGTCGGATAAGCCCAATCGAGGGGACTTTGAAACAGGCCGGGCGCTAGTTGCCGAAGCCAGGGCACGCGGACAAAAAACGGATAGGGAGAATGCCTACATTGCGGCTGTTTCGTCCTATTACGAAGCAGGTTGGACAAAAGATGAAGCGGCGAATCTAAGAAATTTTGAAGCAGGGTGGGAAAATGCCTATCGCCGTTTTCCCGAAGACATCGAAGCGGCCAGTTTTTATGCGCTGGCGCATCTGGCCACCGCCAGCCCGGGAGACAAGACCTACCAGAAACAGAAGAAGGCGGGCGCTATTGCTGAAACAATCCTGGTCCAGGTTTCCGATCATCCCGGAGCACACCACTATGCGATACACGCCTACGATTATCCACTATTGGCTTACAGGGCGTTGAACATCGCCAACAACTACGGTGAAATCGCGCCCGATATCCCTCACGCCCTTCACATGCCGACCCACATCTTTACGAGGGTAGGGCTGTGGGATGAATCAATCATATTCAACAAACGGTCAGCAGAGGCGGCGCTGAAACATCCGGCCGGCAATAAGATCTCGTTACACTACCCACACGCGCTCGACTACCTGGTGTATGCCTATTTGCAGCAGGCTGATGATGACAGTGCCAAACAGGTTATGGATGAGCTGCTGATCCTGGAAGGATCCTTTCAGACCCACGTTGCGGCTTCTTATTCCTTCACCGCCATCCCCGCACGCTACGCGTTGGAAAGGCAGCAATGGGCCGACGCCGCAGCTCTCGACCCGGGTTTGCCGGCTAATTACCCCATTGGGAAATTTCCGGCGATGGAGGCGATCACCTATTTTGCGAGGGCGCTCGGTGCTGCAAGAAGCGGGAATGTAGCTATGGCCAAGCAGGCATATGAGAAGCTCGTGGCCTTGCAGGGGAAGGCGGAAAAAACGTCTGCCTATTGGGCGAACCAGATCGAAATTCAACGATTATCGGCGAAGGCGTGGATTACGTATCAAGAAGGGAGGGAAAAAGAGGCCTTGGGTGTCATGCAACAGGCCGCGGAACTGGAGTCCTTGACGGAGAAACACCCGGTGACCCCAGGGGAAATTCTGCCCGCTCGAGAATTGCTGGCAGACATGCTTCTTGCCATGGACCGATACAAGGATGCCCAAGCAGAGTATGAATCCGTACTTCGGCGGAGCGCCAACCGCTTTAACAGTCTGTACGGGGCCGGCGTTGCCGCAGAGATGGCAAAGAACAAGGGGGAGGCCGTTTGGTATTTTAAAAAGCTCATGGAAACTACCGGAAATGTTGAAACGGACCGAAAGCAGGTGCAGCATGCCAAATTGTACCTGACACGGAATCAGATGACCTCAGGAGGTAATAGCTATAGATCGGCTGAAGACATGGGCTCGTGACCCCCGGGGCAATACCCGATCCGGGCGATGACAACGTTATCTGTGAGATAGGGGCATTTCTCCTTGCATGCGATCCTTTCTGAATCGGGAAAATTTCCCTTGACAAAGTCTCGTCCGGCATATAAGTTCGATATATGTCGAACTTTAAAAATAAAAAACTTGATCAGCTTGCCGAAGTTTTCAAGGCACTCTCCAACGAAAACCGGCTGAACATTTTCGTTCGGCTGGCTTCATGCTGCAAGCCGGGGACGGTGGGGTACTTCGATGCCGGGAGTTCGGCATACGTTGGCGAACTGGGTGATGAACTGAGCGTTGCCAAATCCACCGTATCCCATCACATCAAGGAACTGCGCCGGGTGGGCCTGATCCGTACCGAGCGGCAGGGTCAGAAAATCGCATGCTGGGTCGACCCAAACATGGTGGAGGCGCTGCATGAATTTTTTGATTTCTGATTTTGGCGGGGTGTTTTTTACCTTGATTATTCGAAATATATCGAAATATCTAAATAAAAAGGAGGTAACCATGAATCGTCTTTCGACCGATCAGATTCTGCGTATGGTTCGGGATCGATACGGAAAAATCGCTTCTTCCGGTGGCTGCGGCGCGTCGTCCAATTCTCACTGCTGCGGTTCCGCAGCCCCCCAGCACGACATTTCCGGTCAACTCATCGGCTATTCCTCTGAGGAACTCTCCAGCGTTGTCGATGGTGCCAACCTTGGCTTGGGATGCGGCAACCCGGCGGCTCTGGGACAGCTAAAGCCCGGGGAGACGGTCCTCGATTTGGGCAGCGGGGCAGGGTTCGACTGTTTTCTCGCAGGAAAAGCGGTGGGCAAAGATGGGCGGGTCATCGGTGTGGACATGACACCGGAGATGCTTTCCAAGGCAAGGGAAAATGCCGTAAAAATGGAGGCTACCAACGTCGAATTCAGACTGGGTGAAATCGAGAACATTCCCGTTGCGAACGAGCGCGTGGATGTGATCCTCTCCAACTGCGTCATCAACCTGTCTCCGAAAAAGCAACGGGTGTTTGCCGAGGCGTTTCGGGTGTTGCGCCCTGGAGGACGCCTGGCCGTATCGGACGTGGTAGCGCTCAAACCGCTGCCTGAGCCGATGCGGGCAGCCCTTATCACCGGATGCGTTGCCGGGGCCGAACTCGTGGAGAATCTGAAGGCGATGCTGACAGATATCGGATTCCATCAGGTTCGCATCACCATCCGGGCCAAGAGCGGTGAGTTGATCAGCGAATGGTTCCCGGGAAGCGGGGCGGAGTCCTACGTGGGATCTGCCGACATCGAGGCCGTAAAGCCCACTGGGTCTTGAAAATATTCGGACTTAAAGTGCCTTGCCCATGAAAGTCTCTGGTTGGTGCAATATTCGGTTACACATGAGGAGAACGGAATGACATCCGGAAAAGAACAGAAGCCGGAGGATGGCATCGTTGAGCGCGTCATCGAACTGGCTGAGAAGAAATACAATTGCAGTCAGATTATTATCAAACTGGCCCTCGAGAAAGAGGGTAAAGAGAATCCGGATTTGGTCCGAAGTGTTTCCGGGCTTGGAGATGGATGCGGACTGCTGAACGAGACATGCGGCCTCATGACCGGTGCCGCATGCATGCTGGCCTGGTATGCCGGAAAAGAATCCGGTGACGAAGCACCTTCTGAAATGTTGCTTCCCATGCTCCAGGACCTGGGGAATTGGTTCGAGGAAGAAATTCAGGGGCAATTTAAGAGTACGCGATGCAGGGATATTGCGGGAAAAATGGTCGGGACGTCCGCGGGCATGCAGATCTGTGGGCGGCTCCTTCTCCGGACATACGCTAAAAGCAACGAGATTTTGGAGGCCTACGGTTTCAAACAGAATTAAACCATGTCAGCTCGCCGCCTCCCCTTCGACGGCGAAACGCAAATCGGAATCAAAAGCCTGAAATTAGTCAATATTTGATAGTTAAAACCCATTAGAATACTAATACAACACTCCTTGACATAAGTTGCTTTAGGCACCATTCTTAGTTGTCCTAAACTTGGACTCGAGTCGTTATAAAGCGGCTTGAAACTTACAAAAGGAGGTGCTGTATGCCATCCTTTGTCATCGCTGAAAAGTGCGATGGGTGTAAGGGCGGAGACAAGACCGCATGTATGTACATCTGTCCGAATGACCTGATGGTCTTGGACCCCGACCAGATGAAGGCTTACAATCAGGAGCCGGATCAGTGTTGGGAATGTTTTTCATGCGTCAAGATCTGCCCGACTCAGGCTATCGAAGTGAGGGGCTATGCCGACTTCGTACCCTTGGGGAGCAGCATCATGCCCATGTTGGGTACTGAAGACGTCATGTGGACCTGCAAGTTTCGAAATGGGGTCATCAAGCGGTTCAAGTTCCCCATTCGAACCACACCGGAAGGCGGGGCCAATGAGTATCCGGATCTGAAAGGAAATGATCTGGAAAGCGGCCTTCTTGCCACGGAAGAAGCCGATGGCTTGGAGATCCCCCGGCCGAAAGAGTTGGCGTAACCGTCTGACTCACGTGAGATAGGCCTATCTATTGGCGCAAGGAGTTTTTTCCTTGCGCCTCTTTTGTTTTCAGCAAATGTCAGAATTCTGTTCCTACTGCCGGATTGTCTATAATTATAAATCGCGCAGAATCATCGGAATCGGTATCGGATTCGAAATCGGTATCGATCTTGAGGATAGTCGACCTTCTCGATTCCGATTCCGATAGCGATCCCGACCCCGAGAGGCAGGTTGCCCTAATAAAGAAAACCTCTTCCGCAGGAATGAAGTCAGTGTTTTTTGAGTAAACCGTGGGGTGAAGGAGTGAAATCCAATTGGAACATGTTTATGACGGTTGCGTTAATTCCCGGCTTAGTTTTTTCCAGCTCTCCCGTCTGTCCTCTTGCTTTATAGGGCGTCTTAACTCGGCAAGAACATCTTCCATATAGGATTCCCGACGCATCCCGACAAGCACTGTGGTTACGCCGGCTGTGGACCGGAGTGCCCGAATCGCTTTCTGGCTGAGCGTTCCTTCTTTTTCCCAATCCGGGTCGGCGCTGTTGACAGCATAGCGTATTTCGTTCAGTTGACGAGCGGTTGCTTCTGCGTAAATAGACCCCACCGCTTCGAACGCCTCGTCCATAACTTCCTGGTGGGTCGTCAGCCATCCGGCCAGGTTTTCGTTTGCTTCCGCATGGGGCTTTAGAAAGTCGAACACACCCTGAACACGCGGGACGAACATGCTTTTCCACGCCTGGCGAAAATTCTCGTAGGAACCAAAATTTTTCCAGTAGTGCTTCAGGTAACCGCCCACCTCATTTTGCTGCTTGATCCGGACCTTCAATCCATCGGGGATGTCCAACGGAGTGAGAATTTTTCTCCAGAGCCGGGTCTCCGACTTTTCGAGTTGACGGATTGTTTCTATCACGTCGTTGGTGTCCATGCGCTCGGTTTGCGCCATGTCCGCAAGACAAAGCAGCCGCCCGGCAACAATCGCATTCAGCGGCCGGTTGATCAAAACTCCGAGGTTCTTGTCGGCAGCAAATGAGAGAACCGATTTGCCGCCGGGCTGGTTAACCTCCAGTGCCGCGCCGGACTCCATCAGGTTGAACGGCATCTGGGCGATGGCAAAGCGGTGGTCGATAGCAATCGCTTCTGCGATTTGCCAGGCAGTCTCCAGGCAGGTGAATTCCGGATCGGAGGAAGGGCTGGGGAACGTGTTGGAGCTAACTCCGTACCAACGGATGCGACCGTTCTTGACTTCTTTTTCAAGATGCTGAAATGCGTTTCGGATGCGGCGGTAGTATTCTTCCCGGGCGTCTTCCAGAGCCATTCCGTTCTTCTTCGCCCAGCCCAGATAGTACTCTGGGTTATGGAGCAGATATCCGTCCAGGGTTTCCAACCGAAGGCGATCCAGGCTGCGGGTGAGTTGATCTTCGATAAACTCCGGGTGAATGCAATGTTCCAGGCCCTTACCGTACTCCACCAGTTCCTGAAAGGGCCGACCTTCGCTTTTCCGCTGCTGGCTTAACTCAAAGTTCTGCCCCTGGAGATATCCCACTTTGGAGATAACGATGATTTGCTCCCGTTTCACCACGCCTCCGGTGGTGAGATCTTCCAAAACCTGTCCCGCAAGGCTCTCCGACCCACCGTCGGCATAGTTGGCGCTGGTGTCGATGAGATTGATCCCTGACGTGATGGCGGTTCTTAATGCGTTCTCGTGGTGGGGTACGCCGGTGCTGATCCGATACCCACCGAAACCGGCCTGACTCGTCATACAATCGGTTCGACCCAGAGAGACATATTGGACGGGTTCGTGCTGGTCGGCATATCTCCCTGTGCCGTCTGGGGTTGCATGTCCTTTGAGCATGGCAAATTCCTTGTAATATATGTCAATAGAGCATACCGATAGAGTCGTATGCGAAAACTAAAGGACCATAAAACAGCTATGGGTCCCGCGCAATGGATGGATGTGCGGGCCTTGCGTAACACGCGAGAGAAGAGACCATGGAATTAAGACACAATCCCTTAGAGATTTTCAACGGCAGCAACACCCCTGCCGGTCTGTATGCGCGACAGAGATGGCTCGGAGAGGAACAAGAGGATCGATGGCAGGCAGACTTTAATGAGACTGTCGCATCACTGTCTGCCGGCCAGGGGGCGGAAGGCTCCTGGAACCGTTCACCGGCGGAGACCGTCGAACGGCTGTTCGGCCTTCATTTGACCGTGCGGGAACCGGATGCCCGAATCAAGAAGGGAATGGCGTGGCTGCTCTCCCGGCTCGAGTTGCCGTCTCCGAAAAGCGGTTCGCGCCTTCCGCCCGATAGGATTTCACCATCGGGAGACTGGAAAAACCTGCCGTTTATGGCCGCAGGCGGCAACCTCTGGACGGCAGCCACACTTTTTCTGGCCGGTATTTTTAACATGGCACACGATCCTGTGGTGCTGGAGGCCTATCGCCTGATCGCGGAGGAGGGGATCATCAGCCGGGGACAATGGAAGGATGCGGCCTCCGCCAACAACGTCCTCCGGGCCCTGGTGGTACATCCTCTCTATAAACACCATGTGGCCGTCACGCTGGCTGTCGAGACCCTTGCCGAACGCCAGCTTCCAAACGGCCTGTGGCCGCCGCCGATCCCGTTCTACCAGACGCTCAACGCCCTGGGCCATCTGGATCTCCCCGAAGCGGCATCGCAGCTTGAACGGGCCTTCACGCATCTCATCGAAATCCAGCGTCCGGACGGGTCCTGGGGCGACAGCCAGCCGGAATGGAACACCTTTTTGGCTGTGCACGCCCTGAAAAACAGGGGGATTTTGCCAGCGTGACCTAACAGGGACCGATTAGCCCGAATGCGTCATTCCGAAGACCTCGTCTCCTGCAATGACAAATACGGTGTCTTCCCGGCTGGGTCGGATGACCTGGCTTCCGGTGAAACTGCCGAAAGACGGCAACAGGACCCCATGGGGACCGAAGCAGAAACAGGGCAATGTTTCTTTTTGTCTGCCTTTTCCGCTGACGGTGACGGCCGGATGCACGTGGCCGGCGATGCCGTAATGCGATGTGTCGAAGTTTGGCTTGTGGGAGAACACAAACGGCTTAAATGCAAGTTTCTCATCGATCCTGTCAATCCGGAATGGCGGCAGCAGCTTGCCGGCACGCCGATCGTGGTTGCCGGTGACCAGAAAAACTTGGGTCTGATGGTGTAGCCGGCGCCATTGATGAATCAGTTCATCGAATCTTTCGGTATTTTCGAAACGGCCGTGGACCAGGTCGCCGAGGAAGAGGATTCGGATAGGATCGTATCGTTTCAACAACAGCGACAACCGTTGAAGATCGTCAGCGGTGGTTCCCTCGGGCACCGGGATTCCCTTGTCCCTGAAGATCTGTGGTTTCCCAAAGTGGGGATCGGCTACGATCAGCATCTGCTCCTCTTCCCAGAATACGGCGCGCTCCGGAAGAAGAAATAACGTCTGATCGTGCAATGTCAGTACCGCTGAAGTGCCCATGGTCTCAATCATTCAGTTTAAACAGTGCTTCTTTTCCAAACTTTCCGGAGATGTTCCATCTATACCGAATGTCATAATACCGTTCCGATTGGTTTAATGACACATATCATCGCAAAGACGCAGAGGACGCAGAGACGATGACAATTTTGCTTTTCGCTGAGAGGGCGAAAAGCAAAACGGCTTTTGCCCAAATACACCTATGATTGCTGTATTGGTGAGGCAGTTCGTTTCCAGAATCCCCCTCACAGGGATTCTGGACAAAAAGAAACCCTCTCTGCGAACTCTGCGCCTCTGCGTTAAGAATTCTATTAGTAAATTTGTACCCAAATAAAGCTCAAACGGAACAAACTTATGGCAACCGCTATAGAAGGCAAACATATTTTGCCCGGGCTATTCGCCCGGGAAAAATTCTATCTTGTCTGTGTTCGTCTGCGTATATCTGCTTGGCCTGCCTGTCCTGAGCATGGCCGAAGGGAGCACCGTCGAAGGACGGCGAATTATTTATTTGTTTGCCTTCTTTTCCAACCTCAGCTGCATCCGCTTTACCCGGTCCGACAGTTTCTCGGAGCTTATCCGGGTCCGCAGCCGATTCACCATGATCGGAAATGCCAACGGGGTAATCTGTTCGGTCTTGATCAAGCGAACGTTTGAACGGGCCATCCGATTCAGACTCTGGAAAAGCCGCTGAAATTCGAGCTGCCGTTCGAGGACTTCCCGAATGGACTGCTTCAAGAGCAGATTGTCGGGCTCATACCGCTGAAACACATTGTAAAGCAAGCTGCTTGAGGCCTGTACCTGCCCGTAACTCTTACGTCGTCCCGGGTATCCCTGAAATACCAGACCTGCAATCCGGCCGATCTCCCGGAACTGCCGTCGCCCCATCTCTGCTGCATTGACACTTTCCAGAATGTCCTCCAAGAGATGGTCCGTGCTGAAAAGGGCTAGATCTTCGAGGCTTTCGGTCGGGATTTGTCGGTTCGACAGGAGTTCCATACCGTAGTCATTGACAGCGATGGACAGGGTTAGCGGGGTATTCTGCGACAGCCGGTATGCGAACAAAGCTCCCAAGCCCTCATTGACGAGGTGCCCTTCAAACGGGAACATAAACAAATGGTGACCCTCCCGGGAGGTTATTTTCTCGACCAACAGATCGTCCTTACCCGGGATCATGGACCAGCGTGCCTGCAAATCCAGTATGGGGCGGACGGCTTTCATCTCGGGTGTTTGGAACGTGCCTGTAGCGGCACGTTCCAATTGTTCTCTCACCGCCGATGCCAGCTCCGTGGACAGGGGCATCCGGCCCCCCATCCACCGGGGAATCGGACCTTTCCGGGATCGGCTTTTACGGACGTAAAGCGTCATGTCTTTTATTCGAACAAACTCGAGAAGCCGTCCTGAAAATACAAAGACATCTCCTCGCTTGAGCCTTGAAACGAAGCGTTCCTCTATCACTCCCAGCCGACGACCGTTGACGAACTTTACGATGATCGACGCATCGCTGGTGATGGTTCCGATATTCATCCGGTGCCGGGCGGCCATTTTGTCATCGCGCACTCCATACCGGTCACTCTGAAAAGAGATCTTTTTGAATTCCGGATACGCCGACAGAGAGGATCCGCCGGTGGACACAAAATCCAGGACCCAATCGTAGTCCCGTCGTGACAGATCCCGGAAAGCATATGTCTCGAGCAATTGCCGGTACATGTTGTCAGGGTGGAAACCGTCTCCCAGGGCCGCAGTGACCAGAAATTGGGTCAGAACATCGAGGGGGAGAATAATAGGCTCCCGCGGCTCGATCCTGTCGTTGTCGACGGAACGGCGTGCTGCCGTCACTTCGATCAATTCCAGCGCATTGGTCGGCACGCAGATGATACGGCTCGGCTTTCCCGGTCGATGACCGCTCCGGCCGGCACGCTGAATCAGTCGAGCGATCCCCTTTGGGCTGCCGATCTGAATGACCCGGTCCACCGGCGTAAAATCGACGCCCAGATCAAGACTCGATGTGCAGACCACCCCCCGCAATCGGCCGCTCCGCAGACCTTCCTCCACGTTGTGGCGTTCGCTTTTGGCGATAGAACCGTGATGCAGGGCAAAATGCTCCGCCCATTCCGGCCGGGCGTCCAGAATTTCCTTGAACCATATCTCCGTCTGGGAGCGGGTGTTGGTAAATACAAGCGTGCTTTCGGCAGTTTCGATGGATTCAAGGACCCGGGGCAGCAGCTTCAGACCGAGATGCCCGGTCCAGGGAAATCGTTCCATTTCCGGAGGAATGATGGACTCCACAATGATGGATTTGGGTTCTATCCCCCGGACCAGCCGGCCGTGTTTTGCAGAACGACCCAGCAGAACATTCATGGCGGTTTGGATATTGCCCATGGTGGCGGACAATCCCCAGGTTCTCAGTTGTGGGTTCCAGGATCTCAAACGAGTCAACGCCAACTCCACCAGAGTGCCCCTTTTGGATCCCATCAGTTCGTGCCATTCGTCTACGATGACTGCCCGGAGACTGTCGAATCGCTTGCGGGCTCCGGGATAGGAAAGCAGCAGGTGCAGGCTTTCCGGCGTGGTGATCAGCGCCGTGGGAAGACGCTTTTTCTGGCGGTTTTTCACGGATGCCGGGGTATCGCCGGTGCGGCACGCCACCGACCACGGAAGCGCGAGGTCTTCGACAGCCTGCAGCAGCGCTTTATGAATGTCGGTGGCCAGGGCACGCAGGGGCGTTACCCACAGAACTCTAATGTTTGGCTCAGGTTCACGAGTATGGCTTGCATCGGGCGACTCCGCCATCCATTCCATCAGCGGGCCGAACCATGCGGCGTAGGTTTTGCCGACACCGGTCGGCGCATGAATCAGACCGCTGTGCCCCTTGAGATACGCATTCCACCCGACGCGCTGGTAATCGAAAGGGGTCCACCCGTTGTCTTGAAACCATTGCAGAACCCTGTCTAAGGGAAGGTCTTGGGAAACGTTTCTTTTGTTAAACGCATTGGATGTCATTATTTTGCAGCCAACAGTCTGTGCAGTGTTTCGATGGTGTCGATTTCGTTGACCGGCTTGTCACGGCGCCAACGGGCGATCCTTGGAAATCGAACCGCCACACCCGACTTATGTCGGGTTGATTTCTGGATGCCTTCGAACGCGATCTCGAAAACAAGCTCCGGCCGCACCGATCGAACCGGACCGAAGCGATCTACCGTATTACGTTGAATAAAGCGATCCACCTCCCGAATTTCTGCATCGCTCAATCCTGAATAGGCTTTTGCAAAGGGTACCAGGGAGTCGCCGTCCCGGACAGCAAAGGTGTAATCGGTGTAGAGACCGGCCCGCCTGCCGTGGCCCCTTTGAGCATAAATCATGACAGCATCTACGGTCAGTGGCTTGACTTTCCATTTCCACCAACTCCCTCGACGTCGTCCGACCTGATAACCGGAATCGAGCCGTTTCAGCATAAACCCCTCCACTTTGCGGCGGCGAGACTCCTGATGAAGGGGCTCGAGTTCTCCCCAGCTGCACGCGGAGATCACCGGAGAGATTTTCAAGCGGTTTGCCGATGACCGGGACAGCAGATCCGCCAATATCGATCTGCGCTGGGCGAGCGCAGTTTCTCGAATGTCCCGCCCTTCAAATTCAAGAACATCATAGGCCAGAAACACGGTCGGCACCTCCTTGAGCAGTTTTTTGCCAACCGTCTTTCGGCCAATGCGGCGCTGAAGCTCTGAAAACGGCAAGGGTTCGCCGTCCTTCCAAGGCAGGATCTCACCGTCCAGCACTGTGCCGCCGGGCAGGAGGGCCGCGGCTTCGGCAATTTCGGGATATTTCCCGGTCACCAGTTCTTCGCCCCGGGACCAGATAAATATCTGGCCGCTTCGACGGATGATCTGACCCCGGATGCCGTCCCATTTCCACTCCACTTGCCATTGGTCCAGCGGGCCCAGTTCGCCTGGCTCGCGATCCAGGGGATAGGCCAGATAGAACGGATAAGGTCTGCTGATGTCCGCATCCCGGGTGTCGGAAGACAGAATCCGTGTGTAGGTCTCATGCGTGGACGGCCATTCTCCCATCAATCGATGGGATATCACCGCTCCATCGATGCCGCTGACGCGCTCAAGGGCTCGAACCACAAGCCTCTGGGACACGCCGACCCGGAATCCCCCGGTGATCAGCTTGTTCCAGACAAACCGCTGCTGGTCATCCATCCGGTCCCAGGCGGTTAAGATTTTGATGCGTCGATGGTCCAGTTCCATTTTTCTGAGGGGAAGCAGATCTTCTTCCACCCATTCGTGCAAGGGGCGGTTGCTGGCACCCAGAGCCCGGGGAAGCAGCAGCGTAATGGTTTCGGCCAGATCGCCGACCACATCGTAACTGGCCTCGAACAGCCAATCCGGTACGTCGGCCAGCTCTGCCGCCCATTCCATGAGCTTGCGGGCGGGGATCGCCTGCCGTGGCTTTCTGCCAATGAGGAAGCTAACGGCCCATATCGCGTCCTCTGCCGGCGCGCGGCGGAAATAATCCGCCATGGCATCGATCTTTCGGTTGGTGCTGGTGGTTTCATCCAACTGGCGATAGAGGTTGGCAAAGGCTTTCATAATAAAATCGATTCTCGATTTTATGAAACGCGGCAGAGCCGCTTTGAAAAAACCGATAAATGGTGTTTCGTGTTATGTATTTTGTTGTTTGAATTTTGGGAATTGTTTGTGATTTGTTTTTTGTGATTTGAGATTTTCTATTTTTCATCTGTCCTCTGCCCTCTGTCGTCTGTCCTCCGACACCTGACCTCCGACCTCCGTCATCCGACATCACTATTCGGCTCCCCTTCGTACATGGTTGGAATCACTTCCGCATGGTGTCCCTGTTCCTGGAGCCAGCGGGCCATCTCCGTGGCGTAGCCGTGGGTGACACCGATATGTTCCGCTTCGCTGGCCGCGATGGTCTGCACAAGCCCATCCCAGTCGCTGTGATCGGAAAGAATAAAGCCACGATCCACAGATCTGCGGCGACGGTTTCCCCGAATGCGCATCCAGCCGGAAGCAAACGCTCGGGACCGGTTGGGGAATCGTCGCATCCACACGGGGTTGTCGGCAGAAGGCGGGGCGATGATCAACGCTTTCCGGAAAACCGTTATATCGTCCACATCGCCGACATAACGGGTATCGGGTAGAGCAATCCCCAGATTCCGGTAGCATTGATTCATTTTCTCAACCGCCCCGTGAACGAAGATTGGACCGATGGTTGGATCCAGCCCGGCCAGAATACGCTGGGCTTTGCCCAACGCATAGGCGAACAGGATACTGGCACGCCCCTGCTCCCGGTTTTGCCGCCACCAGGCATGGATCTCTTCCAGTACCTGCGCCGGGGAAGGCCATCTGAATATCGGCAGACCGAAGGTCGATTCACTGATGAACGTATGACATCGAACGGGTTCTAGGGGTGTACAGGTCGGATCGGGCTCTGTCTTGTAATCGCCGGATACCACACACGTCATGCCGTTTTTGGTGATTTTGACCTGTGAGGAACCCAGGATATGCCCCGCGGGATGCAGGGAAAGCGCCACAGAATTGAATTTCAAAACCTCACCATACTCAAGACCTTCGATGTGGGCGTCACCACCGAGTCTGGCCTGAAACAGCCGTTTTCCCTCTTGTGCGCACAGATAGGCATGACTGCCCATTCGGGCATGATCCGCATGGGCATGGGTGATAACGGCCCGATTCACCGGCTGCCAGGGATCGATATAAAAATCGCCCTCGGCGCAGTAAAGACCGCTGGGCGTAAGTTGCAGGATCTCGTTTGGCAAAACGGATGGGATCATTTGTTTGCTATTGACGGTAGTCATCGAGTTTGGGCAGAAGGCGAAGCAGATTGGTTTAAATGGGGTCTTGGATCATCGACAGGTTGCGGCATTCATATATAAAGCCCTGTCATGCTCTCCCTCAGGACCGCCGCCGAATGGTGCGGCGCTTCGAGCTCCGCATCGTTCAGTGCCGGCAGGAGACCGCGTCCTCCAGACCGGTTTTACCTGATGCTCCCCTCAAAAAGTGGACTAGTATTTATCGTTACACGTCTGCTGTTCGAATTCAATTGGAGAACAATATCCCAGTGCTGAGTGTAACCTTTTTTTGTTGTAAAAATGGATGATGTAACCT
>Ga0209786_1000332_pt1 | contig 18626 bp, 17 predicted proteins | sample WorMetilvaeELBA2_FD_187405 | JGI IMG/M metagenome (GOLD analysis project Ga0209786, IMG submission 187405) | Marine gutless worms symbiont microbial communities from Max Planck institute for Marine Microbiology, Germany - Olavius ilvae ELBA.2... ...
CATACATTTACAGTGATGCCCAAACGTTGGGTTGTCGAGCGCTCTTTTGCTTGGTTAGAAAAGTGTCGAAGGTTATGGAAAAACTGCGAGCGAAAACTCAATACCAGCTTACAATTTGTTACGTTGGCTTTTCTGGCCTTGTTACTCCAAAGATCGTAAACAGGATCTAAGGGAGTAAGCCCCACAAAGGACGATAATATCGTGTATGACATCACGAATGGAACCAGTGCCGGTGGTTGGGGTCATCCGGAATGTGCCCCCGCGGCAAGCCGGATAGCGAAAGAACTTCCCAAGACAAGCCCAATTGCACCTAAACCTGGTAGTGGTTAAATTTAAAGTGACGCGGTTATGAGCCTTATCCCAATCCAACGTCACCGTACCGTACCGGTGTTCGTCGGTGGCGTTTGTATTGGCGGCGACGCGCCCATCGTGGTCCAATCCATGACCAATACGGATACCGCGGATGTGGTGGCCACCACGGCCCAGGTGGCCGAGCTGGCGCGGGCCGGCTCCGAGTTGGTGCGTATCACGGTCAACAACGAGCCCTCGGCGCGGGCGGTCCCCGCCATCCGCGCGGCCCTCGACCGGCAGGGTTTGGACGTACCCCTGATCGGCGATTTCCACTTCAACGGGCATCGGTTGCTCGCCGATTATCCGGAGTGCGCCCAGGCCCTGGCCAAGTACCGCATCAATCCGGGCAATGTGGGCCGGGGGGAGAAGCGCGATACCCGGTTCGCCACCTTCATCGAGATCGCCTGTCGCTGCGAGCGGCCGGTACGCATCGGGGTCAACTGGGGCAGCCTGGACCCGGAGCTGGTCGCCCGCCTCATGGATGAGAACGCCGAGTCCGCCGCCCCCAAGGATGCGGATGCGGATGCGGTGATGCGTGAGGCCATGGTGGTCTCGGCGCTCGAGAGCGCACGGCGGGCCGAGGCCCTGGGGCTCGGGCGCGACCGCATCCTGCTGTCCTGCAAGATGAGCGGGGTGCAGGACCTGATCGCGGTCTATCGCTCGCTCGCGGCACGCTGCGACTACAGTCTCCACCTGGGACTCACGGAGGCCGGTATGGGCTCCAAGGGCATCGTCGCCTCCACCGCGGCCCTGGCGGTCCTGTTGCAGGAAGGGATCGGGGATACCATCCGCATCTCCTTGACCCCGGAGCCTGGAGAATCCCGCACGCGGGAGGTCGGCGTCGCCCAGGAAATCCTGCAAACCATGGGCTTGCGGTCCTTTGCGCCCATGGTGACGGCCTGTCCCGGCTGCGGCCGCACCACCAGTACCTATTTTCAGCAGCTGGCCAAAGACATTCAGGGCCACCTGCACCGGCAGCTGCCCCAGTGGCGCAGCCGTTACCCAGGGGTGGCGTCCATGCAGGTCGCGGTCATGGGCTGCGTGGTCAACGGACCCGGCGAGAGCAAGCAGGCCGACATCGGCATCAGCCTCCCCGGCACCGGCGAACGACCCGCCGCGCCGGTCTATGTGGACGGCGAGAAGTTCGCAACCCTCAAGGGCGACCGGATCGCCGAGGAGTTCACGCGCATGGTGGACGACTATGTGCGGACCCGTTATTCGAAGCGGACGGCGTAGCGGTAGTGGCTGAATTTTAAGGGGTAGACCCGACACTCGCGGCACCGGCTACCATCTCGATCACTTCAAGTCCAACCTACGCGCTGTCTCACGCTGTCCCTGAGCAGTCCGACCGTCGGCTCCGATGTTAGGCGTTGCGGTTTGCGTCCGGTTCATCACACGGTAACTGTCGACGCCGCAGGGCAACCGAATGATAAATAGATATAAAGCAATTGGTTAGGTAATTTGAACCGCAGAGACGCAGAGCGCGCAGAGTATTTTCGGTGAGAGATCTTTAGTTGGATTGTGGGTCGATACGGATTTCTCGCGGCGTGCTGATCGCAGAAACACGCTATTATCGCTTTCTCTGCGTCCTCAGCGTCTCTGCGGTTCATTGCCAAGACGATGTTTCAGCAGTGATTATTATTCGGTAGCCCTGGTCGACACCGCCTTGCACCCTTGCCCAGAGTCGGTATGAAGGGTTATAGTACGACTCACCCGCGCCCCTTCCCGAGATCCGTGACTTCGAGGCTCCGTGTCGGTCGTCCCCGACCCGACAAGAGGGTGTCGCAAAAGCCCCTCTCCCGCCGGGAGAGAGCCTGCCCCGAGCGCAGCGAGGGGGCTTGGGGAGAGAGGGTCAAAGGGCGAAGATCCGCGATACCCTTTACAAGAGAGAAGGCAAGACAGTGTACCCCCAGGCTACGCAGCAGCACACTACGGACCCGCTCGCGGCCCGCAACACCGAGAACTACCAGCAGGAGTATGTTCAAGGCTTCGTCGACAAGTGGGACGAGCTCATCGACTGGGACCGCCGCGCCATGGCCGAGGGATGCTTCTTCATCGACCAGCTACGCGAGCGCGGAGTCGAGAAGGTCCTGGACGTAGCCGCGGGTACGGGTTTTCACTCGGTTCAGTTGCTGGAAGCCGGTTTCGAGGTCACCAGCGCCGACGGCAACCCGGTCATGCTGGCCAAGGCGTTCGAGAACGCCCGCCGCCGCGGCCATATCCTGCGCACCATCCATGCCGATTGGCGCTGGCTCAATCGCAGCGTGCATGACCTCTATGACGCCGTGATCTGCCTCGGCAACTCCTTCACCCACCTCCACGTTGAAAACGACCGCCGCAAGGCCCTGGCCGAGTTCTACGCCACCCTGCGCCACGACGGTGTCCTGATCCTCGATCAACGCAATTACGACGCGCTGCTCGACCACCAGGTCCGGCCGACGCACAATTACTACTACTGCGGCGAGAAGGTGCGCGCCGAGCCGGAGCACATCGACGCGGGTCTGGCGCGCTTCCGCTACAGCTTCCCGGACGGCTCCGTCTTTCACCTGAACATGTTTCCGTTGCGCAGGTCCTACCTGCATCGTCTCATGCGCGAGGTCGGCTTCCAGCGCCTCGAGACCTACGGCGACTTCAAGGAAACCTACCACGACACCGAGCCGGACTTTGTGATCCATGTGGCCGAGAAGGCCTACCCAGGGGCTGGCCAATGAGCACGGACTATTCCGCCGCCGTCAGCATAACCCGTGATTACTACGACAGTGAGGATGCCGACAACTTCTATTTCCACGTCTGGGGCGGCGAGGACATCCACATCGGGCTCTACGCGGCGCCGGACGAACCCATCGCGGACGCCTCCCGGCGCACCGTCGAGCGCATGGCCGAACACGTCGCTGGGCGGCTTGCGGCACCGGGCACGTGTCTGATCGATCTGGGAGCGGGCTACGGCGGCGCCGCGCGTTTGCTCGCCGACCGCTTCGGATGCCGGGTCTTGGCCCTGAATCTCAGCGAGACCGAGAACACGCGCCAGCGGCGGATGAACCACGCGGCCGGGCTCGCCGGCCGCATCGAGGTCGTCGCCGGCAGTTTCGAGGCCATCCCGGCCACGGATGCGCGTTTCGATCTGGCCTGGTCCCAGGATGCGATCCTGCATTCGGGGCGTCGCGACCGGGTGCTCGCCGAGGTCGACCGGGTGCTCAAGCCCGGCGGCGAGCTGGTCTTCACGGATCCCATGCAGGCCGACGACTGCCCGGAAGGGGTTCTGGCTCCGGTCTTGGAACGCCTCCATCTGCCGAGCCTCGCTTCGTTCGCCTTCTACCGCGACCAGGCGCGGCGCCTCGGTTGGGAAGAGGTCGGCGTGGTCGAGCTGAGGGACCAGCTCGTGACCCACTATGCGCGCGTGGCCGAGGAGCTGCGTGCCCGGCGCTCCCAGCTCGCCGGCCTGGTCTCCGATGCCTACATCGAGCACATGCTGAAGGGACTGCGCAACTGGGTCGAGGCCGGCAACCAGGGCTGGCTCACCTGGGGCGTCATGCACTTCCGTAAGCCGGCCTGAGCGATGGCCCGCGCTGCCGACGGCCGAGGCCGGACCGACTACCGGGTCGGCCAGGACAACCTGCGCCGGTTCGGCATGGACATCCACAACCCGGTGTTCTTGCTGAGCGCGGGCAGCATCCTGGCGTTCGTGATCGGGACCCTGATGTTTCCGTTCCGGGCCCGGGCCGTCATGGATGGCCTGCGCGAGTGGATCATCGCGCACTTCGATTGGCTGTTCGCCTGGGGTGCCGACCTGATCGTCGTCTACTGCCTGGCGCTCGTGGTCTTGCCGTTCGGGCGCATCCGCATCGGTGGCGAGGACGCACGACCCCGATTCTCGACCCTGTCTTGGTTCGCCATGCTGTTTGCGGCCGGGATGGGCATCGGACTCATGTTCTGGAGTGTCGCCGAGCCGGTGGCTCACTACAGCGGCTGGGCCGGCACCCCGCTCGGTGTCGCGCCGGACACACCGGAGGCGGCCCGCGCGGCCCTCGGGGCGACCCTGTTCCACTGGGGCCTTCACCCCTGGGCGATCTACGCGCTCGTTGGCTTGGCGCTGGCCTACTTCGCGTTCAGCCGCGACCTGCCGCTGTCGATCCGCTCGGTCTTCCACCCGCTGCTCGGCGAGCGCTGCTGGGGCTGGACGGGGCATCTGATCGATCTGCTCGCGGTACTCGCGACCCTCTTCGGGCTGGCGACTTCCCTCGGTCTCGGGGCCAAGCAGGCGGCCGGTGGCCTGCACTTCCTGTTCGGGCTCGATAACGCTATCGACCTGCAGCTCGCCATCATCGTCGGCGTGACCGGCGTGGCCGTATTCTCGGTCGTGCGCGGCATCGAAGGCGGTGTCAAGGTGCTCAGCAACATCAACCTGGCCCTGGCGGGCCTGCTGCTGTTGTTCGTGATCGTCGTGGGGCAGGGCGCGGGCTTCTTTACCGCCCTCGTCGAGACCGCAGGTGCCTACGCCGCCTACCTGCCGGCACTGAGCAACCCGCTGGGACGCCACGACGCCGACTGGTTCCACGACTGGACCCTGTTCTACTGGGCCTGGTGGATTTCCTGGTCGCCATTCGTCGGCATGTTCATCGCGCGTATCTCCTACGGCCGCACCGTGCGCAGCTTCATCGTCGCCGTGTTGCTGGTGCCGACGCTGGTGACCCTGACCTGGATGACCGCCTTCGGCGCGACCGGGCTCGGGCAGACCATGAGCGGCGTCGGCGCGCTCGCCAACGGCATCGGCGAGGTTTCGCTGGCGCTGTTCCAGCTACTCGATGAGTTGCCACTGAGCGGCCTGACATCGCTCCTGGGCATCACGCTGGTGTTGGTCTTCTTCGTAACATCGTCCGACTCGGGTTCACTGGTCATCGACAGCATCACCGCCGGCGGCAAGGTCGATGCGCCCGTACCCCAGCGTATCTTCTGGGTCGTACTCGAAGGCGTTGTGGCCGCGACCCTGCTCTACGGCGGTGGGACGGCCGCACTCAAGGCCCTGCAATCCGGTGCCATTTCGGCCGGGCTACCGTTCACGCTGGTGCTCTTGGCCATGTGCCTGAGCCTGTGGATCGCATTGTCGCGGGAGCTGCGGACAGCCTAAGCGGCCGTCTAAAAACTAACCTATTGATTTTGGCTCTTTATGGATTCCAGACTGACCTCTCCTCCACCCCCGGCATGGAGCCGTAGGATGTGGTGAGCGCCGGGCGCGGGAGCGACCGGCGCGAACCGCATCGTTAGCTTCCGGCTCATGGATGCGGTTCGCTGCGGGCCGGGCGTCCATCGATGCGGTTCGCGCCCCCTCGTGATGCCATCCTGAATGATCTGCCGCGCTCACCGCATCCTACACTCCCGGCAAGACTGCCGTGTAACGAGAGGGGGTGAAGGCAGCCAACAGTTCGGCAGCGAGAAACAAGATGACTCCGCGGCCAAGGCAAAGCAGTCTGAAATCCATAAAGAGCCTTGATTTTAAGCCGGTAGGCTGGGTTGAGGAACGAAACCCAGCGTTTAGGGGCCCGCCTGGTTTGCTTAGGTCTCGTCCCTCGATCCAGCCTATCGACTTAAAATCAATGGGTTAGTTTTTAGACAGCCCCTTAGGGCCGAGGGGAAGTGTTGTCCTTGTGGGCCTCGTAGTAGGCCCGCAGGATGGCATTGATCCGCGTTTGGTATCCCCGGCCCTGCCGCTTCAGCCAGTCCAGAACATCCTCATCGAGCCGGATCGTCAGTTGTCTCTTGTGCGGAGGCCATGGCACCGTTGCTTTCTCAAAGAAACGCTCATCCAGCTCCGGGATATCCGAATAGTCGATGTCCTGGTCGCGCATGGCGTCAAGCCGTGCCAAGTCGCTTTTGGTAGATTTTTTGCTCACGTGTATTCGCCTTTCTCATTGAGATAATTCTTGTGTTCTCGCCGCGCGGTGTATGGACGATGACCACGACCCGTCTTTCCAAGCTTCCCAACGTAATCAACCGCGTTTCCTCGTAATCGAAACGGTCATCCACGAAGGTTACGCAGGGTCCGGAGAACACATTTTCCGCATCTTCAAAGCTCAAACCGTGTTTTTCGCGGTTCCGTTCGCTCTTTTCCTCGTCCCATTCGTACCCGGCGGCACCCTTTTGTGTAACTATAATTGTAAGTATATCTCTTGGCAGAAATCAAGAAAGGCTCTTTATGGATTCCGGACTGTTTTGGAGTGCGCCGGCAAAGCGGCGCGGCCGAATTGGACCTCAGCGATGGAGGATACCAGCAGCGTTCGCCGGGAACCTGGACGCCGGCTTCCACTCGTGCCGCGGCGACGGCGCTTTCCCCTGACCGCAAGGCCTTGGTTTGGGACCGGTGAATCGCCAAATCCAAAGCGGCGGCGGGCAAGTAGCCCCTGACCAACCCCGCGATTACCTCGGGTCCCACGGATTCCGGTAGGGATTTGGAGTAAAGTTGCCGCCGCACTCCGCATGGGGCAAGGACTCCAGCCGCCGGTGCAACGCCTGTAGCCTGTTGATGAACCAGGGTTAGGGTTGGTAGATGTCCCCCGCCTTGACCTTGAGGGCGAACACCATCAGGTTGCCCATGCCGAAGTGGCGCTCCGTGTAGGCATTGGTCGCCACATAGCGGTTGGCAGGCGGCAGCAGGGTATCCGGGTCGTTACGGATATCCAGATCCCGGATGAACCAAGACAGGATCAGGGTGAGCACGAGGATCGAGACGATAAAGAACCGCCGCCGGCGGATCACGAACCGGGCATAGCGATCCGCCAGGCGTTCCTGGTCCTGGACGGGATTAGGTATTTGGGGGTCTGACATGGCTGCCTGACCAGAGCGTAGGGTGGGTTGGGCCCACCGGAGAGACCCGATATTGGTGGGCACAGTCCACCCTTAGGTTACGCGGAAAAGAGCCGCAATCGGCCCCTATTTTTGCCGCAAATGAACGCGAATCAACGCAAATTGGTCGCAATCGACTTGCTGTCATTGATGGTTCTTCATCCCGGTGCGTTGATTTGCGGCTAATTTTTCCGTGAAGATCCTGCTCGCTCAATTACGGTCCCTTTTTAGACAGCCTCTTAGCGTCCGACGAGCCGCGGTTGCTGCAGTAACCACAAGCCTTCCAGATTGATAGACACAGCCTCGAATGGTGGTGTGGCAACTTGGCCGGCATCGGCGAAGCGACCGATTTCAACCCAGGCGCCGGCATTGAGTTGGTACACCTCCAGCGTGTGTTCGGCAGGATCGACCAACCAGGCATAGCGCACACCATACTGCGCGTAGAGCGGCATTTTGGTCTCACGATCCTTCTTTTTGGTAGACGGAGACAGGATCTCGCAGACCCAATCGGGGACCACCTCGACCCGGTGGCCCGTGGGAAGTATCGGCATGCGCTCCCGGCGCCAGCCGGCCAGATCCGGTACCGCCACCTCCGTATCCCGCACAAAGTGCACTTCGGGCTCGGGGAAGATCCACCAACCGCCGGGACCATCGATGCCGTCGCCGTAGCTGCGTCCAATCGAGCGATCGAAACGAGCGGCAACGTGAGCATGCGGGATTGCGGGCCGAGGTTGCGTGTGGAGCCGGCCGTTCAGAATCTCACCGACTACCCCCTCGGGTAGGGCCTCCAGGGCCTCGTAGAGGGTTGGTTGGTGTGCTGGTACTGGTTGCGTCATGGTTTTTGATCTCTTTTGGAGTGCGGCGGCAGACAACCGGCCCCCAGCCTCGACGGAATCCCCCGGTCCCTGGTGTAACCCAGGTGCCGCTGCGTGGCACCGGCCCGCCGCCGCTTTGGATTTGGCGAGGCATCCGTCTCTACCCAAGGTCTTGTAGCCAGGGGAAAGCGCCGTCGCCGCGGCGCGGGGAGAACCCGATCCCCAGGTTCCCGGCCAACGCGGCTGGTATCCTCCGTCGCTGAAGTTCGATTCGAACGCGCCGCTTTGCCGGCGCACTCCAAAGCGGTCCGGAATCCATAAAGAGCCATTGTTTTAACACGTTGTGCGTGGTTCGGCGAAGGGTACAGTACGCGCCGGAGTCTCACCGTCGCTCCGCGATCAGCTGCTCGATCGCTGCCAGACGCTGCTGGAATTCTTCGTCGTACTGCTCCATTCCGGCGTCCTGGTATATTTGCCAGGCATCCTCGATATGGCGGCGGGCCGCTTCCAACCGCGCCGTGCCCGACTCGCGTTCGCCGAGGATCGCAAGGGCGCTGCCCAGGTTGTTTTGGGTCATGGCCCACTGCAGGGGCACGCGGTCGCGGGTCCGCTCCTGCAAGGCGGCCCGGTAAGCGGCCACTGCTGCTTCCAGGCGCGCCGTGCCCGATTCCCATTCGTCGAGGGTTTGAAGGGCATTGCCCAGGTTGTTTTGGGTGGCTGCCCACTGGAGGGGTACGCGGTCGCGGGTTCGCTCCCGCAAGGCGGCCCGGTAGGCGGCCACCGCTTTCTCCAAGCGCGCCGTGCCCGATTCCCGTTCGCCGAGGGTTTGAAGGGCGTTGCCCAGGTTGTTTTGGGTCATGGCCCAATCCAGGGGCACACGGTCGCGGGTTCGCTCCTGCAAGGCAGCCCGGAAGGCGGCCACGGCTTCTTCCAAGCGCGCCGTGCCCGATTCCCGTTTGCCGAGGGTCTGAAGGGCGTTGCCCAGGTTGTTTTGGGTGGCTGCCCACTGGAGGGGTACGCGGTCGCGGGTTCGCTCCCGCAAGGCGGCCCGGTAGGCGGCCACTGCTTCCTCCAGCCGCGCCGTGCCCGATTCGCGTTCGCCGAGGGTTTGAAGGGCGCTGCCCAGGTTGTTCTGGGTCTGGGCCCAATCCAGGGGCACGCGCTCGCGGGTTCGCTCCTGCAAGGCGGCCCGGTAGGCGGCCACCGCCTCCTCCAGCCGCGCCGTGTCCGCTTCGCGTTCGCCGAGGACCTGAAGGGCGTTGCCCAGGTTGTTTTGGGTGGCTGCCCACTGGAGGGGCACCCGCGCACGGGTTCGCTCCTGCAAGGCGGCCCGGTAGGTGGCTACTGCTGCTTCCAGGCGCGCCGTGCCCGACTCACGTTCGCCGAGGATTTTAAGGGCGTTGCCCAGGTTGCTTTGGGTCCTGGCCCACTCCAGGGGCACCCGCGCGCGGGGATATGCTTCGAGCAGATCCCGGTAGGCCCGGATTGCCTCCATCAGGGCCGCGTTGTCTCCCTTCTCATCGCCCTGGCGGTAGAGTGCGTCGGCATGTCGCTCCCGATACGCCAACCGCTGCTCCGGAACATGTGCAGTTATTCGTCCCATGTTTACCTCTATCGCGCTTGAATTGTCCTGATTGCTTAATCGTCCGCATCGAGTACCGCTTGGAGTTCGTCAAGCGTCACGGTCTCCGGATTGTTGCGGCGTGCTTCCTGCATCGCCTCGATGGTGGCGGCGTTCGGCACCAGCGGATCGAACGGCAACGCCTTCTCGCGGGCGATACGGGTAAGCATGATGCGGCAAGCGTCCGACACGGTAAGTCCCATCGCTGCCAGCACAGCGCTCGCTTCTTCTTTGATGGGTTGGTCGATCCGAGCATGGATAACTGCGTTTGCAGGCATTTTCCAAAGCAGTCCGGAATCCGTAAAGGACCAAATCCAATTCGCGCGGATTCGCGTGATTCGTAGTTTGACTCCTCGTTTGTGCCCGATGGCGATTATTCGAACAGGTATTTGATACCCAGCTGGATATTCGAGGATTCGCCGAATTGTCCGAACAGGGTGTCCTCGCTGCCCCAGTAGTGGTTCCAGGCCAGGGTGGCGAGCAGCTCGTCGCGGATGGTGTACTCCAGATCCAGGCGATTCCACCAGCCGCCGCCTTCCTCGAAGATGGCGATGTTGTTGATGCGGTGCTCTTGCGACGGACCGAAGGGCTTGGACAGGAACAGGGAGCCGAAGCGCTTGTGCTCGTAACCCCGCTTCAGCCCGTTGTCGAGGTGGAGTGTCGCCTGATCGCCCGTGTAACGGCTGAATTGCCGGCCCGTTACCGGGTCCCTGGACCGGACCTCGTCGACGTAGTCGAGGCCGCAGGTCGCTGCCGGCGAGCTCCGTATCCAGGTAGAGCTCGCGCAGGTAATCGTACTGGGTATAGGCCTGGTGCCCGCGCCAGTATTGCTCGACGCCCTGGGTGTCATAGATCAGATTGATGTCGGCGTGCCAGGAGGCCGCCGCGCCGAGCTCGCCGTTGAAGAACAGGCGGGCGGCATTCTCGAATCGCAGGGCGTTCCCCGCCGCGTGATCGGAGGCGGTGTCCAGGGCCGAGGCCCCTCGCCGATGTAGGGATCGCCGTCGAGGTTGAATGCCGTGCGGTTCTGCAAGAACCCATTGACCCGAATGTTGTCGGTCAGCTCGAAATCGCCCCGTACCAGGCCCGGCAGGGCCACCGACAGCGAAAGCAGAGTTACGGTAAGCGATTGTTTTGTCATTTTCCCCTCGGTGATCTTTTTCAAGCACGGACCGGCCTATTATCATCAGGCAGGGTTCGCGTGATTCGTAGTTTCTCTTTCGTTGAAGTTCGTTCCTCTGCTCAACCTATGCGCCTTTGCGCTTCAACAGCCCGCATGCACCAGCTTCTTGGCCCCGGATAAATCGGTCTTTCCGCTCCCGAGCTTGGGGATCTGTTCCACCGGCCGAATCTCGGCGGGGATGGTGAGCGGACTCATACGGGCGTCGATCAAGGCCTTGCGCAACCGGTCCGGATCCAGATCGGCCGCGATCAGCAGGATAATCCGTTCGCCCTTCTTGGGGTCCGGGACCGTGAGGGCCGCCAGCTCCAGCTCCGGTTCGGCGAGCACCTGCCGGACCTGTTCTTCGACCTGGGTCAGGCTGATCATTTCCCCGCCGAGCTTGGCGAACCGGCTATAGCGATCGACGATGGTCAGGAAGCCGTCCCGGTCCAGGCGGCCCTTGTCGCCGGTCTTGTACCAGCGCTGGCCGTCGAGCGTGGCGATGGCCTCGGCAGTCAGCGCCGGGGCATTGAGATAACCCTTCATCACCTGTACACCGCCGATCAGAATCAGCCCGTCCGCGCCGGGTGGTAGGGTTTCCAGGCTCACCGGATCGACGACGCGGAAGCTGGTCCCCGGTAAGGGCATCCCCACGGTACCGGGCTTGTGGCCGATCTGGACCCCCCAATCGTGGGTGTGCAGGCGGTCAGGCAGGTTGCAGCTCGCCACCGGCGCCGTCTCGGTGGTGCCATAGCCTTCGTAGATGGGTTTGTGGAATTTGTGGGCAAAGGCCTCGCGCACGTCCCGGTTCAATCGCTCGGCGCCTGCTACCACTATCCGCAGAGATTCCAACAGCGCGGAATGGATGTGCTTGTTGCGCGTATAGAGGCGTAGAAAGGTGGGGGGACTGCACAGAATGGTGGCACGCTCGCGGGCGATGGCTTGGGCGCAGCCGAGGGCGTCCGTGGGATTCGGGTAGCAGACCATGGGGATGCCTTCCAGGAGGGGTAGGAAGGTGGTAACCGTCAGCCCCAAGGCATGGAACGGCGGCAGATTGGAAAGTACCCGGTCGCCGGTCTCCAGCGCGAGCAGGTCGGCGATCTGACGTACATTGGCGATGAGGTTGCGATGGGTGAGCTCGATACCCTTGGGCGCGCCTTCGCTGCCGCTGGAAAAGAGGATGGCGGCGGTGTCTTCGGGAGCGGCCCGGTGACCGAACAGGCGCCGGGCCCAGCCTGCGGGTAGGACACTTGCGGCCGTGAGCATCAGCAGGCCCTCGGCCTTGCCGATACCCGCTTTCAGGTCCTCCATGTCATGCAGCGCGATCCCATCGAACAGGTCACTCAGATCCAGCCCCCGGTCCTTCAGCCTGGCGAGGAAACGCCGCGCGGTGATGACATTGCGGATGCCCGCATTCTCCATACTCGCGCGCAGGGCCTCGCGGCCGGCGGTGTAGTTGAGATTGACCACGGTCCTGCCGGTCAGGAGGACCGCCATGTTGGCGATGGCCCCGGCACTACTGGCGGGCATGAGTACCCCGAGGTTTTGGGCCTGCGCCAGCCTGCGGGTCCGCAGCGCAAACAGGAAGACGGCGGCCATGAAGCGGCGGTTGGTCAGTGCGGTACCGGTCGCATCCAGGACACAGCACTGACCGCGCCGCCCGGCGGCAGTCCTGAGCCAGACCTCGGGCAGCGTCGGCAGGGTGCGGGCGGTGGTCTGCCAGGCACTGACCGACAGCTCGAATACGGACTGTTTGACCTGGGCGGCAGTCGCGGAGATGGGCAGGGGCGCCCCGAAGGCGACTACCAGCTCCCGCTCCCGCCGGCGGCGACGCTGCGCCTTACGCCTGGCGTTGGCGAATGAAAAGCTGCTGCCCCAGAGCCCGTGCAGATAGAAGGGCAGGATAGTACTCGTTCCCACCTTGGCCGTCGCTACCTTGGCCGCGGCCAGCTCGAAGCCCCGCTTGAACTCCCCGAGTTGTCCCGTGCGGCCGATGTATTCCTCCGGGAACAGGCAGACGACCTCCCCCGCGTTCAGGAGCCCGGCAATGGTATCCAGGGCCTCCCTGCTCCGATCCCGGGAGATGGGTATCACACCGAAGAGGTCGAGGAACCAGCGCAGCTGCCAGCGCTCGTAGATGGCCCGATATATCACGAAGCGAATGGGGCGCGGGCTGGCCGTCTGCACGACTGCCCAGTCGATCCAGGAGATATGGTTACCCAGCATGAGCACCCCGCCCCGGGGCGGCAGGTTCGCAAGGCCGATCACCTCCAATCGGTAGCGGAGCATAAGGATGCGTGCCGCCAGGAAGCGCACCAGGGGCCGGGACAGCCGGTAGAGGCTGTAGCAGGTCCCCGTCAGCGCCAGGATGCCCAAGGCATAGATGATGGGAAGGCTGCCGCTCTCCAGCCGGGCGGCCACTACCGTCAGCCCCAGAAAGGCCAGCATCACCAGGTGTTGCACGAAATTATTGGCGGCCAGGACGCGGCCCAGCCCCGCAGCCTGGGCATTGAATTGGATCAGCGCATTCAAGGGCACCAGGAACAGGCCACCCATGATGCCGACACCCAAGAAATCCAGGGCCATGGCCCACACCGAGGGCAGGCCCGGAAGCAGGAACAATCCGGCGGCGATGCCCAGGGCGCCAATGGGAACGAGTCCGGTCTCGATACGGCCACGGGACACCCGGCCCGCGATGACCGAACCCAGGGCGATACCGATGCCGGAGCAGGCCATCGCACCCTGTATCGCCACCGTGTTGGTCTCCCCCAGGACCTCTTTGGCGAAGGCGGGAAAGGTGGCGACCATCACCTGGGCGATGCTCCAGAAACCCGCCAGGCCCAGGATGGAAAGCCAAATGCCCCGGTCCCGATAGGCCATCCCCAGGTTTTCCATCAGGTAACCACCGGTGCGGTAGGCTCGCCAGTCGAAGGGCATGGCCTGGGGGCGCAGTCGCTGCTGGGGTAGCCGGTACGCAAGGGCCAGCTCGAGCAGGGAGAAGCCCACCAGGAACCAGCCCGCGGGGGCGATCAGTTGCATGATTTCCCCGGTGGTCGTAAACGCCTGTCCCGCCAGGAAGGCCTCGAACAGCACCGAGAAGCAGAAGATCCCCGACAGGATGGCCGCGGTTACCGTAGCCTGGACCACCCCGTTGGCGGCGGACAGCGCGTCCTTGCCCACCAGTTCTTTGATGAAGCCGTATTTGGCCGGCGAATAGAGTGCGCTCTGAACCGCGAGCAGAAAGGTCATGGCAAAGGCCGGCCAGAACCAACCCAGCCGATAGCAGGCGGTGATCGCCAGGGTAAGCCCCACGGCGGCCCAGGCGCTGATCCGCATCACCCGGGGCTTGGGGTATTTGTCCGAGAGGCACCCGGAGGGCGTGAACAGGAGCACGAACGGCAACAGGATCAGGGCATTGACGATGGCCGTCAGGGTGATTTGCAGATCCCCTTCGTAGGTCTTGAACAGGGTGTTCTGGATGATGATCTTGTGCCCCAGATCCACGAAGGCGTTGAGGAAGGCCATCGCGAGATAGGGCAAGAAACCGCTAATGCGAAAGAGCTGCAACATGCCGGGTGTTCCTGAAGGAGGCTCCAAGTCCAGTGTATCCTTTTATTTCCAACTTTGAAGGGACTTCTATTCCACGCTCCCTGGTCATGAATGCGCGGGCCGCGCAGCGACAGGCCCCGCGGCGTCACAGGTGAAAAATCACCCGGTCGGAATCGCCATAGGCAGGGCTGGTTTCTTCTACGGCCCAGCGGATCGTCTCCGCGGTAGCTTGTCCGATACCGCGTACCCCTGCCAGGGCCTCGGCATCGGCCTGCATGACTCCCTCCACGCTTCCGAAGGTCTCCAACAGGCGCCGCGCCCGCTGCGGTCCTACCCCCGGCAATCCCTGTAGAACGCGGGCCTGAATCCGTGGTTTACCCCGCGGGCGGCGGCCGGGATGAGGCACCGTGCCGGTGGCTACCGACCGGCCCTGGCGGGCCGCGAACAGCATGAGCTGAGCCGTCTCGGTGGGACCCTGGGAACGCAATAGGGGAATGCCCAGATATAAGGTCAGACCGATCAAAGCGCTCTGAACCCGCATATCTCACCGGGGCGGCTGTCGGCACTCCAATTTTAATTTACTTCAATAAATTATGGGTTAATTGCTCAATTGCCACAACAAACAACGTGTGAGTGCCGCCAGCCTATCACCGTCCTGGCGGTTTCTCGCGCGCTCGCTTGCCGTTCGCTCAACCCGTAGGAGTGGCTACGAATTTCGCTCACGCCGGCGCGAGCGCGGCTGCGAATTCCACCAGGACGGCAATCCCCGGTGAGATATGCGGGTTGAATAGCCTCGCGGCGCATCCCGGATCCGGCCAGATCCGTCGCCGTCCCCTCCAGGATGAACGCCTTCCAGAGCGGCCAGCCGGCCAGCCGATGGGCCTGACCGAACAGGCGTCCGTCCTTGATCGAGGCGACTAGGTCGGAAAGCGTCTTGCGCTCGATGAGCAGCACCGCGTCGATCAGGTAGTCGCCTAACGGCAGGCGCTCGACGACCAGAGAGACTTCCTCGTGCCCGCGCAGGCGATCGATCACGCCTCCGTTGCGTTCGCGGTCATCGGCAATGATCTCGATCATCGCAGCAGGGACGTCACGGCCTTTCGGCGTATTGCCGCCGGTGGGTGCGGGAGGCGCGCAGCGCAGCGGAAAATCCATGTGTGACGGGTATTCCTTTTGGGTAAGATGGGGCCTCGGGCTGTCTGCCGCACGCGACCCGGTTGCAACGGCAACGAACGGTCACGAGTGAGGGGGAGGATGGGGTCACTGCTGCAGGAGATATTCTCGCGTTTCGGCGGGACCTTCAAGCCTTGGGACGACGCGGACGACGAGGAGGCCACCGAGCCGTCCTGCAGCGGCACCCTGACGCAGGCGATCGAGCATGTGGTGGACGAGACTTACAGCCGGCTGCGCTTTCTGTCCGGTTACTCCCGGCGCTTGAGAGAACCGGTCACGACGGCCTTTGACCATATCGACGCGCTTGTGGAGAGGGTTCCCGAGGCCATTCTGTGTAGCCGGTCCACATTCTCCCAGGATCCCCGGGTCAATGCCTTTTTTGCCGGTCCCAATCACCTGCAAGCGGTATTCAGCCGCAGTGCGGAGGTCCATGACCTGCTGGAGGCCAACCCTGAGGCCGAAGCGTGTTGGGCGCTCCTGTGCATGAAAATAGAAGAACACCGGCAGCTGGGGGTGGCACTGGTCGGCGACGCGGTGCGAAAGGACGTCATGCAGACCACGGTGAACTTTATCGATCATCAGATCCTTTCTCCCGCCACCAGCGAGACGGGGGCCAGGTGCTCGCTCAAGCACTGCATCTTCAAGGGGTTGCTGGCGTACATTCGCAAACGGGCGAGGGACGACGACATCAGGGTTACCAAGCTGGAGAATCGGCGCAATTTTCTCGTCACCCGTCTGCACCGGCCCGCCTCCGAAGACGACGGCAGGTCTCGCCAAAAGCTGCAACGGGAACTCGACGAGATCGGGGAAACACTGGCGCGGGAAATCCCCCGGTTGGCGTCCCTTCAGTCCCGTCTCGAGCTGGTGGCCGATGTGCTGGGGCACCCGGCTCAATACGTGAGTGGGAATCTGCGCACCATGCGCCTGAACCGCATGGGGATCAAGTTGGACGGCGACCGAACCGATACCGGCAACGCGGTTCCCCTCTTCGAGATCCAGGTCGCCGGTCAGGGTACCAGGATCGGGACCCTGGTGCGTTTCCCCCGGGCCGAACTCCTGCCCCGGCAGGATCTTGTCCGCAAGGCCGATCTCTTCCTGACGCTTTGAGACCGGTTGCACCCGCTTCCGCCCGGCCCGTCGCCCTGAAGGAAAACGGTAGTGGTTAAATTTCAAGTGGCATGGTTGTGTGATGTAATGATTCAGAAGCTGTCTGGTTAAAATGGATCCTAGCGAAAATGGTCCAAAATGAGGGCATTTTTTCGCGCTTTCGAGGCGAATAGCCGGCCTATTTAACGAGAAAGAGCGGAAACAGGGACCATTTTGGGACATTTGCAGCCGATACCACTTTTAGCCAGACAGCTTCTCAAACCCCTACTGTTTTTGCCATCCATGGCAGCTGGATTCCGGCCATCCCTGCCGGAATGACGAGGCAGGGGTTGGTGGACTTCACCACTTAAAATTTAGCCACTACCCGCGCTCTACCGTATCGAGAAGGAGTAACCCCATGAACTGGCATCCATATATCCATACCGATCCGGCCGTTCTCCTGGGTAAGCCCGTCGTCAAGGGCACCCGCCTGTCGGTGGATTTTCTGTTGGGCCTGCTGGCGGAGGGCTGGACCGAATCACAGATCCTGGAGAACTATCCCCAGCTGTCCTATGAGGCATTGCAGGCGGTGTTCGCCTTTACCGCCGAGGTGATGCGGGAAGAGAGGATCTATCCGCTCACAAGCGGCGTGGCCTGATGCGCCTACTGGTCAATGAGAATATCCCGCCGGCCAGCGTGGGGCTCTTGCGGGAAGCGGGCCATGATGTGGTTTTGCGGTTACCGAGCGGTCGCCGGGCATCCCGGATGATGAGGTGATGCGGCTTGCCCGTGACGAAGCGCGCATCATCGTTACCTTCGACCGGGATTACGGCGAGTTGGTCTATCGCCGGCGCCTCCCGGCACCTACCGGCGTGTTGTATCTGCGCTTTCTCCCTGCCTTCCCCCGTGAGCCAGCCGACTATTTGGCTCGGCTGATCGCCGATGGCATAGCGCTGGAAGGTAAATTCACCACCGGGGACAGGGAGCGGATACGCCAGCGACCACTGCCGCGGGAACAAGGTTGAGCAATGGAGCTGAAAGATTTTCAACAAGAAGTCCTGGATACCTTCGACGGCTGTCTGGACAAGCTGGTCGAGGAACGCCGGTTATGGTTTCAATCCCTGCTTTGTGCTGGAGCTCTCCGCTACTCCGGTGGACCGACCCAACGACAAACCGCCAGTCCATGTTCTTGATTGTGTGGGCCAGGGCCATCTCCGCCACGTCGGAGGGGTAGCTCGAAACCTCGCCAGCCCAATCCCGGAAGCTGGAACGGAAGCCGTGCGGTACGTAGTCGCCGCGCTCACAGTTCACGCCGTACCCTATCGGCTTGTAGTCCCGCGGATAGGCACCCACCGCACCATCGATGCGGTTCGTGCCTCCTCGTGATGCCATCCTGTAAGACCTGCCGCGCTCACCACATCCTTGCGCCTTTGCGGTTCATAAAGCCTGGATACGGAATTACACTGGCCGGGATGATAGACTGGCACGATTCAAGAATAATTCCAGAAGATGGCGTTCCACGTGGTGCGAATCGATATCCTGCCGCGGCATGGATTCCTGTTCACCGCAATCCGCGCGGCAGCTTCGATTCGGACGGGGACTTGGCACGACTATGACACCGGAAGCGGTTTTCCTGCTCATCAGTTTTCTTCTCGGCCTGTTCGGGATATTGGCCATCGCCATTGGCGTAGTGGCAGCGATCCTGATCGGGGAGGGAGAAATAAGGCTCATCGACACGCCGACCTTGCTCAAGGATACAAAGGTCCCGTTCGGGGGTGAGCGAAAATATGAGTAGGCTCGAGCCCGCGCTGCCTTGCTTGGGGATCTTGCGTTTTCCGAAGTACCCCTGAGCCGGACCTTCGGCGTACCCGGTCGGCCTAGTACCCCATTTCACCTGATTTTGCATTCTCAGCGAGGCGAGAAGTGGCCAGATGTTAGGAGCCTGTCCGACTTACGACTGTTCTACTGCGGAATTGAGGAGACCGGTCAGCTTTCCCGCTCGATCGCGTTAAATAGGCCCAACTATTCGCCT
>Ga0209786_1000333_pt1 | contig 18562 bp, 19 predicted proteins | sample WorMetilvaeELBA2_FD_187405 | JGI IMG/M metagenome (GOLD analysis project Ga0209786, IMG submission 187405) | Marine gutless worms symbiont microbial communities from Max Planck institute for Marine Microbiology, Germany - Olavius ilvae ELBA.2... ...
CGAGCTCTCAAACAATTATGCGATGTCATGAATCAGGAGTCATACGTCTACCCCGGCACCCGAATGAAATTGGTATTTGCCGCGCAATAAGTTGCAATTGAAATTACGCGAGGTCAGGAGCCCTGAATTTTGCGTGTTTCCCCGCACCCCCACCCCGTCAGCTGCATGCGTCTTGTTAGAAGCCGAACGACTAATCTATGTTAAAACCAACCACTTTACCATTCGAAAGGCTCAAACTTCCTAAAAGCTCATATTTGTCACCACTAATATCTACTCGCCACAAATGCTCTCGCATACCAAGTCTTCGTATGGCGCCAAGATATTCTAACTTGTAACCTTTTGCTAATTTCCTTCTATTCCGGAGTATTAAAGTATCGAACAAATTTTCGTCCATGAGCTCTTTGAACGCTTTATTACCATGTTCAATAAATCGATGGTAATCTCCATCTTTCAAAGCAGCTAATTGCCAGAACATCAAGTTTTCAGCAGTCTCTGCTGTCTCATGCTGGGCAAAACCAGGTATTGCAAAGTTAATCAAAACAATGAGAGAAGCTGTCACGATGAATATATGAGCAAATCTTAATCGACTTTTTTTATTTACAGACTTTTCCATATGCCTATACTCCAGAGCTAAAAGTGTGGTTAGATGTCAGTCAGGACTTTAGAATAATTGGATGCCACATTGGTAACGGCATCATAGAACCTACAGGCTGTTTCAAGTAGCAACTTATACTCTTCGTAGTTTTTCAATGTACCCGTCACTGCGAATATCATATTGTCACCATAGTTTCGAATATCGCTTATCCGGATATCTGTTTTCTGATCCGCCCATGATAAGAGGTCCGCTTGTATATGATCCGAGAGCACCGCTTCCATCAAAGGATCGTTATTCGTATAGATTACCAGGCGTTTGTCGAGCTTGTCTACCCCGGTGGACATAGGCTTCTTTAGCCCGAGCCATTTATCCCCGATCGTCTGCAGGGATCGAGGGCGGATTCGAAACTCAAAACTTTTCGAATCCAGCCCAGCAAAACTTGCATAGGTATAACGGGTAGATTCACCGTCTATACCTGTCGATGCGTTAGAAAGCTCCACTTCCGTGCCCGAGTGCAAAAATCGCAATTTAGGCATTAAAAATAGGCTTGGCGATTCAACTGTGCCGTTCTTTTCCGCTGCTAGCCGTCTCAAAATTGGGGTCATATGAAGCACGGACCGGTGGTGTATGACCCACCCTAAACTCACCACCCCCAAGATTACCACACCGATGAGTATAGCGATTTTCATTTCGATTTATCTTCCCTGCAATTTTTCACTCTATCGTCTATACATCTAACGCCGGGCATAAGTGGCGGGCGATTACCACCATGGCGAATGTTAAAACCACAACAAGTGAAACAAGCAAATTATTCTCAAAACCGCATGATACAGCCCGTCCATCTTCATGCCCTTTGTTGTGTGCCGGGCACGGCACGTATTCTTAAGGGTGCGCTGAGCTTACCCTGTATTTAATAGCTCAGCAAGTCCCAAACCCAGCCGGATGGAGGCGAAGGGTATAGCGGTATGGCAACCGGGTATCCGGCGATGGTGCCTGGAGAGGAGGCCGACCTGCTGCGGCAGGGTACCGCGAACGCACGGGGCGATGTACAAGAACCGAGTTAGGCGGTTTTGGTGGGACGAGCCTGCAACACAAGGCAAAGTCCTCTATCCATCTTAGGCCAAAGGCGTATACTCGGCGTTCATGTGCGGAAAGGTACGTGTTCACCCCGGGAGATCTGCCGCGCTGTCCATATGGACTGATCAAACCGTAAGGGGAGACCATCGCATGGCAGAAGTCAGCAGACGGCATAGTAGCCGGTGGAAACGAGCCCCGCAGCGCGGGGAAGCCTCACCCCGGTGAAGGCCTGAACGGTCCCCAGCCGAATGGTCTGGGTAAATGGTTGTGGCTGTCAAAGAGCGTATTCTTACCGGCACTGTGCAGCAGATGCTGAAATGCAGGTAGCGTTTCGTTCCCCAAGGCCCGGCAGACGCATAGTTTTATCTGTGCCTGCTTTAACCAGCCGAACCGCCGGATACGCGATCCGTATGTCCGGTGGTGTGGGAGGGGGTGGCCGCGAGGTCACTCCCTATCCCTATATGTTTTGTTTAATTCTATTTCATTTCCATTTTCAAAGTATGATGGATAAATGTGATCGACCCAGTAACCAATCTTGTTTAGTTGGAGGGCCATATAGTCAATTTCCCTGATCTGATGTTCGAATGAACCTTCTATTATCGAAAACAATGCTAAACTTTTAAGATGATCGGTTTTGATGGTTCTCAAGTGTTCCAATAATATGTTTCTGAACTTATTTATATGCATATTGGGACCGAAAAAAGCAAAGAGGTCCAACCAGTTCGATGTCCCTCGATACAATTATTGTGATTGATGGTTCTATTCCATAACTCTTTGATCCAAGTTCCTCTCTCTTCAAGATATCCAGTTTTACTCTGCTTCGGTTCAATATGAACTACACATGCGGGTACAGGTTCTTTAGGGAGGCTTTTAATTAAGGCGCAAAGATCCCATCGTTTATAAGTGGTTAAAAAATTTTCCGAATCTTTTTCGTTGGTCTTTTTCATACCTATTTGGCACATAATGCGCATGTTTCGCGCGGTTATGATAAAGGCTGGCTAAAAACCATGTGGTTGCCGGCGATCATAAATTTCCTGTATAAGAGTCCACTGAGATGATTGAAGAGCGTGTCGGATTCGCTTGTTCGCTTTTATCGCTGGCTAAAACAACCGTGCTAAGGAGATTATCGACCATGATACACAGACTTGTCAAGGGCTGTATAGAATTGGAAGCAGAGCGTGGGATCGCAGAATTGACACTCAAGGAACTTAGCCGGTATTTATACGAATTTGCCGATTATTGCCGGCAAAAAGTAGTAACCGTTGAACAGATCAACTCAGAGTTCATGCGCGGCTATGTTCAAGGGCGCGGTGCTGGTCACGGTCCGAATCTGATCAAAGCCGTTGTGTGGAGCTTACGAAAGTTTGGCGCCTATCTGGCTTTACGAAGTATTTTGCCCGAAAATCCGGCCAAGCCACTGAGGCACCCGAAGATGTCGGCGCGCAGCCAATTGCCCCGATATCTATCAGAGCTTCAGCTAAAGACGCTGCTGCACAGTGCGGCCCAAAAGCTAAACAAGAGGGAGTTTGCCATCGTCGGTCTTATCTGCAGCACCGGTATGCGGCCGTTTTCAGTGGCGGCACTAAAAAGAGAGCATTTTTTTGAATCAGGCGGCTATGTGTATGAACTGACTAAAGGGGCCGGATACCGCAAAACGGCGTTGAACGCATCGCTGAGATCGATCATTGCAGAATACGTGTCTGAACGCAACGATGATCAGCCGGCGCTTTTTGTTAACAACCGCAACCGTCCGGTCAGCAAAAGCTGGGTGCAACGGCTGATCAAAAAAGCCGGACAGGATGCCGGACTTGCGGTGGATTTAAACTGCAACATGCTGCGGCACAGCTTTGCAGTGCATGCTTCAGAACGTCATGGCAAAACGATCACCAAGGCGTTGATGGGACACCACAAGCTTAAAACCACCGCTGTTTACACCCATCTTAGCGCCAAACATTTCCGTGGCCTGATGAACCTGCATGCCTATCATAAAACGATTTTAAGGAAGCTGAAATGAAAAACAGCCAATTGATAGAGGCCTACATCGATTATTTAGAACAGATCTGCGGCTTTGCCCAGCGAACCATAAAGTTCCATCAGCGCATGTGGCACTTATGGGAGGATTATATCCAAAATCAAAGGCAGCGGTCCCTGGCCAATGCAGTTGCTGATGATTTTGTTTGTTGGATTTTGTTCAGGCAGAAACAAGGCGTGGAAAATAGCACCATTCGAAAAGAGCTTTGCGCTTTTCGCAGGTTGTACAAATATCTATTCGACTACGGGATGATCCCGCAAAATCCGGTGGCGTCTTTACCTGAACTGATTTGCCGCCCGGCTCCGGAACAACAATACCTAAGCGTTGATGAATGCTTTAAATTCATTAATACATTTGACACCGATACGGATGACGGCATTCGCAACTATATGATTGCAGTGGTTCTTTGGTGTACCGGGCTTCGCTCAGCAGAGCTGTGCGCCTTAAGATGGGCTGATATCGATCTAGATCAAGGCACGCTGTTGGTAAGAAAGGGAAAAGGCGGCAAACAGCGCCTGCTGTTTCTAAATGATCGGCTATGGGAGGATATGCGGCAATATCATGAGAAAATGGGCGGCGCGGCGCAGGAACCGGTATTTTGCGCTCTGACCAACAACCAGCATACCGCCAACAGCCCGAAAAGAGCGCTGAGTCAGTCCGCTGTGGTGGACATGATCCGACACCATGCCAATCGGGTCCAAATCGGCAAAAAAGTGTCACCGAGAATGTTCCGGCACACGTTTGCAACCCAGATGCTTGAAGCCGGTGTGCCCATCGATGACATCAAAGAGATGCTGGGCCATGATGATGAAACCGAAACCTGCATCTATATCCACGTAACTGTTGAAGCCGCCAAACAACTTCTTGAAAAACATATCGGCAATCCGAATCGATAAGGAGAACAGGAAAATGACAACATTAAAACTGCATCACTTCGATCAATATCTTCAGCAGTATCTCGATGAAAGACTTCGGGTGTGGGATCACCAACTATCAGGGGTGCAGGCCAACCGGCGGGATCTGAACCTGTTTTCTCGATTCTGCCATCAAACCGGTTGCCATGATATTAACGGCGATGCAATCCTGGCATTTATCGCGTGGCTTAAATATGACAGAGACAACGGTGCCGCTGCGATTAACAGAAAAATCTCTTCGGTCAGAAGCTATATCAAATACCTTCGCTTCAGGCAGGTCGACGGCGCTGAAGATCTGCCGGTTGAATATCTATCCCGAGCACGACAACCATACACGGGTCCGTACCAAACCCTATCAGCCCAGGAGGTAAAGCAGCTGCTATCCAACATAGACTGCTGCAGCATCCTGGGTTATCGAGATTACCTGCTCTATAGCCTGCTTTACAGGCTGGGGCTTCGCATCGGCGAGGCCCTTGCGCTGGATCTTGAGGATATCGATATGCATAAGCAGACCATTACGATTCACGGTAAAGGACGGCGTCAGCGGATGCTGCCATTAATATCTGATGTTATGGAAATGATCCAAAGCTGGTTATTGATGAGAACAAAGGTGTTCGGCGCACAAGAGCAAAGCGCACTTTTTGTGTCAAAAAAAGGCAACCGTCTGTCTGCCAGAACGGCGCAGGAAAATTTGCAGAAAATAGTCGCGCAGTCCGGTCCTTTTAGTATCAAAAAAATAACACCGCATAGCCTGCGACATGCATTTGCTACCCATGCAATAGAAGGAGATGCGGATCTGATCGTACTAAAAGCAGTGATGGGACATGCTTCGATACACAGCACCCAAATTTATATTCATCCGTCTTTAGACACGCTTCGCAAAGCAGTTAATGATCATATCGCAGCTGACATACTGTCTAATCTGATAGAAGATGGTGTAGTTATTTTGCGAATGCAGCAAAAATGGAAAAAGGCAGCATAGCCCCACGGTTAGTGGCTAAGCAAATATTGTAGTTATATTACTACTAGTAGTACTTCTTTTACTACTATTACTAATATTTGCGTTTGTGGGGTTAGGTGAAGTTGATATGTCCTATGTCGATCATGAATTTTATCTTATCGAAGATTTTTATTATTGTTTTGTTCTTATTAGTCGAGGAATAATTTAAATAATAAAGAAGTAAACAGAAACACTGCAGCTTAAATGTTGCCTAACCCAATCCTTTACCGCGGGGTTTGCATCACCTGCACCCAAAGCTACGAAGAACTTGTAAAGGGCACATTTGTGGGATTTACCAAGAAAAATTGAAAGCGGCATCGCTTTGGGTGTCAGAGTGCATGCGCCTTGTTAGGCGCTATATGTAAACCCTATGCAGCTGTTTCAATTTTGGACAGCTCATCTTTCATCCGCTGCTCAGCATGCCATAAATCATATGCTTGTTGCATACGTAGCCAAATCCCCGGGCCATTGCCAGCAAACTTACCAATCCTGAGTGCCATCTCGGTGGTGATTGGATGGGTACAGGCCAAGACACGGTGTAACTGCTGTCGAGAGATACCTAAGCGCCGAGCAGCTTCGCTGACTGAAAGCTCAAGGCTTGGAAGCACATCTTCACGCAAAATTTCACCGGGATGGATAGGTGATCGCTTTAAAGGACGTTTGACGGAATACTCTACCATGACTTGCCTCAATGATATTGTTCTAAATCAACCCGCAGCGCTTCGCCTTGTTTCCATTCAAAGGTAATACACCACGGTCCGTTTACATGAATACTGTATCGTTTAGGTACCCCATGAAGGCCGTGGAAATTAAATCCCGGCACATTCAAATCGGATAATACCTCTGCTTGATCTAAAACTTCTAAGCGTCGCAGGCAACGTGTTTGAAGATCATGCCGCACCCGGCGAGTGCGACCTCTTTCGAACAGCTCAGAAAGCCCTTTATGCTTGAAACTTATGATCATATTCTAAATAGTAACAGTTTTTGTTACAGTGTCAACTATTTTGTTACAGTTTATACATTGAAATGGATTTCGGTGTTCAAAAGATGGCTAAGCCTAACGTCCGCTAGTGAGCAGCGGCGCTAATAAATTCCAAGCTTGCACGGCACTTACGTAAAACCGCAATCTTCACGCCGTCTGCTCCACTAGCTTGGTTATGTGCCGCTATCCGAAGAAGCAACCAAACTTGTCCCGTTTAATTGCATCGATCAATATTTTAAGGTTTTTTGCTTCATCTTTTGGTTCGTAAATATTCCACTTCCCGCTTGCACGCATCCAGTAAAGTTTCCAGATATTCTGTTGCCTATTATAGCGAAGCTTCGCAAAATCCAGGGAAAGCCATTCGGTTGGATTATCCCAGCGCGGACGCGCCTCGCTCAGAATTACATTTTGACCATCTATGCGATAATTATATCGAATTTCCTTGCGCAATCTTTGAGGCACCAATTTTCGACAAAAATCGCCGACTAATTTATCAATTCTTTTTACCTCAATTTCATTGAATGCCATAATTTGTGCTACCGCAAAGGCAAATAACAATGATTATACCGAAAAAACGCGTGATATCATGCAACCTGATCACGCCCTGTAATCATAGTATTTCATTAAAATTCAGTCAGTCAGGACACTTTTAAGCCGAATATTGGAGTCCTGAAATGTAGAATTTTTTCTTTATTTCGCCAATATATCCGATATACGAGAAAATAGTCTTCATATCCCTGATATTAAGCAGTTTTGTGGAAAAACACGCATCGATTCGTGAGTTTCACAAATTGAAAATTAAGTATTGATTTCATCATGTTTATATTGTAAATGTATTTGTAAATTAAATTACGTTTACAATTAGACTGTAAATAAATCCTCTGCGATGGCCAGACTATTGCTCTGTCTGCTGCGATGTCTGCTGCGATGTGGCATTGATTATTGAGATTCTGAAATATTTGGATTCTCATTTAAGGCTTCTTTTAAGTGACTGTGTTTATTATATATGCAACTTAAAATCAAAATCAAGGAGAAATTATGGGCCCTTCCCCGGTAAAGCTCTTGGATAAGGTCAGACAGCGCCTTCGATTGAAGGGATATTCCATTCGCACAGAAAAATCATATGTATCCTGGATAAAACGTTTCATCCTATTTCATGGTAAGCGACATCCGCAAGAAATGGGAAAGCTAGAAATCGAAGCCTTTCTCTCGCATTTGGTCATTAATCGAAATGTTGCATCTTCGACGCAAAACCAGGCTTTCAACGCGATATTATTTCTCTACAGTCACGTGCTTGACGTGGATATGCCAAAGGATGTGGACGCTTTAAGGTCAAAAAAACCTGTGCGTGTTCCAACCGTCATGACACGCAAAGAGACCAGCAATCTCATTGCGATGATGCGCGGCACCCATCAGTTGATGGCCAAGCTGATATACGGCAGTGGGCTGAGAGTGAGAGAGTGCATTCGGCTGCGGGTAAAAGACATCGATTTCGCAATGAATCAGATTGTTGTTCGGAACGGCAAAGGGAAAAAGGACCGAATCACTGTCCTGCCGGACGGTATCAAATCAATCCTTAAAGAACACCTTGTCTATGTAAAAAGGCTCCATCAGAACGATTTAGCCAAGGGATACGGCCGGGTATATCTGCCGAATGCCCTTGCAAGAAAATATCCGAATGCAGACAGACAGTGGGGGTGGCAGTATGCGTTTCCTGCGAAAACGCTGTCTAAAGATCCAAGATCCGGGTTTGTGAGAAGACACCACCTGCATGTAAGCAGTATTCAGAAAGCGATTCGAAAGGCCGTTAATTTATCTTCAGTTGTAAAGCCCGTCGGGTGTCATACTTTAAGGCACAGCTTTGCCACCCACCTGCTGGCAGAGGGCTATGACATCCGAACGGTACAGGAACTGCTGGGACACAAAGACGTCAGTACGACTATGATTTACACACATGTTCTCAACCGTGGGGGAAAAGGCGTGAGAAGTCCATTAGATTTTGCGGTATAAATCAAATAAATTTACATTGCACTATACATATTTTTGCTAATATAATAGATCCGTTTATGATAAAACCGGCGATTGAGGCTGATTTAGGAACGTTTTTAACATCTTCTCTGCAATATCAAACACTTTGCTTGGCCCAGCCGCCTGGTTTCAGCCCTTGTCTTAATAGCTTAATAGTCAACTCTGTTAAAGATGTCCCCTAAATTGCGAAGCCAGGCATTTTGCTCGGCAATTTAGTGCAAAATGGTCCAGAACAACGACCTATTTCGATGAACCATGGGCTTTCAGATGCTGGCTTTGCTGACAGCCTGATCAATATCCGCCTTGATGTCATCTACATCTTCGATGCCTACCGACAGCCTCAGCAGGCTGTCGGTGATGCCAAGCTCCGCGCGCTCTTCATCCGTCATTTTCTGGTGCGAAGTGGTTACCGGGGCGCAGATGATGGTTTCAACGCCGCCCAGGCTAAGGGCCGGTGTGACCAAATCGAGATTCTTTAAAAAACGATTGGGTTCAACTCTTGAGGCGTCTAATTCAAAAGACAGCATACCGCCGAAGTTCTTCATCTGCTTTGCGGCAATATCATGCCCTGGATGATTTGCCAGGCCGGGGTAGTACACTTTGTGTACCAGAGGATGTGCCTGGAGGTGCTCGGCGACCTGAAGCGCGTTTTTATTTTGCTTTTCGATCCGAACCCCCAGGGTTTTCAGGCTTCTTTCAATCAGATAACAGGTCAGGGCATTCAGACTGCCTCCAAAATTGGCGGCCGATGGTTTGATCTTGTCGACCAACGCCTGGGAGGCCAGAACGGCGCCACAGCAAATATCACTATGGCCGCCGATATATTTGGTGCCGCTGTGGGTGACAACATCAATCCCGAAATCCAGCGGATTCTGGTTAATCGGTGACGCGAAGGTATTGTCGATGACGGTCAGGATGTTTTTTAACCTGGCGAACCGGGCGACTGCTTCAATGTCCGTGATTACCAGCAGCGGGTTGGATGGAGTTTCGATATAAATGATCCTGGTATTTTCGCGAACGGCGCTCTCGATATTCTCAATCGTGCCGAGTGCAAAGGAATATTCAATGCCGAATCTGTCAAATTCGGCCGTGGCAAAATGATGGGTACCGCCATATATGTCCCGCTGCAGTACGATATGGTCCCCGCTTTTCAGAAAGGAAAAGAGCACCGTACTGATGGCCGCCATACCGGAGCTGAAAACCAGGCCGGCTTCTGCGTTTTCCAGCGCGCATAGCTTATCAATCACCGACTTCTGATTGGGGATATTGAAATACCGGGGATAGACATTTTCCGGTGCATCAAGATACTCGTAGGAAGACGAGGTGTAAATCGGTGTGTTGAGTCCTTTGGTTGTCGAATCGACATGGGTGCCGCTGTGAACGCACTGGGTAGCCTTTTTCATGGGTTGTTCCTCCTGTAATTTATATAATCTAAGCTTGTGTTAAACTTCTGAGGAATGGATTCGAATTTATTTTTTTTAGACAGGATTTACAGGACTGACGGGATTGTTTTCGCCTTCGGCGAGGCGCGCTTTCGGCCGAAGGCCGCATTATCCTGACGATCCTGTTGATCCTGTCCAATTATTTTCTTTAAAATATGAATCCATTCCTTTTTTTCTTTCAAATTATAGAGTTTTTTATTTGATCAGACTGGCCGTTTTTTCAGGCCAGAGGCGGTGCTCGTTAGAGGCTGCAATATATTATTTGACCTCGGAATGCAATCTTTGGTTTCGGGTATTATACTATAGAGAAGGTCAAAAATAAGTAGACATAAATACAGCTAAAGCCAAAAACAGGAATATAGCAATGAGAAGTATCATTCGTCATTCAGTCGTATTGCCCGCTCCAGCTGAAAAGCTATTCGACATGTACCTTGACCCGGTGGCACACCAGGCCATCACCGGTGCGCCGGTTGAAATCGGTGATAATAAAGGCTCCAAATTCAAGGCCTTTGATGGGGCATTGACCGGGACGATCCTCGAAGTGATCAAGCCCAGGCTGATTGTTAAATCCTGGCGCTCGATTCATTTCCTGGACGATGATCCTGACTCCACCTTGATCCTGTCCTTTACATCCGAGGGCGATCAGGGACGGATAGACCTGATTCATCTCGATGTGCCGCCGCAGGACTACGATGGTGTAAACCAGGGTTGGGAAAAGTTTTACTGGACGCCGTGGCGGAACTATTTAGCCGCCGGATAATGGTGTAATTAAAAGTCTCGGAATTTCTACAACTTTATGAAAATATCACCGGGTAAAAGGAGGACAGTCATGGGACCGACCCTTTGGCCGCTATTTTCGTAAGATTCTAAACTTTAGCTCATTTCTCCGTGAATCTAATCTTCATATCCCGGCGGCAGCTTCGAATCGTCCAGTTCCTGAAGCGCATCGACAATGATGGCTTCAGGAAACATGCGCAAATCTTTCTTCCTGATTTCAAACTCCGGCATATATTGAAGGATTAATTTGCATACGGCCGACGCTTGGGAGCGATCCCGTTTCTTTTTTACGGCATCTCGATCCTTCTGATTGCTGACCCAGAGTTTATGAACAGCAAATGCACGGGGGTCGGGCACAACCATCGTGGCCGGGAATCCATCCTCCCCGATTACGATCTGGTCGAATTTGGGTGCAGAAACCAGCCATTGAAGATTCTTGATTTCAGCAGCCAAGAGGTCATCGGCGCTTCCCACCTGGCGGCTTTCTTTTATCAATACCGATTTGGTCTCCGGTTTAATCAGATCAACCATGTAACCGTCTCGATTCGCTGCACTAAAACTCTTCTTGTTGAGCAAATCGAATGAACGATCCGCTTTTTGTAAAATATCGATGAGACTTTTGTTGTCCACGTCGTCTATTGCGAACAGTCGAAGTTTGGGCCGGATATCCCATAGCACATCCATATCCTGGGTTGCCAGCAACCCGCGCTCCAAATAAACACCGGCACGAGCCTCGTAAGCGTATAGTGCATTGGTGCCAACAATTTGGAGGTTGCGACCCAATAGCTGATGCTGTTCGAGGAGTCTTAAGATTGCCGTCACAATCCGCGGTACACGGGCGATGCGGGCTGCTTTGCAAAAACGTGCCTGTTCTTTTAGTCTTTCCTTTAATTGCTTGAGCCGGGCGAGTATTTGCCTTTTCTTGTCGTGAAAATTACGATATATTCTCTCAGTCTCGTTTGATCGTAACCCAAGGCTCTTGCCGTAGCCATAGCGATCCAGAGATCGAAAGAGGTATTCTTTTCCCTTTGCCTTTTTCCAATGCATGCCGCCGCGATATGCACGATTCCTGGTAAAGGTGTCCATATAGGCTTCATGCAGCTGGGCTGTGTCGATGGTGATTCGTCTTTGGTCATCGTTCATTTCAAAGGACTGCATACCGGTTTTCCATCGCTTTGCACAAATTAAGATTTGAAGGAAAACAACAACCCGAACCGGGATCGCACACTAATTCAGCTCGTTTTCCTTCATTTCGTTATTTTTAATTATTGAAGGAAAACCTTGGTGATGTCAAGTTAATATTTTCGGAAATGAATTGGTCAAATTACTAGGGCGGTATTCATCTATACCCAACCCGGACAAGCCGGTCGCGGCGTAGCGGTGATCCCGCTAGTTCGGGGAAATGAAGATTGAAGATTGAGGATTTGTGGTTCGCCTCGACTCGACTTAGCTCGACGCCGGCCGGCGGATCAATTCTATTCTGCCACCACCTTCACAGCAACTATTCGTTAAGCAATAGGGATCGCTTATCATGACCCTATGACTTATAAAAATAGAAATCGTTAACTATTTACGTGCGAAGGTGACGGGACAATTCCCGATCTGTGACGAAATCGAGGCCAGCCAGGATTTTGCAGCAGGATCGTTGCGCAAATGGGCGTCCCAAAACGCCTGTGTCAGCTGAGCGATCGCATTGCGCTGATCTTCGTTGTCGGGATGGAGACCGGGCCGCGTGATGCCGCCCAGATAATGATCGGCGTTTTCGAAAACGGCCAGATACTTATCCCCCGGCGGCGCAAATTCATACGGCTCACTTTTCCAATGATAGCCCTGGCCCTTGGCACCCTTATCCTGTGTACCGGTAATATTGATCATCGGGCAGGCTACCGTGTCCCAGGATCCGTCCCGCAAACCCTGCTGGTCACGGCCCTGGGCACTTATCAAAGCAGCGGCCTTCACCCGGGAGACGTGGTACCGGGTGGGGCCCTGGCCCGGAACATCAATGGTCGTGCCGGCTAACAGCTGGGATGTATAGGCCCCAAAAGAATGTCCTGGCACAGACGGTTGCCTTTTTCCAGGACAAGGGGTTTGCGGCGACTTCCGGCATGCGCAGCCCGGCCTTTCAAATTGTCGTCAAAGAAAATCCGGTCCAAATTTACTCGGTCTGGTCCGAACGCCACATGGCCTTTGCCGCCGGGCTGGGAACCTTGAGTCTGCACGAAGGATTTATCAGCAAGCTCGGCTGCAACATCAGGGTCACCTCTGTACTCACGGATGCACCGCTGGCGGCAACTCCCAGAAAAAGTGACGAACCCTATGCCAACTGTCTGTTTTATACCAGCGGCAAATGTAAAAAGTGTGCGGCACGCTGCCCTGCTGACGCTTTATCGGAGCAGGGGCATGACAAACTTAAATGCTATCTGCAGCTAAAAAAAATCGAAGGGCAAATTCCAGGTCGGGTCAAGTCTATTTTGAAGCCGCACCTGCGGGTAATCGAAGGTCGCGAAGAAACATCCTATCCCGTAGGCTGTGCCTTCTGCCAATTCGACGTTCCCTGTATGGCTCAAAATCCGTTGAAACAGGCATCCTGCAAGGGGGATCCGCTACATTAGCGAGGATTTTTGCGGGTGATATGCGAATTTCGTTAGAACAGTTGTTCAAATAGGTTGAACTTGACGGTTTCGTAGCCGGCCGGAGCATAGTCCCACGTGTCGCCGTATACGTGAATCCGCTTGACTTCTTTACCGCTCTGATCGTAGACCTTGCCCCCTTCCAGGGTCCAGGCCAGGATGCCGCCCCGCATGTTTATCACTGTGATTCCCTGGTCGGCCATTTTGGCTGCAAACTTGCCGCTGCGGTAGCTGATGGTGCAGTAGGCGACAACGGTTTTATCCCGGTAGACCTCGGATCGGCTAAACAATTCCTGCTCGGATACAGCACCGGGCAGCATCGAAACTGCCATCTCCGCCGGCTTGCGGGTGTCAACGAATGTCACCTGATTCTGCTGCAGCAAATCCATGGCCTGCTGCGGCGATATATCCCTGACATCCGGAAAATCCTTCTTGTACCCGCTGTACATCTGATAGACGATTTTCCGTTTCTCTGCGTCCGACCGAACACCATCGCCCCGAACCACCGCGACAAAACCACCAAGGATAATCAATCCACAGCACAGCCAGGTGATTATTCGACAATTTTTTCGATAATTTAAGGTTGGTAATGACATGTCTTAAGATATTCACCTGGATCATAAAAATCAATGTCAAGCATCATTTGTCGATAAACGGATCAAACAATTCACGGATGAACCCCAGATCCATATACTGCTGCAGCTTGGCCCAGGTGTCGGGGTTTTTCATGCCGGAAAACTCGGTTTGGTAGGCCACCCAGCCCATGGCCGACCAGGAGATGCCGCGCAGGTAAACAAACGGGTCGCGCAGGCGCACCCGCTCAGCTAGGGTATCACGCAGGTGGGGATCGTCGATGTGGCAGCAATAGTCTGCCAGAAAATTGCGTTTTCGGGCCGGCGACATGCGCCAGTCGGTTTTCCACAGGGTGGTCAGGGGCGAGCAGAAGTGCGACAGGTCCTGGGAAGGATCGCCCCAGCGAGGCATCTCCCAGTCCACCAGGTGAATGGTTTTTCTTTCACGGTTGACAATGAAATTGCCGGAGTTGACTTCCGTATTCACGATGCAGGGCCAGGGATCCTGCTGATAGTATTTTTCATTGATCCGATTTGCGTCGGCCCAGGCCTTGAGTTCCAGCAGGTACTGCCGGATGTCCGGATCCGCCAGGGGCGATTCGATGTACTGCTGCAAAAGACCGGCACATTCCTCATATATCAGCGACAGGGGCGCCTCCTCGCGAATCATGTGGTTTTCTTCATCCGGAACGTTTACCTGGTGGATGGCTGCAAACAGGGCGGCGGCATCCGGTAGATCCCGCCTGTAATCCAGGGCTTCTCCCGGCAGGTACTCCATGATCAGGATGCCCCGGTCAATAAATGACCGCGTATCGTCCACATAATGGGGCCAGGGTGTCACCCCGCTTTGCTGCAGCATGCGCAGTGCCCGGTACTCGTATTCAATCTGATCATCTCGATCGATCTGGGTGCCGATGTTCACCCGAAATACAAGCTGTATCGAGTTTGAGGTAATCAGATAATTGAGATTGTACTCCCCCTGGGCCAGGGGGGTAACCGTAAATTGGCGTCCCTGCATGACCGGAACGTCGCTCCAGTCTTTGCCGGCAATGTATTCAGTTACTTTGGGCAGCATGTCGGTCATCAGGATTTTGCCATTGTCTATCAAAGCTTTGAACTGTCTTAATAATTCGGAATGCCAAAAAGTTTTTATGCTGGTAAGCTCTTGAGCTGGTAACTAAAGTTAAAAAAGCTTGAAAATCCTTTATCAATTCCTAAATTCCTGAATTCCCGAATTAGACCCGTGTCCCAACACCATATAAAATCGATACCACCATTTCAAACAGATTCTTCTGCGGAAGGAAATATGCGGATTTTTTCAGGCGGCAGGTGCAGGCCGACATGTTGCCCGGGGGTGAAGTCCGCGTCCGAAGTGAGGACCACGAAACGGTTATCCTGACATTGCACCCAGATGCGGGTGGCGCTGCCTTCGAAGTTGATTTTCTGGACCCGGCCCTGGAAATAATTTGACTCCGAGGTGATGAGAATATCTTCCGGGCGAATCGTGGCCGTCATCAAATGCCCATTGCCGTTGGTCAGCGAGGTCGGGATGGTAGCAAACGCCGAATGAAAATGACCGTCTTTGATGCGGCCGGTGATAAAATTACAGCCGCCGAAAAAGCAGGCCACTTCGGGGTCCGCCGGCCGGTAAAAAAGCTCCCGCGGATCACCGACTTGGCGCAGCCGTCCGTTTAAAAGCAGCCCCACGCGGTGCGATATCATCAGCGCTTCGGCCTGATCGTGGGTGACGAATAGGGTCGTGATCCGGGTTTCAGCTTGAATGTCCTGAATCAATTCCCGCATTTGCTGCCTCAGGTTGGCATCGAGATTGCTCAATGGTTCGTCCAGCAGTAAAATGGCCGGTTTGAGCACCAAGGCCCGGGCAAGACTGACGCGCTGCTGCTGGCCACCGGACAGCTCATGAACTTTGCGGCGCCCCAGACCGGCAAGTTCCGTCAGCTGCATGATTTCCCGGATTTCTTTAATCGTATCGCGGCCCTGGCGCCGCTGCATGCGCAGGCCGAAGGCAATGTTTTGTTCCACGTTTAAAAAGGGGAAGAGCAGGGATTTCTGGAACACCATGACGGCGCTGCGTTTTTCCGGCGGCAGATGGTTGACCGGCTGCCCGTCAATGAAAATTTCACCTTGATGCGGCCGGAGCAGTCCGGCAACTGCCTTGAGAACCGTGGTTTTGCCGGTGCCGCTGGGGCCCAGCAAGGCAACCATCTCGCCGTCCAGGACTTCGAGGTTAAAATCGCGGACCACCGGTTTGCCGTCATAGCGGATGGTTAGATTTTTCAGCAGCAGTATACCCATCAGCGCACCCCCGCCACGCTTTTGCCGCCTAAATACCTGGCGCTAAAGAGCAGCGCCAATAATGCCGGCGCCACAAACACCAGGCTGACGGCCGCCGCCACCGGCCGGTCTCCGCTGCCCATCAGGGCAAACAACAGTATGGGCAGGGTGGTGACCCTTCCGCCGCCGATGATCAGCGTGCTCAGGTATTGACTCCAGGAAAGCAAAAAGGAAAACAGGCCGGCCACAATGATGCCGGGCAGCGTCAACGGCAGCATCACCCGGGTTATGATGTGCCAGGAATTGGCACCCAAAGAGCGCGCCTGGCTTTCGAAATCGGGATTGTAATTTGAAAACACCCCCCACATGACAAAAATCGAATAGGGCAGGCAAAAGGTCAGGTGCACCAGTACCACTCCGATAAAAGTTTCGGCCAACCCCAGCCTGATAAACCAAAGATGCAGACCCATGGCCACACACAGCGGCGGGACGATTACGGGCAGCATCAGAATGACCGAAATGGTGTCTTTGGCCTTAAAATCATATAAACCCAGGGCCCGGCCGGCCGGCACCCCGATCACGACGGAGATTGCCGCCGTGGCGAGCGCCACCAGCATACTCTGAACCAGGCCTGAGATAATCTGACCGCCGGCGGTGCCGAAGACATATTGCCAGGCCCTTAGTCCCCATTGTTCAGGCAGAAGCTGCGGGTAAAACCAACGGGTGCTGAAGGACCAAATGACCAATACGGCAAACGGCAGCAACACCCCTCCAATCAGGGCGGTATACGTGATATTCCGGCTTAACGTGCTCACAGGACAACCCCGCGCCTTCGGGCCATTTGGGTGAACAATTGGGAAAATACGACCGCGACCACCACAATTGCCGCAATAATCAGGCCGGTGGCAATACCCTCAGGCCGGGCCAGCAGATCCACATCGCTGTAATTTTTGTAGGCCCAAACCGGCAGCATCATGGGATAGGTCTGTCCCAGCAAAAACGGCACCTCGAAAGCCCCGAAGGTGTATGCAAATACAATCAGACTGGCCGCGCCCAGGCTGGGGGATATCGTGGGCAGGGTGATGTAGCGAAACCGCTGCCAGCGTCCGGCTTTCAGCGTCCGGCCGACCTCTAAAAGTTCAACACCGCTGCGGCGCAGCACTGCCAAAATCATCAGCGTGATAAACGGAATTTCTTTCCAGACATAGGTCAGTATAATTGCGATGCTCCAGCGATCGTTTACCAGCAGTGGAAAGGCAGCCGATGAATCGATCAAGCCAAGGTTGATAATCGCTCTCGAGATAAGGCCGGTCGGCGTCAGCATAAATACCATGGCCACTGCGATCACCAGGTGCGGAACCGTCAAGGGAATCTGAAATATAAAATGAATCAGGCGGCTTTTTTCAGACAGCGAAACCAGAAACGTTGCCATGACAATGCTGACCGCGGCCGCAATTGCCGTAGACGACAGCGCGACATACAGCGTCAACCCTAAACTTTGCAAAAAATCCGGATCTCCCAGCACATTGGCAAAATGCTTCATAGACAATGACTGCATGCCGGCGGCCGGCAAATGCCCCAGCCCTTGAACCAGCCCCAGCCCCAGACCGCCGCCGAACAGAATCATCACGACAACCAGCGCCGGGGCCACCATCCGGCTGACTGCCACGAACCCCGGACTGGTGCGTGTCCGGGCGTCGGTGTGCATTGGCTGGCGTCTGTCGTCGGTACTTGAAGAATCAGAAGCTGTGAATTTTTGGTTCATGTGTATAGAGGTTCTGGGTTCTGGGTTCAAAGGTTCTGGGTTCAAGGTTCCGGGCTCAGAGGTTCAAAGGTTCAAGGTTCTGGGTTCAAGGTTCAGAGTTTGGCCCGGCTGGCAGCCTGAAAAGCGGCCAGTCAAATCTAAAAAGAAATTCTACAAAAGCGAATAACGAATAACGAATAACGAATATCGAATGTCGAATTAATGTATTCTGCCTGTCGTGAGCTTTTTTGTCGAACGGTCTATTTAAAAAAAGACTGAGCGAAGCGATTCCACCCTTCGACATTCTATATTCGATATTCTGCGGTTCTGCGGTTCGCTTTTAATGAAGAGCACCAAGAAGAAGTCAAGCAAAAAATTTCAATTTTTTTTAGGCAACACTCCACGGGTCCGATCCGAGCCGGTTCTTTGAAAATTCAATTAACCAGAGTCAATCATTGCAATCTCAGATTTTAG
>Ga0209786_1000337_pt1 | contig 18326 bp, 12 predicted proteins | sample WorMetilvaeELBA2_FD_187405 | JGI IMG/M metagenome (GOLD analysis project Ga0209786, IMG submission 187405) | Marine gutless worms symbiont microbial communities from Max Planck institute for Marine Microbiology, Germany - Olavius ilvae ELBA.2... ...
AGTAGAAAACAAAAAAAAACTAAACTAACTTAACTAAAAAATAAAAAGGATTCCACACTGACATTACATTGAGCTACAAAAATTGCAAAAAGTATTATCAACACAGTTAAATCTTAATATAAACTTATTTGTTTTCCTCTTTAGAACACAACTCGGGACCTCTGAGCCAGTGACAGATTGGCACGCTTTAAGAACATCAATGCTCTTTGTCTTAAACAATTTCATACATAAGTAATTAAAAGTAAAGTCCAACGAACGCAAATCAGCATTACTCAGCTGACAAGATTCTAAACCTTAGAGCAGAATTGGCATGCATTTTGATCTAACCAACTCTAACATCACAGTCTCAGAGGCCAGATTCAACAGTTTTCCAAATAAGCCGTTAACCGCACCGAAGAAAGAGCGTTTGGCATAATTTAGCAAACACCTGAATGTACGAGCTCTGACCAATGCCAATCAAGCACCACTTCCACGGTTGTCAAAGCGCCGCTGGTACGTGCTCCGCTTGCTAAGCGGCTTTATATCAAGTACCTGGCTTTACCTTTACCTTACCCTGCACCCTGACTAGTCACATGTCCAGTAATAACCCTTCAAGCATATCGATTCAATGTCATTCCATAATTAATATTATTATCATTATTATGTTACATTGCATATCATAAGTATCATGACATATGTCATCATATCATATATCATATCATATCATATCGTACTTTTGTATTGCATAGCATTGTATTAAGGTATCCGGCTTTTAGGCGCAAGAGTCAATGAAGCTCAGTGTCGATAGCAGTTTGAGTGGACAGTACTGAAGGTGTCACTGAATGTGAGGTGGTCAGGTTCTATCAGTGCAAAATAGTAATAGTGCACGTGGAGTCTGCTGTAACTAAACAGAAAATGTACAAAAGGAACCAGCATTTTGCATGAGCCTCATAACACATTTGTGTGCAGCAGACATTTGAATGTAGTTGTTAACAGATGACAGAAATGTAAACAGTAATGTAAAATAACTCGGAATTGTTGCTAAGTCATCAGCAATTACAGCTGTAGTGAATTCTTAACAAAGGCAGTGAAATATGTCTGTAAGTTCACATGCACTTTGGATAACAGTCGTTCTCCAAAACCGAAAAATGCAGTCAGTTATCTGCCGAAGACATTATTCTATCTTCTTCTTCCTGATTTCTAATTTCACTAGTTGACACAAGCATCTTATCATTGTGAGTGATAACACAGTGAACTACAGAGTGATGTAAAATGTTAGTAAATTAATGTTAACTAGTAACATGATTTCTATAACATACGGACAATGAAATCACAATCGTTTGGGTCAGAAGTAGTGTGTCATGTGGTCTAGCTATGAGATAATATTTGGTTTCATGTTGTTGTGGTAAAACAATTTGTATGACATGTCGAGTTCAAACCAAAATGAGATGACAAAATTAAATTACCTGTTCGTCATCGCAAATAAGCCAGTTGTCTAAGTGTTTCACCAATGTGAAGAAATGACCACCTTCGGTAAACATTCCACGGTGGCAAACAACTGCCTGCAAGTCAAACCCGACCTAAACACAGGCAGAAACCGGTTAATAATGTGAAAAGCAAACACTGTATACCACATCTAAAACAGAAATCACATTACAGCATTATAGATAAAAAATTGAGACACCTTACACCAGCAAACAAAATTGGAGAGGCAGCAATCCACAAGGCAGTTCAGTAGGTATGCATACATTGAAGTAATAAATGGGACATTTGGCAGTGTTATCGGAATGCCTTAGATTCTTAGAACATGACGACATCCAGACATCAGTTTGAAAACAGCACCGTGTTATGCAGCTAAACGAGCCTTCACTAAATGCAGTGTATGCTGGAGAATGTAAATGTTAACAAGTTTCACACACATGGCTTACTTCTGGCCCAGCTTAGGTCACAAATACATTTGATTGTGCCTTGTCAGTGTTAACAGGAATTCGAAACCAGTAAATGTAAACCAATTCAGTCGTTAAAAATAAGATTTCAGGCCATGGTTCTCAGATACGCTGACACATACATGTGCACTTTGTTTTATGTCAAATAAACCATTCATTCATTCATTCAACTTTGCTTAGACTTCTTCTTCTCGTATGCGTGTCGTTAACCATAATTGGTCAGCCATGAAACAGCGTCTTCATCCGCAGAGTGTAGCCGAGATAAGCCGCCATGCAGTTTTGTTAGGGTACAGGATTCGACACTGTGAGACATCGTCTGGGTCTCGCCACAAGGACACAGATCAGTGTCTGTAAGTCGCCATTTCCTTCTGCAGGCACCGCCGTGTCCCTTGCTTAGACTGAAGCCCACCAACAATGTCAACCCACACATCCTTACTCATCCTGCTCATTTCCATTCTGTCAAGCTTCAACTCATGATCAACTGTAATCAGTCATGTCTCGTTACCATGTCTTATGTAACTCGTCAGTATCAAGTAAAAATTTTCCTGTGAAAATTGTCATGTCACTGTGACACTAATTGCTTCCCTGTTACAATACATGTGTACTTGTGTTACTTTCTCCCTGCACTTCTTGCCCTTGCTAGTACAGCTTCTTCACACCCTTCAACACAACAGCTAAGTAACATGATTTTCACAGGTGTTACATAACTTACTACCTCATTTCCGTCTGTGCTGTTCAGCACCGTCACAGTAGAATCAGCAACAACGTCGGTGTACACTTTATTTCCTGTGGTAGGATCCCATCTGTGTCCATACATCATCAGTAACTGGTCATGTACGCAATGATACAAAGTTGACAAAACATCACTGACTGCAACTTACAGTGCGCATTAATGTGAAGAACAGAACAACACCTGCAAAGCACCTGCCATTGCATTCCCAGCTGATGGCAGTACTTATTTATCAACGGGATTTACGGCTGAGTCAGCTCTAGGAACCACAACAGCAAATGAAAATGCACATGACGTCAGATATACAACGGTTATCACGACTGTTTGCTATACCAACCATCAATTCCATCAGAAGGGTCTACGACACCTTCCCCTAAGCTTTGTAATGGTTACAATCCTGTTCAAGTCTCGAACCCGCAACTTACATTTCACAGATATACAATCACCACCAGACCAGTGTCAAATGCACGTTGTCACATTTCACCATGTAATAACCTTCAATCAGTACCAGAAGTATAGTTCATAATTAACAGACACCAAGTGGTTTATCCGGATGAATTTTACAGACACAGACAGTACATCACCTTCGTGCAATGTTATATCAATGAACTGAACGATTGTAAATGCAGCACAAACCTTTTCAGACAAACAACAAGGACGTTCGGACATTGCCTGAAACACGTAACAGCCTTTCCTGTTGAGCATTCACACCTGTAAATCATTCCGTAAGTAAGTTATAGTTTAACAGGTACAATTGTGTCACTTATATCAGCAAAGACCAACATGTAGCAGTGCAGAACAGACAGAACAAAGGCAATTGCACCACTGTATAACTGAGGTACAGAAAGGTTGTTTCTCAGCACTTACATCTGACCTAGCTACAGTTAGGCTGCAGCAAAACCATACAAACGTAAGATAATGTGTAACGAAAAAACCGAATAGTTCTGGAAAAAAATAAGACCCAAGTTTCCACCAATCAAATGATTGGTAAACCTGTCAAACTTCATTCAAATTAAGACTTCAGTTAATGAAGCGATCTGTTAAAGGACCAGAGTGTACTGAAATCACAAAAAGGTAGACTAACTACACACTACACATGGACAGAGAAACGTCATGAATTACAGCTATACTGCTTATCAAGCTGAAAGCCATAACTTCTATTCGGAGCAAGTCGGAAGGAGTCGACAACGAAAAATCAATCCGTAACAAAATTTTCCAACACTAAATGAGGTCAGTATGCAAGCAAATCAATTCTAGGCTGGGCCGCCCAAGAACTGTTAAGCGTTCTTCATTACACAACTCTTTCAGTCCATACAAGTCTTTGAATACGTTGAACTTATTTAATTTTCTCCATACTGTTCTTCTAATAAGACGACCACTAGTTACAGTTTTATTCTAACGTATACTATATTATAACATATACTATGTAATGAAAGCCTCCTGAAGCACATCAACGTTAACCAACAAAAGAGGAGCACAGTATGGAATTGACACTTCGATTGGTCGTGTTGACGGCAAGAACTACATGCATTTCTATTCAACATATAACTGAACGTAAGACTGTTACAGCAGAAGCCACAGCATTCCGATCCATAAACAGTATTTCGATCATATGTTTCAAAATGAATCATTTTTTTTGGATTTGACTCCATCCTGACCGAGACTCTAACCCTCTGTAAAGTAGTAAATTGCCCACCTGTTATAGCATGTATAGGCAACATAGGCATGGCTGGCGTAGGAACGTATAATTATATTTTATATAATTTCTCCTTAGCTGTTGGCACCTATAGGAAGGCCTATTCGTGCATTGCTTGCATTGCAAATGATTATTTCCAAGAACTGAACTGATTGGAGCATCACTAAAGTCACGTGATTAGGCCAGTGATCAACAAGATTTAAACCACTCGACACAGTCACAGAGAAAGACTGGGTTGAAAGGCCACATTGTGGTTCTGGCAGACTTAGAAATAGTCTGTAATATAAAGTGCTGCAGAGAAGATAGAGTTGTGGACAACGTGGGTGAACTGAATGCGACGGAAGAACGATCAGTTGGGAGAATCAACGGTGTTCTTGTCAGCTGTTCAAGGAGTGTCACAATCACTTCGTTTCTGGAAGCTCCGACGTGATCAGTCAGGCTGGTCGGAGATGTTCAACGAGTTCCAGAGGTGCAGAGAAGGACGTCAAGTCAACGAGTCGCGGTGAAGAGTTCCAAGAAGGGTCCTTCTTTCCGTGAGATCATTCCATTGCTTGCTGGCGAACAGCACACGGCTTGCGTTAGTTTAGCGAATTTTGTGTAATAGTAAAGGTGCCAGCCTTTAATTATACATTGTGTGATAGTGAACAGTTATGTGTATTTAATTGTAATAAACATATATAATTATCTGTTGCTGTAACAATTTCGTAATCGTAACTACAATAAACAATTCAATTCAACATTCATCGCAATTCGTCATTCCAACTAACGCAGGGGTTTAGTCGCGGCGAATAATTCACTCAAACCACTGCATGAGCTATTGCTAACACAGTAGTCTCTACACCCTCAACATGCGTTGCACACATATACAATGACCACTGGCCCAGAGACAAATCATGTTTTTGTGATTGGATTCAGGTTGAGTCTGCACTCCTTCATCGCAAGTCCAAAAAGTCATCACAGAAACATTGACTGTGGTGTCAGTTACATCAAGTGAACAGAGCGCTAACTGTTTTTGTTATAGTGATTAATGTGCTTTGACGGAGGTGTTACTGAGTGATGATCACCGGCGTTTAACCGAAAACGGGCAATTTTAAGTTAGCAAGTGTAAGGCCGACTACATATGTATTACATGTGAAAATAACTGCTTGTAGCAACTGTTTGTGTGAGAAACAGTGGCGGCGCTACACCACGGCGTGCCAGGTCAAATGCCCTGGCTAAAAAGCTTCTGCCCGGGCTGGCGCCCTGGCTGACTGAAATTTTCACCTTCGGGCCTTCTCGAAGTTCGCAGCTAATGACCTGCCTTACGACCGTACTGACCTGGAAATGACATGGCGGTCTTGACGTTCTGGCGCCACCACTGGTGAGAAACTTATTGAACTAATCACTGCAGTGCGACGGTCAAAGCGAACGGCATATTATTCACCAAAGGAATCGACTCGCAAAGAAAAAAATTGGCAAACCATCTTGAACTTTGAATCGGAAAGCTGCAGCATATGCATAATGTCTATAAAATTCAATATCACAATGCTGGCACCTACGTTGACTGTGACGTAAAGCAGTCAGTTGCAATGTGTTGCACATCAGACAAACTTTCAATCATAAACTGTAGATGCACGGAAGTCACATCCTGAAAACAGAGTTATTCATTTTGTACATTCGGCAGTTACAAAAAAAGAAGCCGTTATGTCAAAGAAATGTTACTGTTTTGATCAATTACTGCTTGCAAGAGTGCTAATGCATAAATTGCCTGTCTCGAACCAGTCAGTTCCTTTTTACAGAATGACGTAACATTGTGCCATAAAGTACACAGAATCATCATCATCGTCATCACAGTAAATGCACGGCCTACAACGAACCGGATCAGGATGTGCTCGTTCACATTGTTGCTCGAGAGATTTCAAGGAATCTGCTGAATGCACTGAGCTGGTGAATCTGCAATCAACGACTAAATTTGTCTGTTACTTAAACTGAGAGAATACATTATCAAAATTGAACAAAGCCGACAGACACTGTGAATTGCAAACCTTAGGAATATCCACGTACAATACATTGTTCACTGACGCCGGAAATACTCTGGAATGTCCATGCTGTGAGCAACGGACTGCAACAACATCATTCAGGAACTTTATCACAAGAAGAAGATATAATCAGGAGTTGATGCCGTTAAGCATGAGTAAACTGTGACAAATGTGCAAGCACCGTAGACGATGTAGCACCTTTACAGACTCAATTATTCTCTAAATCAGACACACCATTTGAAGAACTGCAATGTTGTTTTTTCACTGGGAGCAATGCTAACGTCGTTTGTATATACATTGTGTAAGAACTTGCTGACTGTTTTTTGGCATCATTCAGCACATTCCCTCGTGAAATGTACAAGTGGTGTGTCAATCCATAGGAGCAGCCAAAAGGCTGCACTTGGTCAACGTGCACTCGCGTGATTAGTGTTCACCATCATTGTCACAGAGTAGCCGATGTGCATATATTTCTTTCATCAAGTGCTGTCAAAGGCTAGGGATTCCAAGAAGATATTACAAACTTTTAACATAAGTCTTGGTTGCTGGCATTCATTACTTGAATAAGGGTAAACGAACAGCAGAGTGCGTGCAAGTGAACAAAGTCTCTAAAGCTCGGTTTCAGCTACCCCAGTTTACGACTGTAACTGACGGATTACCGGTCTCCATAACCAGCACTCCCACGTGCCCATAGCTTTATTACGGGTAGTCTATTTTTTTGGGTAGTGAGAGGATGGCAGGGAAAGGGAAAGGGATTGCAGACAAGTCAAAGGAAGGAAGGGAAGGGGCAGGTGCCCTCCCATTATTACATCATGACTAGTCCTGTGCAGCAATCATGCTGTGAATTACAGAGACAGTTGTCAAGAATATATTAGGTATCACAGTCATGTACTATACTGGCTAGTATTTATCAAGGTTTGGCAAAATACATTTCATTCACAATCACAACATCGTACAACAGATGGTGTGAAATTCATGATACATTAAACTTACGTCACTGTTGCATACAACAAATACACACATCCTTCTGTGATTGACAATAACAGTGAAACAACTTAACTGACACTTAACTAAGTGTTAGCAGTGTTAGTTAAAATTTTCAGTGAACAATAACGAATGCAATCACATGACAGCACTGTACTCAATGTCTTTTGATTCACACCTACTGAAAGGACAGTAGTGACACTGAAACCTAGCAGTAAATTAAAATTTTTCACGTACTGCATCGAATTACAGACTTCACGGTGATCTTGTACTCATAATTGCTGTGTGACCAGTATGAATTGCACAGAGGTTAAATTGCCGAATTCAATAGGTGGGAGATGCACAGGTCATGTGATACTGCAATGAACGAGAACATGAACTAAAAATCTCAAACACTGTCAGACATACCTTTCATTTGCATGGTAAACATAAGATCATCATTGACACTTTATACACCACAGAAAACAAAGCACTGCAGTTAGATCAGATGAGAGTACTATATGGTTTCTGACTTACAACATACGCCACACTGTTTTCGCCAACATGCACATTGGTCAACGCTGTCTGCATTTCGGTACATACACTAAAATGAGGAAGACGGGACAAATGAAAATACAACAGCAAAAAACAGTGAAAGCTGTAACATGCTGGATCGTGTGAATTTGTGAAATATATGTGAATTTTGTTATAGTTATTCCTTGTGAATACATGCTTAGTTGTTTAGGTTTATACACTCAGTTTCACTATGTAGAAGTCACATTACTACATAGTCGAGTTATGAAATGTCAACAGTTTGTTCAGTATCATCAGTGTACACTGTAACTAATAACTAACAGTACTTCACTTGAAGCACACAACTGGCACTCAGAACATATGTCATATGTCCGACAAACCTTGTGTTGGACTCCAGCTGTTGCAAAATGGAAACCAAAAATTCACTGGCGTCCATGTTGGACCCGACAATGTACCCAGGTAGTATGTCTGACAACAGCGAAACACACCGATAGTGACTGCTACTGATTGTGGAGAATGGCCGTTTGGTCGTAATGATACACTGAATATGCAACTCAGCAGAGTAATTATGGGTTAAGATTTCAATTTGAGCTGTGAAAGACAACATGAAATGCTTTTAGAACTTCTTCGATATGGCTACTGTATTTAAGTGCTACGAAATAGAATACATAACGAATTGTAATACATTGCAACATATTACATTTGCAATGAAAACACATTCCATTTACCAGGCTGCTCACAAAGTTTATTGTAGATGTCCCTTGTGTTTCCGGCAACGACGGCCTTCGCAATAGAGCATGAAATACAATCTGCAAGCAATGGAATGGCTTGATTACGCGAACAGGAGAAACAACTGAGCTAATGCTGAGAACTGCCTTCTTCCAAGATTGCGATGTGACAAGCATTTACCTCATGGCGATGTTGCCCAGTTTCTTCTGTATATTAAAAGTATAAGCCCTAGTTGGAGTAAGTGTCAATACACAATGCCAATAACAATTAAGACTGACACTGACAAGCTGCTGTTTGGTAATTAAGTGAAGTGCAGTAATCACAGAGGTAATGAACTGCTTCAAAATTCTTATAATTGGTACTATTATGGTGACATGACCAACAATAAATTATAAAGTTTAACTTCCACAGCAATTGTAAAAGCAACACTTTTGCAGCACACGCACTCTCACAATGACAAATTCGGCTATAGCTACATATAACTCCAGATATGTGTGGAGAATATTGTTCCAGAATCACGCAGTGAATTTCCGCTCAAAGCCTGGTTTCCTTTATCTGAGAGGACGGCCCGATTGGACTGATGACCGGTTGGGCACCCGGTTTACAGTAGCCGAGTTAACGTTCCGATTTGACGGGTTATGCAAACTGATCACCCGTCAACTCTGACCGTCAACTCGGGTTGTGGAAACCGGGCTTAAGACAGAAGTTGATGCGAGAAAAGTAACAACCAGTATGGAAATTTAATGTGCATTGCTTTATCTCTACCTTATGCATTGCAGCGTACTCAGCAAGTCTACCTGATGTTAAGCAATATCAGACAACAATGACCAACTAACTGTTACTTCATCAGACATGCCACATACTGAAGTTTGCACATATGTCACTAACCAAGACTGCTATGCACAGTGACGTGCGTATTCAGTCGATCAACAACTGGTGTAGCAGCATGTAACATCTGCACTACTGCGTTCATGAAGCAAGTGTTACCAAAATTTGGCAATCCCACAACTCCTGGCAACTACACAGAAATGCACATACATATGTTGAATCATAATAATAATCATCGTAATCATCACCATGTAATAGCCATTTTCGTAATGTTATATGGACTTGCTGTTGGGTAACATTGACAACCAGTCTTCGTACCATATTAGATTGTTGATATTTGAAAAAAGAAGCAAAGAAGCACATTACGTAACATCGAATGACAATGACAACATAACCTAAGTAGAAGTGTTCATTACTCATATTGTACGACTGATGACCTGCAATAGGAATAGATGCATTGATCAATTTCGTGTAGACCTCATAGCAAAATTTTTGGATAAAACACAGCACTGTCATTGCCTTGTAGCAATAATACAAGTCTGCATGGATTTCAACTAACGCAACCGAAGCCATATTATGACGCACCATCAGCCAAAAAAATGAATGCAGACCAACTAAAGGGCAGCTGATGCAACTTCATGTATTGCCGTCGAATTAACAGCGAAAGGAGCACAATTGTCATCCAATAACTCCTAACATTGTCATTGTCCACTGTACTTAATTACACCACATTAATGGGACAAGGCAGGCTACGTCTGAAGTGCTTCTCTCCATTGTTGTGTTGTACGTAGTGATAGATATGAGCTTGACACAGATCAAACAGGACAATGCGTGACGTGTTGAAAATGTGCTTGACGTTAATTCCACTTGCAGCACACTTTCGGTGTCAACGAACTGCATAGGACCAGCAATGAAATCACTGGAATGTACATCGATATCATGAGCAGAAGTACAGCATGTTAGAAAAATACAATTAAACAATACATATACAGGCAAATGGAAAGAACACTGCACCTGAAGTTTCCTGGTACGCTTCGACATTTCCGGTACATCCCATGAATCACTGAACTTTTTCTGTGACATATGTGAACACACATACACAACTACAAGACACTGATGCACATATGCTTTACAAGTTATGCAATGTGCAGTGTCTGAATACATTTAATTCTCTAACTCAACAGTGCCACAATGTCCTTGGGTACTTTGTCTGACATGACTGAAGTAGCAACATAAAGACGAAATGACACTAAGTTGTAGGTGAAGGAAAGGACCATAGGATGTAACCTCAGCAGGCCTTCCATCAGACATCAACTATGTAACTGATAGACCGATCACAAATGCACAGTTCGTTAACTACCCCACCACTGAGCTGCCACATTGTCATCGTGATGGTCCTAGGTCCCAGTAGCAGAAGATCAAGTTTGAGTTTGAGGCTGAAGATAGCCTACGATTGTTAGCTGACCGGTAAAGTGGCAAACTAAGCGCGGCTCACCCGTGCACGGTTCAGCGCTACCTTGGATCGTGCTCTACATTTAGCGTTTTAACAAATGGGAGTGGGGCCTGGACTGGCGACTGTGTGGTTAAGGGACCACACCCTTCACTTATCTCGTTAAATGACAAAATTGGCCGCCGTAATCCAGGGATGTGGGTCTCGATACCTGGTCTTGGTCTCGAGACCGATCAAGACCACTTTTTTGAGGTCTTGACCCTGCTGGTCTTGGTCTTGGTCTTGGTCTTGGCCTCCCTGGTCTTGGTCTCGGTCTCGGAGGGTGGTCTTGAGCAAAACCTGAGGTTATGTGCAACCGCAACGTTACTTCTGTCCAAAGTCGAAACTAGCAAGTGAATGTGCTCCATTATTTACTTATTTGTTGTTTGACAGACCGATTTCGATGTTTTTGTGCATTATTACATTTACTGCAGTGCAATGTTCAAATGTCGATGAATGAAAACTGTTTATGTGTGCTGGTCGTGACCAAGACAGCAAAGGTCTCGGTCTCGGTCTCGGGTGTTGGTCTTGGTCTCGACCCTGCTGGTCTTGGTCTTGGTCTCGGCCTCCCTGGTCTTGGTCTCGGTCTCGGCCTGTCTGGTCTTGGTCTTGGTCTCGGACTCCTTGGTCTTGATATCATCTCTGCCGTAATCTAGCACATGGGGTATTAGAATTAACAGGGACCGCACTCATGGTTTGATGTCACAGGGCACTATGAGTGGTTCTGCTGCTTGTCACCGACTTTCTGAATAATCACCAGGAATCCAGAATCATACAGCTACCGGTGATACTACGGCTATGCAGCTGATTTTAAGCTAATGAGCTGAGTCACAGGGCTAGACCACTAATGTTGGTCCTCTATTGATGAAGCAAACTGTATGTGGCTGTTCAATATTCATAGCCACAATAACCGGTGCAATGTTTGTTCCCGTTAGTTGGTAGGAAAGTGTCGACCTTGTTATGAGATTAAAATTGGTGGGTGGTTCTAGTCAGATTGAGCTGCGACTGTTGCCGAGGTTGAGGCTGACAACAATATAGCCTCCTTCCTGCTTGGCCGAAGCCCATAGCAGTGGTGCAGCTGCGGAAAAACCAAGACAGTGACAGTGGCTTATACCCCTCACGATTGGTCTGCTAAGTCATCATGTTGTCTGATAACTTGATGGTCTCTCAGGTGGGGTTAACACGGAAGATAGACACGTAAGCCTTACAGGGATGAATGGAAATTCTTTATACCTATCACGTAAGGTGTCAATGACACAACTTTACTGTTGTTGACCATAAGTTGCACTGTCATGGACAGCACATAACACACGTCTGCTATCCCTTCGTACAATGTAGCAAACAGTCATGCATTGTGAACAACAGGAGGCCTCCGCGATAGGCAGCGTAAGCTGACTGCCCCATATGAGAACTGAAGAAGTGAAGAAGCCGGATATATGAAATCTGCATTGATTACTACGATAACCAGAAGCATTTTGTTGTGAACATAAGTAAACAGCGGTATACCTTCTTTGGCATGGGACGTAGTGTATGCTGATGTTCTCCAGAGCCAACCGACTGTTGCACTGCCAAACCGGTCATAGCACCGAAATCTGAGTCATTGCTGACAAACGGTAAATCACAAGTCATAGGACGCAGTATCTCGGTTTGTAGATCATCGTTGCACTCCATTACTAAACTGACACTGGTCTCATTCACTATGCACTCATTCTCATTGTTAGTGACAGCTTCGTCAGGACTTGTTCCTTCTGCAGAACCAAGTGACACATTGTTCAAACGACCATCAGCACCAACTGAGACCTCAATTCCACAAGACTCGAGTAGCTTCTGCACTGACTGCCGTTGTTTGAGGCAAATTTCATTGTTACGGAAATGAATTAGCAGTCGTAACAGGAACAAGAAGTTGACTGGTGACAGTGAATTCAGGAAATATATGTCTCGGCGAAGACATGAGAAAAACTGTTCTTGAACCTGTGTGTTGACTTGTCCACGTAATTCTTTGACAAGTTTAATGTTCCTTAATTTGTCTGCTTCAGTTGCAATATTCTTCAAATGGAACTGATCAACTGCACAATAGACGTCGCCAGACTTTGTTGTGGGATGTAGGTGCGACTCACTGTCAATGTCGCAATCTTCAACACTGTCCTGACGAACATCGAAGAAGCCTATGCTCACTTCCAGCCTCCCTTCTTTCAACTGCTGTAAATTGTCGGGTGTATTCTCAGCGAATCGGCCTTCGTTCGGATGAAACATATCCGTCTGCCGATGATTTCCATGTTTAGCAGTCATGCCTGGCATGTCATTTATAACGAGATTGGGCAAATATTTCAACGACAACAGTACATCTATGTGATCCCGGACACTTTCGCCACGCAGTAAGACTTTCAAAGCATATATGACTCCATGGTGACAGGATGCTGTTACAATGCCACCTAACCAAAAAACAACCAAGATGCACTGCAGTTCAACATTGGGCAACCGACAGCATTGTCAGTGGAATGAAAAATCATTTCCTTTGACCTATTATTAAGTTTCCCAAGCATCCCTATTTCCGGGATTGGGGACTCACTGAGAATATGCTGCCTTGCATACCCTGATACAAGGCCTGTGATAGTAATAGTCATGATGTCAAGGTACAATTTAGGTGCAGAACATGGTATAATCTGCTAATGGAATTATGTCACATGCTGTCAATGATGATTACTGTGGTAGATCGAAAGTGGCTTATTTGTTAAATTTGAAACTGTTGTCTCGGAAACCAGTCCAGAATAAACCACCCGGTACATAAACAGATGACGTGTAGATATCGTCAACAATAACACGGCAGCACATGTCAAAACTATTCTGACTGTTAAGTTAATTGCATGCTACTGTACACCTTAAGCTTCGTGAAAAAGTGAATTAAACAAGAAGGATGGCTATCGCCAACGTAACGTGCGTCACTTTCTGTAATTAACCTAAGGTACAATTTGGCTACATCAGGAGAGTCACGCCATAGCCGGTATGTCATTGCCATCACCCACTTTGTGGGTGGGGGCATTTGGCTATGTCAAGAGAGTCTAAGGCACATTTTGGCCTCCCATGGCTACGCCCCTGAGACAATCGCGGTAAACGTTACATGGATAGAAAGAGGATTAAATGCCCATTAAACGCATTGCAGCTTGTACCTATATATCTTCAGCCAATTCCGTGACATAGCGAGAACTTGGTCGAAAATTGCAACTTTTTCATACCCTCCTTGCATTTAACGCCCCCATACGTGGTGGCCCCACGGACAATCGCGAAAATGTCACATGGATGACAAGAAGGTTCGACGCTTGTCAAACGCATTGTACCATCTATCTTAATCCGTTTCCCAGTAATTCAACCAGTAAGTACAAAAGTTTGCCAACTGAGCACATGCTTTGCACATTTTGGCCTCCCACTGGTATGCCAATGGGACAATCGCGATAAATGTTACAAGGACTGAAAGAGAATTCAATGAGGGTCAAACGCATCACGTCATGTGCCCATCTGTCTTCAACCGTTTCCCAGTAATTAAACCGGTAAGTTAAAACGTTCGCCATTCCAGGACATTTTTTGCACATTTTGGCCTCTGCCCATGGGACATTCATGCGATATATCACATGGTTTGAAAGATGATCAATGCTGGTCAAAGGCATCGATGCACATACCTATGTACCTTCAACCGAGATATTGGTTAGAAACTGCCACTTTTTCCTACATTTAACGCCTCATTTTTTGGTGTTTCTATTGGAATTCTGTGAAAACGTTTGTATGGCAGAAAACTGGATTCACGGGGCTACCACGCAGTGAAGACAGTTTCATGATAGATTGCGCCATTTTGACACAATATCATTGTGTGACGGACGGACATCCAGCCTACAGCTGTAACGTGCGTCAGTCTTCGGAAGCACGTTAAAAATGAACAAAAAACTGAGACTTCATACCACAATCCAGTTTAACTTGAAACTTGGTCAATATCAAAACACTGCATCAAAAGACTGGTTTACCAGCATATGAAAGACAAAGTTCGAAGTACAACTAATTATGTGGCCACAGCTGCCCACAGCCCACATCGGTCAGTTTGGTTCAAACCAAGTTTAACCACGTGCCTAGTGGCCACATCTGCCGCAGTGCCGCTGTCTGTTGATATACAACATTCGCTGCATGAAGTGCACAGAATCGTACCGTGGCATTACTGCGGTCAAGATGCCTTGTAACACTAACATCACTGTATATGTTGCTGTTCTCGTTGATGTTGCTGTAATTGTAGTTTCTAATACAGTCTCATGACAATCACTGTAACATATGGTGTAACTGAAGAGCAAAGTTATACCTGAGGAGCCCCATAACGTAGAAAAGACCTTTCTGAAAATGCTCGTATTCTTCAGAGTTTGCTGTAATCTGTGTATAATGTCTAACTTTGATCCTCTGGAGTCCACGCCTGCTGCTCTGGCCACCTCTCTGACCTTACGTACCTGCAAATAAGCACTACGTCAGACAAACCTCCTATGTGGACGTGAGTGCGACGTCACGCAACACCGTTCACTGTATCCTGCTGGCCGAAGAACAGGAAACACTAGTTTCTTTATTTTATTACACTGGTTCAAGAAAACTGGAACATCATTTTTGGTAATAATTTCACCGGTAGTCCAGGGATATCCATAACATTTGGTGCACATGATCGTTGTTACTTGAACAAAAAAGTACAGCATTGAAGTACATGGTTTAGTCAGGTGAATAGTTAATTGTTTGGAATGCAGGCTGTACATCTTTGTTTTCTGTTGACTAATTGTCAGTCGCAGACAATTTCTATATGTATGTGTAATGAAATGTACCACATCAGGTTAACTGTGTTGTCACAGTAGCGGACAAAAACAGTGCAATAACGAAGTTTCATGTAAACTGTTCTCCAGCCTCAACAGTCCACCTCAAGTGTCAGCTAATGTGCAACAATAACAGTATCAGTGTCGGTACTTCAAGATACCTCTGTATCATTCAAGGTACACTGACTTACCATGTCCGTGACATTAACTATCCAACTTCAGTTACATGAACGCTTGCAATCACGAAACATGAGTAACATTGCAGCTAAAGAGATGCTGAAGTGTGACTGCAGCCTGTCCTAAAGGTTTGCAAGCCGTCATATTCTGAACCAGTGTGCAAGCCCTGAATTGCTGACGTTTATGACAAGAAGAGCATGCAGCTAAGAACACCTTACGATGCATGGCTGAGTGTACACTTGCTCTCATCTGTTTGGCTTCGGCAAGCCAGTTAGTAGTCATATAGTGAGAGATGTGAGTGAGAGGAGACCAGTGACTAACCAAGGCCCTCATCAAATCAAGACTTAGTTATTATGACTTTGTGACGTTTCTGTCACCTATATCTCACAGTTAACGTTAGCATTATACCCTAGAGGTAGACTAGAAAGCATGGAAGAGACGGTCGGGAGTGATAGCGAGTAATTTCAGGACAATGACTTGGCGTATTGAGTTCGGGTCACCCAGGTGGACGTGCATAAAGAGCCGTTAAACAGTTGTTTATTTTTGTGTGACTGCTGTTCATACCTCGCTTTCACACAGTAGCTCGATCAAGAATTCCTCTGACAAGTCCTTGTCATCACATGAATTGGATGAGCTGTCAGCAATGTCCGGACATTTGCGAAACTCTGTGTTGTAAACGCCATCTTCCGCAACACTTCCAGGGGCCATCCATGGCGACCAATAGATGTAAGATGGTTTTATCTCTTCATCAGTGGAACCTGGTCAATGTTCAACAAAGCACCAGTTTGGTCATTGACTGTATACAATAGATCTTCATGGAACTGTACACAAAAGCAGGTCTTCAGAAGTTATGTCAGTGGCTTAAAATGTGTGACATGCCAGAAAACAGACTGTATCTGTGAAAAGATAAAAAGAAATGATCAGCAACGTGTTTGCCAGACGTAAATTGCACGAAATTCTGACAGCAGGTCAAGTGGCCCAACTCATGCCCTTGGGGGCATGCATCAACTTACTTTCGTATTTACCTCCATAACAATGTCGATGTCACGACATAACCATTCATGTGCCGATGTGCCATTAAGAATTACACACTAACTCGCATTGAACTTGGTCCAATTGCTCATTAGCACGGGCAATGTATGGCCGCATAATGTGCTGCGGAACCATTAGCCACTGCGAATCAACTGCAACTTCGAAGACTGAACAGCACTGCTAGTCTTGAGTGTAACTCATGTAAGCAGTGCTACAGCAAGTACTCTGACCTTTACCTTTACCATTACCCTTTAACCACAGTGACAGATGGACAACACACGACAGCATATACCATGCTGTGCATAGCTTCAGGTGGTAAGAAAAGTCATTGAAGATGTGTTACAGTCATCGTTTTGTTGATTACTCGTAAACATGAAACTCATTTAAACAACATAAAACAATGACATGCCAGATAATCTTGATGACACAGCAACAAAAATGATAGCACTAGATTAACACGCACTATATGTAGTATGTACTGTAACTCAAAAATCATAATCAGTCGTCTACATTTACCGTTCACCTTCATTAGTCAACTGTCGGCTGCTCATATCTGTTTCCTTCCATATTCTCTGTTGTATACCCACAATTCTTTGCCCATTCAATGTCATCCTCCATACCGTCTTAACCCGTCACACAGCAGTTAAGTCGCAATATCGTTAAATACCAACCTGTCTCCTGGTTCCTAACATGGTGCAGATTTTATCGGGAACTCACTAACACCACACACATATATCACCATTGTCATCTGTTGCCACCAGAGCGAGACAGCTTCATACTGGATAAACTGCATGACCATAAACAGTATCCTGGTCCCTATGCCACAACTGCTCGTTTCAGGAATGCATTTTCACTTTATGCTTTGTAAACTTATCAATAACATTAATAACTTCAGACATCTGTATTTATTTGTAAATAGTTATGTGATCCTTTTTTTAATCATTTTCTTTTGCTGTACATTAACCTGTGTACTGTTTCATAATCAGGCTCTGGTGCTGCAAAACAAATAAACTCAGGAAGTATCTCCGCCACTGATAACGCTATTTCGTCTTCCCACCTCACAGGCAAAAATTCCCTGCAATGCATAATAATTCTTACACTACAACTTGGAAGAAAGTTGATATTTGCTTGACAGGCCTTAATAGTAATAAAGCTACTTATGCATACTTATGCACACAAATGGCAACGGTAATCACAGGAAAAGTAGAACACAAACAAAAACCGGTTGCACATACCTTGTGATGAACCTCTGCATAGCAACTGTCTTTGTACATCATCCCAAAACTTACTCATGTTAACACGATCATGAACAGTGTCTGGCTGTGGAGTTTCCAGTTTGTCCACTATATTGCACACCAAACAAACACGAATATTGTATG
>Ga0209786_1000342_pt1 | contig 18201 bp, 20 predicted proteins | sample WorMetilvaeELBA2_FD_187405 | JGI IMG/M metagenome (GOLD analysis project Ga0209786, IMG submission 187405) | Marine gutless worms symbiont microbial communities from Max Planck institute for Marine Microbiology, Germany - Olavius ilvae ELBA.2... ...
GCGGGCCGGTCCAGTGCCATCCGAGAATGAGTGGCTAACCCCATGCTGTTCTTCATCGAGACCGTGATCAGCGGGCTGATGACCGGCGTGATGTACACGCTGGTCGCCATCGGCTTCGTGCTGATCTTCAAGGCGTCGGGCGTCTTCAACTTCGCCCAGGGCGTCATGGCGCTGTTCGCCGGCCTGACGCTGGTCGGCCTGATGGAGTACGGCGTGCCGGCCTGGATCGCCATCCCCGGCACCATCGCGGTGATGATCGTGCTGGCCTTCGCCATCGAGCTCTTGGTGCTGCGCCATCTGGTCAACCAGGCGCACATCATCCTGTTCATGGCCACCATCGGCCTCGCCTACGTGCTGGAGGGCATGGGCGACATCCTCTGGGGCTCCGACGTCAAGTTGCTGGACATCGGCCTGCCGCAGGGCGCCAGCGACTGGATGCTCGACAGTTTCGATATCTACGTCGAGAAGCTGGAGATCGTCGCCGCCGTGGTCGCGGCGCTGTTGGTCGCGACGCTGGCCGTGTTCTTCCAGTCGACGCGCATCGGCCGCGCCCTGCGCGCCGTCGCCGACGACCACCAGGCGGCGCTGTCGATCGGCATCTCCCTGCGCACGATCTGGGTCATCGTCTGGTCGGTCAGCGGCATCGTGGCGCTGGTCGCCGGCGTCATGTGGGGCTCGAAGTCCGGCATCCAGTTCTCGCTGTCGCTGATCGCGCTGAAGGCCCTGCCGGTCCTGATCCTGGGCGGCTTCACCTCGATCCCCGGCGCCATCGTCGGCGGCCTGATCATCGGCGTCGGCGAGAAGGTGGCGGAGATCTACGTCGGGCCGTTCGTCGGCGGCGCCATCGAGAACTGGTTCGCCTACATGCTGGCGCTCGCCTTCCTGCTGTTCCGGCCGCAGGGCCTGTTCGGCGAGAAGATCATCGAACGTATCTGAGGAAACGCCGGTGCTCTATCGTGAAGTCGGCCAGTTCAAGACGTCCTACCGGGCCGATCAGGCGATCTTCACGATCACCCAGGACCGCTGGTTCGTGCTGGCCGTGGTCGCGGTTGCGCTGGTCGTCGTGCCGTTCGTCATCACCGACTATTTCGAGAAGGCGATCCTGCTGCCGCTGTTGATCTACGCGCTGGCGGCGATCGGCCTCAACATCCTGACGGGGTACTGCGGCCAGCTCTCGCTGGGCACCGGCGCGTTCCTGGCCGTCGGCGCCTATGCCGCCTACAAGCTGACCACCGCCTTCCCGGAGCTAAACCTGATCCTGGTGATCGTCGTCTCCGGCGGCATCACGGCGACGGTCGGCATGGTCTTCGGCCTGCCGTCCCTGCGCATCAAGGGCTTCTATCTGGCGGTGGCGACGCTGGCGGCGCAGTTCTTCATCGTCTGGCTGCTCAACAAGGTGCCGTGGTTCTACAACTACAACGCCACCGGCCAGATCACGATGCCGCCGCGCGAGGTCTTCGGCGTGCTGGTGACCGGCCCGGCGGCGGCGCCGCACGCGACCTACCTCTTCACGCTCGGCTTCGTGCTGGTCGGCGCCTTGCTCGCCAAGAACTTGGTGCGAAGCCGCATCGGCCGCTCGTGGATGGCGATCCGCGACATGGACATCGCCGCCGAGCTGATCGGCATCCGGCCGCTCGAGACCAAGTTGTATGCCTTCGGCATGTCGTCGTTCTACATCGGCGTCGCCGGCGCCTTGATGTTCGCCGTCTGGCTGGGCGCGGCGGAGCCGACCGAGGCGTTCGGCATCGACCAGTCCTTCCTGGTGCTGTTCATGATCATCATCGGCGGCCTGGGCTCGATCCTGGGCTCGTTCCTGGGCGCCGGCTTCATGATCCTGATGCCCATCGCGCTGAAGCAGTCGATGGTCGACGGCCTGGGCCTGGCCGCGGTCACCGCCAAGCACATCGAGATCATGCTGCTGGGTGGCCTGATCATCTTCTTCCTGATCGTCGAGCCGCACGGCCTGGCGCGCCTGTGGCAGATCACCAAGGAAAAACTGCGGCTGTGGCCGTTCCCACACTAGCAATGGCAACATGCGACCCATGAAGCCCGGCCGGGTGCCGCTCCACCGGCCGGCGCACAACGAAACGAGGAGCAGTCTGGGTTACGTCATCCAACCGATGAGGGAGGAAACAACATGGTACTGAATCGACTGGTCCTGGGCGTCGCCGCGGCGGCGACCCTGGCCGTGGGCGCGGCGAGCGCCGCGGAGTTGACCATTCCGTCGCTGGTCTACCGCACCGGCCCCTACGCGCCGAACGGCATCCCGTTCGCCAACGGCTACGCCGACTACTTCACGCTGCTGAACGAGCGCGACGGCGGCATCGAAGGCGCCATGGTCAACCTGGTGGAGTGCGAGACGGCGTACAACACCAAGCAGGGTGTGGAGTGCTACGAGAACACCAAGAACGAGGGTGCCGGCGCGGTCGTCTTCCAGCCGCTGTCGACGGGCATCACCTACCAGCTGATCCCCAAGGCCTCGGTCGACGAGATCCCGGTGTTCTCGATGGGCTACGGCCGCACCTCGGCGGCCAACGGCAAGGTCTTCCCCTGGGTGTTCAACTTCCCGGCCACGTACTGGAGCCAGGCCACGGTCTTCGTGCAGTACATCGCCGACCAGGAAGGCGGCATGGACAAGCTGAAGGGCAAGAAGATCGCGCTGGTCTATCACAACAGCGCCTACGGCAAGGAGCCGATCCGCACGCTGGAGAGCCTGGCCGAGAAGGAGGGCTTCGAGCTGCAGCTGCTGCCGGTCGACCATCCGGGCCAGGAGCAGAAGGCGACGTGGCTGCAGGTCCGCCGCGAGCGGCCGGACTGGGTGCTGATGTGGGGCTGGGGCGTGATGAACCAGGTCGCCATCAAGGAGGCCGCCTCGATCCGCTATCCCATGGACCGCTTCATCGGCGTCTGGTGGTCGGGCTCGGAGAACGACGTGCTGCCCGCCGGCGACGCGGCGAACGGCTACCTCTCGGGGGCTTTCCACGCCCCGGGCGACGGCTTCCCGCTGCACGACGACATCAAGAAGCACGTCTACGACGCCGACAAGGGTGCGGGTGAGCGCGACCGCATCGGCGAGGTGCTCTACAACCGCGGCCTCGTTGCGGCGATGTGGACGTCCGAGGCGATCCGCACCGGCATGAAGATGCACAACACCGACCAGCCGACCGGGGCGCAGGTGCGCGACGGCTTCGAGGCGCTGAAGGTCGACGAGGCCCGGTTGACGGAGCTCGGCTTGCCCGGCTTCACCTACGCCGTGGAGATCTCGTGCGAGAACCACGAGGGGCCCGGCAAGGTGGCGCTGCAACAGTGGGACGCGTCGGCCAAGCAGTGGAACGTGGTGACCGACTTCTACGAGCCGCTGCGCGACATAACCGGCCCGCTGATCGAGGAGGATTCGTCCGCCTACGCCGCGGAGAACAGCATCACCCCGCGGTCCTGCAACTAAGGCACGCCTCAAACGGGAGACGCCCGGACGTGAGCGCCCAGGATGCCGCCATGGACGCGCCGGAGACGGCGCGGCCGCTGTTGGCGGTCAGCAACATCGAGGTCATTTACGACCACGTGATCCTGGTGCTCAAGGGCGTCTCCCTGGAGGTGCCGGAGGGCGGCATCGTCGCCCTCCTGGGCGCCAACGGCGCCGGCAAGACGACGACGCTGAAGGCCATTTCGAACCTGCTGCGCGCCGAGCGCGGCGAAGTCACCAAGGGCTCGATCGAACTCAACGGCGCACGCGTCGACAACCTGACCGCCAACGATCTGGTCAAGCGCGGCTGCATCCAGGTGATGGAGGGCCGCCACTGCTTCGAGCACCTGACCATCGAGGAGAACCTCCTCACCGGCGCCTATACGCGCGGCGGCGGCTCGGCCGTGCGCGACGATCTGGGAGTGGTCTACGGCTATTTCCCGCGGCTCAAGGAGCGGCGCCGGTCGCAGGCCGGCTACACATCCGGCGGCGAGCAGCAGATGTGCGCCATCGGCCGGGCGCTGATGGCGCGGCCCACCATGATCCTGCTCGACGAGCCGTCCATGGGCCTGGCGCCCCAGCTGGTGGAGCAGATCTTCCAGATCGTCAAGCAGTTGAACGAGAAGGAGGGCGTCACGTTCCTGCTCGCCGAGCAGAACACCAACGTCGCCCTGCGCTACGCCGACTACGGCTACATCCTGGAGAACGGGCGCGTGGTGCTGGACGGCGACGCGGAGGCGCTGCGCAACAACGAGGACGTCAAGGAGTTCTACCTCGGCCTCGCCGCCGAGGGCCGCAAGAACTACCGCAAGGTCAAGCGCTACAAGCGCCGCAAGCGCTGGCTGGCGTAGGTGTCCGGACACTTCGACGCCGCCGAAACACGCGACCCGGAGGTCCGCGCGGCCGAGCAGCTGGTGGCGCTGCGCGCACACATCGCCCACGCCAAGACGACGCCGTATTGCGCGAGCGGGCTCGATGTCGACCTGACCGATCTCGCTGACTTGGCCAAGCTGCCGGTGACGCGGAAGAGCGACCTGATGGCGCGGCAGCAGGCCGACCCGCCGCTGGGTGGCGTCGCCGGCGCGCCCATGGGCGAGATCGCGCGGCTGTTTCTGTCGCCGGGGCCGCTCTACGAGCCCCAGGGCGACACGCTTGACCACTGGCGCTTCGCCCGCGCGCTGTTCGCCGCCGGTTTCCGTGCCGGCGACGTGGTGCACAACAGCTTTTCGTATCACTTGACGCCCGGCGGCTGGATGTTCGACGGCGGCGCCTGGGCGCTCGGCTGCACCGTGATCCCGGCGGGCGTCGGCAACACCGAGCAGCAGGTCGAGGCCATCGCACAGCTGCGCCCGGCGGGCTTCGCCGGCACGCCGGATTTCCTCAAGGTGCTGCTCGACAAGGCGGCCGAGATGGACCGCGATGTGCAGTCGATCACCAAGGCGCTGGTGTCGGGCGCGGCCCTGCCGCCGAGCCTGCGCGCGGAGTTGGGCGAGCGCGGCGTCGCCGTGCTGCAGTGCTACGCCACCGCCGATGCCGGGTTGATTGCCTACGAAACCACGGCGGAGGGGGCCGTCGTGCCGGGCATGGTGATCGACGAGGACGTGCTCGTGGAGATCGTGCGCCCCGGCACCGGACACCCGGTGCCGCCGGGCGAGGTCGGCGAGGTGATCGTCACGCCGTTCGCGCGCGACTGGCCGTTGGTGCGCCTCGCCACGGGCGACCTGTCGGCGCTGATCGCCGAGCCCAGCCCCTGCGGCCGTACGGGCCCGCGGATCAAGGGCTGGATGGGCCGCGCCGATCAGGCCGCCAAGGTCAAGGGCATGTTCGTCCGCCCGGAACAGGTCGCCGAAGTGCTGCGCCGCCACCCGGCCGTGACCCGCGCCCGCCTCACCGTCGGCCGCGCCGACCAGCAGGACACCATGACTCTCGCCTGCGAGGTCGCGACGGGGGAGACCGAAGGCGACGTGGGGTTGATGACCCAGATCGCCGACACCCTTGCGGCAGTGACCAAACTCAAGGGCATGGTGGAGTTCGTCCCCGAAGGCGCGCTACCGAACGACGGCAAGGTCATCGACGACGTGCGCCCGGTGGGTTGAGCGGCGTTTCGCTCAGCGGTTTCGTCATCTCGCATCCGTGACATCCCACCACAGAATCGCCGCAATCCCGGCCAACTCCCGCCACGGCGCAGCGGATAATGACCGGTGACTAGGACCTCCCTCTACAAACCCGGGGGCCCCCCACCGGCTGCCCTCCACAGCCTCTCCGGGAAAAGGTCCAGTTGGCGGCCGCCGGCAACCCCCCAGCCCGGCGGCCGCTCGCATTTTGGGGCCGGGTTTTGCCGCGGTGAGCGACTCAGGGCGATCGGCCGCGCCCTCCGACCGACTCCCCCTAACAATGCCCCTGTTGGTTTCTCTGTGCCTCTGTGCCTCTGTGATTCAAGCGCGTTGTTCACCACAGAGGCACAGAGGAGGCCGGTGGTCGTACGCGGCGCAACGGCGCGAACCGACGACCCTTGTTGTCTATTAGATTTTACTTATATACTCCGGCGTAACGACGCCTCTCGGGACGCGCGATGGAGGGCATCTTGGTCGACTTCAATCCCCTGACGGCGCTGGGTGGCGGCGCCTTGATCGGCCTCGCGGCGACGCTGCTGCTGGCGTTCGACGGACGCATCGCTGGGGTCAGCGGCATCCTGGGCGGGCTGATCGGGCCGCTCGCCGGCCGCGGCGACAAGCGCGAGATCGGCTGGCGCACCAGTTTTCTCGTCGGCCTGATGGCCGGCGTCGGCATCGTGATACTCGCGGGCGTCGACATGAGCCAGGTGCGGCTCGAGGCCGCCTGGCCGGCGCTGGTGATCGGCGGCCTCCTCACCGGCTTCGGTACCGGCATGGGCGGCGGCTGCACCAGCGGCCACGGCGTGTGCGGCCTGGCGCGGTTCTCGAAGCGCTCGCTGAGCGCCGTCGTGGTGTTCATGGCGACCGCAGCGGCGGTCGTCTTCCTCACCCGCCACGTGATCGGAGGCTGACATGCGACGCGAATTCGTGGCGCTGATCGCCGGCGGCCTGTTCGGCGCAGGCCTGGCGCTCTCGCAGATGATCAACCCGGTGCGCGTGTTGGGCTTCCTCGACGTCGCCGCGATCCCGGCCGGTGGCTGGGACCCGACGCTGGCGTTCGTCATGGCCGGCGCGCTCGCGGTCACCCTTCCCGCCTTCCGGTTCGTGCTGCGCCAGCCGAAGCCCCTCTTCGAGCCCGCCTTCCACCTGCCGGAGAAGACCGCGCTGGACATGAAGCTGCTCGGCGGCTCCGTCGTGTTCGGCGTCGGCTGGGGCCTGGTCGGGCTGTGCCCGGGCCCGGCGCTCGCCGGCCTCGCCCTGATCGGCCAGCCCGAGTACGGCCCGAAGATCCTGGTCTTCGTGCTGGCCATGCTGGCCGGCGCCGCGATCCACGCCGCGGTGATGCGCCCGCGCACGCCGGAGCCCGCCGCCGCCTAAGGCGTGCGCTGAATCGTGCGGCTGGGCTACAGTCCCGGCCGCCATGTCCGCCTCTCCCGACGGCTTCGCCGGCGCGTCTCTCACCTGCGTGCGCGGCGAGCGCCTGGTCTTCCGCAATCTCGACTTCACGCTGGCCCCCGGCCAGGCGCTGCTGCTGCACGGCGCCAACGGCAGCGGCAAGTCGTCGTTGTTGCGGCTGATGGCGGGGTTGCTGCCGGCCGCCGCAGGGACACTGACGTGGCACGGCACGCCCGTGCGCGACGACCCCGAGGGGCACCGCGCCCGCCTGCACTATGTCGGCCACCTGGACGGCGTGAAACCGGTGCTGACGGCGGCGGAGATGCTGGCGTCCTGGGCGGCGCTGCGCGGTCAGGACGGGGACGTTCGCAGCGCCCTCGACGCCCTCGGCATCGCCAACCTCGCCGACGTGCCCGGCCGCTTCCTCTCCGCCGGGCAGCGGCGGCGGGTGGCGTTGGCGCGCCTGGTCGCCGCGCCGGCGCCGCTGTGGCTGCTCGACGAGCCGACGGTGGGACTGGACCGCGACGGCCTGGCCGCACTGGCGGCGCTGCTGGAGCGGCACCTGGGGGCCGGCGGCCTGGCCGCCATCGCCACCCACGCCGACGTTGGCCTGAAACATGCCGAGGTGCTGGACGTCGCCGCCTTCGCCGACCGGGACGCCGCATGAGCCCGTTCTTGGCGGTGCTGCGGCGTGACCTGCGTCTCGCCCTGCGCAGCAGCGGCGAGAGCCTGACGGTCGTCGCGTTTTTCGTGCTGGCGACGATCCTGTTCCCGTTCGGCGTGGGACCCGAGCCGGCCATTCTCGCGCGCATCGCCGCCGGGGTGATCTGGGTGATGGCGCTGCTGGCCGCCCTCCTGAGCCTCGACCGCCTGTTTCAGGCCGACTTCGAAGACGGAAACCTGGACCTGCTGGTGCTGGCGCCATTGCCGCTGGAAATGACGGTGGTGGCCAAGGTCGCGGCGCACTGGCTGACCACCGGCCTGCCGCTGACCGTCGCGGCACCCCTGCTCGGCATCCTCCTCAACCTGCCCGGCGCCGCCTACCCGACGATGCTCGGCGCCATGCTGCTGGGCACGCCGGCTTTGAGCCTGATCGGCGCCATCGGCGCGGCGCTGACGCTCGGCGCCCGGCGCGGCGGCGTGCTGCTGTCCCTCCTGGTGCTGCCGCTCTACGTGCCGGTGCTGATCTTCGGCACCGCGGCGGTCGACGCCGCGGCGCAGGATCTCTCGGCCCGGCCGCACCTGTTGATCCTCGCCGGGCTCCTGGTGCTCGCCGTGGGTCTCACGCCCTGGGCGGCGGCGGCGGCACTGAGGCAGGCGGCGGAGTGAGCCTCGCGCGCTGTTGCATTGCGGTGAGCGGGGCGGCGCGCTAGGTATGCCCGACACGCTGACGCGAGGTTTCCTTGGCCGATCTGCATCGCTTCGCCAACCCCGCCCGTTTCCGCCGGCTCAGCGCCGCGGTGCTGCCCTGGGCCGCGGGCGTGACGGTGGTGGCCTTCGCCGCCGGGCTCTATTTCGCGCTATTCGCCTCGCCCGCCGACTACCAGCAGGGCGACACGGTGCGCATCATGTACGTGCACGTGCCGGCGGCCTGGATGGCGCTGTTCGTCTACACGCTGATCGCCGTCGCCAGCGCCGTGGCGCTGATCTGGAAGCACCCGCTGGCCGATGTCACGGCCAAGGCCGCCGCCCCCATCGGTGCCGTCTTCACGTTGCTCTGCCTCGCCACCGGCTCCTTGTGGGGCAAGCCCATGTGGGGCACCTGGTGGGTCTGGGACGCACGGCTGACCAGCGTCCTGGTGCTGTTCTTCCTCTATCTCGGCCACATGGCGCTCTCGAACGCCTTCGACGACCCGACCCGCGGCGCCCGCGCTGCCGCCATCCTGGCGCTGGTCGGCTTCGTCAACGTGCCGATCATCAAGTTTTCCGTCGACTGGTGGAACACGCTGCACCAGCCGGCGAGTGTCAGCCGCCTGGACGCGCCGGCGATCGACCCGGCGATGCTGGTGCCGCTGCTGTTGATGACCGTCGCCTTCAAGGGGTATTTCATCACCGCGCTGCTGTTGCGCATCCGCGCCGAGCTGGCGGCGCGCAAGGTGCGCGTCATGCGCTTGAGCCAGCTCCACGCCGCCGAGCGCGCGGCGCCGGCGACCGGCTGAGGCGCGGCGATTCGCCCCCGCCCGAGGGGCGCGATTATCCGGCCTCCTCGGCTACACTGACCCCGACCAGGGACGTACGGACGTAGAACCCAAATGACCGACTTCCTCGCGATGGGGGGCTATGGCGCCTATGTCTGGCCGGCGTTGGGGCTCGTGGCCGTGGCGCTGGTGGCGCTGCTGGCCGCCAGCCTGCGCGCCGTGCGCGTGTCGGAGGACAATTTGAAGCGCCTGGAGGGCGACAGCCCGCGGCGGCGGAGGGACCCATGAAACCCAAGCGCCGGCGGCTCTGGTTCGTGGTCACGGGTCTGGCGACGCTGGGCATCGCCGCGGCGCTGGTGCTGACCGCGTTCGAGGACAACCTGGTTTTCTTCTACAGCCCGTCGGACCTGGCCGAGAAGGACGTGGCGCCGGGCCGGCGCATCCGCCTGGGCGGCCTCGTCGAGGAAGGCAGCGTCGAGCGCCAGGGCGAGACGACGCGCTTCGTCATCACCGACCTCAGCCACACCGTCGCGGTCAGCTACACCGGAATCCTGCCGGACCTGTTCCGCGAGGGGCAGGGCGTCGTCACCGAGGGCACGCTGGAGGCCGGCGGTCGCTTCCGCGCCTCCGAGGTGCTGGCCAAGCACGACGAGACCTACATGCCGAAGGAAGTCGCCGACGCGCTGAAGGAGTCGGGGCAGTGGCGCCACGCCGAGGAGGCGCAATGATCGCCGAGCTGGGTCTCTTGGCGCTGGTCCTGGCGCTGCTCGTCGCCGTCGTGCAGGCGTCGCTGCCGCTCTACGGCGCCGCGCGCAACGACCTGGCGCTGATGGCGCTGGCGCCGACGGGGGCGCTGGGCCAGGTGCTGTTCGTCGGCGTCGCCTTCGGCTGCCTGACCCACGCCTACGTCACCTCCGACTTCTCGGTCGCCAACGTCGTCCAGAACAGCCACTCGGCCAAGCCGCTGCTCTACAAGATCTCCGGCGTGTGGGGCAACCACGAGGGTTCGATGGTCCTGTGGGTGCTGATCCTCGCCGTGTTCGGCTCCGCCGTGGCGCTCTTCGGCCGCAACCTGCCGCCGACGCTCAAGGCCCGCGCGCTCAGCGTGCAGGGCATGATCTCGGTCGCGTTCCTGTTGTTCATCCTCTTCACGTCCAATCCTTTCGAGCGCATGGTGCCGGCGCCGCCGGACGGCCGCGACCTGAACCCGCTGCTGCAGGATCCGGGCTTGGCCTTCCACCCGCCGATGCTCTACCTCGGCTATGTCGGCTCCTCGATGGCCTTCTCCTTCGCCATCGCGGCGCTGATCGAGGGCAAGGTCGACGCCGCCTGGGCGCGCTGGGTGCGGCCCTGGACGCTGGCGGCGTGGCTGTTCCTCACCGGCGGCATCGCGCTCGGCTCCTGGTGGGCCTATTACGAGCTTGGCTGGGGCGGCTGGTGGTACTGGGACCCGGTGGAGAACGCGAGCTTCATGCCCTGGCTGTTGGGCACGGCGTTGCTGCACTCGGCCGTCGTCGTCGAAAAACGCGACACGCTGAAGGTCTGGACCATCCTGCTCGCCATCCTGGCGTTTTCGCTGAGCCTGATGGGCACCTTCCTGGTGCGCTCCGGCGTGCTGACCTCCGTGCACGCCTTCGCCACCGACCCGACCCGCGGCCTGTTCATCCTGCTGATCCTCTTGATCGCTATTGGCGGCTCGCTGGCGCTGTTCGCGCTGCGTGCGCCGGCGCTCAAGGGTGGTGGGCTGTTCGCGCCGATCAGCCGCGAGGGCGGGCTGGTGCTCAACAACCTATTGCTTTCGGTCGCCTGCGGCACGGTGCTGCTCGGCACGCTCTACCCACTGTTCGTCGACGCCGCGACCGACGGCGCGGACAAGGTCTCCGTCGGCCCGCCCTACTTCAACGCCACCTTCGGGCCGATCATGGTGCCGCTGGTGCTGGCCATGGCGGTCGGCCCGATGCTGGCCTGGAAGCGCGGGGATCTGGGCGCGGCGCTGCGGCGCGCGGCGCCGGCGGCCGTCGTCGCGGTATTTGCCGTCGTCGCCACCTTCATCCTGGTCGACGGGCCGTGGCTGGCGCCGTTCGGCATCGGCCTCGCGACGTGGCTCTTCGTCGCCACGCTCATCGAGTGGGCCGACCGACTCAAGCTGTTCCGGGCCCCGCCGGCGGTGTCCTGGCAACGCTTCACGGGCCTGCCGCGGGCGGCGCACGGCATGACGCTGGCCCACTGCGGCCTCGCCATCGTCGTCGCCGGCACCATCGGCGCCGCCTGGACCGTGGAGCGCATCCAGGTGCTGAAGCCCGGCGAGGCTGTCGACGTCGCCGGCTACACACTGACGCTCGAGGCCGTGCGCCGCGGCAGCGGCCCCAACTACGCCTTCGAGCGCGCCGAGATCGCGGTCACCTCGGGCGGCCGGGCCATCGCGATGCTCTTGCCGGAACGGCGTTTCTACCCGGTGCAGGGCCAGGAGACGACCGAGGCGGGGATCCGCACGACCGCACTGGGCGACCTCTACGCCGTGATCGGCGAGGGTTCCGAGGAAGAAGGCTGGGTGACGCGGTTCTACTGGAACCCGTTGGTGCCATGGCTCTGGCTCGGCACCATGGTGATGGTGCTCGCCGGGCTGGTCTCGCTGAGCGATCGGCGCCATCGCGTCGGCGCCCCGGTGCGCGCCCACCGGCAGCCGACCTCGCAGGCACCCGTGGCGGCGGAGTAGCCCCGTGCGGCGCCTGTTGTTCATCCTGCCGGCGATGCTGTTCCTGGCGCTCGCCGGCGCCTTCTGGCTGGTGCTCTCCAGCGGCCGCGACGTCAGCGAGCTGCCGAGCGTGCTGCTGGATCGCCCTGTGCCCGAGTTCGATCTGCCGCCCATCGAGGGCCGGCCACTGAGCAGGGGCCTGAAGACGGCCGACTTCGACGGCGTCGCCATCGTCAACGTCTTCGCCTCCTGGTGCGGGCCGTGCCTGGTGGAGCACCCGCTGATCACGCGGCTCTCGGAAGAGGGCTACCGCGTCTACGGCATCAACCAGCGCGACAAGCCGGCCGACGCCAATCGCTGGCTGGACCGCCACGGCGATCCCTACGCCCGCATCGGCGCCGACATGGACAGCCGCGTCAGCATCGACTGGGGCGTCACCGGCGTGCCGGAGACCTTCGTCGTCGACGCCGAAGGCCGCATCCGCGAGAAGATCGTCGGGCCGCTCTCGAACCCCGGCCGCTTCGACCGCCTGCGCGAGGCGCTCAGGGAGCACGAGGGATGAGATTTGTCGTCATCGTGCTGGCGCTGGCGCTGCTGTCCGGCGGCGCACATGCGCTGGAGCCCGACGAAGTCCTGGCCGACCCGGCGCTGGAGCAGCGCGCGCGCGAGATCTCGAAAGACCTGCGTTGCGTCGTCTGCCAGAACCAGTCGATCGACGAGAGCGACGCGCCCTTGGCGCGCGACATGCGCCTCCTGGTGCGCGACCGGCTGGTCGCCGGCGACAGCGACGCCGAAGTGACGCAGTTCCTGGTCGACCGCTACGGCGACTACGTGCTGCTGGACCCGCCGTTCAAGCTGAAGACCCTGGCGCTGTGGCTGGGCCCGGCGGTCCTGCTGCTGGCCGCCTGCGGCGTGGTGTTCGCCTACATGCGCCATCGCCAGGTGGTCGCGGCGAGCCAGGAGGAGGTGCCCGGCCTGACGGCCGAGGACCTCGCGCGGCTGGATGCGCTGGTCGCCGACCTGGGCGACGACGAGGCCGACGAGAACGAGCGCGCCCCGCCCGACCCGGAGCGCCGCTGATGCTGTTCTGGCTGGTCGCCGCGGCGCTGACCGCGGTCGCGCTGGCGCTGCTGCTGGGGCCGCTGGTGCGTCGACGCGGCGGGCCCGTCGCGGCGCGCGCCGACTACGACATCGAGGTCTTCCGCGACCAGCTGCGCGAGCTGGAGCGCGACCGCCGGCGCGGCACCATCGGCGCCGCCGAGGCCGCGGCGGCGAAACTGGAGATCGAACGGCGACTGCTGGCCGCGGACGCCGCCCGCGCGACCGAGGGCACGGCCTCCACGGCCGGCGCCGGGCGCGCAGTCGCCATAACCGCCATCGCCATCGGCCTGCCGCTCGCCGCCTTCGTGCTCTACAGCCAGCTCGGCGCGCCCGGCACCCCCGACCTGCCGCTGGCGGCGCGCGACCTGCCGCAACAGCGCCAGGCCGCGGAGACCCCGCCGCCGGCCGCGCCGCCCGACATGTCGACGGCGCTGGCCCGCGTGCGCGCGCGGCTGGAGGAGAACCCGGAGAACCTGGAGGACTGGCTGCTCCTCGGCCGCACGCTCGTCGAGCTGGGCCGCGTCGAGCAGGCGCTCGAGGCCTACGACTGGGCGCGCAAGGTCAGCGACGACCGCCCCGACGTGATCTCGGCCTATGGCGAGGCGCTGGTCATGATGGCCGACGGCACGGTGACCGAGGGCGCACTCAAGGCCTTCAAGGAGGCCAACGCCGGCGACCCGGCGGAGCCGCGCGCCCGCTATTACCTGGCGCTCGCCGACTTCCAGGCCGGGCGCAAGGACGCGGCAGTCGAAGCCTGGGCGGCGCTGGCCAACGATTCCCCGGCGGGCGCGCCGTGGCTGCAAGGGCTGGAAGCACGGGTGCGCGCCGTGGCAGCGGACCTGGACCGCGACCCGGACGCGCTGCTGGTGGCGCGCGCGGAATCGCCGCGCGGGCCGACCCAGGAGGACATCGCCGCGGCGTCGCAGATGGCGCCCGCCGACCAGCAGGAGATGATCCGCGGCATAGTCGACGGTCTGGCCGCAAAACTGGCGGCCAATCCCGACGACGTCGCCGGCTGGGCCCGCCTGGCCCGCTCCTATGGCGTGCTGGGCGAGCGCGACAAGGCGCGCCAAGCCATCGGCGAGGCGGTCCGGCGGCTCGACCGCGCGCCGCCCGGCGTCGCCGCCGAGGTGCGCGACATCGCCGGACAGCTCGGCGTCGAGATCGCCGCGCCCGGCCCCAGCGCGGCGGACGTCGCCGCGGCGCAGGACATGGCGCCGGACGACCGGTCGGCGATGATCCGCGGCATGGTCGACGGCCTGGCCGCGCGCCTGGAGGACGAGCCCGGCGACCTGGACGGCTGGCTGCGCCTCGGCCGTGCCTACAGCGTCTTGGGCGAGGCGGACAAGGCCGCCGAGGCGTACGGCCGCGCCGCGGCGCTGGCGCCGCAGGACCTCGCGGTCCAGCGCGCCTACGCCGACGCCCTGCGTGCGTCCGCCGATCCCGGCGCCGGCTTGCCGCCGCGCTATCTCGCGCAGATGGAGGCGATCCTGGCGCTGGCGCCCGACGATCGCGACGCGCTGTGGTTTACGGGGCTCAGGCGCCTCAACGCCGGCGACGCGGCCGGAGCGATCCCGTTGTGGGAGCGCCTCCTGGCACAGTTGCCGCCCGACGGCGCCGACTACGCTTTTGTCAGCCGCGAGCTCGACGCGCTGAAGGCTGCTGTCCGTTAACCCTTTGACGCGCCCAATTCCTTTGCCAGCCGGGGCCCCAGTCGTTACCGTTCCGGACACCGGCAACCACGCGGACGCGAAGGGCATGACGGAGCGCAAGACGGCGCTGGTCGCGGCAGACGTGCACAAGAAATTCGGCAGTCTGGAGGTGCTGAAGGGCATCTCGCTGACCGCGCACGAGGGCGACGTCATCGCCATGTTGGGGGCCAGCGGCTCCGGCAAGAGCACGTTCCTGCGCTGCATCAACCTCTTGGAGACGCCCGACGCGGGCACCGTCACGGTCGGCGGCGAGACCATCCGCATGACGACCGACCGGCGCGGCCGCCGGGTGCCGGAGGACCACCGCCAGGTCGACCACGTCCGCGCCCGCTTGGGCATGGTGTTCCAGAGCTTCAACCTGTGGCCCCACATGACGATCCTCGAAAACATCGTCGAGGCGCCGATCCACGTGCTGAAGCAGCCCAAGGGCGAGGCCATCGAGCGCGGCCACGCGCTGCTCAAGAAGGTCGGCATCGGCGACAAGGCGGACCACTACCCGGCCCACCTGTCGGGCGGCCAACAGCAGCGCGCGGCGATCGCGCGGGCGCTGGCCATGGAGCCGGCGGTGATGCTGTTCGACGAGCCGACTTCGGCCCTGGACCCGGAGCTGGTCGGCGAAGTGCTGCGCGTCATGCGCCAGCTGGCCGAGGAGGGCCGCACCATGATCGTGGTGACCCACGAGATGGGCTTCGCCCGCGACGTGTCCTCGGAGGTGGTGTTCCTGCACGAGGGCCGCATCGAGGAGCAGGGCCCGCCCCACGAGGTATTTGCCAATCCGCGCTCGGCACGGTTCCGGCAGTTCCTGTCGACCGCGAACGGGCGCGACGTCGCCGCGTGAACGAACGCGGCAAGGGAGACGGTTCGGGGCGACCCGACACATCTGGGAAGAGGAGTGGAGACGTGAAGAAACTGGTTCTTGCGGTTGCGACAACGGCGCTGGCCCTGGGCCTGGGCGCCGGCGCTCAGGCGGCCGACTGGTCGAAGGTGCGCATCGGCACCGAAGGCGCCTACCCGCCGTTCAACTACACCGACAACACCGGCAACCTGGTCGGCTTCGACGTCGACATCGCCAAGGCGCTGTGCGCCGCCATGGAGGTCGAGTGCACCTTCGTCGTGCAGGACTGGGACGGCATCATCCCCGGCCTGCTCGCCAAGAAGTACGACGCCATCATCGCCTCGATGTCGATCACCGAGGAGCGCAAGAAGGCCGTCGCCTTCACCGACAAGTACTATAATACGCCGGCCATGTTCGTGGCCCCCGAGGGCGCCAACATCGAGATCACCAAGGAAGGCCTGGCGGGCAAGTCGGTCGCCGTGCAGCGCGCGACGATCCACGAGAACTTCCTGCGCGACAACTTCGGCGACGTCGTCGACGTGCGCGCCTACGCGACCCAGGACGAGGCGAACATGGACCTGGTCGCCGGCCGCGTCGACCTGGTGCTGGCCGACTCGGTGGCACTCGACGACGGCTTCCTGTCGACCGACGCGGGCAACGGCTTCGCGTTCACCGGCCCCGGCTTCTCCGACCCGCGCTGGTTCGGCGACGGCGTCGGCATCGCCATCCGCAAGGGCGACGGCGAGCTGGTCGAGATGTTCAACAAGGCCATCGCCAAGATCCGCTCGGACGGCACCTACAAGACGATCAACGACAGCTACTTCGAGTTCGACGCCTACGGCGGGTGACGTTCGAAGATTGTAGCGCCGCCGCCGTCGGGCGGCGGCGACCCGCCCTCAACAGCGGGCACTAGATCCCATGTTCGAGCTGCAAGGCTATGGCTGGATGCTGTGGGACGGCGTGCAGCTCACGCTCATGGTCGGGCTCTGCGCCATGGTCGTGGCGCTCGCCATGGGCCTGCTCGGCACCTGGGGCAAGCTGGCCGACAGCCGCGCCGCCCGCGCCGCCGCCAACACCTACACCACCGTCATCCGCGGCGTGCCCGAGCTGATCCTCATCCTGCTCGTCTACTACGGCGTGCCGACAGCGGTGCAGGAGGCGGCGGGCGGCCTGGGCGCCGACATCATCATCGACTTCAATCCCTTCATCGCCGGCGTGCTGACCATCGGCTTCATCTACGGCGCCTTCGCAACCGAGGTGTTCCGCGGCGCCTACAACGCCGTGCCGCGCGGCCAGCTGGAGGCGGCGAAGAGCGTCGGCATGAGCCGCCTCTTGTTGGCCCGCCGCGTGCTGCTGCCGCAGATGTGGCGCTTCGCGCTGCCGGGCCTGGGCAACGTCTGGATGGTGCTGATCAAGGCGACGGCGCTGATCTCCGTCATCCAGCTGCCGGAGCTGATGCGCAACGCCGACATCGCCGCGCGCTCGACGCGCATGCCGTTCACCTTCTTCCTGTTGGCCTCCTTCATCTATCTCGGCATCACGCTGGTCTCGATGATCGCCCAGCACCGCGCCGAGCGCTGGGCCAACCGCGGCGTCAGGCGGGCCTGAGGCGATGGATCTGGAAATCGTCTGGACCAGCCTGCCGCGGCTCCTCGAGGGGGCGCTGCTGACGGTCGAGATCACGATCATCAGCATCCTGGCCGGGCTGTGCCTGGCGGTGCCGCTGGCGCTGGCGCGCGTCTCGAACAACCTGGCGCTGCGCGCGCCGGTCTACGCCTTCATCTTCTATTTCCGCGGCACGCCGCTGTTGGTGCAGATCTTCCTGATCTACTACGGCTCGGGCCAGTTCCGCCACCTGCTGCAGGACGTGGGACTCTGGACGTTCTACCGCGAGGCCTATTTCTGCGCCCTCCTGACGCTGACGCTCAACACCGCCGCCTACACGGCGGAGATCCTGCGCGGCGCCATCCAGGGCGTGCCGCACGGCGAAGTCGAGGCGGCGCGCGCCTTCGGCATGTCGGGGGCGACGCTCTACCGCCGCATCGTGCTGCCCAAGGCCTTCCGCCTGGCGCTGCCGGCCTATGCCAACGAGGTCGTGTTCCTGCTGCAGGCGACGTCGCTGGTCAGCATCATCACGCTGATGGACCTGACCGGCGTCGCCCGCATCATCGTCGCGCGCAGCTTCGAGCCCTACAAGCTCTACATCACCGCCGGTCTGATCTACCTGGTGATGACCTACGGGGTCCTGTGGGTCTTCAAGAAGCTCGAGTTCCGCCTGAGCGGCCACCTGCGCGAGCGCCCGGAGGCCGCGGCTGCGGCCGCGAAGGAGCTAGCGCCGGCGACGATCGAGGTGCGGTAGGGCGGCGCGCGGTCCTCGGCGTCACAGCTCGCAAGCCGCTGTCACACCTGCATTACTCCCTCCCCCCTTGAGGGGGAGGGTTAGGGTGGGGGGTGTTGCGACGCAGCGTGCGGAACGCTCTTGCCTCTGGCGGAAGTCACCCCCACCCCGGCCCTCCCCCTTCAAGGGGGAGGGGGGTTATTGGTCCCCGGCGTAGCGCACCAGCTCGACCGCCCCCTTGCCCTTGAGGTCGACCGGGCCCAGCGGTTCGCCGGCGCAGGTGTCGCTGACCTGGGCCCAGGCGTCGGCGCTCATCACCACGCTGTCCGCCGGCGCCCATTCGGCGATGCGCGCGGCGACGTTGACCGTGTCGCCCCACAGGTCGAACAGGAACTTGCGGCTGCCGACGA